>Ga0268386_10000748_pt1 | contig 21182 bp, 21 predicted proteins | sample RVTome_15_FD_200260 | JGI IMG/M metagenome (GOLD analysis project Ga0268386, IMG submission 200260) | Soil microbial communities from uranium-contaminated site in the Upper Colorado River Basin, Wyoming, United States - RVT150D86... ...
GCGGTGAGAGACAGCGTCTCCGTGATCGCGCTACGGCTCTTGCCCAGCTTTTCGGCCATCATCTCGTGCGTATAGCTGTACGTCTCGGCCAGCGTCTTGAGCCCGTCGGCCTCCTCGAACGCGCTGAGGTCCTTGCGCTGGAGGTTCTCGACGAGCGCCAGTTCCATCACCTCGGCGTCCGTGGCGTCACGCACGATGCAAGGGATGTCGGCCATCCCCGCCTCTCCCGCCGCGCGGAAGCGCCGTTCCCCCGCGATGATCTGGAACCGGTTGCCCCGCGGGCGCACCAGGATCGGTTCGAGAACCCCCTTCTCCCGTATCGAGGCGGTCAGCTCGGAGAGGTCGTCGAGGCTTTGCCGCGGCTGGTTGGGGTTGGGGTCGATGTCCTCCAGCGGGATGAGGCGACCGATCGCGACACCCCCCGGGCGTCCGAGCTGGTCGACGAAGTGGACGTCGTGCCGCATGCGGAGGCTGGTGGGCAGGCCGATGCGCCGGGGGCTAGACACGTTCGATCACCTCCTCGCAAAGACGGTAGTACTCGAGGGCTCCGGTCGACTGCGGTGCGAACGTGAAGATCGACTCCTTGTGGGCCGGACTTTCTTCCAGGCGGATGCTCTTCGTGATGATCGTCTGGAACACCCGGTCTCCGAACACCTCGCCCACGGCCTTCTGAACGTCTCGCGACAGCGTGGTCCGCCGGTCGTGGAGCGTGATCACTGCTCCGAGCAGCTTCAGTTCCGGATTGGGCCGGGCCCGGATCTTGTCCACGGTCTCCAGGAGGTCGTCCGTCCCCTCGAGTGCGAAATAGCTCGACTGAACCGGAATCAGGAGATGCGTCGCCGCGACCAGGGCATTGACGGTGATGAGGCCGAGAGCGGGCGGCGTGTCGATCACCACGAACTCGTAACGCTCGGCGACGACAGCGAGTCGGTCCTTGAGGCGGAAGGGCCCGTCAAGCTCACCGACAAGCTGAGCCTCCAGCTTCGCCAGCGCGATGCGGGCCGGGGCCACGTCCAGATTGCCGATCGACGAAGGGATCGCGACGTCCGAGATCGACACTCCGTTCGTGAGGACGTCGTACATCGTCCGCTCGAGCGCTGTCACGTCGAGGTAGGTGATCGAGGAGTTGGCCTGGGGATCGAGGTCGACCAGGAGGGTGCGCCGGCCCCGCATTGCGAGCGCCGCGGCGAGGTTGATGGCGGTCGTCGTCTTGCCTACGCCGCCCTTCTGGTTCGCTATTGCGATGACGATCATCCGGATATCGGCATCTTAGGGAACCGGAGCATCCGGGGTCAAGGACAAAAGCTGTTGGGGGGTGAAGGACCCCCGGGGCTACATCTTGTATTTGCCCAGCTCGTCCTCGGTGAGCCCTTCCAGCCACTTCTGCAAGCGGCCGACATCCATCGACTCGCGGCTCATCTCCACGCTGCGCGCGCTCTGGATGACCGACTCCTCGACGTAGATCGGAGACTGGGTCCTCAGCGCAAGAGCGATGGCATCGGATGGGCGGGCATCGACGCGGAGCGACTCGCTGCCCGAGAGCATATGGATCGTCGCGTAGAACGTGTTCTCCTTAAGCTCGGAGACGACGATCCGCTCCACCCTCGCGTCGAGGTCGTCGATGATGTTCTTCAGCAGATCGTGCGTCATGGGTCTGGGGGTCTGGACGTTCTCGATCTGGAGCGCGATTGCATTGGCTTCGAACACTCCCACCCAGATCGGCAGGACGCGCTGACCGTCCTGGTCCCTGAGCACTATGATGGGCATGTTCGTGATGGGGTCGATCATCAGGCCCTTGATGGTCATCTCGATCTGCATGCCCCCTCCCGGTCGCAATCACAATATAGGGACGGCGGAACCTCTTGTCAATGAATCGGTTGGGAGCCGTGCCCTCAGGGAGTTCGGGCCGGCCCCGGTGACTTCCACCTCCACCAACCGGCCGAGAAGCGGCCGTTCTTCCGCGGCTCCTCGGGGCTCCGCCAGGCCGGCCCCCTCGAGATGGACGATGCGGAACTGGGGCGTCCTGCCCATCCCCCGCCCTCCGGGGCCCGGCGCCTCCACCAGCACCTGCTCGCGGCGGCCGACCAGCTCGGCGTTTCGCCGCGCCTGGCGCCGCTGCTGGGCGTCGTTCAGGACCTGCAGGCGGCGGAGCTTCTCCGCTGCGGGGATGTCGTCGGCCAGGCGGAAGGCGGTCGTGCCCGGTCGGGGGGAATACGCGAAGACGAAAAGGCCGTCGAACCCGACCTGGTCGACCAGCGAGACCGTGGCCTCGAAATCGGCTTGCGTCTCTCCCGGGTAGCCCACGATGACGTCGCTCGAGAGGGCCAGGTCCTTCACGCGCCGGCGAAGCATCTCAACTTTGAGGAGGTATTCCTCTCGCGTGTAGCCCCGCCGCATCGACTGCAGGATCCGGTCCGAGCCGGACTGGAACGGCAGGTGGAGGTACGGACAGAGGCGCTCCAGGTCCGCGAGCGCGCCGGCCATCCGTGCCGTCACGTGCTCCGGGTGCGAGGTCGTGAAGCGCAGCCGGACGAGTCCCGGCACGGCGTCGACGCGCGCCAGCAGGTCCGTGAAGTCCAGGTCCCGGTCCCGGTAGGCGTTGACCGTCTGGCCAAGGAGCATGACCTCGCGATATCCCCTGGCCACCAGCGAGCGCACCTCGGCGACGATGGCGTCCGCGGGGCGGCACGCTTCCGGGCCTCGGGTGCGGGGCACGACACAGAAGCTGCACACGAGGTTGCAGCCCTCGATGGCCGTGACGTACGCCCTCACCGCGCCGCTATGGGCAACGACCTCGTCGGGCACGGCGAACGAGTCGGCGGTGCGGTCGAGGTCCACCGCGTGGCGGGCGCCGCGGCCAAGGCCCGCGACCAACTCCGGCACGCGCCCCAGGTTGTGAGTGCCCACCAGGACGTCCACGTGGGGCGCCCGCTCCAGGATGGTCGTGCCCTGGAGCTGTGCCACGCAGCCCCCTACGCCGATGAGCATCTCGGGACGGGCCTCCTTGATCCGCTTGAGACGCCCCAGCGCGTGATAGAGCTTTTCCGCCGCCTTCTCCCGGACGGCGCAGGTGTTCAGGAAGACGAGGTCTGCCGACCGGGCGTCCGCGGCCGGCGCGTAGCCGTCTCTCTGGAGGAGTCCTGCCACCTTCTCGGAATCGTTGACGTTCATCTGGCAGCCGAACGTCTCGATGAAGTAGGTTCTCCTTGGATTCATCGAAAGATAGATCTCATGATCTCAGACTTTGCTTTATCATTTCACGAGCATGACGGCGCGCCACGTCGGAGATGGTCTCCCCCCCCAGCATCCGCGCCACCTCCTCGATGCGCTCTTCCGGACCGAGCTCCTCGACCTCCGTGACGGTCCGGCCCCTGTCCGCTCGCTTGCGGACCACGTAGTGCCGATCGGCGAGCGCAGCGATCTGCGGCAGGTGCGTCACGCACAGGACCTGATGTCGCTCGGCGATCGAGCGCAGCTTGCGTCCGACGGCCTCCGCAACGGCTCCGCCGATCCCGGCATCGACCTCGTCGAAGACGAGCGTCTTCCCGCGCGCGTCCAGGCTCGCCACCGACTTCAGTGCGAGGAGGATCCGGGACAGCTCTCCACCCGACGCGATCCTGGCGAGCGGCTTCAGGTCCTCACCCGGGTTCGGGGACAGCAGGAACTCCGCCGTCTCGAGGCCCCCTTCTGTCCACGCCGACCTGTCCTCCGAGCCCTCGGGCGGGTCCGCGGGGTCGAAGCGCACCGCGAACCGCGTCTTCTCCATCGCCAGGAGCGCCAGCTCCGCCCGGATCCTCCGCTCCAGCTCCCGGGCGGCGCGGCGTCTGGCTCCGGAGAGCGCGCGCGCCGCGGTGAGGTACCGCTCGGCGCACGCCGCACGCTCACCTTCCAGGACCCCCGCGCGCTGCTCCAGGGACCCCAGCGAGAGCAGCTCCACGCGGCAGCGCTCGGCGTACCCGACTACCTCCTCGACGCTCGCACCGTACTTCTTCTTCAGCCGCTCCAGGACCGCGAGCCGGCCCTCGATCTCGTCGAGCCGCCCGGGAGCGACGCTCAGGCGCTCCCGGTAGTCGCGGAGGAACAGGCCCAGATCTTGGACTTGGGCCAAAACGCCGTCGCGGGCCTCGAGGTATGGGGCGAAGCGTGGGTCGAGCCCGCCCAGCTCCTCGATCCGGCGATAGGCCTGGGCCAGCCGGGTCAGCGCCGCCTCCTCGGCCTCGTAGAGGAGCCGATAGGCGTCACCAGCCGCGGCCGCCAGCCGGCCCGCGTTCGCCTGCACAACCTTGTCCCGCCGCAGCGACTCCTCCTCGCCCGGGAGCAGGCAGGCCTTCTCGATCTCCGCGGCCTGGTACTCGAGCATCTCCCGGCGGCGCTCCAGCTCGCGGCGGTCGCGCAGGAGGGCATCGAGGGCCGCTTCCGCCTGTCTCAGATCCCCATAGAGGCCGGCGACGGGGGCGGCCAGGCCGGCGAGGCCGGCATGATGGTCGACGAGGTCGACGTGCGTTCGGGGGTCCAGGAGCCCTTGCGGCTCGTGCTGCCCGTGGATCGTGCCCACGCACTCGGCCAACTCTCGAAGGAGCGCGACCGGCACGAGGGCGCCGTTGATCGTGGCGCGGCCCTTACCCGCGGGCTGGATCTCGCGGCGCAGGACGAGCTCGTCGCCGTCGCAGGGCAACGCCTGACGCTCCAGGAGCGCCCGGGCCTCCTCGCTCTCCACGAGCCCCTCCACGACAGCGTGATCGGTGCCGGCCCGGACCAGCTCGGCGGACGCTCGCGCTCCGAGGAGCACGCCGAGGGCGTCGATGAGGATGGACTTGCCGGCTCCCGTCTCCCCTGTGAGCAGCGTCAGGCCGGCACCGAACTCCAGCTCGAGTGAGGGAATCAGGGCAATGTTCTTTATTTTCAGTAGCTTGAGCATGAAGAACTGGTGGAGGATACCATACCGGCCGGCGGTGCATCAATGTTGGCCGGAGGCGCGGATCGAACAGCACGAAAAGCAGGACTTCGCGTCCAAACGGTTGCGGCTGTTGGGCTTTTTTGTTTGACAGCCCCTATGTATTGTGGCATTTTCGAAGCGTAGCGCTATCTGGTGAGGTGTTAGTGCCGTCAGCCACCCCCCTGCTCCTCGCGCAAGCGTCCGCGCTGTCGGGGATCGGGGCCTATTTCGCCCACCTCACTCCCGTCGGCTACGCCGTCCTGGCAGTCCTGGTGGTCTTCTCGTTGATCTCCTGGGCGATCATCTTCTACAAGGGAATCAGCCTACGCCGCGCCTACAGCAGCTCCCAGACGTTCCTGCAGGTCTTCCGCAGGAGCAACAAGTTCTCCGAGGTCAACTCGATCTGCAACCAGCTCAAGGCGAGCCCGCTCGTCGGCGTGTTCCAGGCCGGCTACATCGAGGTCAACCAGCAGGTGCGCGGATCGGGAGGGGGCAACCCCCCCTCCGGCGGGAAGCCCACCGTGAAGAGCCTCGACGCGCTGAGCCGCACCCTGGCCCGGGCGGCGACAGTGGAGACCACGCGGCTCGAGCGCCGGGTCACCTTCCTGGCCACGACCGCCTCGGTGACGCCGTTCATCGGGCTGTTCGGGACGGTCGTCGGGATCATGACCTCCTTCGCCGACATCGGGCGGATGGGGTCGGCCAACCTCACCGTGGTGGCGCCAGGCATCGCCGAGGCGCTGCTGAACACCGCCGCCGGGCTCGGGGCGGCCATCCCGGCGGCGGTCTTCTACAACTTCTACGGCAGCCGCCTCCGGGTGCTGTCGTCGATGATCGACGACTTCGCCCTCGAGTTCCTGAACATCGTGGAACGGAACTTCACCTGAGGATGGAACCGATGGAGCGAGAGCGCCGTTCCCCGGTCGAGGGACGTTGAAGGGTGCAGGTCGGCGGCCGAGGTGACGGAGGCTCCCATGCCGCGGCTACCTACCGCGGGTCGCGCGGGCGCAGCCTGCCCTCGGCCCTCGGCGAGATCAACGTCGTCCCGCTGGTGGACATCGTGCTGGTGCTGCTGCTCGTGTTCATGGTGACCGCGCCGATGATGAGCCGCGGCATCGACGTGAGCCTCCCTGCGGCCAACGTTGCCAACCGGTCTGAGGAGGACCGCCTGACCGTCTCGATCAACGCGCAGGAGCGGATCTACATCGGCGACCAGCCGATCAACATCGTGCTCCTGGAGGACCGGTTGCGGAGCCTCATGGAAGGGCGCGCGTCCAAGGTCGTCTACCTCCGTGCGGACGAGCGCCTCCGGTACGGCAAGGTCATCGAGGTGGTCGACAAGATGAAGAGCGCGGGGGTCGAGGTGATCGGCTTCGCCTACGCTCCTCCCGCGGAGAAGGGTCGTTGATCCAGGCTCGGGCATGACCCTCGACCGGCTGATCGCCGAGCGCGAGGCCCTGGACCGCGGCCTCGGGGGCAGCTTTGCGGTATCTGCGGCCGCGCACACCCTGATCGCGGCGGCGGCGCTGCTGGCCGCTCTTCTCGCTCCGCGCGAGCCGCCCCTGAGGATCATGGACGGCATCGCCGTGCCGCTCCCCGCCGGAGGGCGGGGCGTGCGCACCGCCCAGGCCCCGGCCCCCGCGGCCCAACCCGAACCGGCGCCCCCGGTGACGGCGCCGCCGGCGCCGAAGGTCGAAGAGCCGCCCAAGGTGATCAAGCCCCCGAAGGAGGAGCCGGCGAAGAACCGCCTGCCCGAGCCCGACGCCCCGAAGGTCAAGCCGAAGCCGGAGAAGACACCAGCTTCCCGCCCAGCGGCGGCGGAACGTGCACAGAGCGGTCGCGCCAGCGGCGGCGCCCCGGGCGGGACCGGCCAGGCGTCCCAGACGCCCGGGCTGGAGTTCGGCCCCGACGGGCCCGGCGTGCCCGGCGGCACCGATCCGAGCGGCGACTGGTACCTCGCCGGCGTCCAGCGGAAGATCTGGGTGATCTGGAACCAGCAGATCCGGGCGAACTTCAGCCAGCCCGTCGGCGTCACCTTCACGATTCTTGCGGACGGCTCCGTCGAGGACATCCGCGTCATCCAATCCAGCGGTGCGACGCTGCTGGACCTCGCGGCCCAGCGGGCGGTGCATACCGCAGCGCCCTTCGCGCCGCTTCCCAAGCACTATGGAACAAACCGATTCACCATCCAGGCGCTCTTCAAGCCGACGCCTTAGGCTCGCCGTTTTCGCTGCCGGTCTTTCGACGGCATTGGCCGCCTCCGGCGGAGGATGGGCGGCCGCGTTCCTGGTGCGGGCCGCCGCCCTCCAGGCGCCGGCGTCGCCCGCGCCCGATACCCCCGCGCCCCAGGTGCCCGGAGCCCCACCGCCGCAGCTCGTAATCACCGGCGGTGGCGCGCAGCGTTTCGCGGTTCCCGACTGCATCCCCCGGAAGGGCGACGAGGCCAGCCGCGAAGCCTGTCGCGCGCTGACGCAGGTCCTCCGGAACGACCTGCGGTTCGAGTTCAGCGCCGCGCAGTTCGTCCAAGAGAACCTGTTCACCGCCATCCCGGCCCTGAACCCCGACGCGCCGAACTTCGAGGACTGGCGGGGCATCGGGGCGGAGGTCCTGGTGATCACCCGGGCCGAGGTGGCGGGCGCCGAGCTGACCGTCGAGCTGAAGGTCCACTTCGTCGGGACCGGCCAGGCGATGCTGGCCAAGCGCTACTCGGGCAAGGCCGACAACCCGCGCGTCTTCGCGCACCAGGCCTCGGACGACATCATGACGCTGACGCCCTACAAGGGCGTGGCCCGGAGCAAGATCGCGTTCGTGTCCGACCGCGACGGCGGCAAGGGCCGGGCCACGAAGGAGCTGTACATCATGGACTACGACGGGTTCAATCCCCGGCGCGTCACCGTGAACCGGTCCATGAACATCCTGCCCGCGTGGAGCCCCGACGGCCGCAGCCTCGCCTACATCTCCTATCGCCAGGGAGCGCCCGAGGTCTTCGTGGCCCACATCTTCGAGGGACGCAGCAGCAACCTGACCGGCGGGAAGGGCGGTCAGTCCTTCGCCCCCGCGTTCAGCCCGGACGGCAAGCGGATCGCGTTCGCGAGCAGCCGCTCGGGCAACATGGAGATCTGGGTGGCCAACGCCGACGGCACCGGCGCCAGGAAAGTGACTTCCAGCGCCGCCGCCGACACCGCGCCCGTGTGGAGCCCGACCGGCCTGGAGATCGCGTTCACCTCGGACCGGGGGGGGACCCCGCAGATCTACGTGATGGACGCCGAAGGGCTGAACGTCCGGCGGCTGACCACGGTCGGCAACTACAACGACGCCCCGGCCTGGAACCCCGCGAAGCAGTGGAGCGAGATCGCCTACACCTCGCGGCTCGAGGGGGCCTTCCGGATCGCGGTGGTCGACCTGGCCACGCGACAGGTCCGGCAGATCACGGAGGGCCGCGGTAGCTGTGAGTACCCGTCCTGGGCGCAGAACGGCCGGCACCTGACCTTCGCCTGCAACCGCAGGGGGACCTGGCAGATCAGCGTCTCGGACCGCGAGGGGCGGACCGTCCAGGCGCTGTCCGCCGGGAGCGGCAACAACGTGATGCCCGACTGGGGCCCGTGAGAGCAGGATATCCGTCGACGCGCGCCAGTCGTAGCGGGACGAGGCTAGCGTGCCGATACCCTCTGCGTCTTGACCCGAGGAGGTCTCATGGACTGGCGTCGTACCCTGACGTTCGTGAGCGTGGCCGTGGTGCTGTTTCTGATCGGATCCGGCTGCGGATCGAAGCGCAAGCCGGTGATCGCGACCGCGTCCGGTGGGAGCGGAGGCGCCGCCCGCCCCGGTCCGGCGACGACACCCGCGGAGCCTGAGCCGGTGGACGCGGGTCCCGACGTGCGGTCCCTGGACGAAGGGGCGTACACCACGGGCGACTTCCCGGTCTCGGATCCCACCACCGGCGAGGGTGGCCCACTCGAGGACATCCACTTCGGCTACGACCAGGCCACCCTCACCGAAGAGGCGCGGGCGATTCTCGAGAAGCATGCCCTCTGGCTGCAGAACCAGCGGGACGCCAAGGTGATCGTCGAGGGACACTGCGACCAGCGGGGCACGGTCGAGTACAACCTCGCCCTGGGCGACCAGAGGGCGCGGGCGGCCCACGACTACCTGGCCAGCCTCGGCGTGGCCCAGGACCGGATGAAGGTGGTGTCCTACGGCAAGGAACGACCGATCGACACCAGCCTCACTGAGGCAGGTTACGCCAAGAACCGCCGGGCACACTTCCAGGTGGGCCGCTGACCGGACCCGCCGGGGCCACGAGGCCGTTTACAATGATGAGGCTCGCGAGCTTCCGCCGAAGGGGGCTCAGGAGGTCCCCGTGATCCGCCGCATCGCCTTCGCCGCCCTCACCGCCGCCTTGGCCGCGCCCGCCTGGGCCGCGAACAAGGACATGGAGCGGCTCCAGCTCCAGATCGTCAACCTGCAGGGGCAGGTCGTCGACCTGCAGCGCTCGATGGAGGAAAACCTCAAGGAGCTGAGGCGCCTCAACGACGCCCTGGCCCAGCAGAACGGGTCCATCCGGAAGGCGATCGACGACCAGCGCCTGCAGGCCGAGGCGCTCCAGGCCGGGCTCAAGGACGTGATGGACCAGATGGCTGAGATGCGGGAGCGGCTCCACATGTTCCAGCCGGCGCCTGCTGCCATGGCGCCGGGGCTGCCCCCGGGTACGGACCCCGGTGATGCCGGATCGGGGCTCGCACCGTCGGGCCCCGGAGCGGCGCCGGTCGCGCCCCCCGCCCCCCGAGAGCTGTACAGCCAGGCCTACGCCGACTACGCTCGCGGCAACCACGATCTGGCCATCCAGGCCTTCCAGGAGTACCTGAAGAACTATCCGGACACGGACTTCTCGGACAACGCCCAGTACTGGATCGGCGAGTGCCACTACGGCAAGCAGCGCTACAGCGAAGCGGTGGAGGCCTGGAACACGCTGCTCCGGGACTTCCCGTCCAGCGACAAGCTCCCCGACGCGCGGGTCAAGAAGGGCATGGCGCTGGAGCGGCTCGGCCGGCGCAGCCAGGCGCTTGTCGAGTACCGCTACGTCGTGGACCGTTACCCCAACTCCCCGGCGGCGAGGATCGCCCGGGAGAAGCTCAACCCCTAAACGCCGGCAGGTCCGGCCCCGCGAGGAAATCATGGCCAGCGTCAACCGGGCGATCCTCATCGGGAACCTGGGACGGGACCCCGAGATCCGCTACACCCAGTCCGGAGAGCCGATCGCGAACTTCTCCGTCGCCACCAACGAGAGCTGGACCGACAAGAGCGGCCAGAAGCAGGAGCGCACCGAGTGGCATCGGGTGGAGGTGTTCGGCAAGCCCGCGCAGGTGGTGCGGGACTACCTCACCAAGGGCCGGCAGGTCTACCTCGAGGGCAGCATCCGCTACGACGAGTGGACCGACAAGGACGGCAACAAGAGGAACACCACCAAGATCCGGGTGAGCGGGCCGAACTCGCGTCTCGTCCTGCTCGGGGGCCGGGGGGACGGTACCCCGCGTGCCGCCGCGGAGAGCAAGGAGGCGGGACCGCCGGAGGACTTCCAGGCCTCCGACGAGGACGTGCCGTTCTAGCCCTGCGGGCCGCGCCCCGCTTTCTCGAAGATCGTGAGCCGACCCGATGGCCACCCTCCTCTCGCTGGAGAGGTTCCTTCCGCCGTACCGGTACGACCAGGAGGTCGTCGTCGGGTGGGTCCGCGACTGGCTGGAGGAGAGCGCGGGCGGCGAAGCCAGCCGCCTGCTCGCAGTCTACGGCTCGGCGGGGGTGAAGGCGCGGGCGAGCGTCGTCCCCATCGAGGAGGTCTTCCACCCGCGCGACTTCGAGACCCAGAACCGCCGCTACCGTGAGGCCGCCTGCGAGGCGGGTGTGTCTCTGGCCCGCCGTGCGCTGGAGTCGGCGGAGCTGCGCGCCTCGGACGTGACCGCGGTGGTCAGCGTCTCCTGCACCGGATTCATGATCCCCGCCCTCGACGCATACGTGGCCGACGCCCTGGGGATGGGACCGCGCCTGGTGAGGCTGCCGATCACCGAGAGCGGCTGCGCCGGCGGCGTCGTCGGGCTGGCCCGTGCGGCCGACTTCCTCGCCGCGCGTCCGGATGGCGCCGTCCTGGTCCTGGCCGTCGAGCTGTCCAGCCTGACCTTCCAGCGCTGGGACCGCTCGGCCACGAACGTGGTCTCCACCGCGATCTTCGGGGACGGTGGGGCGGCGGTGGTGATGGTCGGGCCGCGGCACCCGCGCGCCTCCGGGGGCTTCGCCCGCCTCACCGACGCCGAGAGCCTGTTCTTCCCGGGGACCACACACCTCATGGGCTTCCGCCTCCGCAACCAGGGGCTGCAGATCGTCCTCGACCGTACCCTGGCTCCCTTCGTGCGCCGCGAGGTGGCGCCGGCGGTGGAGGGATTCCTCGGGCCGCGTGGCCTCCGCCGCGAGGACGTGACCCGGTGGATCCTCCACCCCGGCGGCCGCAAGATCGTGGAGGTCATGAGCGAGCGCCTGGAGCTGGGTCCGCGGGACCTCGCTCCCACTGAAGCGGTGCTGGCCGCCCACGGCAACATGAGCTCGGTGACGGTCCTGTTCGTCCTGGACGAGATCCTGCGCACCGACCGGCCCCGCCCCGGGGAGAAGGGCTTGATGGGGGCCTTTGGTCCGGGGTTCGGGGCCGAGCTGGCGCTGCTGGAGTTCCACTGACTCGGCGGGCGGCTGTCGGGACTGCTACCGGCCCCGGCGCGCCGTGATCGACCTGCGCCGGCGCGCGACGGAGCCGGAGCTGCTCGACACGGGTGTGGCGGAGGCGGAGGCGCTCGCCAGCCTTGCCGACCTCCGCTTCGTGAACCGCTGGCTGGGCAACCGGGCGAGCCTCGCGGCGGCCGCCCTCCCCTACCTGCGCGCCTCTCCTCGACCGCGCCTCCTGGACGTCGGCTGCGCGTCCGCCGACCTCCCGGTCTTCCTCCAGGCGCGCTCGCCCCGGCCGTTGATCGCGGTCGGGGTCGACGTGAAGGCGCTGCACCTCGCGGCCGCGCCCAGGGAGGTCAACCGCGTGGTGGGGGACGTGCGCGCGCTGCCGTTCCGCGACGAGGCCTTCGACGTGGTCACCGCGTCGCTGTTCCTGCACCACTTCGACGCCCGGGAGGTGGCCTCGGTCCTGGCCGGCCTGTTCCGCCTGGCCCGGCGGGCCCTGCTGGTCAACGACCTCCGCCGCGCCTGGGTTCCGTATGCCTTCGGGCGGGCGGCATTCCCCGTCCTGTTCCGGTCGCGGGTGAGCGTGGCCGACGGGCTGCTCTCCATCCGCCGGGCCTTCACCGAACGCGAGCTGAGGGCGGCTTTCGCGGACGCCGGAGTCGTCCGCGTCCGCATCCGCCGCTCGTGGCCCTATCGGCTGCTGGCCGTGGCCGAGAGGCAGGCCGCCTGAAGGCCTCCGAAGGGCTCCGCGACGTGGTCGTGGTGGGCGGCGGGCCCGCAGGATCGGCCACCGCGCTACACCTGCGACGGAAAGGCCACGACGTCGTGCTGGTGGACGAAGCGCGCTTTCCCCGCGACAAGGTGTGCGGCGAGGCGGTCTCGCCCGGGGCATGGCCCCTCCTCGAGGAGCTGGGGACGGGCTCCCTGGTGCGCGCGCTCCGGCCACGGCCGATCGCGGGGATGGTCCTGACGTCGCCGGGCGGCACGTCGTTCCGGGGATGCTACCGGGACGGGCAGGCCGGCTTCTCCGTGCGCCGGGACGTGCTCGACCTCGCGCTGCTCGGCGCTGCCCGCGAAGCGGGCGTGGAGGTTCGCGAGGGGGTGCGGGCCGCTCGCCTGCTGGAGGACGGCGGGCGCGTGTGCGGGGTCGTAATCGAGAACGGGCGCGGTCCGGAGCCGCTCCGGGCCCGCCTTGTGGTGGGAGCCGACGGCCGGCGGAGCATGGTCGCGCGGCGCCTCGGCCTCCTGAGGGAGCACCGCTCGCTCGCTAGGTTCGCCGTCCGGGGACACTGGGACGGCATGCAGGGGCTCAGCGGCTTCGGCGAGATGCACGTGGGCGCGGGCGGGTACTGCGGGGTCGCGCCCCTTCCCGCGGGAATCGGCAACGTGGCCTTCGTCCTCGACCGGCGCGACATGGGGCGGGCTGCCGGCGACCTCGAGGGGTTCTACCGCCGGTCGTTGCGGCGCTGGCCCGCGGTGGCCGAGCGGCTCGAGGCCGCCCGCCTGGTGGCGGCTCCGCGGGCGATCGGGCCGCTCGCCCTGGTGGCGCGGCGGGTGTCCGCCCCGGGGGCCCTCCTCGTGGGCGACTCGGCGGGATTCTACGATCCGTTCACCGGCGAAGGCGTCACGCTGGCGCTGCGCAGCGCCGGCCTCGCCGCCTTCGTGGCCGATCGCGCGCTGCGATCCGGCCGGCCGGCCGACCTGACCGAGTACGACCGCCTGCGTCACGCTGCCACTCGCGACAAGTTCCGTCTCAACCGACTGTTCCAGCGTATCGTCGCCTGGCCCGCGCTCTCCGACGCCGTGGCCCGCCGTCTCGCCCGCCGCCCGGACCTGGCCGACCGGCTGGTGGGTATCGCGGGCGACTTCGTGCCGGCGCGCAGCGCGTTCGCGCTGGGCTTCCTGTACGACCTCGTCACGGGGTGACCGGCAAGCGACCCGCGGCCTATCGAGTCAGGGCGAGGTCGGAGGCAAGGCGGGACGCGCCACGAAGTGGAACTCGACCTCCAGCTCGTTCTTCACCTTCACCAGCCCCGCGCCGGCGGACACCGGGCGGATGCCGAAGCGCTTCTGGGCGACCTCGGCCCGCCCGGTGGCGGTGAGCGCGGAATCCGTCACCTCGACCCGGACCGGGACGGTCAGGCTGTGGGCGGTACCGTGGAGGGTGAGCTCGCCCACCACCTCGAGGTCGTAGACGCCAGGCGACACCAGTCGCCCGGAGACGCGCGACGAGCGGAAGGAAACCGTGGGGAAACGGGCGACGTCCAGGACCTTCGCCCCGACCATCGTCTCCTGGACCTCCGTGACGTCCTCCGGCGGCTCCCCCTCCCCGGTCACCTCCAGGGCCGCCGCGTCGAAGCTCAGCTCGATCCGGGAGCGGCCGATCTCCTCACTGTCTGCCACGATCGTCCCGCTGAAGGCGCGGGCCACGACCTCGTGCTCGTGGCCTGCGAAGCTGGCCAGGCCGGCTTTCCCGACGTGGATCCGGACGCGGCTTGTCCCGGGGTCCACGACGTAGCTCCGCTCGGCCCCCGCGGCCAGGGCCGGGAGGAGGAGCAGCAGGCTCGGCAGGAGGCGGCCGCACGGGAGCATTTCCCATCGTACCCTGGGCCCGGGACGTCGGGGGTGCAGTAAACTTGGCTGCCGTCCGTGGGGGAGGGCCCGCCGCCCCCTTGCCCGATAATGGAAGCGGGAGGTTGATTGGCCACTCAATCGGTCGAGCGACTCCAGGGCCTGCAGAAGAACACCCTCGTCGGGCTCTGCCGGACCATGTATCTCTCGCGCCGGCTGGACGACAAGGAGATCCAGCTCAAGCGTCAGAACCGCATCTTCTTCCAGATCAGCGGCGCCGGGCATGAGGCCGTCCTGGCCGCGGCCGGGCTGGTGCTCCGCCCCGGGCACGACTGGTTCTACGCCTACTATCGCGATCGCGCGCTCATGCTCCAGCTCGGGGCGACGCCCGTCGAGATGCTGATGGCGGCGACCGGCGCCCGCGACGATCCCAGCTCGGGCGGCCGGCAGATGCCGTCCCACTGGGGCTATGCACGGCTGAACGTCGTCACACGGTCGTCGCCCACCGGCACCCAGTTCCTCCAGGCGGTCGGCTGCGCGGAGGCCGGCGTCTACGTCGCCTCCCGCCAGGGCATCCCCGGCGGGTCCGCAGGCCTCCCGTTCGCCACGGACGAGGTCGTCTACTGCTCTGCCGGGGACGGGACCACGTCGGAGGGGGAGTTCTGGGAGGCCCTCAACACCGCGACCAACCGGCGGCTGCCCGTGCTCTTCCTGGTCGAGGACAACGGGTACGCCATCTCGGTGCCGGTCGAAGTGCAGACCCCGGGCGGGAGCATCTCGAAGATCGTGCGCGCCTTCCCAAACCTGCTGGTCCGGGAGGTGGACGGGTGCGACCCGCTCGCGAGCCTGGCCGTCCTGCGCGAGGCGGCGGCCTGGTGTCGCTCGCGCCGCGGTCCCGCGCTCGTCCACGCCCACGTGATCCGCCCGTACTCGCACTCGCTTTCTGACGACGAGACGCTCTACCGCCCGGCCGACGAGCGCGAGGAGGAGGCCCGGCGCGATCCCCTCGTGTCCTTCCCGCGGCTGCTGCTCGAGGAGGGCGTCGTCACCGAGACGGAGCTGGCCGCGATGCGCGAGGAGGTGGACCGCGAGGTGGGCGAAGCCGCCGACGCCGCCCTGGCCGCCCCGGTGCCCACGCCCGAGAGCGCCACCCTCCACGTCTACTCTCCGCTCGTCGACCCGACCGGCCCCGCTTTCGAGTCCGAGCCGCAGCCCTCCGGCGACCCGAAGACGATGGTGGACTTGCTGAACGCCTGCCTCCACGACGAGATGGCCCGGGACTCGCGGATCGTGGTCTTCGGCCAGGACGTGGCGGACTGCAGCCGGGAGGGGAGCCTCGCCCGCGTGAAGGGCAAGGGCGGGGTCTTCAAGGTGACCCACAACCTCCAGCGCAAGTTCGGCTCGGAACGGGTCTTCAACTCCCCCCTGGCCGAGGCCAACATCGTCGGGCGGGCGGTCGGGATGGCGACGCGCGGCCTGAAGCCGGTGGTGGAGATCCAGTTCCTCGACTACATCTGGCCGGCGTTCATGCAGATCAGGAACGAGCTGGCGGTGATACGCTGGCGCTCGGCCGGGGCCTTCAAGTGCCCGGTGGTGATCCGCGTGACCTACGGCGGCTATCTCCAGGGCGGTGCCATCTATCACAGCCAGTGCGGCGAGGTGCTCTTCGCGCACATCCCGGGGCTGCGCGTGGTGCTCCCCTCGAACGCCCAGGACGCCAACGGCCTCCTCAGGACGGCGATACGGAGCGACGACCCGGTGCTGTTCCTCGAGCACAAACACCTTTATCGCCAGACCTACAACAAGGGGATCTACCCCGGGCCGGACTACACGATCCCGTTCGCGCGGGCGAACCGGGTCCGTGAGGGCAGCGACGTCACCGTAGTGACGTTCGGTGCGCTGGTGCAGCGGTCGGTGGTGGCCGCCCGCCAGGCGGAGGCGGAGGGGATCCGGACGGAGATCCTGGACCTGCGCAGCCTGTCGCCCTACGACTGGGACGCGATCGCGCGCAGCGTGCGCAAGACCGGCAGGGCGCTCGTCCTGCACGAGGATAGCCGCTCCTGGGGTTACGGGGCGGAGATCGCGGCCCGGATCGCCGACGAGCTGTTCGAGCACCTCGACGCCCCCGTCCGGCGGGTGGGCGCCCTGGACACCTTCGTCGGCTACAATCCCGTACTCGAGGACACGATACTCCCGCAGGTGTCGACGGTCCTCGAAGCGCTGAGAGCCCTCAAGCGGTACTGAGTGCCGCGCTCCCCGAACGGAAGACGCAGCGGACACTGAGCACGCACGGAGGACACCGAGTCTCAGTCTCGTCCTCTGTGGGGACTTCGTGACCTCCGTGCCTCCGTGGCGCCGTCATGGCTCGCTGGTGCCGGCGCGGCCGTAGCGATCCTCGAGCCTGACCACATCGTCCAGCTCCGGCGTCGAGACCTCGAGGACATCCGTGTCCTCGAGCCCGGTCATGCGGTGGAGCGTACCGGGCGTGATGTGGAAGACGTCGCCGGGCCCCATCTCCAGCTCCCGCAGCTCGCCCGGCTCGCCGGCCGGCCCGACCTCGAGGAGCAGGCGGCCCGACTCGACCCGGATCGTCTCTTCCTTGACCTCATGGTACTGGAGCGAGAGGCTCTCCCCCCTCCGCAGGTGGAGGATCTTCCCCACGTAGCGATCGGTCCGGGCCCACCAGATCTCGTGGCCCCAGGGCTTCTCGACTCTCCTCGGGATCTCGTCAGGCAACTCTCCTCCCGTCGGGCGAGGTCCGGGCACGCCCGCTAGCGTGCCCCAGCGGGCACCACCGCCTCTCCCAGCTCGCGGCGTACGAAGGCCTCGATCTCTACCGCCGTGGGCAGAGCCAGGCAGGCCCGGGCCGCCTCACGGACCCGGGCGAGGCGCACTCCCCGGACGGCAGCTTTCACCCGCGGGATCGCGCCGGGGCTCATGGACAGCTCGCGCACGCCGAGACCCAGCAGGACCAGGCAGTGGAGGGGATCCGCGGCCATCTCCCCGCACAGCGACAGCGGCACCCCCTCCTGCTCCGCGGCCGCGACCAGGGCGTGGATCGTCCGCAGCACCGCCGGGTGGAGGGGCTCGTAGAGCGAGGAGACCCGGGGGTCCACCCGGTCGACGGCCAGGAGGTACTGGATGAGGTCGTTGGTCCCTACGCTCAGGAACCCCACGTGCCGGGCGAGGAGGTCGGCGGTGATCGCCGCGCTGGGGACCTCCACGTTCAGGCCCACGGGGACGTCGTCTCGGAAGTCCGTTCCCTCCCGGCGCAGCTCCGCCCGGATGTCGTCGATGAGGCCCAGGGCCTCGTGGAGGTCCGCGGGTCCGGCGATGAAAGGGAGCATGATCCGCAGCGGTCCGTGCACTGCGGCACGCAGGAGGGCACGCAGCTGCGCCCGGTACGGCTCCGGGTTGCGGCGGAGCAGGCGCAGGGCCCTCTCCCCGAGCGCGGGGTTCGGGCAGGACGGACCCCCGGGGGCCATCTCTTCCGGTCCGACGTCCCAGGTCCTCACCGTGACCGGATGGGGCCGCATCTGATCGAGCAGTCCCCGGTACACCTCCATCTGCCGCTCCTCCGACGGCCACTTGCCGGACCGGCCGAGGAGGTACTCCGAGCGGAACAGGCCGATGCCCTCGGCCCCGTGGAGGACGGCGGTCGCCGCCTCCTCGAGGAACTCGACGTTGGCGAGGAGGCTCACTCTCTTCCCGTCGCGGGTCACCGCCGGGAGCGCGCGGCTCTCGAGCACCTTCCGCTCGTCCGGACGGCTGCGCTCCTGGGCTCGGCGGAAGCCGGCCAGGGCGGGCGCGGACGGCTCGACGACCACGCGCCCCTCGGTCCCGTCCACGACCACCAGCGCCCCCGGGGGGATCCGGCGAGTGGCGTCGTGGAGCGCCACCACGGCGGGGATCCCGAAGGAGCGCGCGAGGATGGAGGTGTGGTAGGTCGACGAGCCCGCGTCGGTGGTGACGGCGAGAACGCGCTCCCAGTCCAACTCCGCCGCCTGGGATGGCGTCAGGTCCTCGGCCACGACCACGAAGCTGCCGGGCAGCCTGGCGAGGGTGGGAGCGTCCGCGCCCCCGCCGAGGTTCATCTGGATGCGCTCCAGCACGTCATCCAGGTCCGTGCTGCGCTCCCGCAGGTAGGCGTCGGTGAAGCCGTCGAAGAGGGCGTGGAGCTGGATGGAAACCGTGCGCAGCGCCCACTCGGCGTTCACGCGCTCCTCACGGATCACGGCCACCGCCCGGTCCACCAAGAGCGGATCCTCGAGCATCAGGAGGTGGGCGTCGAAGATGTAGGCGTGGAGAGCCCCCACCTCACGGGAGAGCCGCTCCTTGATCGCGCGGAGCTGGCCCCGCGACGCCTCCACCGCGCCGGTGAGCCGCCGGACCTCGGTCTCTACCGCCCCCGGGGGCAGCTCGAGGCGGAAGACGGGCGCCGCTTCCCGCTCCACGATCAGCGCGGGACCCACGGCGACCCCGCCCGAGACGGCGATGCCCCTCAGCTCCTCGCGCCCGTCCCGGCTCTGCGCCGCGCTCACGGCTCCTCCCCGAACCCGGTTTCCACCAGGTCGGCGAGGGCCCCGACCGCGGCCGCTTCGTCCTCCCCCTCTGCGCTCAGCTCCAGCCATGTCCCCTGGGAGGCGGCCAGGAGCAGCACCCCGAGGATGGACTTGCCGTCCATGGTGCGACCGTCGCGGCCCACCGTGACCCGGCTCGCGAAGCGGGCGGCGGTGTGCACGAACCGCGCCGCAGCCCGGGCGTGGAGGCCGAGCCGGTTGCGGACCTGGACCTCGCGGCGGGTCAAGTGGGCTTCTTCTCCAGCACTTCGCTCGCCACGTAGATGGCCCCCTTGCCCTGGTCCCGCACCACCCGGGCGACTTCCAGGAGGTCCCCATCCCGCAGGCTCGTCAGCTTCATCAGCATCGGCAGGTTCACGCCCGTTACGATCTCCACCCGGGGCGAGAGGAACGGAAGGCTAACGTTGGTGGGTGTCCCGCCGAACATGTCCGTCAGCACCAGCACGTCGCCGCCGCCGACCTCGGCGATCGCCCTCTCGATCGCGTCCCTCGCTGCCGCCACGTCGTCGGACCACCCGATGGAGACCGCCACGATGGCTGGGATGTCCCCCGCGATCGTCCGCGCCGCGTTGACCAGCTCCACCGCGACTTGGCCGTGGCTGACGACGACGATTCCGATCATGACACCGTCTCCTCAGGGGTGCACCCCTCATCCGAGGTTCACGTCCCGGTGGCGGACCTTGGCCGTGTAGCCCTTGCCCCCGAGGGCCTCCCCCAGCGCGTTGGCGATCATCACCGACCGGTGCCGCCCGCCCGTGCAGCCCACCGCGATCGTGAGGTAGCTCTTACCCTCTCGGACGTACCGAGGCACGACGTAAGACAGGAAGCTGCGCAGACGGGCGAGGAACTTCCCGGTCTCCTCGTGCCGCTTCAGGTAGCGCACGACCGCGGCGTCCCTCCCGGTCAGGGGCTTGAGGGAGGGGATGAAATTCGGGTTGGGGAGGAAGCGGGCGTCGAAGACCAGGTCGGCCTCGCTGGGAACGCCGTACTTGTAGCCGAAGGACATCACCGAGATCACCATCTCCGACGCCCCCGCGCGGGCGCCGTAGTGCTCCTGGATGTAGTCGCGCAGCTCGTGCACGGTGTACCCGGAGGTGTCCAGGATCAGGTCGGCCATCTTGCGGATCGGCTGGAGCGCCTCGCGCTCCTCCTTTATGCCCTCGATGGCCGGCTGGTTGACCGCGAGGGGATGCGGCCGCCGCGTCTCGCTGAACCGGCGCAGGAGCACGTCCACGTCCGCCTCCAGGAAGAGGAGGATCACGTGCACCTGCTTGCCCTTGATCTCCCGGAAGACCTGCGGGAAGTGTTTCTGGAACCCGGGCTCCCGCATGTCCACCACGAGCGCCGCCCGCCGCCGCTCGTCGGCGCGCGCGATCAGGTCCGCGAACCGGGGGATCAGCGCGGTAGGCAGGTTGTCGACGCACAGCCAGCCCACGTCCTCCAGGGCCCGGGACACGTGCGTCTTGCCCGAGCCGGAGAGGCCGGTGATGACGAGCAGCTCCGATCGGTGGCGTTCCCGGCGGCCTTTCAACGGGCACGCCTCGTCCCCGTCCGGGCGCCGCGCCGGCTCACTGGCTGCCGACTGGAGCCGCCCCAGGCGTCACCGCCACGCCGGGTCCCGGCCACAGGCCCGCTCGCGCCACGCCCCGCGGCCTCCCCGTCCCCGCCCGCCTCGATCAACTCGTCCACCCGCTCGGCGAACCGCCTGGCGGCGTCGTACCCCCGCTCCTTGAGGAGCTGGTTCCGCGCCGCCACCTCCACCAGGATGGCGATGTTCCGGCCCGGGGCCACGGGCATGCGGATGAGCGGGACCTCCGTTCCCAGGATGATGAACTTCTCGTCCCGCAGGCCCACGCGCTCGTACTCCCTCCCCGGCTCCCATCGCTCCAGGCTCACCACCAGCTCGAGGCGTTTGGTCATCCGTATCGAGGAGACGCCGTAGAGGTCCTTGATGTTGAGGACGCCGAGGCCGCGCAGCTCCATGTGGTAGCGGGTCAGGTCGGGGGACGCGCCGGTCAGCGAATCGCCCATCCTCTTGATCTCCACCACGTCGTCCGCCACCAGCCGATGGCCTCGGTCGATGAGATCGAGGGCGCACTCCGACTTGCCGATCCCGCTCTCCCCCACGATCAGGACGCCCAGCCCGAACACGTCCATCAGGACGGAGTGCAGGTGCAGCCGCATCGCCAGCCGCTCGTCCAGGAGGGCGCTCAGGCTCTTGATGAACGGGGTGGACTCCAGGGGGGTGAGGAGAACCGGCACGCCTTGGCCGTCCGCTTCCACCAGCAGCTCGGCGGGCGGGCGCAGCCCCTTGGTCACGATGAAGCACGACACCCGGCACCTGGCGAGCCGGGCCAGGATCGTCGCGCGGCGCCGGGGCGTGA
>Ga0268386_10000749_pt1 | contig 21159 bp, 18 predicted proteins | sample RVTome_15_FD_200260 | JGI IMG/M metagenome (GOLD analysis project Ga0268386, IMG submission 200260) | Soil microbial communities from uranium-contaminated site in the Upper Colorado River Basin, Wyoming, United States - RVT150D86... ...
GAAGTCGAGTTCTCAGATTCTTGTCGCGGACGCTGGCAGCGTCCGCCACGGGGACGTGATCCACTCTGATGAAGTCCCGGATTCGCACAGCCCGCTGAGCCGGATCATGCACAGCTTGAAGAGTTACACGGCGAATCAAGCCAACCGACTTCTCGGACGTGAAGGCCGGTTCTGGCAGCGCGAATCCTACGATCACTGGATTCGCGACTTGGCCGAGCTTCAACGGATTATTGACTACGTGCGCTTCAACCCTGTGAAAGCGCGTCATTGCAGCCAACCGCATGAATGGGGATTCTCGTCCGCGTTTGACCGATATCAGCAGGACCGATCCCTCTCCGGCCTTGTCGGCTGGCTTCGCGACGACTGGCTGCGCTGACCGTGGCGGACGCTGCCAGCGTCCGCTCCCAGCTCACGACGCGATTTCCCTGACGGAAGCTGAACAGCCCAACGCGGACGCTGGCAGCGTCCGCCACGGTTTCATCCCAGAATCCTCCCCCGCAGCCCCTCCAGCAGCCGCACCGCATGCCCGATGTCGGCCTTCTGCCGTTCGCGGTCGTGGGCGATTTCGCGTTCGATGGTGAGGGGGCCGAAGTAGCCAACGTCGTTCAGGGTGCGGAGGTAGGTTTCCATGCCGACGTCCCCCTCGCCCAGCGGGACTTCGGTGCCCCACGCTTTGCCGCGCTGGCCTTCGGGGGCCCATTTGCCGTCTTTGCAGTGGACGCTGCGGACGAGCCGGCCGACCTTCTTCAGCGCCTCGATCGGGTCGCCGGTGCCGTAAAGGATCATGTTGGCCGGGTCGAAGTTGATGAACAGGTTGTCGCGGCCGACGTCGCCGATGAATCGCAGCAGGTGGTCGGCGGTTTCCTGCCCGGTTTCGAGGTTGAGCTGCTGGCCGTTCTTCAGCACGTGATCGAGAAGCTCGCGGGTGACGTCGAGCAGGCCCTTGTAGCTGTCGCTGTCGGTGTCTTCGGGAACGAACCCGATGTGCAGCGCGACGGTGAAGCAGCCGAGGAGTCGGGCGAAGTCGGCGATTTCCTTCATCTCCCGCAGCCGGGCGGCGCGGGTGTCTTCCGGGACGAGACCGACGGTCTGTTTCGTCGTTTCGATGTTGGCGTAGCTCTCGCCGTCGAACCCGCCGAAGACCGCGGTGATCGTGATGCCGGCATCCGCGCATTTGCCGAGGAACGTTTTCGCGGTCTCCTCAGTGCGGGTCTGCTGGTGCGGCGCGTGGATCTGCACGGAGGGCACGCCCAGTTCCCGCGCCACGTCCAGATGCACGCCCAACCCGGCGTCGACGGAGGTGAACACACCGATCGGCCACTTGTCCATGACTGCTCTCCCGGTTGCAATGTCGAGACGGTCGGATGATAGTTCGCGGGTTGGTGGCGATGATAACGCTGCGGCGGGGGATTCTCCACCGGAAGGAACGAAGCAGGATGAAGGATGAAGGATGAAGGATAAGGGATGAGGGATAAGGGATGAGGGATCGCCCGTTTGGGACTGCCATCCCTCATCCCTCATCCCTTATCCCTCATCCTTCCTTCATCCTTCCTCCCTCATCGCTTGCAGCTATGACCGACGCAACTGACAACCGCAGTTCCCTGGCCGTCGGCGTCGCGCTGGCCGCGACCGTCGCGTTCGGCGTCTGGCTGTTCACGCCGGTCCCCGAGGGCATGCAGCCGGCGGCGTGGCGGCTGGCGGCGGTCGTGTTTCTGATGGCCAGTCTGTGGATCACGCAGGCGGTCCCCATCGCGGCGGTGAGCCTCATTCCGCTCGTCGCGTTTCCGCTGCTGGGAATTCAGTCAGCGAAAGCCGTCAGCGGGACGTACGTCGACGAAAACCTGTTTCTGTATCTCGGCGGGTTCGTCATCGCGCTGGGGATCGAGAAGTGGGGGCTGCATCGGCGGATCGCCCTGCACATCGTTCGCGTGCTGGGGACCGGCCCGCGGCAGGTCGTGCTGGGGTTCATGGCGGCGACCGCGTTTCTGTCGATGTGGATCAGCAACACGGCCGCTACGCTGCTGATGCTGCCGATCGGGCTGGCGCTGATCGGGTCGATTCGCGAGCTTTCCGTCGGCTCGGACACCGGGAAAACGCACGACGCGACCACCAACCGGTTCGCGACCGTGCTGATGATCGCCATCGCCTACGCCGCCAGCATCGGCGGCGTGACGACGCTGGTCGGCACGCCGACGAACGTGGCATTCGTCGGCATCTGGAACCGGCAGTTTCCCGCCGACAAGTACGCCGACGTGCCGACGATCTCCGCCGGGGAATGGACGCTGGCGGTCTTCCCCATCGGCCTCGTGCTGCTGCTGTGCGCGTGGGGGCTGCTGACGTGCCGGCTCCCGTCGCGGCTGGGTGAGCGGCCGCTGCAGCGTTCGTTCTTCACCGATCGGTTGCGGGCGCTGGGGAAGGCGACGCCGGCCGAGCGACGCATGCTGGCGATCTTCGTCGTCACCGCGTGCCTGTGGATTTTCCGCAAACCGTTGACGTTCGACGAGCGACAGCTCATTCCGGGCTGGGGGGAGGAGCTGGCGAGATTCCTCGCGTGGTTTCCGCCCACGTCGGACTGGGGCGTGCAACCGGCGATGCTGCACGATTCGACCGTGGCGATCGGCATGGCGCTGCTGATGTTCGTTATTCCCGCGGGCCGCTCGCACGACGAGTCGCGGGGAACGCTGATGGACTGGCGCACGGCGGAAAGGCTGCCGTGGGGGATTCTGCTGCTGATCGGCGGCGGGTTCGCGATCGCCGGGGCCTTCCGGACGACGGAACTGGCGGACTGGCTGGGGCGGGAATTCGCCGGCCTGGTCGCCGGCTGGCCGCCCTGGCTGCTGGTCGCCGCCGTCTGCCTGCTGATGACGTTTCTGACGGAACTGACGTCGAACGTCGCCACGGTGAGCACGCTGCTGCCGGTGCTGGCGGCGACGGCGCTGGGGATCGGCGTCGACCCGCGTCTGATCATGATTCCCGCGACGATCTCCGCCAGTTGCGCCTTCATGCTGCCGATCGCCACGCCGCCCAACGCGATCGTGTTCGGCTCGGGCAAGATCCGGATGTCGCAGATGGCGAACTACGGGCTGGCGTTGAACCTAATCGGCGTGGCCATTGTCACGTTGGGGACCTTTACGCTGATCGCGCCGCTGCTGGGAATTCCGCTGGACGGATCGCCGGAGTGGCTGCGATGACGGGGTTGGTGAGTATTGAGTGGTGAGTGGTTCCGTGGCGGACGCTGCCAGCGTCCGCAGTTTTTCGCGGATGCTGGCAGCATCCGCCACGATTCCTTCGTGCATGGTATCGATGGCATTCAAGCGATCCCGATCGAAGAACCGCGGCGGCAGCGGACGCAAAGCGCTGCAGCTTTCGCGGCAGGTGCAGAAGGCGCTGCTGTACGCGCTCTCGGAGACGAACGACGACCGGCTGCACGAGCTGTACGTGGAAGCTGTCGTGCCGGCCCCGAACGACAAGCGGCTGCTGGTGACGGTCACGCCGATGACGGACGACTTCGATCCCGCCGACGCCCTGCTGCGATTACAGCACGCGACGCCGTTTCTGCGGGAGCAGGTGGCGATCGCGATCACGCGGAAGCGCGTGCCGGAGCTGGTGTTTCAGTTCAAGCCGCGGGAGCCCGCCGTTTAGCCGCGACTCGGAGTCTTCGGAGAGGAGCGCGTCGTCCCGAGCGCGTACGGACGCCGCGCTCCTCTTCGCAAAGCTTTCGAGTCGCGGCTAAACGGTGGATCGCAACGTTTACCGGTCCCACGGTAGCCGCATCGTCGGTTGGTTCGTGTAGCGCTTCATCCGCAACGCCAGCCGCTGCCCGCTGCCGGGGGCGAGACGGACGGCCAACGTTGCCGCGTTGATCGGCGTGGTCGTGCCGTCGGCGGACACTGAGACAAATTGATGCTCGGCGTACGCGCCGCCCTGCAGCAGGACTTCTCGTGATTCGGATTGGCTGACATTCACCAGCGTGAGCGTCATCGAATCGTCGCCCAGCTTTTCCACCAGCGCGGCCACGTCGTCCGGAATGCCGGCCCGTCGCTTTACCGGGTCGAAGTACCGTACCCGGCAATGCAGGATCGACCCGCGGTGGCCGGGGTGGATGCCGCCGAGCATGAGCTGGATCAGCGACGCGGCGCTGGCGGGGTTGTACTTCATCGGGTCGTCGGCGAGGCGGGTGTCGGGCGTGGTCTTGTCCTGCTTCATCCCGGCGTTCCGCTGCCGGATGCGGGCGAAGTCGGCCCGCAGCGCGCGCTCGGGGTAGTCGGGGTTCTTGCCGTCGAGATAATCCAGCCACGCATTCCGCGGCAGCCACTTGCGGTCCTGCTTGTTCCACGAAAGATAGTACATCTCCAGCGCGTTCGCGTTGTACGGCTGCGGGGTGAAGTGATACCAGCCCGTCTTGCCGCGCCAGTCGCCGTACTTCTGCGGGTATTCCGTCCGGCCGTTGCGGGTGCGTTTGTTGGCGTTGACGAGGTCGAGCATCTTCCGCCAGCCGGCGAGATAGCGGTCATCGCCGTTGGTCATCAGGTAGGCGTTCATGAAGCCGAGGAACCCGTGCTGGAACGTGCTGCGGTGCCGGGGCTTCTTGTCGACGGGATCGATGACCGTAAATCCCCAGCCGTAGACGCCGCCGTACCACTTCCCGCCGGCGGCGGAACCGATCTTGCCGTCGAGGCCGATGTTGGTGGGGATGATGCCGTTATTGTCTTTCATGCGTTGCCGCCAGGCGTCGACGTATTCCAGCAGCCATTTTTTGTACTTCGCGTCACCGGTGAGCATGTACGCGTTCATGGCCAGCGTCGTCGCCTGCATGTTGGCGGGCTGGTCGCCGACGACGTCGTTGTAGTCCTTGAAGTGCTCGAGCATCTGCTTGTAGGTGCTCTCGCCGTGCCCCGGCTTGAAGCGGCCTTCGACTTCGATCGGGTCGCCGGCCCAGTCGAGAGCCGTCGCCTTCCGCAGCAGCGGCCCACGGCTGCCGTTGAACAGGCTGCGGATGATCTTGTGCTTCGGGTCGTAATTCGGCGCCTGCGGGTCCTCATTCATGTAGAACCCGGCATACCGCCGCACGCGGTGGCCGAACTTGATATCGCTCGGGTCGGAAAGCCCCTGCAGGTTGAAGACGGTCAATCCCTCGCCGTTGTGCAGCCAGTCGAACATCACGGGGAACTCTTTGTAGTACATCCCGTCGCGGGCGAAGGGAACGTCTTTCGTCTTCGCGAGCGTATACTGCCGCAGGTGGCCTTCCCACGCCTTCTTGTACATCTTGAGCACGTCGTCGGAGGCCCCCAGCGCGTGGAGAATCGGCCAGTCGTTGCAGTTTTCGATGGCGTCATCCGGCCCGTCGTCCCCGCCCCACCGCTCGACGCACAGCAGCCAGCCTCGCTCGTCGAAGTAGCGGGCGAAAAACTGTTTACAGGCGGCGGTGTTGGCCTTGAGGAGCTCGCGTTCGAGCAACGCCCACGTGGGAGGAGACATGGGTCGGGTGATGCGGATGGCGGGGTCCGCGCCGTTGGCCGGCGGACACAACGCGACGCCGATGACGAGAAAAGCAACAACAGCCCGGCATGTTCGCGACATGAAACGGCCCTTTGCATCTGGCAGGTTGATCTTGATTACCGCTGACACTCCACCGCCGGCTCGACGTGGACTTCCCTCGATTCCGGCCGCCCGGCGAACACCGCCAGCGTCGCCTCCGCCATCGTTCGCGGGCCGAACAGCCGACGGACGTTGGCGTGGCCCGATTTCGCCAGTGCCGTGCGATGCTCGGCATCGCGGTACAGTCGGCCCAACGCATCGGCGAGTTGCTCCGGATCCTGCGGTTCCACCAGTAGACCGCCGCCGGTCGCGTCGATCAACTCGGGGAACGAACCGTGCCGCGGCTGCACGACCGGGACGCCGTTGGCCAGCGCTTCCAGAACGTAGAGTCCTTTCGGTTCGTGATACGTCGTCGGCACGCTGAGCACGTCGAGCGATTTCAGGAACGCGACTTTCTCGGCGTGCGTGGAGGGGCTGCCGATGTAGTCGAACGCCTCGCCGAGGTCCTTCGCGGCGGCTGTGAGGGATTGGAAATATCGCGCGTCCTTCTTCGTCAGCGACCCGCCGGCTTTGAGCACGGTGTCGGGATGCTGCCGGTGGAACAGGCGAAATGCTTCAATCAGGTTGTGCAGACCTTTTTCCGGGCAGATGCGGGCGAAGAAGCCGACGGCGAAGCGGCCGTTGTTCCGCGGTTCCGGCAGGCCGTCGTGGCCGGCGAGGTCGATGCCCAGCGGTACTCGGTGAAATCGCTCGACCGGCAGCCGCAGGTATTGCGATATGAAGTCGCGGTAATAGTTCGAATGCACGAGATAGCCGTCGAACTCCGCGGCCCGCTCGCTGACGGCGGCGATCGCGCGATCGCGGTAGTCGTCGGGCAGGTCGTCGAGAAAGACGTCGTCCCCCTGCAACAGGACGTAAACGGCGCCGCGGTATCGCCGTTTCAACGTCCGCACGACGCCGCACAGCAGGGCGTTGCTGAAGACGACGACGTCCGGCTTCAACGCGACAAGGTGGCCGACGAGTTCCTCGATCGCTCGGCGTTCCGGCCCTTCCTCGCCGGCGAGCATGTCGAGCGTCAGTTCGCCGAGCACTTTCGCGTTGTTGCTCACGCCGAACCGCGTGGCGAGGTTGAGCATCCAGGGTGCGTCGAGCCACGCTTTCAGGAACCGGGGCAGTTTCCGCCAGATCCGCGAGCGGGATTCGAGGCAGACGTTGATCCCACCGAGATAGACGTGCCGCTCGCTGACGTTGGCTTCGTCGACGCGGATCGGCGTGTACGTGGGAACGAGCGAGACTTCGGCCCCGGCCGCCAGCAGCGCGTTGGCCAGCGTGTTGTCGTGCATGCAGGAGCCGCAGAACATGCCGGCTCCTCCCGCGGTGACAATGGCGATGTGCATGAATTCGGGGCGATCCAGTCTGGAAAGCGATTCGACGCGCGTGGTTCGGCAGCTATCTATTATTGCAATGACGACCCCAGTTACAATCTGCAGCACGACGCCCCGCTGGCCGGAGTAGTGCGAATGGATGAACCGGAGATTCGCAGCGGCATGAACGAGTCGGAACGAACGTCGCCTTGCCCCTCGTTCCCAAGCTCTGCTTGGGAACGCCCTATCGCGAAGCTCCGCTTCGCAACGCGTCGGTTGTTCGAGTGGCAGCGAACTGCTCGGCCCTGCTCGCGTTGCCAGGCAGAGCCTGGCGATGAGTGCGTTCCCAAGCGGAGCTTGGGAACGAGGGCAGGCACCTGAGGACGACGCCACGTTGGAGAGCAGACGCCGGCATGGTGCATCTGGAACGATCGTCGAATCCCGGCCGGGCGGAAACCCTGTTGCTGGCGCTCGCCGTCACGCTGGCGTTTATCGCGGTGCCGAACTGGCTGCTGACGGTGACGTCGATGCGGGCCGCGGCTTTCTACTACGATGTGTTCGGCCGCCATTCGGGTTTGCCGTTCCACGGCTTGTACTTCGATTTCCTCACACTGCTGTTCGGGTTGTTGCTGGTCGCCGGAGCGCCGCGGAAATACGGTTTGTGCCTCGGCGACATCGGTCCGAACTGGCCGCGGGTGCTGGTCGTGATTGCAATTCCGCTGGCCGTGGCGACGATCGGTTGCCAGCTTGTGCCGCTGCCGGCGTGGGTGGGGCAGCACGTCGGCATCTGGCTGATTTCGCCGCTGGCCCAGGACGTCGTCTTCGCCGGGTTTCTGTACACGACGATCGAACGGGCGTTTCCCGGCGACGTTCATCCGCGCGTGCCGGTGCGAAAGACGCTGCTCATTTCGGGGGTGTTTTTCGCGCTGCACCACGTGCCGAACTTTCTCACGACCGAGGCGTGGTTCGTCTGGTTGCAACTCGGCTTCACGTTCGGGGGATTTGCACTCGCGGGGCTGACGCGGCAATGGACGGGCAGCCTGCTGTACGTCACCGTCGCGCACTCGGCGGGGAATCTCATCGCGTGGTGGTTCGCGCCGCGGCCGCCGGTGGTATGATTGGGTAGTAAGATTCTCGCGGCAAATCGCGGAGGTGCGTGATGCAGGCTCATCGAATCAAAACCACGGTCCAGCCGGACAGGTCGGTGACGTTGGAGAAGCTGCCGTTCACGGCCGGCCAACCCGTCGAGGTCACCGTACTTCCCATTCAAGTCCCGCCAGCAGTGAAGGACCGCTATCCACTTCGCGGAATGCCGATCCAATACAGCGATCCGACCGAACCTGTCGCCGAGACCGAATGGGAAGCCGCACGGTGATCGTGCTCGATACTCACGTCTGGGTGTTCTGGGTGCATGGAGATGCACGGCTTCGCGCCGGTCATTTTCAGTTGATTCAAGACAAAGAAAGCGAGGGACTCGGCGTCAGTGCGATTTCGTGCTGGGAAGTCGCAAAGCTGGTTCAACTCGGCCGCCTGAGTCTGCCGGTCGAGCTCAGTGAATGGTTTCGAGACGCATTGAGTTATCCCGGCGTGCAATTGCTCGCCCTGTCGCCGGAAATTGCCGTGGAATCCACGCAATTGCCCGGGACGTTTCACAAGGATCCCGCGGATCAACTGATCGTCGCGACGGCCAGGATTTACGGTTGTGATCTGTTGACGAACGATGATCGCATCCGCAACTACCCGCATGTCGGGACGCCCTGACTCGATGAGCGGTTTCCGAAGCAGAGTTCGACGAACCGTTTCAGAATCCCTTCGCTCTCCCGCGTCTCCTGCACCATCTCCGGGAAGCGTTCCACCGGCAGGCCGGCGATGCGCTCGATGTATTCGGGGTAGTTGACGACGCGGATCAGCAGGTCGCCCCGCGTCAGCTCCGGGTGGAACTGCGTGCAATAGATGGGGGCGTCGTCGAAGCGGTAGGCCTGATTCGTCACCTTGTCCGAAGACGCCAGCAGCGTGGCGTTGGCGGGAATCGCATCGACGATGTCTTCGTGCCCCATCTGCCCCAGAAACGAATCTCCCAGCGGGGCGTACACGGGGTCGGAACGGCCGGCATGCGTGAGGTACAGCCGATGCGTGCCGACTTCCGCCCGGCTCAAATCCTTCACCACCAGGCCCCCCATCGCGCGGGCCATCGCCTGAAAGCCCCAGCAGGAGGCGAACGTCGGTTTCCGCACGGCGTGCACCAGCCGCAGCGAATCGAGCGCCCGGTCCAGCCAGTCCCCTTCGCCCGCCGCCGAATAGTGGCCGCTGCCGCCGAGCAGCAGCATGTCGGCGTCCCGCATGCGGCGGCGGGTCAACGGTTCGGCGAGCAGGTCGAAGACGTCGATGCGCTGTTCCGGACATTCCAGCACACGGGCGAACGCTTCGGCCTCATGCCGCCGCATCGAGTCGTCCGAATTGCGGACCTGCAGCAGGAGGAAGCGGAGAGACTGCGTGAGGTCGGCGATGTCGGACATTGCGGGTCTGGTTCAATAGGGAGTGCGGTGATTCTTCACCGCTTTGGATTTCTTCCGCGCGTTTCGCACTCCCGATCCAAAGCGGTGAACAATCACCGCACTCGTATGGCAACGACTATTGGAACGAATCGACGTGCTCATTCCAAGACGCGAGCCGGCCGTGGGCGGAAACGGCGGGCGGTTCGCGCCGGCCTCCAGAGATTATCGCTTGCAACCTGCCGGTGGTCGCGCAGAATGGGGGCCGTTCCCTTCACTTTGGAGATACCGAAATGCCGGTTCGTGTGCTGTTCGCGCTCTGTCTCGCCCTGCTGTCGACAACCATCGCGGAAGCCGCGAAGCCGGCGCGGCCGAACATTGTGTTCATCCTCGCCGACGACATGGGGTACGGCGACCTGCGGTGCTACAACGACAAGTCGAAAGTGCCGACGCCGAACATGGACCGGCTGGCAAAGCAGGGGATGCGATTCACCGACGTGCACACGCCCTCGTCGGTCTGCACGCCGACGCGGTACGGCGTGCTGACGGGGCGGTATGCGTGGCGGACGCGGTTGAAGCGAGGCGTGCTGTTCGGGGATTCGCCGGCGCTCATCGACGTGAAACGGATGACTCTGGCCTCGCTGCTGAAGAAGGCGGGGTATCACACGGCGGGCGTGGGGAAGTGGCACTTGGGGTTGGGGGCGGCGGTGAAGACCGATTACTTCAAGCCGCTGCATCCCTGCCCGACCGATTACGGGTTCGACTATTACTTCGGCATCCCCGCGTCGCTCGATTTCGAGCCTTACGTCTACATCGAAAACGACCGGGCCGTCGCCCCGCCGACGATGAAGATCGCGGCCAGCAAGCAGGTGCGGCAGGGGGGCAAGGGGTTCTGGCGGGCCGGCGGCATCGCGCCCGGCTTCAAGCACGCCGAGGTGCTGCCGACGATTACGGAGAAGGCGGTGGGATTCATCGAGCGGCATGCGAAGACGCGGGCGGACAAACCGTTCTTCCTCTACTTCCCGCTGACGGCCCCGCACACGCCGTGGCTGCCGACGAAGCCGTTCCGCGGAAAGAGCGGGGCCGGGGCGTATGGAGACTTCGTGGCCCAGGTGGATTTCACGGTCGGCAAGGTCGTCGAAACGCTCGACCGGCTGAAGCTGGCGGAGAACACGCTGCTCGTTCTCACCAGCGACAACGGCGCGCACTGGACGCCGGGGGACATCGAAAAGTTCGGCCACCGCGCGAACCGGCACCTGCGGGGGCAGAAGGCCGATGCGTGGGACGGCGGGCATCGCGTGCCCTTCATCGTCCGCTGGCCGGGCGTGGTGAAACCGGGGACGGAATCTGACCAGTTGCTGTGCCTGACGGACTTCTTCGCGACGGCGGCGGAGATCGTCGGCGAGAAACTGCCGGCGGAGGCGGGGGAAGACAGCTTCGGTTTTCTGTCGCTGTTGAAGGGCGAATCCGTGCGAAACCGCGAGCGGCCGATCCGCGACGCCGTTGTTCACCATTCGGCGGCGGGGATGTTCGCGATCCGCAAGGGGAACTGGAAGCTGATCCTCGGCCGCGGTTCGGGTGGGTTCAGCCTTCCGCGGAAGATCAAACCGAAACCGGGGGAAGCGCAGGGGCAGTTGTACGATCTGTCGCAGGACCCGTCGGAGCAGCGGAACCTGTACCTGAAGCATCCGCAGGTGGTGAAATCGCTGACGGCGTTGCTCGACGGCTACAAAAAGAACGGCCGCAGCCGGCCGCGGTGATCGGGGACTGGTCCATTTTTCGGCAGTGGCGTTACATTCGCTGAAGGGGGAAGGGGTCGGGTGTCCAGAATTCAATTTTCCGGTTGCAACGGTCTGGCAGCCGGAAACCGCTCGCGGAAAATTGAATTCTGGACACCCGACCCCAACCAGCGCACATTGAGGCCACTGCGGACAAACGGGGACAGGTCCATTTTGCGGAGTGGCGCGATGTGAAGACTCGCGCGGATTGGCCGCAAAATGGACCAGTCCCCTTGCTCGATACGGCAACTTCACTCGACGAGTGGATTGCCCGCGCGATACGATTCAGGTGTGCGTAACGTCGCCCGACCTTCCGACCTTCGACCTCCCGACCTTCGACTCCCCCCCATGAGCGAACAATCCACCGCCGTCGCCGAGCCGGAAATCGACGAGGAACCCCCCGTCGAGACCCGGACGAAGCGCAAGCAGAAGACCGACGCGGAGCAGAAGCCGAAACCGCAGCGGCCGTACGCGGTGATCGTCCACAACGACGAAGACCACACGTGGCAGTACGTGATCGAGGTGCTGCAACGCGTCTGCGGACACAACCTGGAGAAGGCCTTCGAACTGACCTCGCAGGTGCACCACAAAGGCAAGGCCGTCGTCTGGACCGGCCCGCTGGAAGTCGCCGAGCTGAAGCGCGACCAGATCCGCGGCTTCGGCCCCGACTTTCACGCGGAGCAGACGGTCCGGTACCCGCTGGGGGTGACGATTGAGCAGATGCCGGGCTGAGACGAAGGCGGAAGGCGTAAAAAGAAGTTCCCGCCCCGACTTCCCGCTCTCCGACTTCCGCTTTGGAATCACCCCTGCTGCATTGCCGCCGCCGCCCGGCTTTCGAGTTCTTGCGGCGGGACGTCTTCGACGTGGGTGGCGATCGTCCACGTGTGGCCGAAGGGGTCTTTCAGCGTGGCGGAGCGGTCGCCGTAGAACTGGTTCTTCAACGGCCGCAGAACCTCCGCCCCGGCGTCGACGACTTTCGGAAACACGGCATCGACGTCGTCGAAATACAGCAGCATGCTCACCGGCGACCCGCCCAGCGTCGCGGGGCTGACGGCCCCCATCTCGGGATGCTCGTCGGCGAGCATGATGGGCGAATCGCCGATTTTGATCTCGGCATGCCCGATCTTCCCATCCGGCCCGGCCATGCGGAACAGCTCCGTCGCGCCGAACGCGCTCTTGTAGAACTCGATCGCATCCGCGGCCCCTTTCACAACGAGGTACGGCGTCGCGGTGTGGTATCCGTCGGGGATGGGCTTGACGGCTGGCATGGGTGCGTGCTCCTGTTGAGAGTTGAAGGTCGGAAAGTCGAAGGTCGAGCTGACTGTGATGATACCACGGTCGGCGAACAGTATTCTTTCTCCCATCATCGAGCGCAGCAAGGGTTGCTGAGTACTCGGTACTGCGGTCACGCCGTTGTGAGCGTGGCACGCAGTCGCGGTCGGCCGCACCGGTTCCGCAACGTCCGCTTCCGACTTTCGACCTTTCGACCTTCCGACCTTCGACTCCTCTTGTTCCGTTCCCGCGGCACCAATAGAATCCGCGCCCCTGCAGGGGACCGCAGCCATGAAGCCGAAATGTCCGGCCTGCCTGAAGCACATCGCTTGCGCGCTGATGGCGCTGGGGGTGCTGCTATTGTCGCTGGAAGCCGGGCTGCGGATTTACGACGGGCGGACGGGGCGGGTGACGGGGCGGCCGGAGCCGATCTCGCCGTTGTTGGAGCCTTCGGGGCGGATGTTCCACCGGCTCAAGCCGCTGGTCTCCGTCGAGGTGCCGAACCCCGACACCGGGCGTACGGTGCAGGTGACGACGAACAGCCTCGGTTTGCGCGGGGGGGAAGTTGCCGTTCCCAAGCCGGAAGGGGTGTATCGCGTGCTGGTGCTCGGGGACGATTCGACGTTCGCCGCCGAGACGCCGCTGGAAGCGACGGCGTGCTTGAAGCTGCAGGAGTTGCTGCAGCACGTTGGTGTCCCGCCTTCAGGCGGCCCCGGTAGCAGAATTCGTGAGAATTCTGCACGATCTGGTCGCCCGGCAGAATTCTCACGAATTCTGCTACGCACAATGGGCCGCCTGAAGGCGGGACACCAGCGGCGGGTGGAGGTCGTCAACGCCGGCGTGCCCGGTTACTGCCCGCTGCTGTCGTATCTGCTGCTGAAGCACTCGCTGCTGTCGCTGCAGCCGGACCTGATCGTGCTGAACTTCGACATGACCGACGTGGCCGACGACCACCGTGTTCGCCGCTATGCGCGAATGGGGCCGAACGGCGAACCGCTGGTCTGCCGGCATCCCGAATTGGAATCGGAGGGGGACCGCGCGAACCGCAACCGCGACCGCTGTCTGCTGCGGATCTGGGCGCAACGGCAGCTCGGGCGAATGACCGCCACCCAGCCGCAGGCCGCCGACGCCGACGACATCAGCTCGCCGCGGGGCCGTTACGCCTGGGTGAAGGATCGGCCGCCGGACTGGTCGATTTCCATCAGCCAGGCGTTCGCGTCGATCGACGCGGTGCACGAGTTATCCCGCCGCGCGGGGGCGGAGTTCGTCGTCGCCGCGGTGCCGGCCCCCTGGCAGGTTTCGGCGCAGGCGTCGAACGCGGCGGGCGTGCGGGAGGCGGCCGGAATCCCGGTTTCGGCCGCATGCCTGGGCAACCGGCCGTTCGAGCTGCTCCAGGCGCACCTCGATGCGCGGGGGGTCCCGCTGTGCAATCCAGTCGCGACGTTCCGGGCGTTCCCCAAAGCGGAGCGGCTGTTCCTGGCCAACAGCCCGCAGTTCAGCCCGGTCGGTCAGGAACTCTTCGCGCGCGAACTGGCCCGGACGATCGTCGCGTCCGTTCCCCGCTTCCGAAACGAATTCCCGTCGTCTGCCGGACCGGTCCCGGCGACGACGGCGTCCCGCAAACGCGAGTTCCCGGTCCCCGGCCGGCTTCAGCGGGATCGATTCGGCAACCGATGACGATTTCAGGCTCGTGCGAAACCCCAAGCGGTCGATTTCGCCGTCTGTGCGGATGCTGCGATTCCCGATATGATTTGAAGATGGTGAGTGGTGAGTGGTATTCAGTCGTGAGTGCGACCTTTCGACCTTCGACTTTCCGACCTTTGACTTTCGACTTTCCGACCTTTGACTTTCGACTTTCCGACCTTTGACTTTCGACTTTCCGACCTTTGACTTTCGACTTTCCGACCTTCGACCAGGTTCCTCCCCTGTGATTTCCGCCTACGAAACTGCATGTCGTTATTTCGACGAAGCCGCCCACCTGATGGGGCTTTCGCAGAACATGCAGAAGCTGCTGGTGACGCCGGAGCGCGAGTTGAAGGTGCAGGTGGCGCTCGAGCGGGACAACGGGGAGATTGGAACGTTCATCGGCTTCCGCTGCCAGCACAACAGCGCCCGCGGACCGATGAAAGGCGGCCTGCGGTACCACCACGAGGTCGACGCCGACGAGGTGCTCGCGCTGGCCACGCTGATGACCTGGAAGACGGCCGTCGTCAACATCCCCTACGGCGGTGCGAAGGGGGGGATTTCCGTCAATGTCCGCGAGCTCAGCCACGGCGAGCTGGAGCGGGTCACGCGGCGGTTCGTCGACGAGATCCACGACATGATCGGTCCGGACAAGGACATCCCCGCCCCCGACATGGGGACGAACGCCCAGATCATGGCGTGGATTATGAACCAGTACGAACGCTATCATGGTTTCAACCCCGCCTGCGTCACGGGCAAGCCGGTCGAGCTGCACGGGGCCGACGGCCGCGAGGAAGCGACCGGCCGTGGCGTCGTGATCGTGACGGCGGAACTGCTGAAATCGATGAAGTTCGATCTCGAAAACGCGACGGTCGCCGTGCAGGGTTTCGGCAACGTCGGCTCCTTCGCGGCCCGCTTTCTGCATGAGCGGGGCGCGAAGGTGACGGCGATTTCCGACCAGTTCGGCGGCATCCGTAATGAGGCGGGCATCGACGTCCCGGCCCTGCTGCTGCATACTGCCAAGCAGGGTGGCGTGAAAGGCTTTCCCGACGCCGAACCGATTTCCAACGAAGAGCTGCTGACCGCCGACGTCGACGTGCTGATTCCGGCGGCCATCGGTGGCGTGCTGACCGAAGAAATCGCGGCGGACGTGCGGGCGAAGTTCGTCATCGAGGCGGCGAACAACCCGACGTATCCGCAGGCCGCCGAGATCTTCGAGCAGCGGGGCATCACCGTCCTGCCCGACATTCTGGCCAACGCCGGCGGCGTGACGGTGAGCTATTTCGAATGGGTACAGAACCGGCAGCACTTCAAGTGGGAGCTGTCGCGCGTTCGCAAGGAGCTTGACCGCATCATGGTCGAGAGCTTCGAAAAGGTCTGGAAAATCGCCACGGAAAAGAAGGTCTCCCTGCGAACCGCAGCCTATCTGCTGGGAATCGGCCGTGTGGGGAGGGCCACGGTCCTGCAGGGGATTTGAGAACTGGTGAGTGGTGAGTGGTCCCGCCGCTTGCGGCTTAGCCGTTGGAGGACGGGGTCGCCCGGGGGGAATCTCAGCACGGAACTCCGCCATTACTGACCAGCTACACGACTCACCACTCACCACTCACCAACTTGGTCAGTGAATTCATGAAAACCAACAACGCGCGAAAAGCGCAGTGCCCCGTCTTTCAGGACATGACGCTCGAAGAGCGGGAGCAGGTGCTGGCGCTGTTCGAGAACGAGCACTATCCGGCGGGAGAGACGATCCTGCGGGAGGGGCTGTCGATTCAGATTCTGTGGATCATCGTCGCCGGCCGTTGCGAAGTGCTGAAAAGCTTCAACGGCGCCCCGGAACGCAGCCTGGCCGTGCTGGAACAGGGGGCCGTGTTCGGCGAGATGTCGTTCTTCAATCCGGCCCCGCATTCGGCCTCCGTGCGGGCGCTGACCGACGTCGAGGTCATCCGCCTCTCCCGCGAACGCTACGACGAGCTCCTGAGCCGCAACCCCGCCGCCGCCTACAAAGTCGCCGCCAACACCGCGTCGGTCCTCGCCGAGCGGCTCCGCAAAATGGACGACTGGACCTGCCAGCTCCTCGACGGCCCCGACGTCAACGCGAAGAAACGGGAGGAATGGCACGACTTCCGGGCGAAGCTGTATACCGAGTGGGATTTCTGATCCCGGCGGAGTCGAAGGTCGGAAGGTCGAAGGTCTGAAAGTCCAAGGTCGAAGGTCTGAAAGTCGAAGGTGTGAAGTCCTGGGGCCGTTTTGGCTTTCCGACTTTCGACTTTCGACTTTCCCACTTTCGACTCTCCGTTCCGACTTTCGACTCCGTTCCGACTTTCAATCTCTTCCCATGACGAAACCGACTGACCTGCTCCGCCTCGTCGACGTCTCCAAGACCTACGTCATGGGCGAAGTCAAGGTCCCCGTGCTGCACGACGTCAACATGGCCGTGCCCCGCGGCGACGTGCTGGTGATCGTCGGGCCGTCCGGTTCCGGAAAAAGCACGCTGCTGAACCTCATCGGCGGGCTGGATACGCCCACGTCCGGCAGCGTGTTCTTCAACGACCGCGACATCGCGAAGTCGACCGACCGCGAGCTGACCGCTTACCGCCGCGAGAACGTCGGGTTCGTGTTTCAGTTCTATAATCTCGTCCCGACGCTGACGGCCGAGGAAAACGTCACCGTCACCACGGAACTCGGCGGCAACCCGATCAAACCGTCGGAGGCATTGCGGCTCGTGGGGATGGACCACCGGGCGGACCACTTCCCGGCGCAGCTTTCCGGCGGCGAGCAGCAGCGGACGGCAATCGCGCGGGCCGTCGCCAAGCGGCCGCAACTGCTGCTGTGCGACGAACCGACCGGGGCGCTCGACCTCGACACCGGGCGGATGGTGCTCAAGGCGATCGCCAACCTGAACGCGGAGTTGGGCATGACGGTGATTATCATCACGCACAACTCCGCAATCGCCGGCATGGCCCACCACACCGTGCGGCTCGGCTCGGGGACGATCGCCGAATCGCGAACGAACGAGCACCCCGTCGACCCGCTGGAGATCGTGTGGTGAGTGGTGAGTGGTGAGTGGTGAGTGGTGAGTGGTGAGTGGTGAGTGGTGAGTGGTGAGTGGTACACAAACGTTTTCCGACCTCCGACCTCCGACCTCCGACCTCCGACTTCTGACCTCCGACCTCCGACCTCCGACCATGACCGTCCTCAACCGCAAGCTCCGCCGGGATCTGTTCGCCGCGAAGGGAATGCTGGCGGCGGTGATCGGCATTATCGTGGTGGGGATTTCATGCTTCGTGGCGATGGCGTCGGTCTATCTCAATCTCGACCAGGCCCGCCGCGATTACTACGCCCGCTGCCGGATGGCGGACTTCTCCGTCGAGCTGAAGAAGATGCCGCTGGCCGAAATCGACAGCGTGGAGAACGTCCGCGGTGTCACCGAGATTCGCCCGCGCATCGTCTTCTCGGTGGTCGTCGACCTGCCGGACGTCGAGCGGCCGGTTTCCGCGCAGGTGCTGTCATTGCCGGATTCGCCGCGGCCGGTGATCAACGGCATCGTCCTCCGTCGCGGCAGCTACTTCACGGAACGCCGCCGGGAAGAAGTCATCGTCAACGACGCCTTCGCCCGCGCCCACGGCATCAGGCCGGGGGACCGCATCCGCGTCATCCTCAACAACGCGCAGCAGGAGTTGGTCGTCGTGGGGACGGCCATCAGCTCCGAGTTCGTGTACCTCATCGCGCCGGGGGGCATCATTCCCGACCCGAAAGCCTATGGCGTGTTCTACCTCAAGCAGACCTACGCCGAGGATGCCTTCGATTTCAAAGGGGCCTGCAACCAGATCGTCGGACGGCTGGCCCCGGAAGTTCGCGATCGACCCGAGGAAGTCCTGCGGGACATCGAAACCCGGCTGGGACCATTCGGCGTCATGACGACCACCCCTCGCAGCCGGCAGTCGTCGCACTGGTTTTTGTCAGCCGAATTGACCGGCCTCCGCGTCTCGGTCGTCGTGCTGCCGACGATCTTTCTGGTCGTCGCCGCCTTGATCCTCAACGTGCTGATGACGCGGCTGGCCGAGCAGCAGCGGACGATCGTCGGCACGCTGAAAGCCCTCGGCTACGGCAACGCGCAGTTGTTCGCGCATTACGCGAAATTCGGCGGGACCGTCGGTCTCATCGGCGGAGTGCTGGGGGCGGTCGCCGGGTTCCTGGTGGCCGGCGGGATGATGTCGATCTACCGCGAGTTCTACGAGTTCCCGCAACTCCTCAACCGGCCGCAACCGGGGATGATCGTACTCGGAGTCGGCATCGGCGTCGTCTCCGCGATACTGGGGACGATCCGCGGCACGTACCTCGTGCTGAAGCTGGCCCCGGCGGAAGCGATGCGCCCCACGCCGCCGAAGCACGGTCACCGTATTCTGCTGGAGCGCTTTCGCCCGCTGTGGCGGCTGCTGGGTTTTCGCTGGCATCTCGTTCTGCGGGGAATCTTCCGCCAGCGAATGCGAACGGCGGTCACCGTCGGTTGCGCGGCAGTCGGGGCGTCGCTGTTGCTGATGACGTTTCACATGCGCGACGCGATGCTGGAACTGGTGCGCTTTCAGTTCGACGCGATGCTGCGGTCCGATTTCGACCTCGCGCTGGGCGACGAGCGAAGTTACGACGCTCTGCTGGCCGCGCGGAACCTGCCCGGGGTCGACTATGCGGAACCGGTGCTCAACGTCGGCGGGACGTTTCACAACGGGCATTTCCGCAAGCAGGGGGGCATCACCGGCATCCGGCGGAACGCACGGCTGACGGGGCTGTTCGACACGCGGGGCCATCCGATTGAAGTTCCGAACGTCGGCGTCGTTCTGACGAAGAAACTGGCGGAGATTCTGCACGTGCGGGCCGGCGACGTGCTGACGTTCGTCCCTATCCAGGGGCGACGCGACCGAATCGCGGTTCCGGTGGCCGCCGTCGTCGACAGCTACCTCGGTACGGCGGCCTATGCCGAGTTCGACTACCTCAACGGCCTCGTCGGTGAGGAACGCTCGGTCAACATGCTGCAGGTGACGGTCAAACCGGGCCGGGAGGAAACGCGGGCGTTTTACCGGCAGCTCAAGCAGCTTCCCACGCTGCAAGGGGTGAGTGCGATCCGCGATCAGAAACAGAAGCTGGTCGACGTGCTGATCAAGCAGATGATGATCTCGATCGTGGTGGTGATCGTCTTCGCGGGGATGATCTTCTTCGGGAGCATCCTCAACGCATCGCTGATCTCGCTGGCAGAACGGCAGAGCGAAATCGCCGTCCTGCGGGCGATGGGTTACACCCCCCGCGAGGTCGGGGGCCTGTTCCTCCGCGAGAACCTGTGCCTGAACCTCACCGGCCTGGCGGTGGGCCTCCCGCTGGGATACGGCCTATGCCTGCTGGTCGACCGGCTGTACAACACGGAGTTGTTCCGCATCCCGTTTATCATCCAACCGGCAAGCTGGCTGTGGACCGTCGCGCTGGGGGTCGCCTTCGCAGTGCTGGCGCACGTCCCCGTGCAGCGGGCCATCAACCGCTCGGAATGGCAGCTGGCGTTGAATGTGAAAGAGTAGGTGAGTGGTGAGTAGGTGAGTGGTGAGTGGTGGAGTTGTGGAGTTGTGCGAGTGGCGAATGGTGGAATGATCCGACACAAGCTGAATACCGTATTGAGAGTACTCGGTACTGAGTACTGAGTACCGGGAATCAATTGTCCCATCCCCCGAAATCGCGATATCCTGACAGCGACCACTCACAGCTCGCACCACTCACCACTCACCAACCCCATGAAACGCTTCATCTGGATCGCCGTCCTGATCGCCGTCACAACGGGCGGCATCGCGATTTACCTGCTGCAGCCGGGGACGCCCGTCGACGTGGCCGTCGCGAAGACCGGCACCGTGCGGGTCTACGTCGAGGAGCGGGCCAAGACGCGGCTGCCGACGACGTACCGGATCACGATGCCCCTCAACGGCCGCATCCTGCCGATTGCGTTTCGCGAGGGGGACGCCGTTTCCAAAGGGAAGATCGTCGCCCGCATGGACGACGACGACCTGACGACCGACCTGGCCGAAGCGAAATCGAAGGTCGTGCAGTTCCAGCAGTTGATCGTCTCGATGATCAACACGGCCAAGTCGGCCGAGGCCCAGTGGAAGTCGCAGAAGGAGAAGGCGAAGTGGGCCGACGAAGAATTTCGCCGCGTCCGCGCCGCCCACGAAAAGGGGGCCGCGACCGATTCCGAGCTTCGAGCCGCCGAACTCACGAAGCTGCAGAGCGCTTTCGACGTGCTCAAGGAAAATTTCACCGTGCAGGCGATCGCCGCGATTCAGCAGGCGATCGCCGTCATGAAGCAGGACGCCAGGGAAAAAGTTACCCAGAAACAGCGCGACAAAGACCGGGCGGCGATCGAAAGCCCCGTCGGCGGCGTCATTCTCAAGCGACACATCTCCAACAAACAGTACCTGTCGGCGGGAACGCTGTTGCTGGAAATCGGCCGGCTGGAAGAACTGGAAATCGAGGCCGACGTCTTGACGCAGGACGCTGTCCGCGTCCGCGTCGGGCAGCCCGTCGAGATCGAAGGGGCCGCCGTCGGCCCGCGGCCGGTCGCCGGCACCGTCGCGCAGATTTACCCACAGGGGTTTGAAAAAACCTCATCGCTGGGGGTCGAACAACAGCGGGTGAAGGTCATCATCCGGTTCCGGAACGGCGTGTTCGAATCGCTCGCGAAGCAGAACCGTCGGCTCGGAATTGACTACCGCGTGCGGGTGAAAATCCTCACCGAACAGAGCGAGAACACGCTGACGATTCCGCGCTCCGCCGTCTTCCGCAACGCCGACGGCCACTGGCAGGCGTTCGTCGTCCGCGGCGACGTCGCCCGGCTCGTCGACCTGAAGGTCGGCCTGATGAACGACCTCAACGTCGAAGTGCTCGCCGGCGTCGAGCCGGGCGACCGCGTGATCGTTGCCCCCGAATCGAGCCTGAAGGACGGCGCGAAGGTGCAGGTGAAGTAGTGCGAAATTCATTTCGCACTTATGGACGGACCGTCCG
>Ga0268386_10000750_pt1 | contig 21157 bp, 19 predicted proteins | sample RVTome_15_FD_200260 | JGI IMG/M metagenome (GOLD analysis project Ga0268386, IMG submission 200260) | Soil microbial communities from uranium-contaminated site in the Upper Colorado River Basin, Wyoming, United States - RVT150D86... ...
CGGGTCCTGGGCCGCCCAGACCTTGCCTTGCAGCACGTCTTCGAGTCTCGCCACGGGAAGGGTCAAGCCGAGGACCTCCCGCGGTGAAGCCCCGTCGACGAACGCGGCGTATCGCGGATCCGTCTGGAGCTGGACCCGCACGCTCGACCCGGGCGCCGAGACGTCGATGCTGTGGGGGAAGCGCTCGACGCGGAAGGGCTTCCGGAGCCGTTCCTCGACCGCGGTCAGGTCTTCCGCGGCCACGACGAGGTCGAGATCCAGGCTCACCACCGGCTCGACGAAGGCGTTGACCCCCTGCCCGCCGATCACGCAGAACCTCGCTCCCGACTCCGCCAGGAGGGAGACGAGCCGGTCGAGGAACCCGGCCTTGTCCGAGGTCACGGCCTTCCAGTACTCGAGCGCCTGCACGGGAACCTCTCGCCCACCTCGGCGCGAGTGTAACACCGGGACGCTGCCCTCGCGGGTCGTGAAGGAAAGGCGCGGGCTCAGGTCCCTCCCCGGCGCCAGCGACGGCGGAAGCGGCGCACCTTGGCCAGGTTGCCGCAGTCCTCCATCGTGCACCACCGCCGGCGGTGGTTGCGGCTCTGGTCGAGGAAGAGCCAGCCGCAGCCTTCCCCGCCGCACTGGCGCAGGCGGTCGAGGCCGCCCGAGGTCAGGAGGGCCTCGGCGGCGCGGCCGACCGGGAGGAGCACCGAGTCCAGCCGGTCGCGACCGGAGGCCGCTTCCCACCGCAGGCCGTCCGGGCCGGGGACGAGCCGCTCGCGGCGGCGCAGCGCCCCGAGCTCCACGTTGACCACGCCGAGGTCCCCGGGGTCGGGGGCCCGCCCGTCCATGGCCGACCTCAGGATGCGGTAGAGCGACTCCCGGAGCCGCGTCGCCCGGCCGAGCACCCCCTTCGCCTCCCGGGGCCGGCGGCCCGCCTCCCGGGCGAGCTCCCGCGCGGCCGATTCGCCCAGGAGCCTGGCATGGCGGGCCCAGTCCAGGAGGTCCGGGTAGGCGACGAGCTTGTCGGCGGTGACGAGCCCGCGGAGAGGGGACCCGGCCTCGGCCCGGCCGCCCACGGTGTTGACGAAGTCCAGGGCCGGGTGCCCCCCCACCAGCTTCATGGTCCCGGCCGGCGACCCTTCCATGTCCCTCCCCGTGCCCCTACTGTAACCGACGAACCGCACTTGACAGGTGTCAGGGCTCCTTCTAGATTGTAACCTGTGTATTGAGGCATAGAGGTTACAGGATCGGCGTCCCTTGGAGCGAGGAGGCGGCATGATCGCCAGGATCTGGGACGGCGCGACCGAGGCCGGGCGCGCCGACGAGTTGGCCGGCGGAGAGGGGGCCGCCCTCGCGGAGGAGCTGCGGAGGGTCTGGGACGGCGACGCCTGGCACGGGCCCGCCCTCCTCGAGCTGATCGCCGACCTCTCGCCCGAACGGGCGGCCGCCCGGCCGGTCCCCGGCGGGCACACCATCTGGGAGCTCGTGCTCCACATCGCCGCGTGGAACGGGGTCTGGCGCCGGCGTCTCGAAGGCGAGGCGATGGACGATCCGGAGGAGGGAGACTTCCCGGCGCCGCCGCGCGCCTCGGCCGAGGGCTGGGCGGACGCGCAGGCCCGGGTGCGGACCGCGACCGAGCGGCTCGCGGAGCGCGTGGCGCGGCTCTCGGCCGCCGAGCTGGACGGCGCGGTGCCCGGGCGGACCTACTCGGCGCGCTTCATGGTCCGGGGGGCGATCCGCCACACCGTGTACCACAGCGGGCAGATCGGCCTGCTCAAGAAGGCGGGGTAGCCGCGGTCAGGAGGAGCGGCGGCGCGCGACGGCGGCCCGCCAGCCCGAGTAGAAGCGGAACTGGGCCAGGTTGTCCAGGATCGCCGGGGCCTCGTCGGTCCCGAAGCCCCCCCGCGCCGGGCGGCGGAGGCTCGCGGCGGCGGCGAGGGGCCCCGCCCCGGGGAGGGCGGCCTCGCCGAGGACCGGAGGGAGCTGGCGGAAGCCGTCGTCCACCCGCGTCCCCGGCCCGAGCGCGTCGATCCAGCCGACCAGCTCCAGCAGGGAGGAGCCGGTCACCGCGAATCCCAGCTCGAAGTTCCCGGGATCCAGCTCCACCGGCCGCGGGTCGGCCCGGCGGTGCAGGTGGATGCGATACCCCGGCTCCAGGGACGCGGACTGGAGCCGGCGGATCTCGAGGGTGGGCTGGTAGGCGCGGGCGATCGGTCCCTTCACGACGAGGAGCAGGTCGGGGCCGGCGAGCCGGATCGGACCGTCGTCGGTGCGGAGGCGCAGGCCCCCGGCCTCCGGCTCGCCTCCGAGCGCCATCAGCGGCGGCGTGCGGGCCTCGTCCTCCGGCACGACGAGGGCGGCGAGCCCGTCCCCGGCGAGGCGGGCGGCCTCCTCTTCCGCGGGACCCTCCTCCGCCGCCCGGTGGAGCTGCAGCCCGCCCCGCCGCAGGCGCTGGCCGGCCTCGAAGCGCGAGAGGCCGAAGGCCCGGGCCACCGCCGCCTCGCTCGCCCCCGCGAGGTCGACCACCACGAGGAGCCGCCTCGGGCCGGGGGACGCCGGCGGGGTTGCGCCCGGGGCGGGGCGCGTGTCGGCCACCGCGTCGGCGGGAAGGGGAGCCCCGCAGTACAGGCACGTGGGGCGCGCCATCGCCACCGGGCGCCGGCACGAGGGGCACTGGGGCATCGGCGGACCCCGCCGTCGGTCAGACGTTGAACCGGAAGTTGATCACGTCGCCGTCCCGCACCTCGTAGTCCTTCCCCTCCAGCCGCAGCGTCCCCTTCTCCCGGCAGGCCGCGATCGAGCCGGCGGCCACGAGGTCGGGGAACGCCACCACCTCGGCCCGGATGAAGCCGCGCTCGATGTCGGAGTGGATGGTTCCCGCCGCCGCCTGGGCCTTCGTCCCCCGCCGGATCGTCCAGGCCCGGCACTCGTCCTCCCCGGTGGTCAGGAAGGAGACGAGGCCGAGGAGCGCGTAGGTGCCCCGGATCACCCGGTCGAGGCCCGGCTCGGCGAGGCCGAGGTCCTCGCGGAACGCCCGGGCGTCCTCGGGGGACAGCTCGGCCATCTCCGCCTCGATGGGGGCGGCCACCGGGCAGAGCCCGAGGTGGGGGCGGGCCGCGAACGCGGGGAGGCCCGTCCCCTCGAGGAAGGACGACGCCCCCTTGATCTGCCCCTCCCCCAGGTTGACCACGAGCAGCATGGGCTTCTCGGAGAGGAGCGAGTAGCTGCGCAGCCTCCGCCGCTCCTCGTCCTCGAGGGGCAGCTCCCGCAGGGGCCGCTCCGACTCCAGCCACTCCTTCATCTTCAGGAAGACGGCGCGCTCGGCCACGTCCTCGGGACGGTTCGCCTTCTTGATGCCGGCGTCCAGGCGCTCCAGGCGCCGCTCGACCGCGGAGAGGTCGGCGAGGATCAGCTCCAGCTCGAGCATCTTCGCGTCGCGCAGGGGGTCCACCGACCCGTCCGGGTGGGGGACCGTCTCCGACTCGAAGGCCCGCACCACGTGGACGAGGGCGTCGACGTTGCGCAGGGCGGGCAGGTCCACGAGGGCCGCGCCCGCGCCCTTGGTGACTCCCGGCACGTCGGCGTACTCGACGGTGGCCCAGGTCTTCTTCCGGGGAGCGAAGAGCGCGGCCAGGGCCTCGATGCGGGGGTCGGGCACCCTCGCCACCCCGAGGCGGGCCTCGGGCCGGGCCCCCGGCGGCGGCGCCGGCGAGCCGGTGAGGAGCTGGAAGAGCGTGCTCTTGCCCACGGAAGGGAGCCCGATGATCCCGGTCTTCATCGAGGCGATTATAGCGGCCGGGCCCCCGCCCTCCCGCCGCGGGCCGGGATCCGCCCGCGTAGTAGAATGCGCCCCGGCGAACGATGGCCCATCCGGAGCTCCTACTCGGCCTCCTCCTCTTCGCGGCCAGCCCGAGCCCCCCGGCGTCGCCCTCCCCCTCGCCGGCGCCCGCCGCCGGACCGGTCATCCTCTTCCTCGTCGACAACTCGGCCTCCCTCCCGCCCCTCGACCCCGACGAGAAGCGGGTGGCCGCCCTGGAGAAGATGTTCAGCTTCCTCCAGGGCCAGCGCTACCGCCTCGTCCTCTTCGGAGGGAGGAAGGAGCTGTTCGTCGACGACGTCGCCCGCTACCGGAACAACGGCTTGTGGACGGACTTCTTCCACGCCTTCGACGAGGCCCGGGAGCTCACCAAGGAGTACCCCCCGAAGACCGAGTTCCGGATCATCCTCCTGACCGACGCGATCATCGATCCCGACCCCGCGGAGTGGCCCGACCTCCCCCCCGGCGAGGACCTGAAGGCCCACGTGATCCGGAAGGTCCTCGCGATGATCGAGGCCATGGCGATCCCGCTCTACGTGATCCTGGTCGGGGACCCGCCGGCGGAAGGGGTCCGCCCGGAGGACACCGAGCAGGCCCCCGGGCTCGTCCTCGACATGGTCCGGGCGGCGAACGGGGCGCTCGCCTCCCCGACCGCCCAGAGCCTCGCCTCCTTCTTCAAGGACGACGGCCTCCTCCTCCGGAAGTTCGTCTACCGGATCGAGCCCCACGAGGGCCTCGCCGAGATCGAGCCGGTGGTCATGCGGATCGCCGCCCCCGCGCGGCCGTCGGTGGAGCTGGGCTTCGTGGGCGGGCTGATCCTCCCCCTCGCCCTCTTCTTGTTCGTGCTCCTCGGCCTCCTCGTCCGCTCCTTCCCCGGCCCGGGCGACGTGGAGGTCGTGGAGCTGTCCCTGGGGGCGCCCGTTCACGTGGCGGTGGACCGCCTGCACAAGGTGGAGGCGGGGGGCTGGGGGACCACCGGGCTCTCCCTGGTCGGCGACGCCCGGGAGGCGGCCGCCACCATCAACTACCAGGCCCCGAGCCTCGACCTCACCGGGATCGGGCTCGAGACCTCGAAGGCCGACCCGATCACCCAGGCCCTCCTCCCCCTCTCCATCGACGACCTCAAGCGGGCCATCGAGCGCCACTCCGACGAGGGGACCAAGGACGAGAAGATCCACGCCCTCAACCTCGACTACATGGCCAAGAACATGACGGGGGCCGAGGCGGAGCGCATCCTCACCGCCGCTCCCGCCGACCGCCGGCGCATGGCCCCGGTGGACTTCCTGCGCGCGAAGGCCCACCTCGTCACGAGCGACGCGCTCCGCCGGAAGCTCACCGAGCCGCGGGCCCACCTCGTCGGGTACGGCCGGGGGAGCGACCGCAAGGAGCTCCTCCCGGGAGCGCTCGTGCGGATCGGCCGGTACGGCTTCGTGGTGACGGACGTGGCCCGGGGCGGGCGCAAGGACGCCCGGCTGTCCCTGTACTACGACCAGGTCCCCTCCCTCCTCGGGCTCAAGACGCTCCTCCCCGACGCCTTCCAGCGGGCCTTCCGCCTCCGCCGCAGCAGCCACCGGGTCGTGACCTAGGCCGGGCGCCCATGTCGGCTCCCATCCTCGTGGCCGGGCTGGACAGTCGGAGCCTCCTCCTCGAGGCCCCGGTGCTCCTGCGCGAGCAGGCGGTGATCGAGGAGCGGCTCTCCGCCCGCGATCTGCTCGACGGCCTCTCCCGGACGGCCGGGCGCCTGGTCGTGCTCGGCCCCCACCTCGCGGACCTCACCCTCGGGGAGACCGTGCGCCGGATCCGCTCCCTGCCCGCCACCCGGCGGGTGTCCCTGCTCATCCTCCTCCCCGCGGACGAGCCTCGCGGGGAGGAGGCGGGCCTCCTCGAGGCGGGGGCCAACGCGGTGCTCCGCCGCCCCCTCGACCGCGCCCTCCTCGAGCACTGGCTGACCAAGCTCCTCAACGTCCCCCGCCGGGTGGAGGCGCGCATCCCTGTCCACGGCCAGGTGGTGGGCACCCCCCGCAGCTCGCAGAGCGGGCACTTCTACGGCCTGTCCCGCAACCTCTCCATCAACGGCATGCTCCTCGCGAGCCCGGTGCGCCTGGCCGACGGACCCGACCTCGACATCGAGCTGCAGCTCCCCGAGCCGGGGAGCCGGGTCCGCGCCCTCGGCCGGGTGGTGCGCGATTCCGCCGACGTCGGCTGGCCCTACCTGGGCTACGGGGTCGAGTTCCTCTTCGTGCCGCCCGACAGCCTGTCCGCGCTGTCCCAGCTCGTCGGCCACCGCGTCCCCTCGCTGAGCATCCCCCCCGCCCCGGTCCGGCTGAGCATCCGGGCGACGATCCGCCGGGGGCCGTGGGTCTACGAGCTCGTGGAGCCCGTCCCCTACGAGGCGGGGTACCTGGTCGAGATCCGGCGGGGCGCCCGGGAGGGATGGCGCCCCGGCCTCTCCGGGCCCTTCTACGTGGTCGAGGGCCCCTCGGAGGACGCCGCCCTCCGGGCGGCCCGGGAGTTCGTCCAGCGCAGCTCCTGAGAGCGCCGCCGGTGCCGCGGGTCTCGGTGCTCCTTCCCGTGCGCGATGCCGCCTCCACCCTCGACGCCTGCCTCGAGTCCCTCCTCGGCCAGAGCCTCCGCGACCTCGAGGTGGTGGCGGTGGACGACGGCTCGCGCGACGGCAGCCGGGCGCTCCTCGAGGACCGGGCCCGGCGGGACCCCCGCCTCGTGGTCCTGCCCACCCCGGCCCGGGGCCTCGCGGCCGCTCTCAACACCGCCCTCGCCTCCGCCCGCTCCCCCCTCGTGGCCCGCATGGACGCCGACGACGTGGCCCACGAGGACCGGCTCGCCCTCCAGGCCGAGCGCCTCCGGGCGGACCCGGGGGTGGACGTCCTCGGCTGCCGGGTGTCGCTCTTCCCGGAGGCCCGCCGCGGGATGCGCGCGTACGTCGGCTGGCAGAACGCCCTCCTCGACCACCGGGAGATCGTCCGGGACCTGTTCGTCGAGTCGCCTCTCGTGCACCCGACGGCGGCCCTGCGCCGGGAGACGCTCCTCGCGCTCGGGGGCTGGCGCGACTTCGACGGGCCCGAGGACTACGACCTGTGGCTCCGGGCGTGGGAGGCCGGGCTGCGCTTCGGCAAGCTCCCGGAGACCCTCCTCGCCTGGCGCGACTCCCCGGGCCGCCTCACCCGCACCGATCCCCGGTACGCCCCGGACCGCTTCGTCGCCCTCAAGTGCGCGGTCCTCGCCCGCGGCCCTCTCGCCGGCAGGCCGGCCGTCGTCTGGGGGGCCGGTCCCATCGGCAAGCGCTTCGCCCGCGGCCTCCGCGAGCGGGGGGTCGCGGTGCGCGCGTTCGTGGAGGTGGACCCGCGCAAGGTCGGCGGGAAGATCCACGGCGTTCCCGTGGTGTCGGTGGAAGCGGGCGCCTCCCTGCGGGGCCCCCTCCACCTGGCCGCGGTCGGCCAGCCGGGCGCCCGGGAGCGGATCCGCGGGGAGGCCGGGCGCCTGGGCCTCGGGGACGACCTGGTCGCGGTGGCGTGAGACACCCTGTGTCAACCCTGTTGGGTGCCTCAGGCTACGCGGGCGATGCTGGCGGCGGCTCGATGGAGAGCTGGGTCGTAGGGCTGGGCGTCTTGCCAGCAGTGCCAGAGGACGCGGATCCAGGCGCGAGCCAGGATGCGGATGGCGTGGGGGTGATCGCAGCCGCGGGATCGAGCTTGGTCGTAGACGCGGGCGGCCCAGGGGGAGCTGTGTCGGGAGTTGTCGGCCCAGCAGGTGATGGCCTGTCGCAGGCGCTTGTTGCAGGCCCAGCGAAAGACGACCGAGCGATGTTTGCCGGAGGCGATGGTGACGGGGGCTACGCCGGCCTCGGCGGCGAGATGCTCTTCGGTGAGGAAACGGCGGCTCGCTCGGGGGTCCCAGACGTCGCAGCTCGCGCACCAGCTGCTCGAGCCCCGCCGCGGTATGGGCCGCATCGAGGCGTGCCCGCACGCGACCCTCCTGATCGATGGCGCAGATCGGGTGCTCATCCTTGGCCCAGTCCAGGCCTGCGAAGAGCGGCATGGCAAACCTCCTGTCGTTCGGGTTAGCGTCCTACCCGCCGGGAGGTCCTGCCGGTCGCTCATTGTCAGGCGCTCCGAGCTTTCCAGGCGCCGGGCGCAACACCCTGTAGCCGGTCGGGGCCTCCCGACCCCTCCGAGGGCGCTGGTCTCACGCGGGCCGTCAAGCGGCAAGCGGCGCAGGCGCTCCTCGAAGGGGCGGGCGGCTCATAGGGTGCACCAATGAGCGGCGTCCCCCTCGCCCTCCTCGCCCCGAGTCGAGCCGGTATAATCGACCGCGACCATGCCGAGGTACCGGTCGCGCGCTCCCCTCTTCACCCGGGCTCTCCTGGCCGGGGCCTGCCTCCTTCCCGTCCCGGGAGCCGCGAAGTCGCGCCCGGCCCCCCCGCCCGCGCGCATCGAGAAGCTCGGCCGGGTGCTCGCCCTCGAGGACGCCCGGACGGTCGGCCAGGGCGAGCTGGACCGGCTCCTCCGGGACCGGGACCGCGGCCTTCGGCGCCGGGCCGCCCTCGCCGCCGGGCGCATCGGCGACGCCTCGCTCGTCCCCACCCTGATCGACCTCATGAACGACTCCGAGACCGAGGTCCGGCAGATGGCGGCCTTCGCCCTCGGCCTCATCGGCGACCGGGGGGCGGTGGAGCGTCTCGTCGCGTCCCTCCGCGACTCCGAGGCGCTGGTGCGGGCCCGCTCCGCGGAGGCCCTCGGCCGGATCGGCGATCCCCGGGCCGCCGCCGAGGTGGCGCGCTTCGTGGTGGAGGCGACGCCGGCGGGGGCGCCCCTCCTGACCGTGCGGGGGGACGATCCCGGCAACGTCGACGACCCGTGGATGGAGCTGCGGCTCGGCCTCCTCGCCCTCGCCCGGCTCAAGGAGCCCCGGGCGGCGGAGCAGGCGCTCCTCGTCTCGGGCCGGCCGCGCTTCGACTGGTGGGCCGCGACCTACGTGGCCTTCCGGGTGGAGAGCCCGAGCCTCCGGCCGGTGCTCCTCGCCGCCGCCGCCTCGAACGACCCCCTCTCCCGGACCCTCGCCGCGCGGGGCCTGGGGGCCCTCAAGGACGTGGAGGCGATCGACGTCCTCGACCGGCTCGCCCACGACGCCGACTCCGTGGTCGCGGCCTACGCCCTGCGGGCCCTCGCCGCCCTCGACGACCCTCGCGCGACCCCGGTCGCGGCCAAGCTCCTCGCCTCGTCCCGGGCGGTCGTGAAGCGGGAGGCGCTCCGGGCCCTCGCCGTGCTCCCCCCCGACCGCGCCCTGGGACGGAGGATCGTCCCCCTCGTCGGCGACGCGGATCCCTGGATCCGGGCGGCCGCCCTTCCCGCCCTCGCGCGGACGGACCGGGACGACTTCGCGCTCGTCCTCTCCGGGATGGACCCCGATCCCGTCTGGTGGGTGCGGGCCTCGCTGGCCGCCGCCCTCGGCGACGCGCGGGACGAGGTGAGCCTGGCCATCCTCTTCCGCATGCTCGAGGACGAGGACGTGCGGGTGCTGCCGTTCGCCCTCGGGGCGCTGCGCCGGGCCCGGGGGGCGGACGCGGTGGACACCCTGAAGCGCCACCTCGAGCACGCGGATTTCGCGGTGCGGGCGGCCGCCGCCGACGGGATCGCCGCCCTCGAGGCCACCGGTCTCTCCGACGTCCTCGCCGCCGCCTACCGGCGGGGGCTCTCCGACCAGGACCTCGACGCGCGGCTCTCCGCGGTCGCCGCCCTCTCCGGGCAGGCCGACGCCACTGCCCGCTCCGCCCTCCGCGCGGCCGCGCAGGACGACCCCGTGCGGGCGGTGCGAGCCCGGGCCGCGGCGGCCCTCGCCTCGCTCGGCGAGGGCGATCCCCCCGCCCCCGGCCCCCAGGCCACCTCCCGGCTCCCCCTCGACTACCGCCTGGCCCTCCTGCCCTACGACCCGGTGCCCGGGGTGGAGCTCTACACTCCCCGGGCCTTCCTCCACACCGCCCGCGGGCGCATCGAGATCCACCTGAACGTCGTCGAGGCGCCCCTCGCCGCCCGTTCCTTCCTCGACCTCGCCCGGCGCGGCTTCTACGACGGGCTCGTCTTCCACCGTGTGGAGCCGGGCTTCGTCGTCCAGGGAGGCTGTCCGCGGGGAGACGGCAACGGGGGCCCCGGCCACACCCTCCGGGACGAGATCGGCCAGCGTCCCTACGGCCGGGGCGCGGTCGGGATGGCCCTCTCGGGGAAGGACACCGGGGGGAGCCAGTTCTTCATCACCCTCTCGCCCCAGCCCCACCTCGACGGCGGCTACACGCTCTTCGGCAGCGTCGCCACGGGGATGGACGTGGTCGAGGAGATCCGGCCGGGAGACGCGATCGAGCGGGTCGAGGTCTGGACCGGCCGGTGAGCCGCCCCTTCCGGCTCCTCGCCCTCGACATCGACGGCACCCTGCTGCGGAGCGACAAGGCGCTCTCGCCGCGCACCCGGGCGGCGGTGGACCGGGCGCGCGCGGCCGGGGTGAAGCTCGTCCTCGCCACCGGGCGGCGCCATCCCTCGGCGCGCCGGGTGGCCGAGGACCTGGGGGGCGCCCCCCCGCTCGTGCTCCACAACGGCGCCCTCGTGGTCGAGGCGGGCGAGGTGGTCCGGGTGAGCCCGCTGCCCCGCGCCGCCGCCCGGGCGGCCGTGCTCGCCGGCCGGGCGTGCGGCCTCGAGCCGGTCGTCCATCGCGGCCTGCGGGGCGAGGGGACCCTCGTGGTGGAGGCGGCGGTCCGGAGCCGTCTCGTCTCGTACTACGTCGAGCGCAACGGGCCCGACGTGCGGGTGGTGGCCGACCTCCTCGAGGACCTCGCGGGCGAGGACCCCATCCAGGTCATGTTCGGCGGGGAGGCCGGGGAGGTGGACCGGTCGCTCCCCGACCTCGCGGCCGCCCTGCCCGGGGAGGCCCGCATCGAGCGCACGGTCTACCCGCGCAACGGGGTCGTGCTCCTCGACGTGATCGAGCGCGGCGTGTCGAAGGCCGAGGCCCTCGCCTTCCTCCAGCGGCGACTGGGGATCGCCCCCGAGGAGACCCTCGCGATCGGCGACAACTGGAACGACCGGGAGATGCTCGCGGCCGCCGGCCTCGGCTTCGTGATGGGCAACGCGGACCCCGCGCTCCACCGGATCGGCCTGCCCGTCCTCCCCACCAACGACGAGGACGGGGTCGCGGTCGCCATCGAGGAGCACGTCCTCGGCGGGTAGCGGCCCCGCGCGCGCCGGCCCCGCGGGGAGGCGAGCCGGGATGACCAAAAAGCAAAGGGGGTGAGCGTCGCTCACCCCCTTCGATGGCCGACGGGTGGCCTACTTCTTCTTGGCCTTCTTCTTGGGAGCGGCCTTCTTCTTCGCTGCCATCGCCTTCATCCCCCCTCTCAAACCCTTCGGAGTGCTCTGCCGGCGATGGACGCCGTCAGCTCACGAACAAGAGAAAAGCGGGGGGTGAACGACCACCCCCCCTTCTTCCCCGGGGCGCCTACTTCTTCTTCTTGGTCGCCTTCTTGGCTGCCTTCTTCTTCGCCGGCATTCAGGAGATCCCCCCTTTCGGTCCAAGGCTGGACAGTCGCGCCCCTCTTCAACATCTCGGGTGACAAGGGGCTTCGCATACTAGGGGTAGCGTAGGGAGCGGCCACACCCTTGTCAAGCGTTTTTTTCCCGAGACGCCGCGCCATGCTCCAGAAAGCGAGAGGCTTAGGCTGTGGACGGACGTGTGGAAATCGCCGAGAGCCGCAACTGGCGCGGGTTTGCGCGTGGTCGCTTCGCGAAACTGCTGTCCGGCAGGACCTTCCGTCGCGGGTTCCCGCGGGTTCCCGCGGGCGACCGCTTTCGAGCGGAGAGAGCGGATCTAATATACAAGTTTGAATAGGCAATCGACTCGCGAGGGCGGCCGGCCCGTCGGGTGGGCCGGGGCGGACCGTCGCCCGCCCGGGGGGACGGCCGGCGGCTCCCGCCCGGGAGGGGACCCGGGCCAGAATAGTTCTTTGTATACTCGAAGGCCGTTCAGCTCCGGCGGTCGGTGCGCAGGCCGGCCCGGCGCGCGTGGCGCTCCCGGCCCAGCTCGACGAGGCGCGCGAGGAGGTCGGGATAGGGGAGGCCCGAGGCCTCCCACATCTTCGGGAACATGCTGATCGAGGTGAAGCCGGGGATGGTGTTGATCTCGTTGACGAGGACGCGCCCGGTCCGTCGCTCCAGGAAGAAGTCCACCCGGGAGTAGCCGCTCGCCCCGACGGCCAGGAAGGCCTCCCCCGCGAGGCGCCGCAGCTCGGCGACCGTCCCCTCGTCGAGCCGGGCGGGGACGACCAGCTCGGTCGCGCTGTCCGGGGAGTACTTCGAATCGTAGTCGTAGAACTCGCGGTCGGGGAGGATCTCGCCGGGCCGCGAGGCCTCCGGCCGGTCGTTGCCGAGCACCGCGACCTCGATCTCCCGTGCGTCGACCGCCGCCTCCACGACCGCCTTGAGGTCGTAGGAGAAGGCGAGGTCGAGGGCGGGGCCGAGGTCGGCCGCCCGCTTCACCTTGCTCACCGCCACGCTCGAGCCGAGGTTGGCCGGCTTGACGAAGACGGGGAGCCCGAGGGCGTCGAGCACCCGGGCCTCCTCCGCGGGCTCGCGCCCCCGCAGCACCCGGTAGGGCGCCTGGGGGAGCCGCGCCTGGGCGAACAGGGCCTTCATGACCTCCTTGTCCATCGCCGCCGCCGAGGCGAGGACGCCGGACCCCACGTAGGGGACGGCGGCCAGCTCGAGGAGCCCCTGCACCGTCCCGTCCTCGCCGAAGGTGCCGTGGAGCACCGGGAAGTAGACGTCGGGACGCGCGAGCTCGGCCGCGTCGGAGGCGCGGCGCAGCCGGCCGGCGTCACCGGGGGCGGCGACGAGGAACACCGGGGTGCCGCCGGCGCCGCGGGGCTCCTCCTGGAGGAGCCAGCGGCCCTCCCGGTCCAGGAGGACGGGGAGCACGTGGTGGCGCCCCGCGAGGCCCGCCGCCACCGACGCTCCCGAGCGCAGGCTCACCTCGTGCTCGCCCGAGCGCCCCCCGAAGAGGAGGGCCACCGTCGTGCGCGCCGGCATGCCGGCAGTTTACGACGGCCCCCGGTTCGGCCCTAGCCGGACTGCTCGCGAGGGAAGCGGTCGGCCGGTCGAGGCGCGGCGTCGGAGCCACGGGGCGGGGGCCCGGCGCGGGTCTCCGGGGGAGCCGCTATACTCCGCCCCCGATGGCCGGCTTCTCCTTCGTGGTCGAGGCCCGGGACGGTCGCGCCCGGGCCGGCCGCCTCGTCACCCCCCATGGCCCGGTCGAGACGCCGGTGTTCATGCCGGTGGGGACCGCGGGGGCGGTGAAGGCGGTGACCGTCCGCGACCTGGAGGAGCTGGGGGCGGAGATCGTCCTCGCGAACACCTACCACCTGATGCTCCGGCCGGGCGACTCCCTGGTGGCCGAGCTCGGGGGCCTCCACGGGTTCACCGGCTGGCGGAGGCCCTTCCTCACCGACAGCGGCGGCTACCAGGTGTTCAGCCTGGCCGGCCTGCGCCGCCTGGCCGAGGAGGGGGTCCGCTTCCAGAGCCACCTCGACGGGACCGCGCACCTCCTCAGCCCCGAGCGCTCGATCGAGGCCCAGATGAACCTCGGGGCCGACGTGATCATGGCCTTCGACGAGTGCGCCCCCTGGCCGGCCCCCCGGGAGGCGGTCGAGGAGGCCGCCGCGCGCACTACCCGCTGGGCCCGGCGCAGCCGGGAGGCCCACCGCCGCGGGGACCAGTGGCTCTTCGGGATCGTCCAGGGCGGCGTCCACCTGGACCTCCGGGAGCGGAGCGCCCGGGAGATCGTGGAGATGGGCTTCCCCGGGCACGCGATCGGGGGCCTGTCGGTGGGAGAGCCCGGGGAGGAGCGTCTCCGCGTCCTCGACCACCTGGAGGGGCTCCTTCCCCCGGAGCGGCCGCGCTACCTGATGGGGGTCGGGACCCCCGAGGACCTGCTGGAGGGAGTGGCCCGGGGGGTCGACATGTTCGACTGCGTCCTGCCCACCCGCAACGCCCGGAACGGCCAGCTCTTCACCCGGCACGGCCGGCTGTCGATCCGCAACGCGAAGCACCGCGCCGACCCCCGGCCCCCCGACCCCGACTGCCGGTGCCCGACCTGCCGCAGCGCGAGCCGGGCCTACCTGCGCCACCTCCACCTCGCGGGAGAGGTGACCGCGGCCGTCCTCCTGACCGTGCACAACCTCTTCTACTACCTTGACATGATGCGGGCGATGCGGCAGAGTATCCGTTTGTGCCGATTCGAGGAGTTCCGGGCGGAGACGCTCCGGGGCCTCGCGGCAGAGGGAGGCGGCCGGTCGCGCGATCGGTCCTAGACGTCGGCCCCCGCGAACCCCTCGCTCACTAGGCAAGGACCCCCCGGGTCAAGGGACCGCTACTCTGGATGGACCTGATGGCCAACCTTCGAATCCTGATCCTCGCCGCCCCCCCCAACGGGGAGCCCAGCCCGTGGCCCCAGCTCATCCTCATGGGGCTCATCTTCGCGATCTTCTACTTCATCCTGATCCTCCCCATGCGGCAGAAGCAGCGGAAGCTGGAGGGGCTGATCAAGGGGCTCAAGACCGGCGACCGGGTGATCGTCTCCCCCGGGATCTTCGCGACCATCGTCGGGGTCGACGACGACGCCTTCCTTGTCCGGATCGACGAGAAGACCCGCATCAAGGTCCTGAAGAGCGCGGTGGCCGGTCTCCAGGCCCCCGAAGCCCAGAAGACGGAGAAGTAGATGCCTCCCGCCCTCGAGAACCCCTACGCCCTCTGGTTCGTCCTCTCCGCCGCCCTCGCCGGGCTCGCCTACGCGTTCGTGCGCAAGGAGCTGCGGGTGCGGGCGGTCGCCTACGGGTCGTTCCTCGTCGCCTGCCTGGTGATGATCTGGCCCCCCTACGAGCGCGAAGGCCAGCCGGGGAAGATCCGCCTCGGCCTCGACCTGCGCGGGGGGATCCACCTCGTGCTGCAGGTGGTGGTGGACGACGCGCTCAACGCCACCGTGGACGACGCCGCCCAGACCACCCGCGAGCAGGCCACCCGCAAGGGGATCGCCTTCGGCTCGGCCCAGCGGGTGACCCCGACCTCGTTCTCGGTGGACGGGGTCGAGCCCGCCCGGGTGAAGGACGTGCGGGACATCCTGAAGGACTACCTCCGGACGGACTGGGAGATCCGCGAGCCTGCCGAGGGCCGCTTCCTCCTCCAGATGACCGAGGCCTTCCAGCGGCGGATCAAGGAGCGCACGGTGGCGGAGGCCATCCGCACCCTCGAGCGCCGGGTGAACCAGCTCGGGGTCGCGGAGCCGGTGATCGCCGCCCACGGCAACCGGGGGGACCAGATCCTCGTCCAGCTCCCCGGGGTGACCGACGTCGAGCAGGCCAAGCGGGTGATCAAGACCACCGCCCAGCTCGCCCTGAAGCTGGTCGAGGACACCGCGCCGAGCGAGGAGGCCCTCCTCCAGAGCTTCCAGGGCAGGGTGCCGGACAACATGGAGGTGGTGACGGGGCCGGGGGACCAGCCGGGGCAGCTCGTCTACTACCTCGTGCGGCGTGAGGCGGTGGTCACCGGGCGCGACCTCAAGAACGCCCGGGCGGGGATCGACCCCCAGACGAACCAGCCGGACGTCGAGTTCAGCCTGAACCCGACCGGGGCCGACAGGTTCAAGCGGGCCACCGGGGCCAACATCGGCCGCCGGCTCGCGATCGTCCTCGACGGGAGCGTGGCCTCCGCCCCCACGATCGAGGGGCAGATCGGGGCCGACGGGGTGATCCACGGCCGGTTCACCACCGAGGAGGCGGACGAGCTCGCGAAGGTGCTCCGGGCGGGGGCGCTCCCCGCCACCCTGCGCTACCTGCAGGAGCTGACCGTGGGGGCCTCCCTCGGCCGCGACTCCGTCCGGTCCGGGGTGACGGCGGCGACGGCGGGGATGGCCTTCATCGCCGTCTTCATGCTGATCTACTACCGGCTCTCCGGGATCAACGCGGTGGTGGCCCTCGCCGCCAACCTCGTGATCCTCCTCGCGGCGATGGCCTACTCCCAGGCGACCCTGACCCTCCCCGGCATCGCGGGGGTGATCCTGACGGTGGGGGTGGGGGTCGACACGAACGTGCTCGTGTTCGAGCGCATCCGCGAGGAGCTCCGCAACGGCAAGACGGTGAGGGTGGCCGTGCAGAACGGCTTCGAGCGGGTCTGGATCACCATCCTCGACACCCACGCCACTGCCCTCATCGCCGCCGCCTTCCTCTTCCAGTTCGGGACCGGCCCGATCAAGGGCTTCGCGGTGACCCTGGTGATCGGCCTCGTCGCCAACGTCTTCGCCTCCTACTTCGTCAGCAAGTTCCTCTTCGAGTGGGTGCTCGGCAAGCGCCACGTCGAGAGCCTGAGCATCTGAGGGACGTCATGGAGATCCTCAAGAACCCCCACTTCGACTTCCTGGGCCCGGCCCGCTACTTCGTCGCGTTCTCCGTCCTCCTCGTCCTCGGGGGAACCGCCTGGATGGCCACCCGGGGGATCAGCTACGGCGTGGAGTTCTCCGGGGGGACCCAGCTCATCGCGCAGTTCCGCGAGATCCCCGAGGTCGACAAGGTCCGCGACGCGGTGGCCACCGTCACCCCCGGGGCGACCATCCAGGCCTACGGCGAGCCCGCGGACCACAAGGTGCTCATCCGCGCGGCGGGGGAGGTCGGCGCCGAGGCCGAGCTCGACGCGGTGGCGCGCCGGGTGATCGACGCCCTGGGGAAGCTGTATCCGGCGAACCCGGTGACCGAGTCCTCCTCGGAGATCGTGGGCCCCATCGTGGGGGCCGAGCTGCGGCGGAAGGCGATCATCCTCACCGTCCTCGGCCTCCTCTTCCAGCTCGTCTATATCGCGGTCCGCTTCAAGGGGGGCATCTGGGGGGTCGCGGCCTCGGTGGCCGCCCTCCACGACCTCGTCTTCTGCCTCACCTTCCTCACCCTCTTCGCCTACGAGATCACCCTCAACGTCATCGCCGCCCTCCTGACCCTGGTGGGCTACAGCGTGAACGACACGATCGTGATCTTCGACCGGGTGCGGGAGAACCTCCGCCAGCGGCGCAAGGAGCCGATCGCGAAGATCATCAACGACTCCGTGAACCAGACCCTTACCCGGACCCTCATCTCGAACGGGACCACCTTCCTCGCGGTGCTCGGCCTCTACATCTTCGGCGGGGAGGTCCTGCGGGGCTTCGGCTTCACGATGGTGGTGGGGGTCCTCGTCGGGACCTACTCGACGATCTACATCGCCGCTCCCCTGGTCGTCTGGTGGAGCGGGCGTTCGAGGAAGGGCGGAGAGGCCGCCCCGGCCAAGGCGGCGCTCTAGTCCAGGCCGCGAGGGGGGCGCGTTCCCCCGTTCCGCCGCGGAGGGGTGAGCCCGCGCACCGGCGTCCGGGCCCTCGACACGTATTCACATCCCGGCGGGAACCTCCCCGGGCGATCCGCCGTCGAACGGGGCAGTGACGGGGGGACGGGGTGGTAAGATGGAACGCATGAGCGGCGCGGCTTTTTCCCCAGGGTCCCTGGACCCGCGCCCGCCCGCCCCGGGGCCGGACGGCTCAGACGAGCTGTTCGCGACCGCGCTCGTGGCCTCGAACCCCCAGAAGCGACGGACCTGGTGGGGCGCCGAGGTCTCCCTCGTCGCCCACCTCGTGGCCTTGGCCGGGCTCATCTTCGTCCCCATCTTCTGGCCCACCCCGTCCCCCGAGCACCCCGACATGATCCGGGCCCTCCTCTACGACCCGCCGCCCCCGCCCCCCCCGCCGCTCCCCAAGGGCTCGGCCCTCGTCCCCAAGGCGGAGCCCGCCAAGCCGGTCACCCCCGATCCCGAGGTCAAGAGGGAGACCCCCAAGTTCGAGGCCCCGATCGAGCGGCCCCAGCCCCAGGAGGTCCCGCTCGAGCCCGAGGCGAAGGCCCCGGCCGAGGACCAGTTCGGCAGCGACACCGGCAGCGAGTTCGGCCTCGCCGAGGGAATGGAGGGGGGCGTGGACGGCGGCCAGGTGGGCGGGGTCCCCGGCGGCGTCCTCGGCGGGGTCGTCGGGGGGACGGGCACGGGCCCGGTCATGGACTACGACCAGGCCCCCCGACCCATCAAGATGACCCGGCCCCAGTACCCGCAGGAGGCCTTCATCAAGAAGATCGAGGGGACGGTGATCGTCGAGATCCTGATCGACGCCACCGGGCGGGTCGTCCGGGCGAGGGTGATCCAGTCGGTGCCCCTCCTGGACGCGGCGGCGATCCAGACGGTCTACCAGTGGGTCTTCTCCCCGGCAATCAAGCACGGGCGGCCGGTGGCCACCCTCGCCCACGCCCCGGTCGCCTTCCGGATCTATTAAGACGGGGGGGTGCCGACACGTAGGGCACCCCCCTTCCGCTCCGCGCCGGAGTGAATCCGGCGCTCCGCTGCCCGCCGGCTCGATCCTCGGCAGCAGGATCTTCCCCTCCCCCCTTCTGAAGGGGGAACCCGGGGGCACCAGGCGGTGTCCAATCCCCAGCATGAGCATGCCTTCTGGCGGATTTCCCGCACTCTTGACACCCTCCAAAACTCGGGATTAGAATCCGGTCTCTTTCCGAAGAAGGCCCTACCAGCAGCTCGAAAGCGAGGCGGCGGATGGAACAGAGGCTCTTCCAGGATCTCATTGAGTCCGACACGGTGGCGCACAAGACGGGGCAGGGGAAGACCCTCCCGGTATCCCTGATCCTGCACTCGATCGCCCTCGTGCTGATCATCATCGTGCCCCTGCTCCAGCCGGCGGACCTGCCCGAGCCGGCCGCCGCGGTCCGGGCGTTCTTCGTGGAGCCGATCTCGGCCCCCGCTCCGCCTCCCCCGCCGCCTCCCCCGGCCCCCAAGGCCGCGACCGCCCCCAGGCCGGTCCCCAGGCCGGTCGTCACCGAGCCGTCGAGGTTCACGGCTCCGGTCGAAGTGCCGGAGGAGGTGACTCCCGAGGAGGGCCTGGACCTCGGGATCGACGGCGGGGTCCCGGGCGGGGTCGAGGGCGGGGTTCCCGGCGGGGTCGTGGGCGGGGTCGTGGGCGGCCTGCCGGACGCGCCGCCCCCCGTCCAGCAGGCGGTGCGCGTCGGCGGCCAGATCAAGGAGCCCAAGAAGCTCAAGCACCTCAACCCGTCCTACCCGGACATCGCCAAGCAGGCCCGCGTCCAGGGGGTGGTCATCCTCGAGTGCACGATCAGCCCCCAGGGCAAGGTCACCGACGTGAAGGTGCTGCGGGGGATCCCCCTGCTCGACGCCGCCGCAGTCGACGCCGTCCGGCAGTGGGTCTACACCCCCACCCTGCTGAACGGCGTCCCGGTGCCGGTCATCATGACGGTCACGGTCAACTTCCGGCTGTCCTGACCCGAGGCCGAGCTGAAGACAATCCCCGAAGCCCAGGAGGACGCGCAATGCAGTTCGATTTGAGGACCATGGCCGAGCACATGGGCGGCGTGGCGTGGGCCGTCGTCGTCGTGCTCTTCATCATGTCCATGTACTCGATCGCAGTCATGATCGAGCGCTACTGGACCTACAAGAAGGCCACCGACCAGTCGCGGAGGTTCGCCCCCGAGGCGGCCCGCCTCCTGAAGCAGGGGAAGATCAAGGAGGCGATCGACGCCGCCCACGGGCCCAACATGAAGTACTCCCACCTCGCCAAGGTGCTCGGGCCGGGCCTGCAGGAGTGGCAGTACCAGCAGGAGTCCGGAGAGGTCGACCGCGACAAGGACGCGGCGGTGGATGCGGCCAAGCGGGCCATCCAGCGCGCGACCGCGGTGAACCTCGCCGACCTCAAGCGCGGGCTCTCCGGCCTCGCCACCATCGGCTCGACCGCGCCCTTCGTCGGTCTGTTCGGCACCACCTTCGGAATCATCAACGCCTTCTCGGGGATGGCCCTCACCGGCTCGGGGGGCATCGCGTCGATCTCGGCCGGGATCGCCGAGGCCCTGATCACCACCGCGTTCGGGCTCTTCGTGGCCGTGCCCGCGGTCTGGGCCTTCAACTACTTCAACGGCAAGGTCGAGGGCTTCAACGTCGAGATGGACAACTCCAGCTCCGAGCTCCTCGACTACTTCATCAAGAAGGGCGGCGCCTAGCCCCGCGGCCGAAGGGCCGGCCGGGGCCCCCGGGCCCCGGCCCCAAGCCAGGAGCAGATCCCATGTCAATGGCGGTCGGCGACAAGAAGGCGGGGCCGATGGCGGACATCAACGTCACGCCCATGGCCGACATCATGATCGTGCTGCTGATCATCTTCATGGTCATCACCCCCATGCTCCAGAAGGGGGTGGACGTGAAGCTGCCCGCGGCGGGGAACACCAAGGACCGGAAGGACGAGCCGAAGACCGTGGTGGTCGCGCTCAGGAAGGACACGACGACCTACATCGGCGGGACCAGGCTCGACAACCAGGCCGACCTCCTGCCCCAGGTGAAGGAGCGCCTCCAGGACCTCCCGGAGGGGGCGAGGCTGGTCTACCTCAAGGCGGACGAGGGCCTCCCCTACGCGGAGGTCATGAAGGTCATGGACCTGCTGCGGGAGGCGGGGACCGAAGAGGTCGCGCTCATCGCCGAGCGCACGGTGCAGGGCTAGGGCCGTGGCGAACGCGAACGCGCGCGCGGCGGGACAGCCTCCCAAGCACCGGAAGTGGATCGTCCACTCCCACGAGGCCACCAAGCCGGCCTCCAAGGGGGCGATGGCCGACATCAACGTGACGCCCATGATCGACGTCCTCCTCGTGCTCCTCATAATCTTCATGGTCGTCACTCCCCTCGCCCAGAAGGGCCTCGACATCTCCCTCCCCCAGCCGCCCCCTCCCGACCAGCCCGAGACCAAGCAGCCCCAGACCCAGGTCGTCCTGGGGATCGAGGAGGCGGCCATGACCGTCAACAAGACGCCGGTCGCCCTCGAGGATCTGGAGGGCCGTCTCCGCGACATCTACCAGTCCCGGTCGGACAAGACGATCTTCGTGAAGGCCTCGGGTGACGTGCTCTACGGCAAGGTCGTCCAGGCCATGGACATCGCCCGGGGAGCGGGCGTCGAGCGGATCGGGATCATCTCGGACAAGATGATCGAGGAGGCAGGCGGACAGGTCAGCGGCCAGCCCTAGCCGGCGGCCGCGCGCGCCCTTCTTTTTCACGGTCGGACCGGGGCCCTGGCAGGGCCCCTTTTCCTTTGCGAGCGGTCGCTCCCGTGTGGAGCGGGAACACCCCGGAGGCCCCCCTCGCGCCCGGCACGGCAAGCGCCCCCCTGGGGAGAGGGGCGGTCTCTGGAGGGGCGCGGTCTGGAGAGGTCGCGCCCCCCGGGGGCCCGGGGGGCGCCGGGGCGCTA
>Ga0268386_10000751_pt1 | contig 21154 bp, 23 predicted proteins | sample RVTome_15_FD_200260 | JGI IMG/M metagenome (GOLD analysis project Ga0268386, IMG submission 200260) | Soil microbial communities from uranium-contaminated site in the Upper Colorado River Basin, Wyoming, United States - RVT150D86... ...
AATCTCGGCGCCCATCGCCTGCGCCAGCTGTTCGACGAGTTTCAGGTGCTCCTGCCCCTTGATCCCCCGCCCGACCGCGACGATCCGCTCGGCCTGCGACAGATCCACCGCCTGGCGGGCCTCCTTGAACGGCGGCTCCGGCCGCTGCCGAATGGCGCCCGGATCGATCGTGACGCTCACCTTCCGCACCGCGGCAGCGCTGCCGCCCCGGGCCGCCGCATCTGCGCGAAAGGCTCCGATCTGGAAGGTCACCAGGTGCGGGGCCGGCCCGCTGGCGGCGACGTCGGCGTTCAACTTTCCCTGGAAGACCGGACGGGTATACACCATCCCGCCGTCCTGCTTGCTGAGCGCGGTCACATCCGTGACGAGGGCCCGGCCGATCCGCGCGGCCAGCGCCGGCGCGAAATCCCGCGTCTGGTACGTGTGCGGCAGGAAGACCCGCTCCGGTGCTTCCTGCGCGATCACCGCGCTCAGCGCCTGCACGTATCCATCGGCCGTGTACTCTCCGAGCGCCGCGTGATCGAGCGCGAGGACTTCGGCTGCCTCCGCGCCGGACATCTCGGCGGCGACCGGGTCGATGCCCGAGCCGAGCACGGCGATCGTGACGGGTCCGCCTGCCGACTGCGCGGCAGCGACCGTTTCCCAGGACGCACGGTTCAGCTTGCCGTCGCGCTGTTCGGCGATCACGAGCACCATGGCTAGAGCACCCTCGCGTCGTCGCGAAGACGCGTGACGAGTTCCTTCGCCGCGTCGCCGGCAGAGCCGGCGATCATCTGTGTCTTCTTGCCCTTCTCAGGGAAGTACACCCGAAGGATCCGCTGGCCCGCCTCGGCGGATCCAGCCGGCGCCACCTTCCGGATGTCTTTCTTCTTCGCGGCCATGATGCCCTTGAGCGTCGCGTACCGAAGCTGGTTGATGCCGCTCTGGATCGTCAGCAGCGCCGGCAGGGGCAGCGCGATCCACTGGAACCAGCCGCCTTCCAGCTCGCGTTTCACCTTCAAGCCGCCGTCAGCGACCTGGACTTCCATGATGATCGTGGCGTGCGGCATGCCGAGCCTTTCGGCAAGGACGACGCCGACCTGGCCGAAGCCCTGATCGTCGGACTGCAAGCCGGTCAGCACGAGATCGAACGCCTCCTCGCGCATGGCGGCCGCCAGCGCGTCGGCCAGCGTGAGCGCATCCGCCGTCGCGAGCGTGTCGGATTCGACGTGAACCGCCCGATCGGCGCCGCGCGCCAGGGCCTCGCGGATCACCTGGGTGGCGCGCGCCGGACCGGCCGAGCACACGACCACCTCGCCGCCGTGCTTCTCCTTCAAGCGCAGCGCCTCCTCGAGCGCGTAGGCGTCCGGCTCGTTCAGCTCGAAGCTCGCGTCGCTGTCGCGAATCCACGTCCCGGCCTCGTTCACGCGCAGCTGCCACTCGCGGGTGACGACCTGTTTGATGCAAACTGCAATCTTCATCCTCAGTTGCCAGTTGCCAGTTGCCAGTTACCCTTCATACCTCTTGAACAGCAGCACGCCGTTGGTCCCGCCGAACCCGAACGAGTTGGACAGGGCGTAGTCGATCTTCGCGGACCGCTTGATGTTCGGCACGTAGTCGAGGTCGCACTCGGGATCGGGGTATTCGTAATTGATCGTGGGCGGAATCACCTGATGCTTCACCGCCAGCACGGTGATCCCCGCTTCGAGGCCGCCCGCGGCGCCGAGCAGATGCCCCGTCATGGACTTCGTGGACGAGATGGCGAGCTGATGCGCGTGTTCGCCGAACAGCCGCTTGATGGCGAGCGTTTCGAGCTTGTCGTTGAAGGGGGTCGACGTCCCGTGCGCGTTGATGTAATCGACCTTGTCCGGCGTCACGCCCGCGTCGCGCAGGGCGGCGCTCATGACGCGCATCCCGCCGTCGCCGTCTTCCGACGGCGCGGTGATATGGAAGGCGTCGGCCGACATCCCGTAGCCGACCAGCTCCGCATAAATCGTGGCGCCCCGCTCCTTCGCGAACTCGAGCTCCTCGAGGATGACGACGCCCGAGCCTTCGCCCATGATGAACCCGTCCCGCTCCTGATCGAACGGCCGGCTGGCCCGGTCCGGCTCGTCGTTGCGGGTCGAGAGCGCGCGCATCGCGGCGAACCCCCCGACCCCCATGGGCGTGATGGCCGCCTCGGATCCCCCCGCGATCATCACGTCCGCGTCGTCGCGCCGGATGATCTCGAAGGCGTCCCCAATGGCGTGGGCCGAGGCCGAGCAGGCCGTGCAGGTGGCGGAATTCGGCCCCTTCGCGCTGAAGCGGATGGAGACCTGCCCCGCCGCGAGGTTGATGATCGACGCCGGAATGAAAAAGGGAGAAATGCGCCGGGGTCCGCCCTCGATGAGCGCCTTGTGCTCGCGCTCGATCGTGGTGAACCCGCCGATGCCGGATGCGATGAAGACCCCGACCCGCGTGGCGATGTCCTCGGTGACCGACAGCCCTGCATCGTCCATCGCGAACTGCGACGCCGCGATCGCGTACTGGATGAAGATGTCCATCTTCTTGACGTCTTTCTTGTCGACGAAGGCCAGCGGGTTGAACCCCTTGACCTCGCCGGCGATCCGCGCGGAGAACTGCGACGCGTCGAACCGGGTGATCGGTCCGATCCCGCTGCGGCCCGCACAGAGCGCCTCCCAGTTCGCCTGGGTGCCAATTCCGAGCGGCGACACGAGGCCGACGCCCGTCACCACGACTCGCCTGCTCAAACAGCCTCCTGGTGCACGCGTTCAGGTTCCTGCGTTACTTCTTCTTGCTGTGCGACTCGATGTACTCGATCGCTTCCTTGACGCGGGTAATCTTCTCCGCATCCTCATCGGGAATCTCGATGCCGAACTCCTCTTCGAACGCCATGACGAGTTCGACGGTGTCGAGCGAGTCGGCGCCGAGATCGTCGACGAACGACGCGTCCGGCGTGACCTCCTCCTCGTCCACCCCGAGCTGCTCCACGATGATGCTCTTCACTTTGTCAGCGACCGCCATTCAGCCCTCCATTCGCGGAACCGAGCGTTCCACGGATTCACAACCGCTAGAGGTACATTCCCCCATTTACGGCAAGAACCTGCCCCGTAATATACGACGCCTCCTCCGAGGCGAGAAAACACACAGCGGACGCCACGTCGGCGGGAGTGCCCAGCCGCTTGAGAGGGATCTTCGCTTCCCAGTCCTCGCGCGCCCGATCGGCGATGGCGCGCGTCATGTCCGTGTCGATCATACCCGGTGCGACCACATTGACGGTCACGTTGCGGGAGGCCACTTCGAGCGCGACGGACTTGGCAAATCCGATCAGACCCGCTTTGGAGGCCGCATAGTTCGCCTGGCCCGCGTTGCCGCTCTGGCCCACGACCGAGCTGATACAGACGATCCGGCCGGCGCGCTGGCGGACCATCGGCTTCAAGACAGCCTGGGTGAGCAGGAAGGCCGATGTGAGGTTCGTCGCGAGCACGGCGTCCCAGTCGCCGCGCTTGAGACGCAGCATCAGTTGATCGCGCGTGATCCCGGCGTTGTTCACCAGGATGTCGATGCGGCGGTGGCGGGTCAGCACCGAGCCGACGCCCGAGTCGATGGCTTCGGCATCCGTTACGTCGAGGGCAAGCGCCTCGGCTCGCCCGCCGCAGGCCCCGATCGCCTCCACCGTGGCGCGCGCGTTGTCGCCTCGGGCGGCGGCGACGACCGTCGCGCCCTGCAGCGCCAGCCGCTCGGCGATCGCCCGGCCGATGCCGCGCGACGCACCGGTCACGATCGCCACGCGGCCTGACAGATCAATCATATATGGAGTTCCGGCAGCGCGGGCAGATCGTCCGGCGTTTGGAGGCTCGCGACCGTCACCCCGCGATCGATCTTCCTTATCAACCCTCCCAGCACCGTCCCGGGCCCGAGCTCCACGAACGTCGTCGCGCCCTCCCCCACGAGGCGCCGAACCACCCGCTCCCAGAGGACGGGCGCCGAAACCTGCCGGACGAGCGCCTCGATCGCCGCCGCCGCCGTTCGCTTCGGCTCGGCATCGGCGTTGGCCACGACGGGAATCCGTGGGTCCGCCGCAGCCAGCGCGCGCAGCTCGGGGGCCAGCCGTTCCTCGGCCGGCCGCATCAGGGCGCAGTGAAAGGGCGCGCTCACCGCCAGCGGAATCACGCGCCGGGCGCCCGCCGCCAGGGCGAGCTCGCCGGCTCGTTCCACGGCGTCGCGATGCCCCGCGATCACCACCTGCCCGGGCGCATTGAGGTTCGCGGGCGACACGACGCGGCCCCCTGTCTCCCGGGATGCCTCGTCGCACGCGGCGGCGAGCCGATCACCATCCAGTCCGAGAATGGCCGCCATCGCTCCGTCGCCGACGGGCACCGCCTGCTGCATATACTGCCCACGCCGCCTGACCGTGCGCAGAGCATCCGCGAAGGATATCGTACCGGCGGCAACGTGCGCCGAGTACTCACCCAGGCTGTGACCCGCCGCGAATGCGGGGCGCAGCCCCTGGGATTCGGCGAGCCGCCAGGCGGCCACGCTCACGGCGAGGATCGCCGGCTGCGTGTGCTCGGTCAGCTGGAGCCGCTCGTCAGGTCCCTCGAAGCACAGCCGGCTGAGCGGCTCGCCAAGCGCCGCGTCGGCCTCGTCGAACGTGCGGCGGCAGATCGGGAACGCGTCGGCGAGCGCCCGTCCCATGCCGGCCTTTTGCGCACCTTGTCCCGGAAACACGACGGCAATCATGGCATCTGGAGAAGTCAGTGGCTTGCGGCGCGGCTGTTGGCGGCCGAACCGGCGACGTCCTGCGCGAGCCGCGGCACGAGTCCATCGGCGACGAAACGCGCCGCCATGGCCACGGCGTTGCGAACCGCCTTGGCGGACGATCGTCCATGCCCGACGATGCACAGGCCGTTGACGCCGACGAGGGGCGCTCCGCCGTACTCGGTGTAGTCCACGCGCTTGCGAAACCGCCGGAACGCCTGCCGCGACAGCAGATACCCCACTCGGGTGCCGAACGTCGCCGAAAGCTCCTCGTGCAGCAGCGCCTCCACCGCCTCGACGAGCCCCTCGCTGATCTTCAGCGCGACGTTGCCCGTGAAGCCGTCACACACGATGACGTCCGCGTGTCCATCGAACACGTCCGGCCCCTCGACGTTGCCGACGAAGTGCACGCGCGCGGACTTCAGCAGCTGATGCGCCTCGCGGGTCAGATCGTTGCCCTTGCTCTCTTCCTCCCCAACCGACAGCAGGCCCACACGGGGAACCGCGCAGCCTAGCGCGATGCGCGCGTACGCCGAACCCATCACGGCAAACTGCACGAGATGCTGCGGACGGCACTCCACGGTCGCGCCGGAATCCAGAAGGACGGCGGGGGAACGCCGCGTCGGAATGATGGTGGCGAGCGCGGGGCGCTCGACGCCCGGCAGGCGGCCGAATGCGGCATGAGCGGCCATCACCGAGGCGCCGGTGTGGCCGGCGCTGAAGAGCGCCGCCGCCCGGCCGTCGCGCACGGCCTCGGCCGCCACGCGGATCGAGGCGCCCGGCTTGCGGCGGAGCGCCGCCGCGGCCGGCTCGTCCATGGCGATTCGATCGGGGGCGTCCAGCACCTGCACGTCGAGCCCGCCGGCTCCGGGATGCTTCCCGAGCTCCCGATCGACGACGGCGCGGGCGCCGACGAGCAGCAGACCGCACTGGAGATGGCGGGCCGCCACGAGCGCCCCGGCAATGATGCTGCCGGGCGCCTGATCGCCGCCCATCGCGTCGATCGCAATCCGCATTAATTAAACCGGGGGGCTTCGCCCCAATTACACCGGAGGGCTTCGCCCCGGCTGGACTTCTCCATTTCAGCGTTCGCGGTTCGAAAGTTCGAGGCGTCTTGGACTCAGCGTCCAGCGCGTCTTAGACTTCCTCGACCTCTCTGACCTGGCGGCCTTTGTAGTAGCCGCAATGAGGGCAGACCTGGTGCGGCGCCTTGGCTTCCTGACACTGCGGGCACGTACCGACCGCCACCGGCTTCAGCGCGTCGTGCGTCCGGCGCTTGGCCGTGCGGGTTTTCGAATGCCGCCGTTTGGGATTGGGCACGTCACTTCTCCTTATGCTGTGGGTTCAACAGCCCCTTCAACGGCGCAAGCCGGGGATCTTCCCACCTGGATGCATGGCCGCAGTCGGTGCGATTCAGGTTGGCGCCGCACTCCGGGCAGAGCCCGCGGCAGTCCTCGTCGTGCAGGGGTTTCATGGGCAGCGCGAGCACGAACTGTTCGCGCATCAGGTCCGCGAGATCGAGCATCCCTTCCCGGTAGTAGGCCGTCGTGAGATCGTCCTCGCGAATCTCCCGCTCCCCTTCTCCCGCGTTGAGGGCGGCAGGAAGATAGCGGAGGTCGAAAGCGGCATCCACGGGCACCTCGAACGCCTCGACGCACCGGCTGCAGATCAGCTCCAGCCGCGTGCGAAGACGGCCGCTCACGTCGAAGGTTCCTCCACCGGCCTTTCGCACGTCGAGCGACAGCTCGACAGGAGCCGCGACCCGGTAGTCCTCGTCCGGCGCGAAGGCCGCGGGCTCGAACGTGCGCTCGACGCGCGCGCGCTCGCCGTGCAGTCTGTTGAGGTCGAGAAGCATGGACACCTGTCGCCCTTCTCTGCAGGGGGACAATCGGACATTATAGCGTGAAACTCGTCGCCGGGGGGGTGGGGCGCGCCTCAGATCCCCCTCGGCGAGACCCAGGGCTTCGGGATGAAGAGTTCCTCGTACAGGTTCACCGCGTAGCGATCGGTCATCCCGGCCAGGAAGTCCCGCGCCGCCGCGTCGAGCCCCTCGTTCTCGATCGTCCGCGCATCCAGGAACTGCTCGGGCTTCTCTCGCACCCGCTCCCACAGGCCCCCCAGAATCCCGGCCGCCTTCTTGAACTCGGCCGTGGCGAGGGCGTTCTCGTAGACGGCGTCGAAGAGGAAGCTTCGGAGCCCGATGGTCGCCTGGAGGATGTCGTCACTCATGCGGATCTCGGCCATCCCGCCTTCGAGCGTCTGCACGACCACGTCGGTCACCATGCGGCCGATGCGTTCCGAGGCGGACCTCCCCAGCACCTTTACCCGTTCGGGCGGCAGATCCTCCTCCCGCAGCAGCCCCGCCCGCACGGCGTCGTCGATATCGTGGTTCACGTACGCGATGATGTCGGCGACACGGGCAACCTGCCCTTCGATGGTGCTGGCGCGATGGGCGGGGTCCGCCCCCACGGGGACGCCATGCTTGCCTTTCGAGTGCCGGGCGATCCCGTCGCGCACCTCCCAGGACAGGTTGAGCCCCTGGCCGTCGCGCTCGAGCACGTCCACGATGCGGAGACTCTGCTCGTAGTGTTCGAAGCCGCCCGGCACGAGCCCCTGCAGCACACGCTCGCCCGCATGGCCGAAGGGGGTATGCCCGAGGTCGTGCCCGAGCGCAATCGCTTCGGTCAGTTCCTCGTTGAGCCGCAGCACCTTCGCAATGCTGCGGGCAATCTGCGACACCTCGAGGGTGTGGGTGAGGCGGGTGCGGTAGTGATCGCCAGCAGGCGCGAAAAAGACCTGTGTCTTGTGCTTGAGGCGGCGGAACGCCTTGCAGTGAATCACGCGGTCGCGGTCGCGCTGGAACGCGGGGCGGATCGGGTCCTCGGGTTCCGGCCGCAGGCGCCCGCGGCTGGCCGCGCTCTTCGCCGCCTGCGGGGCCAGGATCTCCCGTTCCCGCTGCTCGAGCTGCTCCCGGATTCTCATCGTGGTGATCTTCACGGTCGTGCAGGCGTCAGCCCTCAGCTCCCTCTCACAGGATCGCACGCAGGAAGCTCGTTCCGTGCGGCAGCGGTCCAACCCCGAACATCTCGGCGAGCGTCTGCCCGACATCCGCAAACGTGCGCCGCACGCCCAGATCGGTTCCCGCGCGCACCCGCGCACCCACCACAAACAGCGGCACGTGCTCCCGTGAATGGTCCGTGCTGGGCGTGGTCGGATCGTTGCCGTGATCGGCGGTCACCATCAGCACATCATCCGGCTGGAGGCGCGGCAGCAATCGACGCAAGCGTATATCGAATCGCGCGAGGTTGGCGGCATATCCGGCCGGGTCGTTTCGATGGCCGTACACGCTATCGGAATCGACGAGATTCACGAAGATCAGCCCCTCCGGCATCTCCACGAGCGCCCGTTCGACTTCATCCATGCCGTGATCGTCGCTCGACGTGTGCACCGCGCGCGTGATGCCGCGTCCCGCGAACAGGTCCTCGATCTTGCCGATGGCGAACACGCTGCGGCCGGCCTCGACCATCCGATCGAGCAGGGTTGGCGCAAACGGCTCCAGGGCGAAGTCGCGGCGGTGTGCCGTCCGCCGAAAGGAGCCGGGCCCGCCTACGAACGGACGCGCGATCACACGGCCCACGCCGCGGCCGCGCGCGGCCAGCTCGAACGCCGTCTCGCAGATCCGATACTGCTCCTCGATGGGAATGACCTGCTCGTGAGCCGCGATCTGGAACACGCTGTCGGCCGACGTGTACACGATCGGCGAGCCGGTCCGCATATGCTCGGCGCCGAGCTCGTCGATGATCGCCGTCCCCGACGCGGCTTTGTTGCCGAGCGTCATTCGGCCGATTCGCCGCTCGAACTCGGACATCAAATCGGACGGAAACCCGTCGGGGAACACCGGAAACGGTCGATCGAGGACCAGGCCCATCAGTTCCCAATGCCCCGTGACGGAGTCCTTGCCGGGCGACGCTTCCGCCATTCGCCCGTAGGCGCCGATCGGCGCCTGCGCCGATGACGCGCCGGGCAGCGCGACGACTCGATCGAGGCCGAGGCCCCGGAGCCCCGGCACCTCGAGCGGAACCACGCGGGCGATGTTGCCAACCGTATTGCTGCCGCGATCGCCGTAGCGGCCGGCGTCGGGTAGCTCCCCGATGCCGACGCTGTCGAGCACGATCAGGAGCGCGCGCCGGGGCAGAGCCTCTCCTGCGCTCCGTCCGGCTGCACGGTGCGGCCCGGCGTCCGGCGAAGACGAATCTGCCATGAACCTGTGGAAGGGTGGATCAGCCCTCGTGGCTGGAGTAATAGTTGCTCATTGCACGCGGCGATCGAATCGTGGCAATCGCGTGCTTGAAGATCATGTGATCGGCGCCATTGTGTTCGACGATGACCGCGAACCGATCGAAGTTCTTGACGCGTCCTTCGAAGTCGCTCCCATCCATCAGCCGGATCTGCACGGGCAGCTTCTCGCGGCGCGCGTAGTTGAGGAAGACATCCTGAATGTTCGGCTGGGCGGAAGCGGGTTTCGACTCACGTGTCTGCGGCATCGCGGCGCGTCTCCATCGCCGCTAGTACGCGTCCCACGTCCTCCTGGGTCTGCGCGCGTTCGCCGGCGGCGTAAATCCATTGTAGATTAGGCTCTTTCCGGAACCAGATCAACTGCCGCCGCGCGTAGCGGCGGTTCTCGCGGACGATCAGGTCGCGCGTCGCGGCTTCGTCGCGCAGCCCTTTGAGGTGCTCGAGCGCCTGGCGGTAGACGAGCCCCGTGAAGGGGTGCGCGGTCTCGGGCACCCCTGCCGCGAGCAGCCCGCGAATCTCGCGCAGCAGCCCAGCCTCGAACTGGGCGGCCACCCGGCGCGCCACCCGCTGAGCCGTTTCCTCGGACGGCAGGCGCAGCGCAAAGGCCGTCAGCCGGTACTCGGGAAGCGGCGGCTCCGTTGCCGAGAAATGCTCGGTGAGCGCGCGGCCCGTCAACAGATACACTTCGAGCGCGCGCACCAGCCGCTTGCGATCGCGCGGCGCGATCCGGACGGCCGACTCCGGATCGACCCGCTGGAGCAGACGGTGCAGCCGCTCCGGGCCCTTGCGGGCGGCAACGGCCTCCAGCCTCGCCCGCAACGCCGCATCCCGGCCAGGTCCCGGAAAGAACCCGCGCGTCAGCGCGCGATAGTAGAGCCCCGTGCCGCCAACCAGGATCGGCAGTCGGCCGCGCGCGGTGATCGCGCGAACGGCTGCGGAGGCCTCGCGCGCATATCGCGCCGCGGAGTATTCCTCGGTCGGATCGGCGACATCCACGAGGTGATGCGGCACGCCCTGCTGCTCGTGCCGAGGCACCTTGTCGGTGCCGATGTCGAAGCCCCGGAACACGGCGGTCGAATCGCAGCTGACGATTTCCCCGCCGAACCGCCTCGCGAGCGCAATGCCGAGCGCGCTCTTGCCCGTGGCCGTCGGGCCGACCACGGCCACGAGGGGCGAGCCCTCGGTCACGACAACGTGAGCGCACGAACGAGCGCGAGGACGGCGAGCGCCGCAAGCAGGATCAGCAGCCCGATCTGCTGGGTGCGCGTGGGGCCTGGCATCACTCGGGCCGCTCGTTGTAGTAGAACGTGACGGTGAAGAACACCTTGTCTTCGGGGTACTCCGGCGGAAGCGCGATCGTGGGATTGGAAGCGAGCATCGCGTAGAACGCCGCACGCGTAAAGCCGTCCACGGCCGACGGCTTGAGCACGGTGACGTCCGTAATGCGGCCGTCGCGGTGCACGAAAAACGTGATCACCGCATGGCCGCGCATGGTCATCGCGGCTTCGGGGATCAGCGGAATCCAGTTCCGGCGGACCTGCGCCACGAACCGGCGAATCCAGGGCCCGAACTCGACCCCTTTCGTATCGAACTGGATGAACGGCGCGAAGTCCTGATCGGCGCCACCCTGGAGGTTCGAGAAGCTCTCGCCGTGCGCGTAGCGCTGCACGTTGCGGATGGCGTCGGCAATCACGCCGACAGCCTTGCTCCGCGGCGGCTCGCGTTCGTTCTCGGGCGACGTGTAGCCGTGTGGAGATTCGGGGAGCCGCACGGGAGTCCGTGCCGCTTCGCCATCGGCCGTCCGGGCTGCCGGTTCCGGCGAGGGGGCGGGTCGCGGCGGCGTCGGTCCCACTGCGTCTATGCGCTCGGCCGAGTTGCCGCGTGAAAACGGAAGCCGGTTCGTCGGAGCGGGCGCCCGCTCGACCGTCCGCGCCTGGCGATCGATATCCGACAACTCGGGGCGCGGCGGCGGCTTGAGGGCCGGCATCTCCACGCGCGGCTGTACGAACACGAACCGCGCATTCTCCCGGGCCCGCTCGATCTCCTGCAACCGCTGCGCCTCGAGCGCCTGCTGCCTCCGCTCCTGCGCCGCCTTCACGAACGGCAGCGTCGGCATCACCAGAATGACGATGACGGCGAGCAGGTGGAGGATGATCGACACCAGCACGCCCTCGCGGGGCGAGATCGGCCGCGCAATCGTCGGCGTATCCGGCCGATCATCGTCTAATTTCAGGTACATCAGTGGGTTAACAGTATACCGCGGGCCGCGGGCCGAACGCTCGCGGGCCGACTGGACCGCAGCCGCCGGCCGCGGGCGGAACGCCCGCAGGGCGCGGGACGCGACCAGCGTCCGGCCGCCTATTCTCCGGCCAGCGCCCGCGACACGCGCTCCGCGACCGCGTCAGGCCCGCTCGGCTACATACAAATAGACGATGCCCATGGTCAGAGAGACGGCCTGGACCTTTCTGAAGCCGTGGGAAGCGATCTGGCGGGCGAATTCCTCCGGCGGCGGAAAGACGCCCACGGAAGCGGGCAAGTACGAATACGCGCTTCCATGCCTGGACACCAGGCGTCCGATGAGCGGGAGGAGGTATCGAAAATACCAGCCATAGAGCGTGCGGATGCCTGGAATCCTGGGCTGGCCGAATTCGAGGATCACGAGCCGCGCGCCAGGGCGCAGCACGCGGGCGAGTTCCGAGAGCGCGAGGTCGGGCGCGGCGACGTTGCGGATGCCAAACGCAACCGCCGCTGCATCGCAGGCTCCGCGGGCGAGCGGGATGCAAGCCGCGTCGCCGCGAACGAGCGAAATCGATCGCTCGAGCAGGGCTTTGCGGACCTTCGCCAGGCCACGCTGCAGCATCACTTCGGAGAAATCCACCCCGATCACCGACGCCCCGCGACTCGACCTGGCGATCGCCATGGCGACATCCGCCGTGCCAGCACAGAGATCGAGGACACGGGCTCCGGCGGGAAGCTCGAGCGCATCGACGGCGCGCTGCCGCCATCGCCGATCGAGGCCGAGGCTGAGCGCGTGATTGAGAAAGTCGTAGCGCGGCGCGATCGCGTCGAACATTCCCGCGATTCGGTGGGGCGTCTTGTCGGGTGCGGTCATCCCTTCCACGACGGATAGAGCTCGTGCGCCATTCCGAGCGCGGAAAGAATCTTACCTGCCATGAAGTCGGCCAGATCGTCGAGGCTTCTCGGCATCTGGTAGAACGCGGGCATCGCCGGCATGATCATCGCCCCCGCCTCGGCGCAGAGGACCATGTTGCGGAGCTGCGGCAGGCTCATGGGCGTTTCCCGGGGCACGACGATCAAGGTGCGGCGCTCCTTCAGCATGACGTCCGCGGCGCGCTCGATGAGGTTGCGGGAGAGGCCGTGCGCGATGCCCGCCAGCGTTTTCATCGAGCACGGCACCACGACCATCCCCTGGCAGTCCTGGCTGCCGCTCGCCAGCTTCGCGCCCAGGTCCTTGTTGCTGTGCAGCGCCCACGTCCCGTTGCGGATGCCGCCGCCGTAGGTCGCCTCGAGATACTGCGAGAGCTTGTCAATCGCGGCTGCATCCCCCAGCTCGTCGCGCAGGAGCCGCCGCCCGTAGTCCGAGACGACCAGCTCGAGATGACAGCCGCGCTCCAGGAGCGCCGCCATCGTCCGGACCGCATAAATCGCGCCGCTCGCGCCGGTGATTGCCAGAGCGATCGATGTTTGTGGCAACGTGCAGCTCCCAACTACGCAACTCCCCAAGAGCGCTCAATCCCCCCCACGCTGAGTGGCGACACCTTGGGAGGTGGAAGTTGAGGGCTTGGGAGTTGTCGTTTACCCCACGAGGATCGCCGCGGCGGTCGTCGCAAAGTAGAGAATGCCCACATACCCGTTCAGATCGAACGCGCGCTTCACCTGCGAGAGATCGCCGTCGCTCACGAGCGATTGCTCCCACGCGAGCAGCGCGGCGACGCCGGCTACCCCGGCGAGGTACACCCAGCCGAGATCGGCCGCGACGTTCAGCGCCGCCAGGCAGATGATCGTCACGACGTGCATGGCGCGGGAGATGTGGAGCGCCCGGGTGACGCCGTACTTCGCGGGTATGGATTGCAGTCCGTACGCCCGATCGAACTCGAGGTCCTGGCAGGCATACAGCACGTCGAATCCCCCGACCCAGGTGCCGATGGCCACCGCGAGCAGCCACGGCTCCCACCCTCCCCGCCCGCCCGCGGCAAGCCACCCGCCGACAGGCGCCACGGCCATGGCGAGACCGAGGAACAGCTGGGTGTACGCGGTAAAGCGTTTGGCCAGCGAATACCAGAACACGATCGCGAGCGCGAGGGGCGACAGCGCGAAACAGAGGGGGCCGAGCATCCAGGCCGCGGCGACGAACACGCTGGAGGACACGAGGATGAACGCGATGGCCTCCCCGCGCGTCATCACTCCCCTCGGCAGTTCGCGCGCAGCCGTCCGAGGATTGAGCGCATCGTACCGGGCGTCGGCGAAGCGGTTGAAGCCCATCGCGGCGCTGCGCGCGGCCACCATTGCGACAACGATCCAGAGGACGCGCCAGGCCACGACACGCGGCGACCACTCGTTCGTCTGGTGCAGCGCGAACAGCGCGCCGGTCAGCGCAAACGGCAATGCAAACACGCTGTGGCTGAAGCGCACGAACGACGCATACGTCTTTACACGGTGTGCGGTCAGCATGCGCGTGTCTACGTCAACTCCCGATATCGAATTCCAACGCCAAAACACTCGCAGGCCGCCGCCTTGCCAAGGTCCTGGAACATCGCATCCCGGGAGTTCTGGAGGTGGAATCGTCCTCGTCAGTAAGCGTCGAGCCATCGTATGTCAGATGGGGAGACGCGGCCACTCAGCAGGTATTCTTCCACATCCGTGACACCGGCCGGGACGCCGACCGCAATCAGGTCGGCGCGCTTGCCTGGTTCGACCGTGCCACATTCGCCGCCGAACCCCAATGCCGCCGCGCCTGCTCTGGTCGCGCTTTCCAGAATGCGCGCTGCGGGGACACTCGGGGCCAGCGCGCGCACCGCGGCGATCTCATTGAACATGTTCAGATCTTCGACGCTGGCCAGGCTGTCGGTGCCGATCGCCACCCGCACGCCCGATCGGTAGAACCGATCGACGGGCGGCGTTCCGGCTCCGGTCCACCGGTTGCTCCGCGGACAGGTGACGACCGTCGCACGCGCCTCAGCCAACCGCCCGAGCTCGTCGTCCGACAGCTGCACGCAGTGCACCGCGAGCAACCGATCGTTGACCAGCCCGAAGCGATCCAGGTACTCGACCGGCCAACAGCCCGGGACGGGCCAGGCGTCTGTCCAGACTCCCAGCTGCTCGAGCAGCCGGCGCCAGGGGCCTGTGCCCAGACGCAGGAACTCCAGCTCTTCACGCGATTCTCCGAGGTGCACGCTCATGGGACTGCCGCCTGCGGCGTCCGCGATTGCCCGGAGAAGGGCGGGCGATACGGAGTAGGGTGCATGCGGCACGACTGCGCCCCGGACCCGGGCCAGCGGAGTCAGCGCATCGACCTCAGCCTGCGCCGCGCTGACCAGTTGCTCTGGCGCCGCAACATTGAATCCGAGGACCTCGCGGAACACGAATGCCGACAAAGCGCTGCCGGCCAGCGCGGCACAGGATGCCATCGAGTTCGTGATGTCGCCGACAAGGGCTGTGCCCGTCACGCGCATCTCCACAACAGCCTGCGCGATGGGAGCCGCCGGATCGTTTGGAAGCGTGCGTCGCAATGCGAGGAGTCCCGACGCCCATTCGGGCATCGAGCTGCCGGGCTGACTCGCCAGCCGGCCGCGCATCCATGACAGTTCGAGGTGGGTATGCGCGTTGACCAGCCCGGGCAGGATCGCGCTTTGATCCCAGGAGTCAGGGGCCAGGGGCCTGGAGTCCGCGGCCGCCTGGGATGCCTGCGGAGCACTTGTGCCCTGCTCCGGCGCGACCGGCGGATTGCCGGCGCCAACCGCCACAATGCGTCCGCGATCGACGAGAACCCAGCCGTCGCGAATCGGCGGAGCCGCAATCGGCAGCACCCAGGCCGCACGGTGCAGCAGGGGCATCAGTGGCCGGTCAGGCGGGCTTTCTTCTCGACCGCGCTGCGCGCCGCGTACCGAGCGATCTCGGGCGGACGTGACGTGTCTCCGTCGGCGCGCGCGACGGCAAGCTCCAGCATCCGCGGCACGGCGCGCTCGCGGAAGACCGGCTCCCCCAGAATCTCGTAGTGCATGTTCCGACGGAGCGGCACGAACCCCGCATTCTCGATGTTGCGCACGATCTCGATCTCGTCCATGCAGTAGCTCGCCCCGGCGGCCCGGACGACGTTCTCCTCGATCATGACGCTGCCCATGTCGTTGGCGCCGAACGCGAGACTGAGCTGGCCAACCTTGCCACCCTGCGTCACCCACGAGGCCTGCAGGTTGTCGAAATTGTCGAGCACGAGCCGGGCGATGGCGAGCGTACGCAGATACTCGAGCCCGGTCGCCTCGTGGCCGCCAAGCTCGGTGTGCTCCGGCTGATAGCTCCAGGTGATGAAGGCCGTGAAGCCGCGCGTCTCGTCCTGGAGGGCGCGAAGGCCGAACAGGTGCTCCAGCCGCTCCTCGAGCGTTTCTACCGTGCCGTACATCATCGTGGCCGTCGTTCTGAGGCCTGCGTGATGCGCGTGCCGCATGACGTCGAGCCACTCGCCGGCCGTCGCCTTGCCGTAGCAGTTGAGCAGCATGCGCACGCGATCGACGAGGATCTCGGCGCCGCCGCCGGGAATGCTGTCGAGCCCCGCCTGGACGAGCCGGTCAATGACCTGTGGCACCGGCAGCCGCGAGAGCCGCGAGAGATGAATCACCTCCGGCGGCGACAACGCGTGCAGCCGGAACGCGGGGTACTGCGACTTCACCGCCTTGAACAGATCCTCGTACCAGTCGAGCGGCAAGTCAGGATTGTGGCCCCCCTGCAGGAGCAGCTGGCCGCCGCCAAGGGCGATGGTTTCCTCGATCTTGCTGAAGATCTCGGCAAACCCGAGCACATACCCATCAGCGGCGCCCACCGGGCGGTAGAACGCGCAGAAGTTGCAGCGGGCGACGCAGATGTTCGTGTAGTTGACGTTCCGGTCGATGATGTAGGTGACGATACGGTCCGGGTGCTTCCGGGCCCGGACCTCGTCCGCCAGGCGGCCGAGCAGACCCGACGGCGCGCGCCGATACAACTCGAGCGCCTCGGCTCGATCGAGCCGCCCTCCGGCGTGTACCTTCGCTGCGAGTTCCCTGATCCTCATGCGAATCGCGTCACGATCGTGCACGGTTGTCACGGCAGGCCTGAAGGGCTGCGCTACGCACGCCGGCAGGCCTCAAGGCCTGCGCTACGAACCCTCAAGGCGCGGGCTACGACCGCAGACCGTAGCGCAGCCCTTTAGGGCTGCCCCGTCCCGCGGTGACCCGCATCGTCGTCTCCGGCGCGAACCGTTCAGTAGAACGCGATGGGTCTCATGGCCTCGACGATGCCGTGCTTCTCCGCCAGCTGATAGTATCGCCGCAAGCCCTCCTGCTGCCGCTCGTTGAGCCCGTACTGAATATTCTCCCTCAGATAGGCCTGCCCGAGCGCGGCCCGTCCCGTGCCGCAGTAAGCGGCCGCGACCAGGTCCGACGCGGCCACGCCGGCGTCGCGGGCCGCCACGAGCGCGTCGACGGCATCCGCGGTCAGCGCGTCCTGACGGCCGGCCCAGAACGCCCAGACGAAGGGAAGGCCGGTCAGCGCCGCCCATTGCTCGCCCAGATCGATCTTGAGCAGCCCACGGGCCGCGTGATCGAGGAACAGCGCCGGGTCTCCGATGAGCAGCGCGGCTTCGCAACGGGTCAGCATGTCGTCCACGCGTGGCGGCATCGCGACGAACTTCGGCTCGATGCCGAACGCCTCGACGCACAGGATGCGCAGGAGCGCATTCGACGTGCGCGAGCTCGTGTCGGCGGCGATCGACGTGATCTCGAACACCGGCTTCGTGCTGAACAGCGCCACCGACGCCACGGTCCGATTCGACGTAATCGCGCATCCCGGGACGATTCGATATGAATCGTGCCCCCGCAGGTACTCGATCGAGGGGATCATCCCGACGTCGATCGACCCCTCGTGGAGGAGCGCGGCGCACTTCGACGGCACGTCGAACCGGACGGAGAAAAGATCGTTTCGCAGTTCCAGCCCGTACACGAGCGGACGAGCGTTGAGGTAGTCGACGGCGCCAAGACGGACAGGTGAACGCATCGGGATCAGCGGGAGGTCGCCCGCAGAGAATCGGTCACCTGGGCGCGCGGCTCGAAGAGGCCGTCCCGCTCGACCGCGTCGAGCGCCGCGGCGCGAATGTTGCCGGTGATTTCTTCGATGGGACTACGGCGCGTGCCAAGCGCGCCGGGATCGACGGCTGCAACGCCGTCCACGTCATCCGCCCCCATCGTCAGCGCCACCTGCGCCAGTTTTGGCCCATACAAATCCCAGTCAACCTGAATGGAGTCGATGGTGCGCAGGAGCAGCCGCGCGAGCGCGACCTGCTTGACGTCATCGTAGCCGGTGGTCGGCAGCTCGGGGGAGATGGTGCGTGGAAGCGGCGCGAAGGCGCGAAAGCCCCCGACCGCATCCTGGAGGTCGCGCGCCGCCAGCACGATGGCCGTGCGTCGATCGTCGGTCATGGCCTGGACCGTCATCCGCAGGACGGCGAGCCCGCCGCGCCGGACCGCGTCGACCGCCGCGGCCGGTTCGGGCAGCTCGTCGACTGGGACGCCGGCGACCGCGCGCAAGCCGGCCGCGCGCAGCTGTTCGGCCAGCTCGGTGAGCAGCGGATAGGAGCCCGCGAGCCTCGCCAGGTCCGTCAGGGAGTACCCGGTGACTGGAACCGGGCCGGCCAGCGCGGCTGCGGCACGGGCCGCCGCGAGCGCGGCCGCCGCGTTTCCTGGCGTCCCGACAATCCTGAACTCGCCCGCACTCAGACGGGCTGGCAGCGATGCGGCCGGCGCCTCCACATGCGTCTCGAAGACACGGACGAACGTCGTGCGCGCGCCGTGACGCTGCCGCCTCGCCTCGTCGGCCAGCATGCCGACGGCCACGACGTCGTGCGTGGCCAGAATGGCTTGCGCATCCTCGGGCGACAGCGTCTCGCCTCGGGCCAGCCGCCCGGCAACGGCATCGAGCGCGCTCACGGCTTCCAGCCCTGTCGGATGCCCTCCCACAGCGCCCCGGCCCTCCGTGCCGCTTCGGGCGTGGTCTCGATCTTCTTCGGCCACGCCCGCTTGAACCCTTCCGACGGCCACTTCCGCGTGGCGTCGATCCCCATCTTGCTGCCGTAGGCCGCGAGGTCGCTGGCGTCCTCGAGATCGTCCACCGGCCCCCTGGTGAACTGAATGTCCCGTTCGGGATCGTAGTGAGTGCCGACGATCCACGCGACCTCGGCTTCGTTCTGCACGTCCACGTCCTTGTCCACGACTACGACGGTCTTCGAGAACATGAGCTGGCCGAGGCCCCAGCACGCGCTCATGATCTTGCGCGCGTGGCCCGGATACCGCTTGTCGATGGAGATGATGACGATGTTGTGGAAGATGCCGGACGCCGGAAAGTGCATGTCTACGATCTCGGGCAGCGTCTTCCGGATCAGCGGCAGAAAGATCCGCTCGCTGGCCTTGCCGAGGTAGTAATCCTCCATCGGCGGGATACCGACGACTGTCGTGAGATACACCGGGCGTCGGCGGTGCGTCACGCACGTGAGGTGGAAGACCGGATAATCGTCCGGGTGCGAGTAGAACCCCGTGTGATCCCCGAAGGGGCCCTCGCGCCGCCGCTCGCCTGGTTCCACGTAGCCTTCGAGCACGATCTGCGAGTTTGCCGGAACCTCGAGGTCAACGGTGACGCACTTGACGAGTTCCACCCGCTCGCGCCGCAGGAACCCCGCCAGCATCAACTCGTCGAGTCCCTCCGGCATGGGTGCCGTCGCCGAATACGCGAGCGCCGGGTCCGGCCCGAGCGCCACGGCCACCGGCAGCCGTTTCCCGAGCCGTTCGGCGACACGATAGTGCTGCGCGCCCCCTTTGTGCCGCTGCCAGTGCATGCCGGTGGACCTCCCGTCGAAGACCTGCATGCGATAGGTGCCGATATTCCGCGCGCCCGTTTCAGGATCCTTCGTGAACACCAGCGGGAACGTGATATAGCGGCCGCCGTCCTCGGGCCAGCACTTGAGAATCGGGAACTCGTCCAGCGTGCCGTCCTTGCGGACCACTTCCTGACACGGCGCGTCGCCGACCGTTTTCGGCATCAGATCGCGGAGCCGGTTCACCATGGGCAGCATCTTCAGCGCGTCCAGGATGCCGCCTGGGACTTTCGGCGTGGTCAACTCCTCGATCTCGCGGGCGAGGTCGTCGAGCGTGTTCACCCCGAGCGCCATGCACATCCGCTTCGTGGAGCCAAACAGGTTGATGGCAACCGGAATGTCATAGCCGGTCGGGCGCTCGAACAGGAGCGCCGGCCCGCCGCCGCGCGATTTCGAGACGCGATCCGTGACCGCGCAGATCTCCAGGTCGGGGCTGACCGGCTCGGTGATGCGCGCCAGCTCGCGCTCTCTGCCCAGGGCGGTGATGAAGGCGTTGAGATCCTTGAACATGTCTCTACACGCTTTCCATTTTCTCCGCAATACGCGTCGCCAGCCCGAGCGCCCGGCGGCCCGCTTCTCCATCGACCAGCGGCTTCGTGCGATCGCGCGCGGCGCGGACGAAATCCGCAATCTCCCGCCGCAGCGGCTCGTCGCGTTCGACGGCGATCGGTCCACCTTCGATCGCCGGCCGCGCACCGTCCCGGCGCACGAGGCGCCACGCCTCGATCTCCTGCGCCGCGTAGTCGATCGAGAGGTACGAATCCGGCTGGAAGAACCGGATCTTCCGGACCCGCTCCCGGCTGATCCGGCTCGCGGTCACGTTGGCGATGCAGCCCGATTCGAAGCGCAGCCGCGCATTCGCAATATCGTAGCGCGGCGTCAGCACCGCGACTCCCACCGCTTCAATCGACGTCACCTCCGATCGGACCATCGCCAGGATGATGTCCAGATCGTGAATCATCAGATCGAAGACGACGTCGATATCCAGACTGCGATCGGGGAACACGCCGAGCCGGTGGACCTCGATGAACCTCGGCGAGGTCACGTGCGGCAGCACCGCCGCGACCGCCGGGTTGTGCCGTTCCGTGTGGCCGACAGCCAGCACGGCGCCGGACGCGCGGGCCGCCGCAATCATCCTCTCGGCTTCCTCCAGCGAGCGAGCCATGGGCTTTTCGACCAGCACCGGAATCCCGCGCTCGAGGAACGGCAGCGCGATGTCGTGGTGCAGCTCGGTCGGCACGGCGATCGTCACCACGTCCACCTGGCCGGCCAGCTCGCGGCTGTCCTCGTACACGCTCGCGCCGGTGGCCGCGGCCGCGTCGCGGGCCCGCTCCGGGATGACGTCCACGACCGCGCTGAGCCGCACGCCCTCCAGCGCGGACAGGATCCGCGCGTGATGGCGGCCCAGATGGCCCACGCCGACGACCGCGGCGCGCAGCAGGTCAGCCACGCTGATCCTTCGGCGGCCGTCCGACGATGGCGATGCCCGCCTCGTTCGCGGAGGCGAACATGTGCTCGCTGTCGAGCACGAGCGTGCGTCCCGCATCTATCGACAGCGCCGTCGCGCCGGCGATGCGCATGGCCTGAACGGTTGCCAGGCCGACGACCGGCACATCGAAGCGCATGTCCTGATTCGGCTTTGCCACCTTGACCACCCGCACGCCCGGACCCGCGAGGTGCCCGGCGCGGCCGATCACCTCGTCGGTGCCTTCCATCGCTTCAACGGCCACCACCGCCTTGTGCTTGACCGCAATCGTCTGGCCGACGTCGAGTGCGGCGATCTCGTCCGCGATCCGGTAGCCGAACTCGAAGTCCGCGCGCTCCTCGGGGGTCGGGGCCCGCCTGGTGAGCTGTCCCTCCCGCGCCAGCAGCGGGTCGAGGAACGTCGTCGAATCCATCAACTCGATGCCTTCGTCGCGCATCACGTCGGCTACCGCGGAGATCAGGGCATCCGTGTTGCGCGCCTTGAGCCGGGTGAGCACCCCG
>Ga0268386_10000753_pt1 | contig 21125 bp, 18 predicted proteins | sample RVTome_15_FD_200260 | JGI IMG/M metagenome (GOLD analysis project Ga0268386, IMG submission 200260) | Soil microbial communities from uranium-contaminated site in the Upper Colorado River Basin, Wyoming, United States - RVT150D86... ...
AGCGAGTCGCCGAGCCGCGTGGTCGTGTCGGTCACCGCGCAGCGCGGCACCGAGCTGGAGCGGGCGTGCGAGGACGCCGGGCTGGCGTGCGTCCGGCTGGGCACCGCGACCGCCGGTCGAAGGCTGGCCTGCGGCGATGTGCTCGAGCTCGACCTGGCGGATGTCCGCGCGCGGCAGGCCCGCGTGTTGCCCGATCTGTTCGAGGGCCGCTGACCCTCAGGCGCCCTGCGCGCCCAGGTCGCACTCCCACCGCTGGCCGACCAACTGCCGGCCGAACCGGAGCTCGGGACGTTCGGAGGCCACCACGAACCCGGCGCGCTGGTAGATCCGTCGAGCGTCGGCGAGGACGTCGTAGGTCCACAACGTGACGCGCTCGTACCCGGCCCGCCGGGCGAAACGCATGCACTCATCGACCAGGCGTGATCCCAGACCCTGCCCGCGTGCCGCCGGCTCGACCAGGAACAGCCGGAGCTGGGCGACGGTCGCGTGGAGCGGTGTGCAGAAGATGCAGCCGACCCGCCGCCCACCCATGTCGGCGATCCACGCGCCGCGCCGGCCATCATCGCCCGCCTCGACGTACTCGGCCATGATCCGCACGACGAAGTGCTCGAACGACGCGTCCCACCCGTACTCCTGCGCGTACAGGGCGCCGTGCCGCTCGATCACCCATCCGAGGTCGCCCTCCTCGGGTGGTCGGATGACCGCAGGCGGTGTGGGACCGTCGCTTGACAGGATCCGCCGGATGACATCCATGGCCGCGAGCAGGCGCGACTGGTCGTCCTCGGGCATCTGATCGAGCAACGCGCTCACCTCGCGCGCCGAGCGCGTGTCGATCATCCGGAACGCCTCGCGGCCGGTGTCGGTCAGCGCGACGACCTGCCGGCGACCGTCGTGCTCGGACCGTTGACGGCGGAGAAGGCCGTCGCCCTCGAAGCGGCTCAGGATGCGGCTGACGTATCCCGCGTCGAGGTCGAGCGCACGGCGCAGCTCGACGACCTCGGTCGCGTCCGACTGCGCGAGGTCGTACAGCACGCGGGCCTCGGTCAATGTGAACGGGCTGTCGAGCAGGCCTTCCTGCAACAGGCCGATGGTCCGTGTGTAGGAGCGGTTGAACGCCCGTACGGCGGCCGTCCGCGCCTGCTTCGAGGACAAGGTAGTTGTCATCGAACAACCTATTCGTTGACTAAAGCAAAGATATAGGGCATGGCGTCATCGCGCCATACGCCAGCGGCATATCATCGGGCGGCGTGCAAGGTGACGAGACAGCCCCGGCGCCGGGACGCAGGGTGCGTCAACGCAGCCCCCGGCAGGTGCGGCGCCGCCTGTGCGCGCTGGGAGTCAGCGAGTTGCTGAACATCCCGCTGCAGGCGGTCATCTGGTTCGTCCTGGTCGATCTGCCCATCACCGCCGTAAATGTGATGGGTTTCGCGCTGTTCAGCGTGCTGCTGGCCCAAGGTGGGACGTACTGGCTGCTGAAGGCCCGCCAGTTGTCCGACCGTCGCGCACGGGTTGACGAGCCGGTGTACCGCATGCTGCGGACGGCCAACGTCGTCGCACTCAGCGCGGGCCTGGTCATCGCCGGCATCCGGGTGCTGCAGCGCCCAGACGCGCGTTCGTGGCCGGGCCTGCTGTTCGCGCTGTTCGCGGCGCTCGAGCACGTCAACTACTTCCACCTGCAACTTCCGTTCGGGGCCGGCGCCGATTGGCGGCGTCTCCTCGCACGCGGGCCGCGGCCCTCGCATCTCGCGAAGGACCTGCGGAGGGCATGATCGACGGCGGCGCGACGCGCGACGCCACGCGCGCCGTCAGAAGGTGATCACGAAACGCCCGCGCACACCGCCCTGCTCGAACCGCCGGTGTGCCTCGGCGGCGTCCTGGGGAGCGAACGTCCCGGCGACGCGCAGGGCGATGTCGCCCTTGCCCGCCAGGTCCCGTAGCAACGTCAGCGCTGTGCGGTCATCGAGGTGATCGGCCACCATGATCTGGTGCACCACGATGCCGCGTTCGGGTTCCCCACGGAACTTCCGCACCGCCGCGATGCCGCCACCGTCGCGGACGCCCGCCAGCACCTCGGCGTTCTGCACGGCGCCGTCGAGCAGGCCGTCGACACCACCGCCCGTCGCCTTCCGCATGCGCTCGCCCACACCGTCACCCCTGGCGACGATCACGTGCGCACCGAAGCTGCGGACCAGTGCCTCGTCATCGGGTCTGGCGTCCGCCACGACACGCAGCCCGCGGTCCGCGGCGAGCCCGATGGCGTACCCGCCCAGCACACCCGCGGCTCCGGTCACACCGAACGTCTGCCCCGGCCGCAGGTCCAGCGCATCGAGCGCGATCTTCGCGGTGATCCCGTTCATCGGCAGCGTCGCCGCCTGCTCGATGGTCACCCCCTCGGGGATCTCGATGGCCTGGGCGGCGGGCACGGTGATGCGCTCCGCGTAGGCGCCACCCTCAGGGCGGCGTGGCATCACCGCGGCCATCACCTGCGTTCCGACCTGGAGCTCGACGCCCGCGCCTGTGGCGACGACGGTGCCCGCGGCATCCATGCCCGGGATGTACGGCGGGTCCCACCACGGCCTCTGGCGCACACCGGCGCGCATCACGGTGTCGGTGGGGTTGACCGCCGCCGCGGCGACCTCGATCACCACCTCGCCCGGCGCGGGATAGGTTGCCGGCACCTCGACGACCTGCAGGACCTCGGGTCCGCCGAACTCCATCAGCCCGACGGCGCGTCGCGTAGCCATGTGTGCTCCTGCCCTCGTGTCGCCCCATGGTGCTACACGCGGACGCCCGCGAGGAGGGTGGCGTCAGATCGGCTCGTCGCGGGGTTCGATCAGCACCTCGTTGACCGCGACGTGAGCGGGCTGACGCAGCGCATGCACGACCGCGGTGGCGACATCGGCGGGTTCGAGCACCTTGGCGCCGCTTGGCTGCCCGTAGCGCTGGAGCGCCGTGTCGTCGGTGCTGAGGTCGGGCAGGTCGGTGGCGACGTTGCCGGGTTGCACCGAGGTGATCCGCAGGCCGCTGCCGACCGTCTCCAGGCGCAGGCTCTGCAGCACCGCCTCGGTGAAGAACTTGCTCGCCGAGTAGACGCCCAGACCGGGGAAGACCTTCCGGCCCGCATCCGACGAGATGACCGCGATGTGCCCGCTACCGCGCCTGACCATGTCGGGCACCACCGCCGCCAGACAGTTGAGCAGGCCCTTGCAGTTGACGTCGACCGTGCGCTCCCACTGGTCGACCTCGGCGTTGACCATCAGGGTGAAGTACATGACGCCCGCGCACGACACGAGCACATCGACGGGACCGAGGCGCTCCCCCGTGGCGGTGAACAGCGCGGTGACCTGCCCGGCATCGGTGACGTCGGTCGGCTGCACCAGGCTGCGCGCGTCCGCGGCGCGCTCCAGGCCGCGGTCGACGGCTTCGAGGTCGGCCACGCGACGCGCGGCCAGCGCGACATGCGCGCCTTCGGCGGACAGTGCCCGCGCGACAGCGGCACCGATGCCAGAGGACGCGCCGGTCACCACCGCGACCCGGCCTTCGAGCGCGCCGGTCATGCCGCGCTCCCATCGCGGTCGACCGGAGGGGTGTCGAGCCACCCCTCCGCATGGAAGTGGCGGGTGTACGTGGTCAGCAGGTCGCTGTCGATGCGAGGCCGGCGCAGCCCGTGACGCTCCAGGTGGGGGCGCGTGGCCCGGTCGTCGAGCACGGTCGTCGCCCGCAGGTCGTCGTCGCTGGGCATGCCACTCCGCAGCACGTCGGTGGGCCCGCAACCGGTGTTGCCGGCGCGGCGCGCCCGCCACCGTTCGACCCATTCGTCCCATCCAACGTGTTCGGTGCGGTAACCGACCTGCGCGAGGCGGTCGAACAGCGTCCGCGCCGGCAGCGGGTCGGGATCCGCCAGGTGGAACACCCGCTCGTCGGCGCGTCCATCGGCGGCCAGCCGCGAGATGGCGTCACTGACGTAGTCGACCGGCGTCATCTCCGCGTACCAACCGTCCACATCGGGTGCGCAGCCCAGGCACAGCGACTCGCTGATGATCGCGCCCAGCAGGTCACGCGCGTTGGCGGCGCCGGTCGTGCTGTTTCCCGAGAGCGTGCCCGGCCGGTAGATCCAGGCCGGCAATCCACGACGGGACGCTTCGTGCACCAGTTGCTCGGCCACCCACTTGCTCTGGCCGTACCCGTCCGGCAGGTCACCCGCCACGTCGTCCAGCGGCGCATCCTCGGCCCAGCGGTCGCCCGACGGCGGCAGCACGCCGTTGGTGGAGATGTGGTGCACGGGGACCGCACCACGGCGGCACGCCAGACGCAGCACCTCGTGGGTCCCCAGCACGTTCACATCGCGAAGTGCCGCATACGGATACATCAGGTTGACCTGCGCACCCGCGTGCACGATCGCATCGACCTCACCGGCCAGCGCGTAGAACTCCGGCTCGCTCATCCCCAGCCGCGGCCGGCCAAGGTCGCCAGCCACCACAAGGACCCTGTCGGCGCGCAGCCCGCGCCACAGGCCGCGACGCTCCAGCGACGTCCGCAACCGGCGCATGGCGCCGCGTCGCGGATCACCGCCGCCCTCGGCGGGTCGCACGACGCAGACCACCCGCGCGGACGTCGAGCGCAGCAGCGAGTCGAGCAGGAACCCACCCAGGAAGCCGGTGGCGCCCGTCAGCAGGACCGCGTCCGCCGCGGCCAGTGGCCGGGTCCCTGCGGTGTCCCGTGGCCTGATCTCGGGATCGAGCCGCGCTTCGCCGGGCAGATCGACGTGCGTGTCCAACCGGTGACCCTGCCTGGCACTGCGCACGATGTCGCGGTGGTCGGCGGGCGTGGGCTGTGCCACCAGTTCGGTCAGCGGCACGTCGACGCCGAAGGTGTCCAGCAGCCGTGTTCCCAGCTCGGCCACCGCCAGCGAGTGACCGCCGAGATCGAAGAAGTCGTCCCGCGCGCCGATGTCACGGCGCGGAACCTCGAGCACGGTGGCCCACACGTCGGCCAACGCACCGGCGGTGACGGGCCGGCCCTCGGCCGGTGCGGCCGGTGCGGCGGGTGTGGCGACCTCGCCCGCGGGCGGCGCGGGCAGGCGGTCGAGATCGACCTTGCCCGAGCTGTGCAGCGGCAGCACGCCGACCTCCACGTAGACGGTGGGCACCATGTAGTGGGGGAGGCGTTCGGCGAGCACGCGCCTGATGTCGGGGCTGCGGCCCGAAGGGTCGATGACCCAGCCGGTCACGCGATCACCGGCCGTCGACGGGTCGGTCTCACGGACGACGTAGGCGACCAGGCGCTTGTCCTGACCCTCTGCGCCGTCGGACACCACCACCGCGGTGCGGATCGCGAGCGCCCGCTCGAGCGCCGCTTCGACGGCGCCGGGTTCGACGCTGTAGCCGCGGATCTTGACCATGGTTCCGACACGGCCGGTGATCTCCAGAGCGCCGTCCCCGACGAACCGCGCACGGTCGCCGGTGCGGTACATGCGCGCATCAGCCACCGTCGAGAACGGATCGGCGACGAACGCCTCGGCCGTCTTCTCGGGAAGGTTCAGGTACTCCCGGGCGAGGCAGGCGCCGCCGACGTACAGCTCGCCCTCGGATCCCGGTGGCACCGGCGTACGGTCGTCATCGAGCACGTAGGTGTGGTCGGGATCGAGTGGCTGCCCTACCGGACAGAAGGTCGTGTCGAACCCCACGAGGTCGCGCAGGTCACCGGCGGCGATCTCGTGGCTCTCGCTGGCGCTGTAGACGTTGAGGACCCGCGCGGCCGGCAGCGCTTCGAGCACCCGGTTCGCAAGCGTCCGGGTCACGATCTCACCGTTGAGCCACAACACCCGAAGGTCGGGCACCTGCGCCGCGAGCGCGGTGCCGGCACGGGCCAGCACCGCCTCGAGCAGCGACGGCGTCATCAGGGTCTCAGTGATGCGGTGTTCGCGCAGGAAGCGCACCAGCGCCGCCGGGTCGTAGATCACTGCGTCGCCGATGACGTGGACGGTGGCGCCGCGCAGCAACGGCCGCAGCATCTCCCAGATGAAGAACACGTTGCAGGCGACGCGGTCACCGGGCCGCTGATCGCTGACGTCGAACCGCCACAGGTACGAGCGGACCGCCGCACGGTGCGGGTTCGCGATGCCCTTGGGTCGACCTGTGGTGCCCGACGAGTACGACACGAAGGCGAGCGACTCCGGCGTCGGACGCGCGCCGCCGGCGAGTGCGGCCGCCGGCAGGTCGTCGGGGCCGGCATCGAGGACGATGCGGTGCTGATCCGGGGCGAGCCGGTCGGCATGCGCGTCGAGGGTGACCACCACCTGCGGCGCGGCGTCAGCGATGACGTCGGCGAGCAGCTCGGGCGGGTAGGCGAGCTCGAGCACGAGGAACGCCCCACCGGCTTTCAGCGCCGCCAGGCAGGCGATCACGTACTCCGCCCGGCGCTCCATGAGTACGCCGACCAGCACGTCGGGTCCGACTCCGGCTGCGCGCAGGCGGGCGGCGAGCTCGTCGACCCGCCGGTCGAGCTCGGCGTAGGTCAGCGAGGTGGCGGCATCGACGAGTGCGGGCGCATCAGGGCTCGCGCGTACCTGGTCGGCGAACAGCTCGTGCAGGCAGCGGTCAGGGGCGGTGCTCGGCATGCGGTCGTCCTCGACGGTCATGGGGCCTCAGCAAGGGCGGCCTGGGGACAGCGCGGCGCGGTGGGCCGGGGTGATCTCAGCCGGGGGTGGCGCCCGCGGGCGCCAGCCTGGCCGCACGCAACCGTTCGTAGTACGGCAGGCAGCGCTGGAACATCTGTTCGAGCTGGGGTGGGAGCTCCTGCTGCTCACCGTCGACATCGCCGATGCCGCTGCTGTGCTGAGCCTGGTCGTGCCACGAATCCCAGCTCGAGAACTCGGGCACCTTCTGCGGTTCCCACGACAGCGCGTCGGCCACGAACGGGATGTCCAGCGCCATGCAGTAGGCACGCATGATGCCTTCGGGATCGCGTACCAGGTCACCGGCGTCGACCACCGGCGCGGGCGCGCCGTCCCGCGTCGCGTGGTCGTAGAGCCGGGACAGCTGTTCGTATCCGGCCTCTTCGAACGTGAATCGCGGGTGTCTGGCGTGCAATGACGCCAGCGCCCTGCGGGGATCGCGGATCAGGAAGCTGTTGGTGAACCGTCCGACGAAGTCGGCGTCCAGAAAGGCGGCGACGTGGTAGGCCATGTCCTTGATGAACACCGGACGCTTCCGCGGGCGCAGGACATCGGCCAGCACCCGCTCGGCGCGCGCATCCTCGTCCGGCTCGCCCTCGAGGAAGCGGTCGCTGCGCCGTTCCGGGCTGTGGTAATAGGTTGCCGAGAACGGCTCGTGCAGCACCTCGAAGTCATCGCGTTCAACGAACGTGCGCTCGAACGCCGTGGATCTGGAGCGTGGCACCGCCCACAGGACGATGGGTTTGCGGGCATTCGCGCTGTCCGCTGGCATGACCTACTTCCCACGGGATGGTCCTCGTCGTGGCGCGTCCCCGGCGCGCGAGCCCTTCGCAGTGGCACCGACATGGGAGCACCCCAACCGTAGCCATGCGCCACCCGCTTCACACCACCGACCCGTCAGCGCAGTCAGGGCAGCCGGGGGCGCGCCGAGACGGACGCCTCGATCACCACCCTGTAGCCGGTGTCCACCCGCCGACCATTGCGGTGTTCACGGGATGCTGCTCGCGCGTGGCCGCTGCTGGCGTAGGCGGGAGCCCGTGGGCGGCCCGACGCGGCCGTAGATCAGTGAAGTCGGGCGGGAGCCTGCCGACGGAAGGGCAGCAACGAGAGTGAGAGGGAGCGAAGGTGCCGGGACGTCGGTGGTTGCGCCGCCATGGTGCCTTCGTGGACCTGGCGGGCGGCATGATCGCACTGGGTCTGGTCGTCGGCGCCACTTTCCCGTTCTTCGCCGTGATGATGGGCGTGCCCTCGCCGTTCGCGTTCAACCGCCGCTTCTGGGGCGCCTGCCTCGGCGCCGGCGTGCTGCTCGGACTGGCCAACTGGGCGCTCGCGCGCACGGTCATCGGTCGGCGCCTGCGCCTGCTGGCGCGCCAGATGACCCGTGTCGGCAGTGAGTTGCGCTCCGCGTCCGCCCGCGCCGACTGGTCGTCGGGGTCGCCGCACGACCACCGCATCGCGGTCGAGTCCGGAGACGACCTGGGCCGCACGGCGAGCGCGTTCAACGATCTGCTGGCCGCGGTCGAGACCGAACACCGCTTCCGCTCGCTCGTGCAGGCCGCGTCCGATGTCATCTGCCTGATCGATGTCGACGGGGTGGTGACGTTCGTCTCGGAATCGATCGCGACGGTGCTGGGCTGGGATCCCGAGCAGGTGCTCGGCCGGAACATCGCCAACGGTGTGCACGACGACGACCGGGCGGCGCTGGCCTCACTCATGGAGATGCGCACGGCACCGTCGGCGGCCACGCCGTCCGACACCGACGTTGTCACACTGCGCGTGCGTCACGCGACCTACGGTTGGCGGCGCCTGGAGGTCAGTGTGTCGGACCGGCGGAACGACCCGCAGGTCGGCGCGCTGGTGGTCACGGGCAGGGACATCACCGATCGGTATGAGCTGCAACAGCGTCTCGTGCACCAGGCGGCGCACGACGGGCTGACCGGCCTGCCCAACCGCGCGGAACTGCTCACACAGGGCCGGCGGCTGCTGCAGACCGGCGACGCGGGAGAAAGGTCACCGCTGGCTGTCGTGATGATGGATCTCGACCGCTTCAAGGAGATCAACGACACCCTCGGCCACGCCTACGGTGACCGCCTGCTCACCCAGGTGGCCATCCGCCTGCAGGCGCTGATGCGTCACGGCGACATCCTGGCCCGGATCGGCGGCGACGAGTTCGCCGTGCTGATGCCCGGGCTCGAACGCGCCGTCGCCGCGGCGGCGGCGCGTCGCCTGCTCGCGGCGTTCGACGAGTCGTTCGTGATCGACGGCCTGGACCTCAACGTCGAAGCCAGCCTCGGCGTGGCGGTCGCCGACCGCGGTCCCGATGGCGGCGGCGACGGCATCAACGCGTTGCTGCGCGAGGCCGACATCGCGATGTACACCGCCAAGGACCTCAAGACGGGTGTCGAGATCTACGACCCCGAGATCGACACGCACAACCGCTCGCGGCTCGTGCTGCTGTCCGAACTGCGCCGCGGCATGGCCAACGGCGAGCTTGAACTGCACTACCAGCCCAAGATCTCACTCGACACCGGCAAGCTCGCCGGTGTCGAGGCGCTGGTCCGCTGGCGGCATCCCAGCCGCGGTCTGCTGGCTCCCGACGCCTTCCTTCCGGTGGTCGAGCACACCGGCCTGATCGACACGCTCACCGCCGTGGTCCTCGACCTCGCGCTGGCGCAGACACGCGCGTGGCTCAACGAGGGGCACGCGGTCCAGATGGCGGTCAACTTGTCCGCGCGCTGCCTGCACCAGCTCGACTTCCCGGACCGCGTCGAGGCGGCGCTACGTGCCAACGACGTCCCGGCGCGCCTGCTGCGGCTCGAGCTGACCGAGAGCGCGCTGATGGCCGATCCCGGCAAGGCACTGACCATCCTCCAGCGGTTGCACGACGGTGGCGTGACGCTGTCCATCGACGACTTCGGCACCGGCTACTCATCGATGAGCTACCTCAAGCGCCTGCCAGTCGACGAGCTGAAGGTCGACCGCAGCTTCGTCAACGGCATGACGACGTCTGCGGAGGACGCCGCGCTGGTGCGCTCCGTGGTCGACCTCGGCCACAACCTCGGCCTCGACGTGGTCGCCGAGGGCATCGAGGACTCGATGACCAACCGCGCGCTGGCCGAGCTGCGGTGTGACGTCGGACAGGGCTACCACTTCGCACGTCCGGGTCCCGCCGTCGACCTCAGCGTGTGGTTGGCCGGCGGCGAGACCGCGCACCGGTCACCCGATGAGGTCGAGGACCTCGGCCCAGCCGCCGTCGAGCGGTGATGCGATCACCCGGTCGGCGCACTTCAGCGCCGCCGGATGCGCCGGTTCGGGCACCAGGCTGACCGCCGCGTTGCTCAGCAGTTCGATGTCGTTGGGGCCGTCGCCGATGGCGACCACACCCCCGGGGTCCACGCCGCGGCTGCGGCAGTAGGCGAGCACGCCGTCCCACTTCGACTGGCGGCGCGGCGCAACGGTCAACGACGCCATGCCGGGATGGTCCAGCGACCGGTCGAGGTGGACTTCGGCGTCCCGCTCGAGTCGCGACGCGGCAGGTGTGAGGTGACCGTGCGGGATGCCGATGATGCCGAATCCGAGCACCGGCACCTCGGCGCACACCCGGTGCAGGTCGGCCACCCCGGCGGTCGGGCGCAGCCGGGCCCGGTGCTCCGGGTGCGTGGAGGGACGCGCACCGAGGTAGACCTCGACGTCGGGATGGTCGACGTAGACACAGGGTTCGAGCCCGACCCGCACGAACCCCTCGAGGATCCGCGTCGCATCGCCATCGGCGAACGGCGAGCAGTGGAACCGCTCACCGCTGGCGAGGTCGAGTCCGAGGGCCCCGTTGAGCACGATGGCGGCCGGCGCCAGGCCGATCCGAGCCAGCGGCGCCCGCGTCGACGTCATGCGCCGCCCGGTGGCCACGAGCAACGGCACACCCGCGCGCTCGAGGCTCCGCAGCGCGGCGACCGTCCGGGGGTGGACCTCGTTCTCGGTGTGCCACAGCGTGCCGTCGAGGTCGGTCACGATCAGGGTGATGTCGTTCACGATGCCAGTGTTCCGGCCGGAGCCCTCGGCGACAGCCGGCGGCCGGAGATCAGTCGCGCCCACGCGCGTCGCCGTCCCGGAGCCGCGCGTAGAGCGCGGCGTTCCGCCAGGCTCCCCGGTGGAACACGACCTCGCGCAGCACGCCCTCGAGCGCGAAGCCGATGCGTTCGAGTGCCTTGCACTCCGCCACGTTACCGACGTCGGTGAGCGCCTCGATCCGGTGCACGGTGGTGTATTGGAACAGGTGGTCGACCAGCATCCGCTGCGCTGTCACCCCGTGACCCTGGCCGCGATAGTCGGGCAGCAGCGCCAGGCCGATCTCGTAGCACACGCCCAGAGGCCCGCCGCGGTCCTTCACCCGCCAGCTGGCGATGCCCGCGACCGTGCCACCGACGATGACCGCGAGCGCCGCCGAGTCGGCACCGATGTACCCGTCCTGCTCCCACCGTCGCCGCCGGGTCCGCGGGTCGATGAACCCGGCCCACAGAAACGGCCCTACCGCGGTCGGGTCGGTGCAGAGCCGGTCGAGGAAGCCCAGATCTCCTTCGTCGAAGGCACGCAGGGCGACGGTCTCATCCATCGGAGGATCATTCCACATGACGCACCGGCGTGCGTGGCCGTCCGCTCGACAGACCGAGGTGGCGGGCCTGTTCGTCGTCGAACTCGCTGACGTAGCGGTACTTGAGGCCGGTCGCGGCGGCGAACGGCCCGGTGCCGGCGGCGAACACCCGCAGTCGTGGGCGCGCGCAGGCCGCCGCGATGCGGCAGGCATTGGCGAAGTCGCCGTTGCGCGCCATCAGGTGCCGCACGACCTTCGCGCCCGCCGCGTCGACGTCGAGATCGTCAACCCCGCGGCCAGGTTGCAGCTCGACGGCGAACACCAGCCGGCGGGTCCCGTGGCCGTCCTCGTAGGCGGCGAGCCGGAACTCGCGCATGCGTTCGGCCAGCTCGGGTGTCGCGTAGAGCGCCTCGCGCAGGCCGTCTGGCGTCACGACCGCGCCGTAGTAGTCGAGCGAGGCATCCGAGCGCCCGTAGTGGAACAGCACGGGCAGGTCGAGGGTTGCGTGGTCGAGCAGGTGTGCGGCGCCGTGCGCGACCAGCAGGCGGCGCAGGTCCGGCATGCGCCGCACGTGGCCGACGTCGTGGATGTTGTAGCGGATGCGCGGCGACAGGCAGGCGGCCCGGCACACCGTGACCAGCAGCTCCCCGCCGGCGTTGGTCTCGAGAACGAAGTCCAGCGGGTTGTACTGGAAGATCATCGGCGTGACACCGAGCTCGGTGCGGGTCAGCGCCGACCGCAGTCCCGCGTTGACGCCCAGTTCCCGGCGCAGCGCGATGGTGAACTCGGTCTCCGCGGCGATGTTGATCTCGAGGTCCGACGCGCCGTACGAACCGATGACCCGCCGGTACGACCGCAACAGGTAGGCACGCATGTTCTCACTGAGCCCCTCACCCCCGAAGCCGGCCGTCACGTCATGGCCGGCCAGGTCGATGCGCCGATCGTCGGCGATGTCCTTGAGCAGCGGCGGGTACCCGAGGACCACATAGCGGTGGTCGCGCCCGAGCCGCGTGATGGTGTCGATGACCTTGTCCGGGTCGGGCCCGGTCGACTTGATCCGGCAGACGCCGGCCAGCGCCATCGTGACGTTCATGCCGGTCGCCCACGCGCCGAGGGCGAAGGCGTTGATCACCACGACCGGACCGGCGCCGATGCTGCGCAGGAACGTCGTCCGCAGCATCTGCGCCGTGGCGCGGCGCTCGGCGGGTCCGCGCACCCAGGTGGTGGGGGTCCCGCTGCTACCCGACGACTCGTCGAGCACGACCCCACGTTCGGGCAGGTGGCCGTTGCGACACAGGTCCTCCAGGCGGTTGGGAAGGATGTATGCCGCCTTGTCGGTCTCGGGTGCCGTGCCGGGACCGGTGGCCCCGCCCGCGGCGGCGACGAAGCGCCGGTACGCGGGGACCCGGCGGCGGGCGCGATGGAACGCCCGCCAGGCCCGCCACCGCCCGACCCGCCAGCGGACGCGCTCGAAGCCCGGTGCGAGCAGCAGCGCGCAGGTGCGGTGGCTGCGACCCAGTCCGGTGATCAGAGCCTCGAGCATCGCCACCAGGGCGAGCGCCGGACCTCGCACCCCCGCCATCAGACCATCGCCTCGGACAGCAGCAGGTGTGACGCGCGCAGCCGGTGGCTGCGCGGCGGTGGAGCGCTGTGGCCCATGCGGAACAGCATCCAGGTCATGCCGTCGCCTTCGGCCTCGCCGACGGTGCGGCAGAACTCCCGGTGCGACCGAGGGTTGGTGATGACCGACCCGAACGGGTGCATCGCGACCCCGCGCGCCGTGAGCATCAGCCACAACCTGATGAACGTCCGGCCCGCGCGCTGGTGATCGGTGGTGGTGCCGAACGCGCCGGTGAGCCAGGCGAGCTCGCCCAGGCCGCGCATCGAGCGCAGGTAGAGCCACCGCGCCAACGTGCCCGGTCCCGGGCGCGACCACCACCGGTGGTGCTCGAGGAACCAGCGCAGCACCGGGCCCGGTAGGTTCAGGCACTCGGCGGACAACCCGTCACGGCGGTGTGCCGCAGCCGCGCGCGAGTAGCGGATCCATGCGAGCAGCTCGTGGCGCACCGCAGGGTTGGCGATGTCGTCGAACAGGGTGCGCTGGTTGAGGCGTGCGATGGTGCGGACGATGCCGGGCTCGGCGGTCACTCCCAGCCGGTGGCCCCAGCGGTCGCTCTCCCGCGCCAGCTCGTCGATCACCGCGCGGTCGACACGGCGCGACGAGTATGGCAGGCGTGACGTCTGGCGCGCGGTGATCAGCGCCGGATCCAGATCATCGACCGGACCTGCCGAGGGCGCCAGCGTCACCACGGCCACCGGGTGCATGCGGTCGTCGGCGGTGAAGTCCATGTCCGCGGCGCTGACACGCTCGTCGACCGCGAGGCCCCGCCCGTGCGCCGCGATCTTCACCAGCTCCAGGAAGATGCCGGCGCACACCGAGCCAAAGGGGATCCCGTAGGGCTCGGCCGGCAGGCCGCGGTCGAGGTCGTAGTAGATCTCGGCGCGCTGCGCGTCGACGACGCGCACGCGCAGAGGCTGGCTGTTGTGGGGCGACGGGTACCAGCGGACGGTGTGCAGGATGTCGTTCCAGGCGCCGGTCATCGCAGCACCTCGGAACGGACGCGGAAGGCGCCGGAGTGAGCAGCGGCGCCGGTGAGCCCGAGCGTGGCCACGACTGCCATCCACCCGAGGACCCCACCGAGCGTCAGCTCCGCGATCGCGGCGGCGGCGACCACCGCCGCGCCCGCCATGCTTCCGGTGGTGCGCCGGCCGGCGGGCCCGGGCGTGCTGTGCTCGATGGGCGCGAGCACCGTGACCACCGGCGTCAGGAGGATCGCAAGCCCGAGGATCCACAGCGGCCGCGTGAGCCACCACCCCGCCGACAGCGGGGCCACCGACCACCACGAACCGGTCGCGGGCAGCACGCCGATGACCAGCACCATGACCGTGAGGTGCCACAGGTACACGGTCATGGCGACCATGTTCAGCCGCACGACCGCGACCCACGCCCGTGGCCGCTCGAGCCAGCGCGTCAGCGGCGCCCGCAGCGCGTGGGCGGTGCCCGCCTGCACGCAACCGAGCAGCGCGAGCGCAACCGAGGGCGTGTTGGGGCCGTCTCCGCCGGCCAGTCCGACCATGCTCACCGGGTAGCCGAACCAGGTCACCGCCGCCAGCAACGCACCCATGGACAGCACCGGCATGCCGGCGCCGAGCGCGCGCCGGTCGAAGCCTCCGTCGATCCAGTGGAACCCCAGCACCGTCGGGACGCTCCACACGACCAAGTAGTTCAGCAGGTGCACCTGATCCACACTGACGGCGTCGATGGCCGCCGCAACGATCAGCAGCACCGCCGGTAGCGCGAGGCCGAACCGCTCGTGCGCGGCCAGCAGCGCCGGGACGAGCACGATCAGCAGCAGGTAGACCGCAAGGAACCACAGCGGGACCAAGGCGTTGCCGGCACCCAGCCGGATCAGGTCACGGTCGACGCCGGCGACCAGCGCGGCAGGCCCGATCAGCACCCAGAACCACACGAGCACGGTGGTCGGTCGCAGCAGGCGCGCGCCACGCCGGGACACCCAGGCCGCCCAGCTGCCGCCCGAGGCGCGCGTCGCACGCCACGACCGGGCGTTCACCGCGCCCCCGACCAGGAAGAAGATCGGCATGACCTGCACGATCCACGTCAGCCAGTGTGTCGCCGGTTCCATGTCCAGCGCGGCGCTCGCCTGCAGCTGGCCGTCACGCAGCCAGACGACCGCGATCAGCCAGTGGCCCAGGACCACGGCGGAGATGGCCAGCGCCCGCAACAGGTCCAGATACCGATCGCGTCCCGCGGGCGTGGCCGACGCGATGTCGGCGGCTGAGCGGTCCAACCCGAGTACACGCTTCACGTCTGTCCCTTCGTCGTTGCCAGCTGCTGTCAGCGTGGCCTGGGCCGCTCCCGGTCGACAGCGCACTGCTACGCCTCCTGGGTTGCGGTGCCGGCGCGTCCGCGGTGGGAGGGACCCGCAGGCGGACGTGAGTACGATCGGCAACCGCCGTTGGGAGGAGCGCATGAGTTCCGCACCTGCCGGTGACCGGGCAGCCGCGCTCGCGTCCGGTCCACAGATGCTCGCGACCGGTGTGCTGGTGATCCGCTGGGCACTGGTCGTGTGGATCGGTGTGCTGTCGCTGAGCGGCGCGCCCAACCTTCCGCCCGTGCCACTGCGCGTCGGTGTGCTGCTGCTCGCGGTGGCGTTGACGGCCGCGCACACGGCGCGCCGCCCCGCCTGGTCTCCGCCGTGGCTGCTCGCCGACCTGGCGGTCGGGTTGGCCGTCGCGGTCACCGGCATCCGCTACCCGTCGTTCGCGAGCGTGTTCCCGGCGATGACCGTGCTCCACTGGGGCGCGGCGCGCGGGATGGGCGCCGGCCTGATCGCCGGCGGCGTCATCGGCACGGCGCTGATCTCGGCTCGACTGTGGACCGGTCTGCTGCCCGACGCGACCGGGCTGGGGCTGATGGTCAGGACGGCCGCCGACGCCGTGAACCTGGTGCTGGCGGGAGCGGGCATCGGCTTCGTGGCGACCCTGCTGCGACGGTCGGCGGCGGACCTGGCCGACGCGCAGGCAGCGGAGGTCGCCGCGCGCGAGCGGGCGGCCAGGCTGACCGAACGCGAGTCGCTCGGGCGCCAGATCCACGATTCGGTGCTGCAGGTGCTCACGCTCGTGAACAAGCGCGGTCGCGAGCTCGCCGCGCAGCAACAGGTCCCCGGACCCGAGGTGGCGCGGCTGGCGGACCTGGCCGCCGCGCAGGAGCGCACACTGCGATCGCTGATCCTGCGACCACCCGACGAGCTCCACGGCGACGACCGGATGACGTCGCTGCGGACAGCGCTCGAATCCGCAAGCCAGCAGTTCGCGAGCGACCTCGACGTGCAGGTCACCGCGGTCGGCGAGTCGTTGCTTCCGGCCCAGCACGTGCAGCAGCTCCGCGCCGCCGTCGAGCAGGCGCTGCACAACGTCGTGCAGCATGCCGCCGCGCGCCACGCGTGGGTCTTCGTCGACGACGACGACACCGGTGTCACGGTGACCATCCGTGACGACGGGCGCGGCTTCGTGTATGACGAGCCGCGGCTACGGGCCGACGGCAAGTACGGTCTGCTGCGCAGCATCGTTGGCCGCGTCGCCGATCTCGGCGGCACCGCGCGCGTCGACACCGCGCCGGGCAGGGGCACTGAGCTCGAGCTGCGGGTGCCCCGCGGCGCCGGCGACCACGACAACAGCGCCCGACAGGAGGAACCGTGAGCGAGCCGGCCCGCCGCACCGCTGCGCCAGTGCGAGTCCTGGTCGTCGACGACCACCCGATGTGGCGTGACGGTGTACGCGCCGATCTGGAGGCCGATGGCCGCAGTCGCGTCGTCGGCGAGGCGGCCGACGCCAAGGAGGCCGTCGCGGCGGCTCTGCGGGAACGCCCGGACCTCGTGCTGATCGACCTCAACATGCCTGGCCTGCCCGGCACGACGGCCATCCGGCAGATCAGCGAAGCACTGCCCGAGACCCGCCTGTTGGTGCTGTCGGCATCGGCCGCCGAACCCGACGTGCTCGAAGCGGTCAAGGCCGGCGCGAGCGGCTACCTGCTCAAGAGCGCGACCGGGGCGGAGCTGACCGACGCGGTCCAGCAGGTCGCGCGCGGTGAGCCGGTCTTCTCGGCATCACTCGCCGCGCTGGTGCTCGGTGAGTTCCGCCGTGTCGCCGCGGGCGGCGACGAGGGCGAACAGCAGCTCACCGACCGCGAGACCGAGGTGCTCAAGCTGGTGGCGCGCGGGTACGCCTACAAGGAGATCGCCGACCGCCTGGTCATCAGCATCCGGACCGTGCAGAACCACGTGCAGAGCATCCTGCGCAAGCTGCAGCTCAACGGGCGGTACGAACTGATGCGCTACGCCATCCACCGCGGCCTCGACCGCGAGGAAGACTGAACGCCGAAGACGTCAGCGGGGTTGCGCGGCCGACACCCTGGCCTCAGCGAGGAAGGCGTCGACCTCGGCGTCCGACGTCAGGCGGTGGACGTCGAGGTGGTCCCAGGTTCCGTCGGTGAGCCGTCGTGCGTTGCGCTCCCGGTGATGCGGCCACTTGGTCCACGCCCACCTGATGACGTTGACCTCTGGGTCCCACCGGTAGAGGTTGCTCAGCGGTTCATGGTTGCCGTTCCACAGCTGCTTGCGCGTGATGGCGCGCCACAGGGTGCGGGTGATCACGCGCCACATGACCACGGAACGCGGCGGGTCGAGCCAGATCAGCGTGTCGGCCCGGGCGAGGTGCACGTCGCCGGTCTGCGCGTTGTAGTTGCCGCAGGTGACCCAGCCGTGCGGGCTGGATGCCATCCTCGCGCGCAACGTCGCCTGGAAGGACGCGTTGTCCAGCGGCTTCCAGCCGGGCTGGTGGTAGATCGCATCGAGCTCGATGTGGGTTCCGCCCAGCACGGCCGCGAGCCGGCGGGCGAAGGTGGTCTTGCCCGCGCCCGTGCAGCCGATGACGACGACGTTGCGCATCCCGCCCACCATAGGCGCGGCGCGGTGATCGGGGGCCGCGTGGCCGGCTGTGCCCCGCCTGACGGTGCCGGCGGCCGGCGTCACTCGATGAGTACCAGTGCGCGGTCGATCGCGGAGACCAGCGTCGTGCGGTTCCGGTTGGCCATCTCGAGCTCGCGCAGGCGGCGCAGCTCAGCGGGTGACAGGTCACCGAGCTGCGATCGGATCTGGCTGACGGTGCCCGCAGCCAGCTCTCTGAGGCGGTCGTCGGTGCCCGTGGGATCCTCGGGCGGACCGGCGACGCCGGTCGACGTCGTTCCCGTGGCGTCGACGTCCCCGGACCGGTCGACGGCTGGTGTCTGCGGGTGCTCTTCCGGCGGCGTCCACGGTGTGTCACCGATCGCGTCGCCGGCAGGTGACTCATCGGTCGGTGTGTCGGGCACCGCACGCAACGGTGCGCTCCGGATCATGGTGTCGGGCTCCCGGCGGGGTTCCTCGGACCAGACCGCTTCGGCCTCCTCGCGGCGGCGATCACGCTCCTGACGCAGGTCGGACGCAACCTGCTCGAGCTCGCCGGCCGTCCGTTCGAGTGCCTTGGCTCCCCGGGACAGCAGGGTTGCGAAGACCTCGCGTATCCGTCGCTCCATCATGTCCATCGCGAACACGTCATCCTCTGGCCGTCGGCTGGTGTGGTCGAGAATACCCACGACCATGCTCACGGCCGGCCGCGGATATGCGAGCGACCCGAGCCCGCGCGGGCATACTGGCCCTGCCCTCGTCGTCGAGTCGAGCCGGTGTGACCGTCATGACCCAGCCTTCGGGCGCTCTTCCACGTACTGGCGCCCGCGATGAATGCGGCGTGTTCGCCATCTACGCTCCGGGCGAGGACGTCGCCCGGTTCTGCTACTACGGGCTCTACGCCCTGCAGCACCGCGGGCAGGAGTCGGCGGGCATCGCGGTATCCGACGGCGACCACATCCTCGTCACCAAGGAGATGGGCCTGGTCAACCAGGTGTTCGACAGCCCCCGGCTGGCAAGCCTCAACGGGCATGTGGCCATCGGTCACGTGCGCTACTCGACGACCGGCGCGTCGACGTGGACCAACGCCCAGCCCGCGTTCAAGGTCAGTGACACCGGACGCGGCATCGCCCTGGGACACAACGGCAACCTGATCGCGACCGACGCCCTCGCCGCGCAGCTCGGGCCGCGTGGCGCGGCATGCACCACCGACTCCGACCTGCTGGCGACCCTCATCGCCGACCGCGCGGGCGCGACCAGCGGCCCACTCGACGACATCATCGCCGAGGCATGCCGGCAGATCTCGGGCGCCTACTGCCTGACGATCATGGACGAGACCACCGTCTACGGCGTCCGGGACCCGCACGGCGTGCGCCCGCTGGTGCTCGGCGAGGTCGACGGCGGCTACGTGCTGGCATCAGAGACGTCGGCGCTGGACATCACCGGCGCGCGCATGGTCCGCGAGATCGAGCCCGGCGAGCTGGTGGCGATCGACGCCGATGGGGTGCGCAGCCGGCGGTTCGCCTCCGCCACCCCCTCGTTCTGCGTGTTCGAGTACGTCTACCTGGCACGCCCCGACCACCGGACCACCGAGACCAGCGTCTACGCCGCCCGACGCCGCATGGGGCAGCTGCTCGCCGAGGAAGCACCCGCCGACGCGGACCTGGTCATCCCGGTTCCCGACTCCGGCCTGGCCGCTGCCGCGGGCTACGCTCAGGCCAGCGGCATCCCCTACGCCGAAGGCCTGGTCAAGAACCGCTACGTGGGGCGCACGTTCATCCAGCCCTCCCAGACACTGCGCCAGCTCGGCATCCGCCTCAAGCTCAACCCCCTGCGCGACGTGATGGAGGGACAACGCCTGGTCGTCGTCGACGACTCGATCGTGCGCGGCAACACGTCCCGCCAGCTCGTGCGGATGCTGCGTGAATCCGGCGCGGTCGAGGTCCACCTGCGCATCCCGTCGCCGCCCGTGCGCCACCCCTGTTACTACGGCGTCGACATGGCCACCAAGGATGAGCTGATCGCCTCCGGCCGGTCGACGGAACAGATCCGTGCGTATCTCGGAGCCGACTCCTTGGAGTACCTGTCGCTGGACGCGCTGACCAGGGCCACCATGCGGCCGGCGAACTCGCTGTGCCGTGCCTGCTTCGACGGCCGGTACCCCATCACGGTGCCGCAGGCGATGCCGCAGGATGACCAGACGACCCTGCCGGTGCTGGAACTCGCCGCTCATGGGTCGTGACCCGCTGACCTACGCGTCGTCCGGCGTCTCACTCGATGCCGCCGACGCGCTCGTCGACGCCATCCGACCGCACGCCCAGCGCACCTCCCGTCCCGAGGTCACCGGTGGGTTCGGCGGGTTCAGCGGCCTGTTCGCGCTCGACCTCGCCAGATGGCGGGAACCACTGCTCGTCACGAGTTGCGACGGCGTAGGCACCAAGCTGGAGATCGCCCGGGCCCTGCGGCGCTACGACACCGTCGGCCAGGACCTGGTGGCCATGGTGGTCGACGACCTCGTCGCCTGCGGTGCCGAGCCGCTGGTCTTCAACGACTACATCGCCGTGGGAGCGCTGGACGTCGCTGCCCTCGAACAGCTCGTCGCCGGCATCGCCGACGGCTGCGTCGTCGCGGGCTGCGCCCTGGTGGGTGGAGAGACGGCCGAACACCCCGGCGTGCTCGAGGCCACCCAGTTCGACGTCGCGGGCTTCGGTGTCGGCATGGTCGAACGCGATGCGGTCCTCGGGCCCGAACGGGTGCGCGCCGGCGACGACCTGGTCGCCATGGCGTCGACCGGGTTGCACAGCAACGGCTACTCGCTGGCCCGCCGTGCACTCGACAGCCTGGACCTGAACGGTGATCACGGGCTGATCGTCGAGACGCTCGGGGATGCCCTGCTGCGCCCGACGCGCATCTACGCACCCGACTGCCTCGCGCTGTGCGCGGGCACCGAGGTCCACGCACTGTGCCATGTCACCGGCGGCGCGATCCCGGGCAACCTGCCGCGCGTGCTGCCCGACGGCCTCGGTGCCGTGGTCGACACCGGCACCTTCACGCCGCCGGCCATCTTCGACCTGATCTCCTCGCAGGGCCCAGTCGCCACCGACGAGATGTGGCGGACGTTCAACATGGGCGCCGGGATGATCGCCGTCGTGGCCGATGGCCGCGAGGCGGTCGAGCTGCTCAACGTCCGCGGCGTCGACGCCTGGGTGTGCGGAGCGGTGACCGCCGGCCGCGCCGGCGTCGAACTGGCCGGCCTCACGTAGACCGGCCACAGGCTACGCGGCGTCGCGAAGCCGGATGTCGTGGCCGTCCGCGTCGCCCGCTGCGAACCCGAGCA
>Ga0268386_10000754_pt1 | contig 21122 bp, 15 predicted proteins | sample RVTome_15_FD_200260 | JGI IMG/M metagenome (GOLD analysis project Ga0268386, IMG submission 200260) | Soil microbial communities from uranium-contaminated site in the Upper Colorado River Basin, Wyoming, United States - RVT150D86... ...
AAATCCCGAAGAACTTTCCTCAAACTCTCAGCGGCCACAGCTGCAACTTCGTTGCTGAAACTCGATGCTTCAGGTAAGAAGATCACCATTCGCCATGAAAAGCTTAAGCTGGGGCTGGCATCCTATAGCCTTCGCAAGTTCACCCAGGAAAAGGCCATCGCTATGGCCAAAAGGGTGGGACTTGAGTATATGTGTTTCAAAAGTATGCATTTGCCCCTCAGCTCCACCGTGCAGGAACTTCAAAACGGGGCAAAAAACGTAAAAGATGCCGGGCTGGTATTATACGGAGCCGGGGTGATCTATATGAATGACCAGGCAGAAGTCGACCAGGCGTTTGAATATGCCAGGCATGCAGGGATGACCACTATAGTAGGTGTACCTGCACATGACCTGCTTGAATACACTAACAATAAAATACAGCAATACGACATTAAGGTGGCCATACACAATCATGGACCGGGAGACGATCTTTACCCCAGTCCTGAAAGCATTTACCAGAAGATCAAAGATCTTGATCCCAGGTTCGGAATTTGCCTGGATATTGGCCACACCCGGCGCATAGGTCAGGATCCTACGGCAGAAGGCGAGAAATGCTTCGACCGGTTATTTGACATTCACCTGAAAGATGTGGATAAGGCAGAAGCAGATGGCGAGTCAATAGAGATGGGCAGGGGCGTGATCGATATACCAGGATTCCTCAACATGCTGGTGGAGAAGAAGTACCAGGGTGTAGTTAGCTTAGAGTACGAAAAAGACGCCGATGACCCGCTTCCGGGGTTGGCTGAATCTGTTGGGTATGTCAAAGGATGCCTGGATTCAATCTAGACAATCTACAATCAGCTAGCTACAATCAGCTAGCTACAATCTACTAGCTACAATCTACTAGCTGTTTCAGATTGAAAGATAGAAGATAGAAGATAGAAGATAGAAGATAGAAGATAGAAGATAGAAGATAGAAGATAGAAGATAGAAGATAGAAGATAATCTAGATTTTAACTACTTTATCTCCTAACCTAACAGTGCCCCCCTTAATGACCTTGGCATTGATCCCCCTGAGTTGCCAGTGACGTCCCTCTTTGGTGCTTATAAATTTTAAGGCATCCCGGCCAAATCGTTGTGCAAACTTTTGACAACCGGTATGTGGCGGCGATGTTACTTCCAGTATGGCTTTCCCTACTACCAATCTGGTGCCCGGAGGTACATTGTCTTTGCTTAGATTCAGATCCACAAATAGTTGATCCCCAGCCATCTTCCAGTCGCTGTGGTGCTGGCAGATCAGCCTGGCAACCCTGGAGTTCATGATGTTGATCTGCATTTCCGGGTTGGCGCTGCCATTGCTGGTACTGGAACTACCCCTGGTTGCCCAGTTATCCCCAACCAAACCCTGGTCTTCATCGAGAACGCCTTTGGTAAGTTCCTCTCTTTGGTTTACCTTGGGTCTGGTTACTATTAACTCCAGGCTTCCTTGTTTTGATGGAGATTGTTTTATTATATCGAAACCCTTTTCCAGGGTTGCCAGATCTATGTATTCCATATTGAGTTTGAGTTTGGGTTTGAGTTTGGGTTTGGGTTTGAGTTTGAGTGTGGGTGTGAGGTGCAAAATAATGAAAAATATCGATCCGTCGCCATGCGCAAACGCGGCTATAGTAGGACACTGGAACTCAATCCGGTACCATCACCGTGGATCCTTTAGTTTGCCTGCTTTCCAGCTGTTCGTGCACCAAACTGGCCTCCTTCAATTTAAACCTCTGATTTACAGATATTTTCAAATGTCCTCCACTTAACATGTGGAACAAACTTTTACTGGCCGAATGCAGGGCTTCTTTAGTTGCAATATAATGAAACAGAGTAGGCCTGGTAGTAAAAAGTGACCCATAGGTGTTCAAATCCCTTAGCTGAAAGTTTTGGATTGGTCCTGAGGACTGCCCGAAAGGTACCCACATGCCAAGGCTCTTGATGCATTTAAGGGAGTATGGATAGGTATCCTGTCCCACAGAATCATAGGCCACATCCACACCCGCTCCACCAGTGATCTCCATTACCCGGTCCACGAAATTTTCTTCCCGATAATTTATCACATGGTGGTATCCGTTTTCCAGAGCCAGTCTGACCTTCTCCTGTGACCCTGCGGTGCCGATTACCCTGGCTCCTATATGGTTGGCCCATTGACCCGCAATCAGCCCCACACCTCCGGCAGCTGCATGAAATAGAATGGTTTGACCCGGTTGTACATTAAAGGTTCTGTGCAGCAGGTAATGGGCGGTCAGTCCCTTCAACATACAGGCTGCTGCCAATTCGTCTGACAGTGAATCAGGTAATTTGACCAACCGATCGGCCTTCATAATACGATGCTGGCAGTATGCGCCATATCCGCCGGTGTAGGCCACCCGGTCTCCTACCTGTAAATCATTTACCTGCGGACCTATATCTATTACTTCAGCACTGGCCTCTGCCCCCGGTATTATGGGAGGGTCTTCAGGATACGGATACAGGCCGCTTCGAAAATAGGTGTCGATAAAGTTAACCCCGATTACATTGTGCTTTAACAGTACCTCGCCAGGTCCCGGACTTGCCACGTTTATTTCTTCAAATGAGAAACTGGTATAAGGACCTGGTTGGTGAACCAGATTGGCTTTTGTCAACATTCTTATGACGGTTTAATTGATCTACTACATCTTACAAAGCTAAAAATCGATCAATGAACACCAAAAATCAGCCACTTAAATCCGGATTATTTATTTCGTTGAGGGAAATTAATTTGAATTTTACCTGATCTCCAGGGGCTTTTTGACCTAACCTGCTTAAATCACCGCTGACCACATTGGCAATTCGGGGATATCCCCCGGTGGTTTGTGCGTCGTTCATTAGTATGATGAGCTGTCCGGAATGGGTTACCTGTATGGTCCCGGGTATTACCCCGGCTGATATGATATCCATTGGGCGACTGTAGTTTTGAAGAAGTGGATTTAACCGGTATCCCATGCGATTGCTTTCACTGGAAACGGCAAACTGTTTAGCTAAAAATTCCTTTATGGTTTCAGTACCGAACCGATCATATTCAGGTCCTGCTAATATCCGGATCACCGGTGAAGAGTCCGGTTCAACAATGGGTGCCACCAATGGGAAACTCATTGGGCCAGACTGCAGCACTGTGATAGTGGTCCCTTTTTTAATATAGCTTCCGGGAGTCAGTAGATCCGGGTTTTGAGCAGCGGTGCTGCAACTTCCCAGCCAGCGGCTTAATTCCCAGTTTCCGGCAGCAGCCAGGTAACCGCGGCAACCGGCCTGTACCCTGCCAATTGAAAGCCTGTGGGTTCCCTTAATGGTAAAAACCTGGTGGGTTGTCAAAGGTTTCTGATCAAGCCGGGTTTCAAACTCACCACCAGTCAAGACCCCATAACCATTCCCTTCCAGGGTTATGTCAGGACCAACTATGGTAAATTCCAATACCGGATTGTGTGGTGGATTACCCAGAAGCAGGTTGGCCTGGGTGGCTGCTATTAGATCCATTGGCCCTGAAACAGGAATACCAAAGGCCCGGTAAGTTTTGCGACCATGGTCCTGTATTGTAGTGTGAAGACCCGGTCTTATGATATTGAGTTTAAGGGTCTGGGACATATAGTGAATTCCAGTCAAAGGTTTGATTTTGGATTTGATCACGGGTTTCCCGGTATTCAATGGATCCAATCGGCCTGAATTGTACCTGATCCCCGGTTTGAAATAAAAACGGATTTTCCGCAGATGGATCAAAAACAGGTATCGGGGTTCTACCAATAATGTTCCAACCACCTGGAGACTCCACCGGGTATATACCTGTTTGCAGCCCGGCTATTCCCACTGACCGTTCGGCTACTTTTAACCTGGGTTTGTTTTTCCTGGGGAATTGCAGGTCTTTTGTCAGGATGCCCATATATGGAAATCCCGGCAGGAAGCCCAGCATAAACACCCGGTAGCTCAACGCAGTATGTAGCTCGATTATTTTATTGATTTCTAATCCTGAACCATCAGCAATTTCCTTCAGGTCGGGAGCAAATTCCTCTTCGTAGCAAACCGGTAAATCCAGTAGCCTGGCAGATAACTCAGATTGCTGCTCTCTCAATTGGTTCAGCAGCTTTTTGATCTCCTGCTTCAATTGCCGGTAGCTGATCTTTTGTGGATCATAACCTATGGTTACGGAGCAGTAGGCAGGAATTGTGAAAGTAATGCCTTTTAGTGATGCATCATTTATTTTGCCCATCAGTGTCATCACTTGCAGATGGACCTGGTGATCGATACTTTGCCTGAAATTTACCAGTGCCGCCTGATCACCAAAAGGAATTATTTCGGGGATCATACAAAACTCTTTTTCATTACCCCCACCGTCACTAAAGAAGCATCGATGGCCTTCAGAATGTCAACGGCCGAGGGATTGTCTCCATGTACACAGATGCTTTGAACTACTAATGGGATGACCTCACCTTCAATGGATTTGACCTGGTTTTCAAGTACCATGCTCATCACCTGCCGGGAGGCTTTTTCCGGGTCGGATATAACTGCTCCTGGCAGTGCCCGTGGACAAAGACTTCCATCAGCGCAATAGCTCCTGTCAGCAAAACCTTCTGCAATAAAGGACACATTTTCGGACCGGCAAATTTCCTGGAAAACACTACCCGAAAGCCCCATGATCAACAGCCCAGGGTCAATTTCCCTAACTGCGGTGATCAGGATTTTTGATATTTCCTCATCCCCTGATGCCTGGTTATACAATGCTCCGTGGGGTTTAACATATTTAACAGAAGTCCCCAGGCTTTTAGCCATTCCACATATGGCCGCCAACTGGTATTTGATTATCGCTTTCAATTCATCAGGCGGTAATTCCACGTTTCTTCGTCCAAACCCGGCCAGGTCTGGGAAGCCGGGATGGGCCCCTATTTGCACCTGGTACGCAATGGCGGTCTCAATAGTCCGGTGCATATGCAGGGGATCACCTCCGTGAAAGCCACAGGCGATATTGCTTGAAGTAATGTAGGGAAAAACTTCCTGGTCATTGCCAACCCGGCGATTTCCAACGCTCTCACCCATATCGCAGTTGATGTCTATGGTTCTCATGGAAAATACCCAGTATTCGAAATTTAGCTAAGATAACCTAAAACCAGAACCCCAGTACCGAGGCCATGCTCTTCCAACCCAGCATCATGGTGATCAGGATAACCGTTATTCCCAGCATATTGGATATGCGATTATTTACTGAGACACCCAGGATTTTCTTATCATTCATTATCCACAATAAAAGTACAGCTAAAACCGGAAGTAACAACCCGTTGGCAAACTGGGCAAAAAGTATTACCCTGGTGGGTTTTAATTCAAGGCTGGCAAAGAACATACCGGTGAGCAATACCAGTGTCCACACCAGTCGGAATGGAGTTGAGCGCATGCTGTTATCCCAACCTAAAACCTCGGAAACGGCCCAGGAAGCGGACAGTGGAGCGGTAATAGCCGAAGAAAGGCCCGCGGCAAAAAATCCCAGTGACATAAACCACACGGACCAATTCCCCAGCAGCGGTTCCAGTTGAAAGGAGAGATCAGACATATTCTCAACCTCCCTGTCTGACCCTTCAAATGCTACAGCTGAGGTGATGAGTATGCACATAGTGATCAAACCACCGCCAAGCACTGAAATTAAAGTGTCCAGACGGGCGTGGAACAGGTCATCCCTAGCCCATTTCTTACTGGCTGCCGCAGCATGAAGGAAAAGGTTATACGGTACTACTGTGGTGCCAATAAGACTTACCACCAATACCAGGGAACCATTTGGAATATCAGGTTGAAATAAGCCCCTGGCAATAGCTGCAGGATTGGGCGTTAAATACAGGGCCAGAAGCAAAAAAACGGCCCCCATAGTGACAACCATCACCACCAGTGAACGTTCGATAAGTTTAAATTTACCGCTCCACAACAGAAAGCCTGCTGAAAGCCCGATTAACATCACCCATGGATTAAAGGGCCATATATGCCGGTCAAAAGCCCATCCCAGAACTGCTCCGGTGATATTGCCTGCTTCGTATGCAGCATTGCCCACGAACACCGCGGCAATCACCAGGAAAGCCAGCAGACCCCTGGTTACAGGATTTATAATTTTGGCCCTGAGTGCCTGTCCCAGTCCCATTTGGGCACTGGTTCCCAGCCGTGCAGCCATTTCCTGCAACACCAGTGTGGCAAGCACCGAGAAAAGTACTGCCCATAGCAAAGTATATCCGTAACTGCTTCCGGCGATGGTGGCGGTGGTTACGGTTCCGGGGCCAATGAAAGCGGCGGCCACCATCGCTGCCGGACCAACCTTGAATAACCTCTTCAGCAATTTAACTGCTATGTGGCCAATGGAGGCCCACCCGGAATCTTTATGGGCTGGTGCTGTTCCTCATAACTTGCTTTCTTAGCGGTAAATCTGGCAGTCAGGTACTCACCTAAATGGATCTCTCCTTCCATAGCATTTCCGGTGGCAGTGCCGTGGAACAGGTAAGTAACATTGTCACCCGGATACCTGAACCTGCTGCGAAATCTTACCTGGTCTCCTTCCACCATACCTACCAGCTGTGTTTCTTCAAAAGACCCATGGTGAATACCATGCACCCAGTTACCCTCCTGTTCCAGATAGAACTTTTGTTTACTTATACTGGAAAAAAAATGGACGTCTACCTCCCAATGTCCTGATACCGAAACATCTGCACTTTTCAATTGACTAATAAGTGCCGGCCGTTCTACAGATAACAACTGGAATAACCTGTCGGCGACAATTTTTTCCTGTCCATCCTGCATTTGGCTGGGAGTAACGGATACCCAGGCTTTTTGATCATCATCACCATCCCCGATAGCCAGTCTGGGGGCCTTTCGGGCGCAATCTTCCGCTACCTGGTAGCCGGTGATGTTTAATACCTTGGGGTCCCAGCTGATAATCAACCTTGGGGCCCGGTTATTGAGTCCCTCAGCCTCTTTAATAATGGTCTCAACTCCATTGACCTTAGTGACTTTCTTAGAAATGTGATCGAGGCGGTCCAGCCAGGTTTGCCATTCCTGCTTATGGTCACGGGTGGTCCAGGCCTCCACCGCAGCCAGCATTCCCAGCATCTCCTCCTTACCCACTTTGTTATCCCGTCCGGGACCATGATGTGGAGAACTGGCCTGCCAGGCGGACATTAACAGGTTTTTGTCGCCCAAGGCCAGGCCTGCACATTGCGGGCCACAAATGGCCTTGCCTCCGCTATAGGTGACTACCGTAGCACCGCGGGCCAAATGTACCGGAGGAATGGTAAGGTCTTCCGCGGCCGCATCCACCAGTATGGGTATGCCATGAGGTTTGGCTATTTCGGCAATGACTTCCAGTGAGAAGGGCTCTCCCGTTTCAGAGGCTTTAGGCGTCATGATGTAGATCATGGCGGTCTTGCCATTAATGGCCCTTTCCATTTCTTCAGGGGTATCGACAGTAACCATGGTAACACCGATATTCCTCAGAGCATGATCATAGGCGTTTCTGGAGTGTCTGGGCACAATGACCTCTGTTTTGTCGAACCCTGTCAAGTCGGGAATGCGGATCAGCTTTTCGGGATTACCCCCGGTAACACAGGCGGCGGTAATATGCTTCATGGCCCCGGCACAACCGGAAGTAACAATTCCCCACTCGGTCTGGGTAAGTGCAGCCAGTTTCTTACCAATACCTTCTGCCAGTTCATCGTATTGCACGAACTGGCCCGCAGCCGCTTCCATAGCTTTCAGCACCTCCGGCCGTTCTATAGAGCCCCCGATAATGGTGAAAGTCCCCCGGCAGTTGATCACCGGTTCAATACCCAGCGACCTGTATATGTCTTTTTCAGCATCGACCACAGATTTGGCATTGGCCATTAGTTCATCACGATAAATCACCCCGCCGGCAAATGGCATTACCGAAAGGCTTTTCACGATCTCTCTTCGATTCATTTTGATAGGATTTTGGACATAATGTCCGGTTTCACTTAAAATTTTTGGCAGCAAGACCATTCTGGTCCCAAACAATTTTTCCTGCCCGGACGGTCAATTCAGCGGTTAACTTTTTATCACCGCTCATACGGTACCCTCCTGAATCAACAAATCCGAAATCACCTTCCAGGACCCGCAGCACTGCAATATCTGCCACACTGCCCTGAGCTAAATTGCCCAGATCTTCTCTGAGGATCATGCGGGCAGGTCTCCAGGTGGCCCTTTCGATAATCATATTCAAAGGCATGCCTAAGTTAAGAAACTTTGACATCACATTCAGCATATCCTTCATGCCGGCATTCATGCTGAACCGGTGGAGGTCCGTACCAAATGAATCCGGGTAAAATCCCTGTTGAAGTGCCGGTGATGCCAGTTGATAATGAAAACTACCACCGCCATGACCCACATCGAAATAGATCCCTTCCTGCCGGGCCTCAATTACTTCCGGTCGTATCCGGTTGTTTTCATCCAGCAACCAGGTACGGTCGTTGACCGCTCCATAGGTATGGGTAAAAATATCACCCGGTCTCATCCTGGACAGCAGATCTTTCAAAGGCAGTTCCGGCAGATGGCATTCCAGGATCATGGGTACGCCGGCCTGGGTCCCGGCTTCAATGGCACGTTCTAAAGGATCCCATTGATTTCCACGGAAGTGTCCTATTTTTGTCCCTACTATTATTTCAGGATGTTCCCGGATCATGTTTACAGTGGCCTGAACATCCATATCTGCCAGGGCTTCTTCCTCCGGCGCCCCGATCATACCCGCGCCGGTTATATTAAGAAAAGCCAGCACCCTGGTTTGAGACCGGTCAATAACCTGGGCCTTAAATTTCGGGAATGACCGCCAGCCGGAAGTGCCGGCATCAACCACCGTGGTTATTCCAGCCTTGAAAGTGAAATCATCCGGACTGACACTGGAAAAACCGCTGGCAAATGTACTTTCTGTCTCTCCTACGAACACATGAGTATGTATGTCAATCAAACCAGGAGTAACCAGCAAATCTGAAGCATCCACTACAACCTTGCCCTGGTCAGCTGGTATATCCTCTGTAATCAACCTGATAACACCTGCTGAAACAGCCACGTCCGCCTGCTTATGGACATTATTGCCGGGATCTATTACCGTTCCGTTCTTTATGATCAGATCGTACTCCTGGGCGGTTATGCCAATGGGAATCAGCCAACTGAGCAGTAAATATTTGCAAAAGAAATCCATCAGTACTTTAGTGGTTCTGTATCCCAGGCAGGAGCGGCGATTCCATTAAGGTCCCACATCACCCGGCCTCCCTTAATTGTGAGCTCAGTCACAACTTTCTGATTCCCGGTCTTTTTTCTGTTCCTTGAATCAATAAATCCAAAATTACCCTGTTGAACACTGAATACTGCCACGTCGGCTTCGGCGCCTGCAGATAAATGTCCCAGTTCAGTCCTTTGAATCACCTGGGCCGGTTTCCAGGTGGCCCGGCTGATGATATCCTCCAATGCCATTCCCAGGCACAGGAATTTGGACAATAAATTAGTCATGTCTTTCAAGCCATCGTTCATGCTCCAGTAGTGCAGGTCGGTGCTGATAACGTCCGGCAGGAAACCCTGTTCTATGGATGGAACTGCCTGGTGCCATATAAAACTGCCTCCCCCATGACCAACGTCAAAAATTATACCCCGGTCCTGGGCCTCAAAAATGAAAGGTTTTACTGTCCCATCCCCATCCACTACGGTTTCCCGGTTGGTGGTGTAAGAGTAGGTGTGGGTAAATATATCTCCTGGGCGAAGTGTTTCCAGGAATAGCTTTTTAATGGAGCGCATGGGATCATGCTCCCCAAAATCCACCATCACCGGTACCTGGGCAATTTTACCGGCTTCCACCGCCCTTTCTTCAGGTATAAAATCCGATCCCCGGTAGTGATGGGCTTTAACTCCCACAATATCATCCGGATAGTTGCTGATCATAAAAGCGGCGAGTGTCGCATCCATGTCATTAACATTCTGTGCCTCCAGCCTTCCGTACATTCCACTGCCCACTATACTGATAAAAGCCAGTACCCTGGTTTGAGCATGGTCGATGGTCTGGTGCTTGAACTGCCTGAAAGTACGCCAACCTGAAGAGCCTGCATCCACCACCGTGGTAACTCCCGACCTGAAAGTAAAGCCATCCGGAGCCAGGCTTCCGGGAGCATTCGCAATGTAGGAATCATTGTCGGTACCGTTAAAGACATGGGCATGCATATCAATCAGACCGGGTGTAATGTATAGTCCTGTTACGTCTATTATCCTCTGGCTCTGGTCTGCCGGGATATCAGCGGCAACCTGGTGAATCTTCCCATCTTTAATAGCCAGGTCCATCCTGGAGTTGATTTCGTTTTTAGGGTCAATCAAATGACCTCCTTTGAGCAGCAGATCGATGTCCTGGGCCCGGGCCAGGTTCAATAGAGCAAGCGATAGCAGTGTAAAGAGCAGTGTACGCATTCCGGTTATTGTTCCATAAAAATCCTTCTGATATTGGAAACTGTATTCGCATATATTTCCTTATCTCTCATTACCAACCACTCGGGGTGCTCCAGGAAATCCTTCCAGCCCTGCTCACGGTGCTCCATATCGCGATAATTAAGCATGTAGACCAGGCAGGGCACATGGGGGCCAATAATCATTTTCCCAAAAAAGATTGGGTTTAGATCAACCTTGTAAAACAGGTCCAGTTCTTCATCGTCGAACATCATAATTTTTCTTCGGACGGCGTCTTCATTGACCCCTTCATAGATTCGCAGTTCGAATAAAGCGGCACTTTCAATGGGGTCTTTCATTTGTTTCAGGCCATCAAAGGCATAAATCAATGAGGAAGAGATCCGGTTGAAGGTCTTTCCGGCAGCGGCGTAGGATTCGGATCGTGAAAGATACTGTTCGTCAGACCGGTTGGCTATGGCCTGCTGAAAGGCTTCGAAACCTGGAAAGGAAGTTAAACTCCAGACCGTTGCAGGCTGTCGCTGATCAGATTCCTTAAAAGTCATAAAATGATTGGCCCCATTGGCTTTCAGATAAGGCGCTTCAACCTCGTTCAGGAAAGTGGTCAAAGCAGCCTGATTGCCTCCCCAGGCCAGTTCATAAGTGCGCAACTCATAGATTTCATTTGCGGGAGCCTGGGAGCTCAATGAAGGGGCAGAAACCAAAGGAGCAGTTAGGCCGGTGGCAGCTGCAGTAGTGATGAATTTTCGTCTTTTCATAGGTAAATTTACAGGGGAATGAAGCTATTTCCCGAATCAGCTAACAATATAAATCCGTTAAAGATAAAAACAAGTTTAAAAATAAGGTTTTGAAACCAAGGGATCCACCAGCAGTGGTGTTTCTGTACGGTTCACTCCGGTCATGGATTTTCAATCCCTGTTTTCAATGCGGTAAGCGTCACCGGGCCTATCAGCCCTGAAGCCAACGGGTCCCAGTGTGCTGCACTGAACAACCCGTCAACCCTGTTCTCCTCCAATCTGGAGGGAAAATTAACATTATAGAATTTTTTCCACAGTACCTCTTCGCGGTCCAGCCAGGCAATCCTGTTGGCCATAAGATTCGCTACCTGGATTTCCAGGGTATTCTGCTCCTGAAAGAATTCCATGGGGATTTCCACGGTAAACTGAGGGCCAATCAAAACGGCGATCTCCCGGTCATTCAATATTACCCTTGCGCTCTGCCTGACCTCGCCAAGATCAAGCAGCCAGGCACTGGCAGTTCGTTGGGGTTTGTCAAATGATATGCTGTAGGAGGCAATACCTGAAAACCTGGATACCCCCGCTCCCCCGAATTCTGTCCAGGAAACAAGGTCTTCAATCGTTACAGGTTCAGGTATTTCAGGACCCCCTTTGACAAAGGACACTTCCCAACTGCCAGTGATAGGTTCACCAGTACTGCTGGTGGTATGGTACGGGTAGGGCCTTTCCCTGACATTGGACCCATAGGTGGCCAAAATACAGGATTCTCCCGGATCCAGCTGCAGGTATACCTGGTTACCCTTCATCAGGGCTTTGCCCTTGCTGCCGTTCATGGGATCAAATAAAATCGCTGATTCTGTTATGGGATTAAGCGCAATAAAATCCCGTACCGGCTGATCTCCATGGTTCAGGATAAAATAGCAATACCCCTCTTTATGGGACCGCTTCACAAAGGCCAACTGATGCTTTTCCATTTCTTCAGGTAGCACAGCGGCCTGTTCCAGGGCTTTTTCCAGGATGTTGCTTATCAATACCTTTGACCTGTTGGTTTCCAACACTGATTCAAATGCCGACCGTCTCTGGTCCAACTGGAACAATCCTGGTACATCCTCAGGCAGGTGGTCCTGGAAAATGACCTGAACGCCATAGCCTGCCAACGACATTAATTTTTCCAGTGTTGGCAACGGCATATACCGGCAGCCAGGGACCAAAATGGCTTTGTAGCTGCGTGAATAGGACCGTACCCCACTCCCGTCCGCGGTCAGGTCCAGAATTTGCCGGTCGGAGATAAAGTCAAAGGAGTAACCGTTTCCAAGTAACCACTCCCCGGTTTTTTTGGCCTGGGATTCCCCCCATTCCCCCCGGCCCAGATCGAAATGTATCAGATTTTCAGAACCCCTTGTGCTGTAAAGATCATACATGGGAAGATAAAGCAGAATGTCATTGGCAGGATCTCCTGATTGCATGAAGGACTGTACTCTTTCGATATATTGGTTCAGCGCTGCAAAATGGTCCCACCATGAATTTCTTGAATTTGCATGGATAGCCGCATAGAACAGCCTGCCCGGCCATTGGTCATCCGGGGGGCTGTAGCAGGTACCGTGATAGAGCACATGGTTGATTCCACCCAGGATATACCGCTCAAGATTACTTTTTATATCAGAAAGGGTGGAGGTAAAATGTTCATTCAGCCAGGTGGCTGCTTCAGCAGAGGACAATTTTTTCCCGGTAACATTTGAGGCCGAAGAGGCAAGTTTAATGGAAACCAGGTCGGTACCTTCGGTTTCAGGGATCTCATTTACCGCGTACAGGTCCAGGATATTAGCCGGGGACCCGTGGGACTGGCTGCGGGTAAGGGCCTTTTTGTCAACGGCCCAGTTTTTCCAGGGTTGGTTAAACCGTTCCAGGATTAAATCACTGATGGTTTCACGATAATCGCACAACACCCTTTGGTTTTTGTCCTCAATATCCCGGCCAAACAATGCCGGTAGTTCGCTCCTCAGGTCATAGCCCCTTCGTTCTTCAAACTCCTGAAAAAACAATGGAGTCCAGTCGGCAGACCCCCTGGCATCGTCCACCTCGTATGAGTCGTTAAAAAAGGCCCTTAAATAGTCAACATTACGACCGGAAAACGCGCTGTCAAACCTGGAGAGATAACCGGTAATGGCTTTTTCTGAAAAATGATCAATGGTATTGCCTTCTCCCCCGGGAGCTGCCCGTTCCACCATTTTGCCATGATTGCCCATGAAAACTGCGTGGAGGTTCCAGGTGCCGGCCGGAGGTGACCATTGCAGTATTCCCTTTGCATCTACCCGTTCCGTGAGGTCGAGGATCTCCCCGCTATCGGAATAACCCATAATGGTTATAAGGGGGAGCTCATGTTCAAACCTCAACTGGTCCAGCGCCAGCCACTGCAGGTTCTCATTGGATGAAACCGGGTATTTGATGTGGCTGATATCCAGCTCATTTGACGGATCAATTAATGCGGGCTCCTTCCTTGAACCGGTGATTTTTTCACCTGGCACCCTGTAGATACCGTACAGCTGGTACAACTGGTTCCTGACCGCCCGCAGTACCGGTTCCTGCAAATGCCTGACCGGTTCCTGCAGCGCCTCACCTTCTTTAAGTACATAGGATTTATGCACCATATTCCTGGGTGCATTCTCAGAATCAACCCAGGGACCTCCGAAAGGCCAGCCGGTACCGGTGGCCATGTCCACACCCATCCCCAGCCTTTCAGCTTCTGCCAGGGTATGCTCCAGCATGTCCATCCACTGGTCCGATAGGTAGTCAATGAAAGAATCCTCTTCCTCAACAACTCCATAGATGGGGGTAATTTCAACACCGCCAATGCCAGCCTTTTGCAATTCCTGCAACTCATGGGTGATACCATCTTTAGTTACAGCGCTTCCATGCCACCACCAGCGGGTCCATGGTTTGGCCTCATTGGAAGCTTCCGGCAAGTCGATCACTGCTTTCCTGGTGGAGCATGCCGGATTAAGCAGGGGAATCAGCAGTAGCCAAAGAATTTTCAGAGTTCGATTTGTTTGCATTTTGCCCATTACCACTTAATTTGGACACTTCAAGTCCTTACAATTAATACTAAATTTCAGAAAAAGCCTTATGCAATGAAATTTTATTCTCCATTGGCGCTTATCTGGGTGGCATTTTCCTGTAACAGTTTTGACAGCAGCACTACCATGAATAGCAAATCTCCGGCCCCTATTGCTGAAAAGAAAGATACCACGTTGACGGTTCACGGGCACTCCCGGATTGACCCGTATTTTTGGATGCGCCTTACCGATGAGCAAAAAATGTCAAAAGATCCTGATCAACAGACCACCAAAGTATTGGATTACCTGAAGGCAGAAAACCAATATAAAGAAGAGGTGCTTGGGCATACCAGGGAACTTCAGGAAAAACTCTACCAGGAGATCGTGGGCAGGATCAAACAGGATGATGAATCCGCGCCTTATTTTAAAAACGAATACTGGTACTACACCCGGTACGAAAAAGACAAAGAGTATCCAATTTACTGCCGTAAATATAAAACGCTGGAAGACCAGGAACAGATCATGCTCGATGTAAATGAATTGGCAGAGGGATTTGACTATTACCAGGTTTCCTCTCTGGAGGTTAGTCCGGACAATAAGATCCTTGCTTACGCCGAAGATACGCTAAGCAGGCGAATATATACTGTCAAATTCAAGAACCTGGAAACCGGAGCGGAGCTGGGCGACCAACTTGTGAATGCCGCTCCCGGTGGCGCCTGGGCCAAGGACAACAGTACTTTTTTTTATACCACCAAAGACCAGACCACACTGCTGGAAAATAAGATCTGGCGCCATAAGCTGGGGAACCGGCAAAGCCAGGATGATCTGGTTTACCAGGAAATGGACAATACCTTTTATACAGGAGTTTATAATTCAAAATCGAATGATTACATCATTATATACAATATAAGTACGCTTACCAGTGACTATCACATTCTCAGGGCGGATGATCCGGACGGTGATTTTAAACAATTTACCAGCAGGGAAAAGCCGCATGAGTATTCGATCGAACATTATGGGGACAAATTCTATATAGTTACCAACTGGGAGGCCACTAATTTCAGACTGATGGAGACGCCGGTTTCGGCCACAGACAGGTCAAACTGGGAAGAAGTGATACCCCATCGCGAAAGCACCCTGATTGATGAAATTGAAGTTTTCAGGGATTTCCTGGTAGTGCAGGAGCGATCGAATGCGCTGATACAGCTCAGGATAATGAACCAGCAATCCGGGGATGAGCATTATATCGATTTTGATGAATCTGCTTACGTGGTATATTCATCAACCAATGCAGAATTTGATACTGAACTGTTGCGGTACGGGTATTCTTCGTTGACCACACCGAATTCCGTTTATGATTATAACATGGGCACCAGGGAGCAGGAGTTGAAGAAACAGCAGGAAGTTGTAGGAGGCCACCGGCCGGAAGACTACCAAACAGAGCGCCTGTTCGCGGATGTTCGTGATGGCACCGGGGTGCCCATTACGCTGGTTTACAAAAAGGGGTTGAAAAAAAACCAGGAGCCAGCCCCCTTATTGCTATATGCTTACGGGTCATATGGAATATCCATGGATCCGTGGTTCAACTCATCCCGGCTATCATTGCTGGACAGGGGATTTATATTTGCCATCGCCCATGTTCGTGGGGGACAGGAAATGGGCCGCCAATGGTACGAGGAAGGCAAACTGCTTAACAAAAAGAATACTTTTTATGACTTTATCGACTGTACGCAATATCTTATCGATGAAAAGTATACTACTGCCGAACACCTGTACGCAATGGGTGGAAGCGCCGGAGGATTATTAATGGGTGCCATAGTTAATATGGCTCCGGGAACCTTCAATGGCGTCATCGCTTCGGTCCCCTGGGTGGATGTAGTGACCTCTATGCTCGATGAAAGCATCCCGCTTACTACCAATGAATTCGACGAATGGGGCAATCCTAAGAACAATGAATATTATGATTATATGCTTTCCTATTCGCCTTATGATCAGGTAAAGGCACAATCCTATCCCAATATGCTGGTAACTACCGGTTTGTTTGATTCCCAGGTGCAATACTGGGAACCTGCCAAATGGGTGGCGAAGCTCCGGGACATGAAAACAGACGATAACCTGTTGCTGCTTGATACCGATTTGGACACCGGCCATGGAGGTTCATCGGGCAGGTTCAAGCGTCACAAACGGACAGCCCTGGAGTACGCCTTCCTGCTGGATCTTGAAGGACTTAGTGAATAAGGACCGACTGGATGCAACCAGAAAGTTGTTCAAACTTTCTCCAGCGAAAGGGCATTGATACAATAGCGCAAACCGCTGGGGTCAGGTCCGTCGGGAAATACATGTCCCAAATGGGCATCGCAAATATTACAGGTGGTTTCCACCCGGATCATGCCGTAGCTGGTATCCTTATGGTAGGCCACATTTTCCACTTCGACTGGCTGTGTGAAAGAAGGCCAGCCGGTGCCGCTTTCAAATTTCTCGCCGGAATCAAATAGCAGGGTCCTGCAGCATTTGCAGGCATATTTTCCCGGTTCAAACAGGTTGCACATTTCAGAACTATAGGCCCTTTCCGTGCCTTTTTCCCGGGCGACGTGGTATTCTTCTTTGGAAAGAAGTTTTCGCCATTCCTCGGCGGTTTTCTCCACTCGCTTCGGTGGGGTTGGGTTACCGTGGCTGGCAAATCTAATGATGTCATTCCAGGTTAACATACGTGTAGTTCTAGGGTTGAATTTGGGACGAAAATCGAATCAAAACTAGGGTAATTTGTAATCTTCAGCTTTAAGCAGTAATGTCTGTTGCGGCGTCATAAACAGTTGTGGCTCCAGCCAGACCACCTGAAGATCGATCTTTTCTTCCTCAGGTTTGATATCTGCCGCATAAAATCTGTCCCTGAGTTTTACTATGGAAGGGAAGTTACCTCCGTCGTAAAAAAGTACCTGTTTCAGTTTCCAGGCATTATTAAAAACCTCTCTTGCCTGGTCCCACTGTTCAGGATAGCTTTTTGACATCTCACCGGCAAGATCCAGGCAAACTGCCAGGTATACCGCCCGCGCCTGTTCTTCCTGGGATTGGGGATTTTTCAGTGCCCGCTCTATTTCGCCTCGGAGTTCTTTACCCAGTCTGGAAATCTCATTTTCCAAAGTTGGCAGGTCTTCTACGATTCCCGGTTCTTCAGCGGGTATTAACCAGAAGCACTTACCATCTCTGATTTCCCTGCTGCCACCATTTCTGACGATCATTTGCTCCATGTTGTGATAGACCCGGTCTGCGAAGGTGCTAATGGTCTCATCCTCCGGCATTCCGTCGCGGGAGGTGTTTTTATAGCGGTCGACAATATCCCAGCCCTGCGACATCATCTCTTTATAGCCCATAATGGTCCCGATTATGGTTCCGGAGGTTGCGGTTACATTATCACAATCCCAGCCGAAGTTGAAACCAATGCGAAGTGTTTCGGCAAAATCACCGTTACCGTACAATAAAGCTGCCACCGTGGCCCCGGTAATTAATTCATAGCCATTGCTATCACGCAGCGATCCGTCAGCCTGGGTGTAGTTGTCCCGGAGCATTTCCCTGGTGCGGCGCCAATCTTCAGGGTTTTCCCGGTGCCATGTTCTAATGTCTTCAACAATGGTCCTTATTTTACTGTCAGGGTCCAGGGCGCTGTATCCAAAGTCCAGTAGTTTATTGATATCATTTTCTATAAAGGACATGGCGATCATGGTGGTATAGAATTGAGTGGTCTGAGCAGGTTCCGCATCGATGGTCACGTGGGTGTAATTCAGCCCCAGCGCCGCGGCGGATTGGGGCATGGCGGGACAGATCAATCCAAACGTTTCGCAAATGAACTGTCCGGAAATATTGAATTCCGCCCAGGGATTGAGCGCAATACTCCCGGTATATTCCGGGCTTATACCAATGTCCAGCAGTCTGCGGACATAACCATTTGAGCACCATATCCTTTGGTTGAAGGATTCTTTCCAGATACCCGCCAGCTGGTCCGTGTCAAGAAACAGCTGATTGGATTTTTGCATGTGATTAAGGTAGACCCATTCAATGTCGGTATCATCGTCGGTGAAGGCGCCATCCGGCAATCCTGGGACATAATCTGTCACATTTCCAGGTTCCCGGTCGTATTTAAACTCATGCGGGATGCCGTTAATGTTTCCAATAATCTGACCCAGGACCCCGCCTCGAACTTTGTCCAGTACAACTTCACATGGAAGTTCAAGCAGTTGATTGGAGACTTTCCGGTCTGATGGTCCTGCCTCGGTGATTCCGGATTTATCACATCCTATTAGCAGTAGCAGCCACGATAATAACAGTATACTCTTCATTAACGCATCCTTCCTTCTGTGGTATGGTTGATAATATTTTCCATTGGCGATGGGGCCGGTGGGTATAATGGCCAGTCTGTTGTCCAGGGAACCGATAATATAGATTAAAATGGCCATAATGAAAAATCTCCTTAATGGTAGTCAGCGCCGGTAAGACTTTGCAATACCGACTGCTGCCATTTCTGTAGCTGTTTTTCCATTTTTTCTACTATCTCAGGCTGCCCAGCCGCCAGGTTGTTGCTTTCCGTGGGGTCGCTGACCACATCAAAAAGTTCCACCATTGCACCCGGATGTCCGTCAATTACCAGTTTGTACCGGTGGTCCAGCATAGCCCTGGACCCGTTAAAATCCGTTTCCAGAATATCAGGATGATGAAAATTGGTAAATGACCTGGTGTACACGCCATTCATAATCTTTACCAGAGGTGTAGTGCCCTCCTGGAACTCCGGGTCGATGTAGGGTTGGTCATCGGCCTCATGGCCGGTATCAAAATTCCAGAAGAAAACAGGAGAAGGTCTTTCAGTCATATTTCCCCGGATCAATGGCAATAAGCTGATACCGTCTAATGGGCGATCCGGCACTGGAATTCCAGCAATATCACAAATGGTAGGTAGGATATCGCTGGTTACGCTGTTCACCGGGGATTGCAGGGGCTCTGGTATTGCCTGCGGCCATTCGATCAATCCGGGCACCCGTATGCCTTCATCGTAGACATTTCCTTTAACTCCCCGGAATACCGGGTTGTAGATGCCGCTGGGAGGAACTCCGTTATCCCCGCAATACCATAGCAAAGTATTCTGGCGCAAACCATAGTCAGAAAGATACTGTCGTAAACTCCCGATGGCCCGGTCCATGGCGGTAATTTCTGCATAACGCTCTTGCAGCACTGCGTTTAACGGCCGCTCAACCGGAAGGCCCGTTTCCATGGAGGTAAGAGTGACCATCTGTTTACTCAGGCTGTCCGGAAGGTCCTGGTATAGCGCCAGGTCCCGGTCCAGCCCGCTGTAGGGTTCATGGGGTGAGCCGAACCAAACCACTGCCAGGAAAGGGCGGTTTTCCCGCTGAACAGTTTCGATAAATCGAATGGTTTCTTCAATCAGGATCTCGGAACTCTCTCCCTGAAATTGTTCAGGCGCACCACCGTCCCGGGAAAGTACCGGGTCAATTTCAAAGAAATTATCATGGGAGAGCCAGGTATCGAATCCCATGGATCCGGGATTGGTAGGGGATTCGGCCTTGACAGGGCCCAGGTGCCACTTGCCGAAATGTCCGGTGCGGTAACCTGCCTGTTTAAGCAGGTGGCCAATTGAGATCTCCTCAGGCCGTATCGACCAGTTAGGTGTGAAGGTGCCGTAGCGATTGGGATGCCGGCCGGTGATCACACTGCCCCGGGTAGGAGAACAAACCGGAGAAGCTGAGTAGAAACGGTCCAATCGAAGACCGGTAGCAGCCATTTCATCCAGAACAGGGGTATGCAAAAAAGGATGACCATTATAACCGGTTTCTTCCCACCCATGGTCATCGCCCATTAATAAAATAATGTTGGTTTTAGGCGCTTCCGCCGGTTTTTGTTCAGGGGAACAATTGATCAATAATAAGCCAACAGTGAATGCTGTACATATTGACAAGCTGTTGATCCCTACCCGGCCTGAGAAAGTAACCAGTAACATCTATTTATAAGCAATTGCAGCACTGGCAGGCCCGGCTAATGGCATTATGGTAGTGGATTTAAATCCCACCTGTTTGGCCCATTCAGTGAATTCTGCAAAAGTGTAGTCAAAACCCTTACCGGTTTCAATCAGCATATTCAGGCTCATCATCAGACCCAGGGTATTCTTGATCCTCTCATCATCGATGATGTTCTCAATGGCCACCAATGCACCACCCTCCGGCAGGGCAGTATAGGCCTTTTCCATCAACATGAGTTTGGTTTTTTCTTCCCAATCGTGCAAAATATTGCCCATCACCAGGATATCACCGGAAGGGAAATCATCCTTGAAAAAATCACCGGAAGCCGCCTTTACTCGTTCCTGCAAACCGAAATGTGCGATGGTCTCGTTGGCAATAGGAGCTACTTGCGGAAGGTCCCAGCTGGTGCAGGTCATATGAGGCTGTTGTTTGGCCACCATCAAACTGAGCAAGCCGGAAGAGCCGCCAATATCAACCAGTGTTTTTGCCCAGGAAAAATCAAAAGATTGACTGAAAACCGTAAAGTTACCCATCTGGACCCCACTCATGGCCTGCACAAACTCTTTTAATCTGGCAGGATCAGCATAAATTTCTTTAAACAGATCATCACCACTCTTCACTTCATTCTGAGGCACGCCGGTCAGTAACCCTTCCTCGAGATTGCCCCAGAACTTATATAGTCTATTGTTGAGCATTTCCAACATACCACCAATATAACTGGGTTTTTGCCGGTCCAAAAAGAAATCAGTATCCGGGCTGTTGGAATATACGGCTGAATCCAACAAACCCTCCCTTTGCAGGAAACCCAGTGAGGTTAGGGTATCCATGAAATCATAAACGTGACGGTCCGAGCATTTCAA
>Ga0268386_10000755_pt1 | contig 21119 bp, 21 predicted proteins | sample RVTome_15_FD_200260 | JGI IMG/M metagenome (GOLD analysis project Ga0268386, IMG submission 200260) | Soil microbial communities from uranium-contaminated site in the Upper Colorado River Basin, Wyoming, United States - RVT150D86... ...
GTGGCGAGCTGCATGTAGTTGCGGCCGTTCAGGGCCAGGTTCTGCACCTGCTCGCGGTCCACCACGCGGGCGATCTCGCCGGAGACCGTGTTCACGGTCTCTCCCTCCACCGTGACCTCGACCGTTTCGGTGATGTCGCCTACCGGCAGCGCGAAGTCCGCGGTGATGCGGCCGTCCGCGATCAGGGTGTATCCGGTCTTGACGCTCTTCTGGAAGCCCTGCATCTCGACGGCGACGGCGTACGTCCCGACGGGAAGGCTCACGAACACGTACGCGCCTTGCTGGTCGGTGGTGGAGCTACGGGTGAAACCCGTGCGGTCCTGCGTCACGGTGACCGTGGCACCCGGGAGGACGCCTCCCTGGGCGTCGGCGACGGTGCCCGAGATCCGGCCTGTCGTGGTCTGTGCGGCAGCGGGGATGGCGAAGAGCGTCAGCGCCAGCGCGGCGCCGAGCCCTCGCCTGAGGCGGCGGGTCAGCTTCATCACTCCTCCTTCACTCCGGCCTTCGAGGCGGCGTCCCCCGGCCAGGGCGGACGGGCCCAGCCTCCGGGGTCGGAGCGGGCTGCGGTCGTTGACTACGTAAACGTCGTGCGCGGGCTCGTTGGAATCCAAGAGGTACCCGAACGCTCCGGCGTCGATGTTCGTCAGCCGGTCGGGGTTGGAGCTTTCCCCGCTGGCCCTTCGGCCGAAAGGCATGTCGGCCTCCCGCCACCACAGGAACGTTGCCCGGGAGCCTAACCCGACGGAAGCGTCGGCGTCAAGGCGTTATATATGATATATGAGGTTAGGACCAACGTGATACTAACACGCAGGCCGGCGTACCTCAAGCGAAATCCGCAGGGTTGGCGGAAAGGGGAGGCTCAGGATGCGAACTGGTTCAGGTACTCCGAGTAATCCTGGAGAGCGCCCTGGTTGTGCCCCTTGACCAGCCGTTCGAGGCCGGCGAGGTCCCGCGCCCGCATGGCCTCCAGGATGGCGCGGTGCTCTCCCTGCGCCTGCGCGACCCGGTGGACGAGGACGCCGTTGAAGTAGAAACGGCGGACGCGGTCCCACCGGCTGAGCACACGCTCGGTCATCTCCTGGAGCATTGGCATTGCGCTCAGCTTGCTGATCGCCACGTGGAACTGGTGGTTGAGGTCCGCCCAGGCCTCGTGGCGGCCCGCCTCCAGGGCCTGGTCCATGGCGGTGACGATCTCGCCGAGGAACACCGCGTCGGCCTCGTTCATCCGCTGCGCGGCCGATCTGGCGGCGACGGTCTCCAGGCCCTCCATGATCGAGAACACCTCGTACACGGCCTCGCGTGAGATCGGCGCCACCGTGGCTCCCACGTGGGGGACGTTCAGCACCAGCCCTTCCGACTGGAGGAGCTGAAGGGCCTCGCGCACCGGGATCGCGCTCACCTCGAGGGTCCGGGCCAGATCGTCGATCACGAGGCGCTGTCCGGGCTCGAGCTCGCAGCGCATGATGGCATCGCGGAGCGTGCGGTAGACGAACTCCTGCTTCGTCCGGTACCGCGTCGAGGTGGGAACGGCGAGTGGCATGCCGCTACCGCGCTCAGGTGAGGACGACCCGCGACTTCGTCTCCATCGCCTCGTGGGCGGCGAGGCAGCCCCGGGCGGACCTGAGCGCCCGCTCGGCTCCGCAGCGCAGCGGCCGGTCCACCCGGATGGCGGCGCAGAACCCGGACACCTCCATGCGGTACGAGGCGAGCCGGTCGGTCCGGGTGGTCGTGCCCGAGGCGAGCTGGCCGGCCGCGTCCACGATGCGGCTCTCGGACGCGTCCAGGACGGGCCCGGACGCCTTGGCGGTCACGTCGACACCCGTCGCCTTGCGATCGCCCTCCTCGAAGAGGTACGCCTCGGTCTCCCCCTTCAGGATGAGCGTGCCCTTCGTGCCCATGTACATCTCGTAGTAGTGATCGAAGGCGTTCGACTCGATCGAGGAGAAGGTGGCGGTGCGGCCGTTGGGGTACTCGAACGTGACGTAGACGTGGTCGGCGACCTCGCGATTCTCCACGAAGCGGTAGAGCCCGCCCGAGGCCAGGACCGCTTCGGGCTCGTGGCCGAAGAACCAGCTCACAATGCTCACCTGATGGCTGGCCAGCTCGGCCAGGAGCCCCCTCGAGTAGCGATGGTAGAGCCGCCAGTTGAGGAGGTGATCGAAGGTCGGGTAGCCCCAGCGCGAGGGATCGTAGTCGGGCGAGGGCGGCTCCTCGCTGCGCCTCCAGTTCCCGTTGCGGTGCCAGACCAGCCGTGCGTGATAGACGTCGCCCAGTGTCCCGGTCTTGACGATCCCCTCGTGGGCCGCCTGGTAGACGGGGTTGTAGTAGCGCTGGTAGCCGATCTCCAGGACGCGCCCTGCCCGCGCCGCCGCCTGCAGCATCCGCTGGCAGCCGTCCACGTCCCAGGCCATCATCTTCTCGCACAGCACGTGTTTGCCGGCCTCCAGGCAGCCGACGACGATGTCGGCGTGGGTCCAGAGGGGGGTCGCGACCACCACTCCCTCGAGGTCCTCCTTCTGGAGCATCTCCTGCCAGTCCGCGTAATGGCGGGCTGCCGGCTTGCCGTCCTTCGACAGCACAGCGTCGGCTTTGGCGAGCCGGCCCGGGTTGACGTCGCAGAGCGCGCGGACCTCGGCGTAGTGGGGGTCGGTCTGTCCCAGGAGCACGCGTCCCTGCCCGCCCAGGCCGACGAAGCCCAGCTTCACCGGCCCCCCCCGCACGGGCCCCCTCAGGGCCGCTGCCCCTCCCACGGCGGCGAGGGCGGGCACGCCGGCCACTGCCTTGAGAAAGTTCCGGCGGCCGCTCTCCTGCTGTTCAGGAGTCATGTTCATGAGGCCAGCGCCTCCTCTCGTGGTTCGGGCCGCCGCCGGCCCCGGATCAGCAGGTCCAGCCCGGCTATCCGTCCGGTGCGGAAGGTCAGGACGACCGCCACCGCGGCGGCCTCCACGAGGTTCTTGTTCACGTAAAGGTAGGCGCCCTCCGCCATCGGCTGGCTGACGCCGCTAGTCGGGATGGCCGACACGTAGAAGAGGCCGAGCAGGAGGAGCGCCCCGATCGCGCCCGCCTGGCTGAACAGCCCCAGGAGCAGGGAGAGGCCCACCAGGACCAAGCCTATGGAGACGGCGAAGTCCACCCCCTGCACCCAGGGAGGCTCGGCGAGGGCATGGAAGACGTCGGCCAGCGGACCGCCGGCGGCGCGCAGGTAACCCGCGGACGTCCAGCGGTCGAGCGGCACCCCTCCGCGGCTCCACGCCGGCCACGCCAGCTTGTAGAGCCCCTCGTAGAGGAAGTGCCAGCCGATGAGGGTGCGCAGCAGAACCAGCGCGACCTGCTGCGCCTGCGAGAGACTCGTTGGCGTCACGCGGCGACCTCCACATGCATCCCAGGGTGGGCGCCGAAGAGGCGTGGCGTCCCTCCCTCGTCCTCTCCGGTCACGATGGCCAGCACGCCCGGATGCTCCGCGCAGTAGCTCTCGGCCAACGCCGCTCCGCCAACCAGGAACGCGGTGGAGAGCGCGTCGGCGCTCGTGGCGTCGGCCGTCGCCACGGACACGCTGAGCACGCCGGCGGCAGGCCATCCCGTGCGCGGGTCGATGACGTGGCCGTAGCGACGGCCACCCACCTCGAAGTACTGTTCGCCGGCCCCGCTGGTAGCGAGGGCCCCGTGGCGCAGCCGAAGCAGGGCGAGCCCCTCACGGGGGGACCGGCGGGACCGGAGCCGGATCGGCCAGCCTTCAGGGTTGTCTCCCACTGCCAGCACGCTGCTTCCCGCGGCCGAAAGCAGGGCCCGGCGGACTGCGTGGCGGCGCAGCCTCGCGCCCATCTGGTCCAGGGCGTATCCCTTCCCGATGCTGCCGAAGTTCAGCTCGACCCCGGCTTGCGCGAACCGCACGGTACGGCGGGGGCCGTCGAGGACGACCTTGTGCATTCCGACGAGCCTGAGGGCGGCCTCGATCTCGCCCCGCTCCGGGAGCCGGCCCTGCCGGCGCAGGAATCCCCAGCAGCGGCTGAGCGGCGTCGTGGTCACGTCGAACGCCCCGCCCGTGCTCGCGTGGAGCTCGCGGCACCGCTCGAGGAGGTCGAAGAGCGCCGCTCCCGCAGGCACGGGGATGGAGGCGGCCGTGGCGTTGACGCGCGACACCTCGCTCGAGTCGCGGAAGATCGTCAGGATGGCCTCGAGCTCGTCGACCGTGGTCAGGCATTGTCGGGCGGCTTCGAGGGAGGGCGCCTCCTCGCCGGAGAGTGCGATTTCGAAACGGCATGCCATCGCGGTGCGATGGACCCTGATCCAATGCGTCGAATCCTCCGCCGGGGCCGGAAGGCGGAAGCGAAGTATGTCTCGCCGGCTCAATGCCGCGGCGGGCACGATCGGGGCCGTCGTCGAATCCATTTTTTCCGCAGCAGGATCCATTTTTTTAGTCGGATCCACTAATTCCAAGAGGAGGCTATCACTCGGGTCAACTGTCGTCAATAAGAGATATATGATATATCAGCACGCCGGTTTCGGGCGGACCGGAAAAACCTGCGTGGCTCCCGTTCGCCGCCGCACTCTCGACCTGGACTCTAGACTCTCAACTGATGTAAGACTGCACGTTGCCCACGACCGACGTCGCTCCTGTCCTCGGCCGGCGTGACCTGACCGCCTTCATCGATCTACCTTACCGCCTTCTCCGCCAGGATCCGGTGTGGGTGGCGCCGCTACGCCGGGACGTGCGGGCCCAGCTCTCGACGCGCAGGAACCCCTTCTTCGACCACGCCGAGGCCCGGCACTTCCTGGCCAGGCAGGACGGCCGCATCGTCGGGCGCATCACCGCCATCCACAACCGCCTGCACAACGAGACCCACCGGGACCGGGTCGGGTTCTTCGGGTTCTTCGAATGCGTCGAGGACGCGGGGGCGGCCCGCGGCTTGTTCGACGCCGCGGGGGCATGGCTCCGCGAGCGCGGCCTGGACGCGATGCGGGGACCCACGAGCTTCTCGATGAACGAAGAGGCGGGGCTCCTGGTGGACGGCTTCGAGACCCCGCCGGCGGTGCTGATGCCCCACAACCCGCGGTACTACCCGGAGCTGCTGGAGGCAGCCGGGTTTCACAAGGCGAAGGACCTCCTCGTATACCAGACCACGTCCGACCGGCTTCCGGAGCGGCTCGTCGACGGCGTCCGGACGCTCGCGAAGCGCTACCGCATCACCGCCCGTTCCCTCCAACGCCGCCGGCTGGCCGAGGAGGTCGCCCTCGTCAAGCGCCTCTACAACGCCGCCTGGGAGCGCAACTGGGGCTTCGTGCCGATGACCGACCGCGAGATCGACCATCTCGCCAGCCAGCTAAAGCAGGTCCTGGTGCCGGAGCTGGTGGCCTTCGCCGAACGCGACGGCGAGACGCTCGGCTTCGCGGTCGCCCTGCCCGACATGAACGATGCCCTCAAGGCCAACCCTTCCGGGGGGCTGTTCCCGGGAATCCTGAAGGTCCTCTGGGCGGCCCAGCGGATCAAGCGCATCCGCGTCCTGCTGCTGGGGACCGTGCCGGAGTGGCGGGGCAAGGGCATAGACGCGCTGCTCTACAAGACGATCTGGGAGGAGGGCTACCGCAAGGGCTACCGGTGGGCGGAGGCAGGCTGGATCCTGGAGGACAACCACGCGATGCGGAATGCCCTCGTCCGCATGGGTTTCGAGATCTACAAGACGTACAGGCTGTTCGATCGCGAGCTGTAAGCCCCCTGGCCGGCGCGGCCCGGACGGAGCTACTGAGCTCTCGCCTCCCCTGTCGCCCTGCCTTCCGATTACGATAACCGATATGCGCGGCCGCCCGAAGCACCTCGACCGTGAGGTTCTGCTCTCGTTCTGGAAGGTGCACATCCTCCAGCACGCGGCGGAGGAGCCGGTTGTCGGGCTCTGGTTGATGCGGGAGCTGCGCCGGCACGGATACGAGGTCAGCCCGGGGACCCTCTACCCGCTCCTCGCCCGCATGCAGCGACGCGGTTGGCTGCTGTGCAGGGTCGCCCCTGCGGGCGGGCCACGCGCGAGGAAGGAGTACAGCCTCACGAGACAGGGGCGTGCGGTCCTGGCCGTGCTCAGGGACCAGGTGGAGGAGCTGCACCGGGAGGTGGTCCTCGGCGCGGAGGAGCCACCATTGGAAGTACCGCGCCGCGAAACGCCTCCTGCGCGCCAGAGATCCAGCCACTAGACGATGGCGCACCAGGCGCGCACGGACTGGTCGATGCTGCTCGGCTCCGTCTTCCTGTTGCTGGTCGGCGCCGGCCCCTGGTCGCTGGATGCCGTGATCCTCCGGCGACTGCGCTCCCGTGGCTGAGGAGGCGCCATCCGCACCTCGGCTACGCGAGGTGGCGTGGCTGTTCCTGCGGCTGGGCACTACCGCCTTCGGAGGACCCGCGGCCCACATCGCGATGATGGAGGACGAGGTCGTCCGGCGCCGCGGCTGGCTGACACGCGCGGAGTTCCTCGACCTCCTGGGTGCCACCAACCTGATCCCGGGCCCGAACTCCACCGAGATGGCGATCCACATCGGCCATCGCCGGGCGGGGTGGCCCGGTCTCCTGGTGGCCGGAGCCTGTTTCATCGTGCCCGCCGTCGCCATCGTGTGGACGGCCGGGTGGGCCTACGTCCGCTTCGGCCGGCTGCCCGCCGCGGAGGGCCTGCTCGTGGGCGTCAAGCCGGTCGTGATCGCCGTGGTGTCGCAGGCGCTGTGGGGGCTCGCGGGCACCGCCCTCAGGACGCGCGGCCTGGTGCTGGCGGCATCGATGGCGATCGCGGCCACGGCGATCGGCGTCAACGAGCTGGCGGTCCTCTTCGGGACGGGCCTCATCGTAGCCGCGCCCCGGGCACGGATCGGAAAGCTATCCGCCCTGGCCGCGGTGATTCCGGTGCCGGCGCTCGGGCTGGCCGCCGCCACCGCCCCGGCGGCGCCCTTCCAGCTCTCGACGCTGTTCCTCGTGTTCGTGAAGATCGGGTCGGTGCTCTTCGGGAGCGGCTACGTCCTGCTCGCGTTCCTGCGCGCCGAGCTGGTGGAGAGGACGGGATGGCTCTCCGAGGCGCAGCTGCTCGACGCGGTGGCCGTGGGCCAGGTGACGCCGGGCCCGGTCTTCACCACGGCGACCTTCGTCGGCTTCGTCCTGGGCGGGCACGCGGGCGCCCTGGCCGCGACGATCGGCATCTTCCTTCCCGCGTTCTTCTTCGTCGCCGTCAGCGGCCCCCTGGTGCCCCGGCTGCGCCGGTCGCCGGCCGCGGCCGCGTTCCTCGACGGTGTCAACGCCGCGTCGCTCGCCCTGATGGCGGTCGTGACGTGGCAGCTCGGCCGCGCCGCGGTCCCCGACGTCCTCACCGCCGCGCTGGCGATGCTGGCCGCCGTGCTGCTGCTGCGCTACCGGGTCAACTCGAGCTGGCTGGTCCTGGCCGGTGCGGTCATTGGGATCGGCGCGCGGTCCTTCCGGTGATCGATCGAGCGCGGAGGAGATGACGGGAGGTGGAGCGATGGATCGGCGGATCGGCTTGCTGGCGGTCTTCGTGGCGGGTGTCCTCGGAGGGTGGGTGGCAGCGCGAGCGAACGGAGAGAGCCAGGCCACCGATCGCCGCACCGCGCCGGCCGGAACGTCGCCCGCCTGGATCCGCGGAGATCCCGACGAACGGTTCGGGATCGTCGAGAAGCACCTGCGCGGGCTGGACGTCGCGATGGCCGAGATCGGTTATCGGTACGCCGAGCTCTTCTTCGCTGCCCAGGACCGGAACTGGGATTACGCCGACTACCAGATGGACAAGATCGAGCTGGCGCTGAAGCTCGCGGTGGAGAGGCGGCCGAAGCGGGCGGCGAGCGCCAGCGCGTTCTTCGCCGAAGAGTGGGCCGCGGTCGAGGCTGGGGTCCGGTCACGGCAACCAGATCAAGCGCGCCACGCACTCGAGCGGCTCCGGACCGCGTGTATGAAGTGCCATGTGGCCGAGCAGGTCCCGTTCTTCACGGTCCAGGTCCCGGAGCAGCGACAGACCTCCATCCGGGGGCCAGCATCCCCGTGAGTGAGCTCGCGGCCCGGATTCTGCGGATCCGGGACCCAGCGGAGCCCGCATGAGTCCGCACGAGACCGCCCAAGCCGCGATGGCGCGCGAGACGGCCGCCGCTCGGGGGGTCACTCCTCCGGTGGATTCGCCAACCTGTTCCGGAACAAGTTGGCGGGCAGTTCACGTCAGGCTCGGCACCCGCCGAGGGTCGTCGTCACCAAAGTGCCGGGATCAAGTGCCGGGGGCGCCGGTCCGGGGGCCGGTGGGGCCCGGCGAGGGCCCGAGAGGATGGAGAGCCCAAGAGCAACTAGAGCTCGAGAGCCCGGCCGGGCGTTGACGCTAGTAGGGGCGCGCGTTAGGATCGTCCGCCGGGCGATGCCGCGGTCTTCGGAACCCCCTGAAACAAGAGGCGACTCCAGGACGAAGCGCGGCTTCCGAAACGCGCGTTACTCCTGGGTCCGTCGGCGGGCGTGGCGCGTCGAAATCGCCAGGGAGCTTGAGGAGGGAGCCTTCGTCCATGGCACAGAGCCAGATCGACGTCGCCCGTCTCAACGAGACCGTCCGGGAGGAGTCGCTCCGGGTCCAGGCCGCCGTCGACGAGGTCCGCAAGGTCATCGTCGGGCAGAAGACCCTGGTCGAGAGGATGATGGTGGCGCTCCTCTGCCGGGGGCACCTGCTGGTCGAGGGCGTGCCCGGGCTGGCGAAGACGCTCGCCGTGAAGACGCTCGGTCAGGTGCTCGACCTGCGCTTCTCGCGGATCCAGTTCACGCCCGACCTGCTCCCCGCCGACCTCGTGGGGACACTCATCTACCAGCAGAAGACGGGCGAGTTCGTGGCGCGGCGGGGCCCGGTCTTCACCAACCTCCTGCTCGCCGACGAGATCAACCGCGCGCCGGCCAAGGTCCAGTCCGCTCTCCTGGAGTCCATGCAGGAGCGCCAGGTGACCCTGGGCGACACCACCCATCCCCTGCCCGATCCCTTCCTCGTCTTCGCCACCCAGAACCCGATCGAGCAGGAGGGGACGTATCCCCTCCCGGAGGCGCAGGTGGACCGGTTCCTGCTGAAGGCGCGGGTGGACTACCCCCGGCCGGACGAGGAGCGCCAGGTCCTCGATCGGATGCTCGGAGGCGAGGTCCCTGCGGTGGCGCGGGTCCTGGACGGCCCCACCTTGCTCCGGCTGATCCGCCAGGTGCGTGAGGTCTACATCGACGACCGCATCCGCGACTACGTGGTCGCCCTCGTCAATGCCACGCGGCGGCCGCGGGAGATCGGCCTCGCGGACGCGGCCCACCTCATCGCGTTCGGGGCTTCCCCGCGGGCGACCCTCGCATTCTCGGAGGCCTCGCGGGCGCTCGCGTTCCTCCGCGGCCGGGGATACGTGGTGCCGGAGGACGTCAAGGACATCGCCCGGGACGTGCTCCGGCACCGCATCCTCTTGACGTACGAAGCCGAGGCGGAGAACGTGACCACCGAAGCCATCGTGGACCGCATCCTGGAGCGGGTGGAGGTCCCGTAGTCGACCCGGCCCGGCCATGCTCGACCGCGACACCCTGGACAGGGTCCGCCGCATCCGCATCCGCACCCGGACCATCCTCGAGTCCGGAGTCGTGGGGGCGTACCACGCCGTGTTCAAGGGGCGCGGCATGGAGTTCGCGGAGGTCCGGGAGTACGCCCCCGGCGACGACATCCGGACCATCGACTGGAACGTGACCGCCCGGATGGGGGCCCCCTACGTCAAGAAGTTCGTGGAGGAGCGCGACCTGACGCTGCTGCTGCTGGTGGACCTCTCGGGGTCCCAGCGCTTCGGCTCGCGCTTCCTGCTCAAGCGCGACTACGCGGCCGAGCTGGCCGCGGTGCTGGCGTTCTCCGCGGTGGCGAACCACGACCGGGTGGGGGCGGTGGCGTTCACCGACCGGGTCGAGTCCTACGTGCCTCCCGCGCGGGGGCGTGACCACGCCCTGCGCATCGTCCGCGACCTGCTGGCGCTCCAGCCGCGCGGCCGGGGGACGAACGTCGCCGCCGTCCTGCGCTTCGCCCGGCAGGTGATGAAGAGGCGCGGGATCGTGGCGGTGCTGTCGGACTTCCAGGACGCGGGGTACGAGCGCCCGCTGGGAATCCTGCGGCGCCGCCACGACGTCGTGGCCATCCAGTTCCAGGACCCGCGGGAGACCGACCTCCCCGCCGCCGGCCTCGTCGCCCTGGCCGACCCCGAGACCGGCGAGCGGACGGTCGTGGACACCTCAGACCCGTCGGTGCGGCGCCTCCTCGCGCGTCCCCCGGCGGCGGAGGTCGCGGACGTCTGCCGGCGGACCAACGTGGACCTGCTCCGCCTGTCGACCGCGGAGTCCTACGAGGCGCCGCTGGCGGGGTTCTTCCGGGCGCGGGAGAGGCGCCGGTGATCGCGGCCCTCCGGCTCGGTCGCGGGGAAGCGTGGCGCGGCTGCGCGCGGATCGCCCCCGGGGTGCTAGGGCTCGTGCTGTGGGGAGGGACGGCGCGGGGGGCCGAGACGAGCGGCGCGCCGGCTGTCTCCGTCATTGCGACCGCGTCCAAGGCCGAGGCGGCGGTGGGCGAGACCTTCGTGGTGGAGGTGCGGAGCAGCGGGCCGGCGGGCACCACCTGGACGTTCCCGGCCGAGGCCGGGGACGAGCAGGTCGAGCTGCGGGTGGACCCTGCGCCGGATGCCGCCGAGGACACGGCCCCCGGCGTGCGCCGCTACGTCGCCGCCGCCTTCGCGCTTTCGGAGGCCCACGTTCCTCCGATCGAGGTCGCTTATCGCCTCCCGAACGGCAACGAGGGGACGGCGTCGACGAGCCCGATCCCCATCCGCATGCTCTCCGTCCTCCCGAAGGACCCCGGGGAGCACAAGCTCGCCGACATCCGAGGGCCTGCCAGCCTCGCGCTGGGGCGGGCCTTCTGGATCGCCGCCGCCGCGGCCACGCTGGCGCTCGTCGCCCTCGCCTACTGGATGGTCCGCCGCCGCCGTGCGGCCGAGCTCTCCCGGCCGGCGGCGCCGCCGATCGCTCCCGACGCCGCAGCCCTCGCCGCGCTGGAGCGGCTGGCGGCCTCGGGCCTGCTCGCCCGCGCGGAGCTCCGAGCCTTCTACATCGAGCTGGCCGCGATCGCGAAGCGGTACCTGGAGGAGCGTCTCGGCGCTCCGGTCCTGGAGATGACCTCGTCGGAGGCGGTCGCCTTCCTCCGGGGGCACCCCGCCGGACTGGATTCGGCCCCCGCGCTCCGCGAACTCGCCGGGGCGGCCGACCGGGTGAAGTTCGCTCGGGGCGGCGCGTTGGCGGTGGAGGCGGAGCGTCACCTCGCCGGCGTGCGCTCGATCATCGCCGGGATCGAGAAGCGGCTGGGCCCGCCGGCCGCGCCCGGCGCCGAGAAGGTGGCGTGACCGGGTTCCGCTTCGAGGACCCGCTGTGGCTGTGGGCCGGCCTCCTCGGCCCGCTGGTCGTGGCGCTCGCGCTCCTGCGCGAGAGGTGCTCTCCCGCGATCGGCTTCCCCGGGCTCGGCCGCCTCGCCGGAGCGCGCCCCGGCTGGCGGGTGCGGCTGCGCCACGCGCCCATCGCCGTCGCCGCCGCCGGGCTGACGCTCGGGGCCGCCGCCCTGGCGCGCCCCCAGCAGGGCTCGACCCGGGAGGACGTCGCCACCCAGGGGATCGACATCGTCGTCGCCCTGGACGTTTCCGGCTCGATGGCGGCGGAGGACTTCCAGCCCGACAACCGCCTGGCGGTGGCCAAGCGGGTCGTCTCGGAGTTCTTCGAGAGACGGCGCAACGACCGGATCGGCCTGGTGGTCTTCGCGGGGAAGAGCCTCACCAAGTGCCCTCCCACGACCGACGTCGGGGTCCTGCGGCGGCAGCTCGATGACGTGCGCCTCGAGATGCTGCCGGACGGGACCGCGATCGGCTCCGGGCTGGCCACGTCGCTCACGCGCCTGCGCCGGTCCAAAGCCCGGAGCCGGGTCGTGGTCCTCGTCACGGACGGGGTCAACAACGCGGGGGAGATCGACCCCGCGACCGCAACGGACCTCTCCCGCGCGCTGGAGGTACGCGTCTACACGGTCGGGGTGGGCCGGCGCGGGACGGCCCCGATGCCGGTCCAGGTGAGGGACCCGTTCTCGGGCGAGGTGGTGCGCCGGACGATGCCCATGGAGGTGCAGATCGACGAGGAGCTGCTCCGCCGGATCGCCGACCGCACCGGCGGCGCGTTCTTCCGGGCCACCGATCCGGACTCACTGCGCACGATCTTCGACCGCATCGACCGGCTCGAGCGCTCCGAGATCCGGCTCAGCACGTACCGCCGGCACCGGGACCTGTTCCCCCACGTGCTCTCCGGCGCCGCCGCCCTCCTGGCCCTGGCGGGAATGTCGTGGGCGGCCGGGCTGAGGGTGGCCCCGGCATGATCTTCGCGGCTCCGGCTTGGCTCTGGGCACTTCTCGCCCTCCCGCTCGTCGCGGCGCTGGAGCTGAGGTGTCTCGCGCGTGACCGCCAGCGGACGGCGCTCCTGGTGGCGCGGCCCCTATGGGCCCGGGTGGTGCGGCGGCCCGCCCCGCGGCTGCGCTGGATCCGCCTGGCGCTGGTGCTGGCCGGAACGGCCGGCCTGGTCCTGGCCCTCGCGCGGCCGCAGTGGGGGATCGTGCGCGAGAAGGTCGAGCGCGAGGGCGTCGACGTCGTGCTCGCGCTCGACACCTCCGGCTCCATGGCCACCGAGGACGTCCCGCCGAACCGGTTTTTCCTGGCCCGGGCTGCCCTGCTCTCGCTGATGACCCGCCTGGAGGGGGACCGCTTCGGCCTCCTCGCCTTCGAGGGCGAGGCGTATCCGCTGGTGCCGCTGACCCTCGACGCCGACGCGGTGGGGCTCTTCCTGGAGACGGTCGAGCCCGGCATCGTCCCCGCTCCCGGCTCTTCGCTCGGCGTCGGGCTGGCCAAGGGGCTCGAGATGTTCGTGGACCGGGAACGGCGCCACAAGGTGCTGGTGCTGGTCTCCGACGGCGAGGACCTGGAGGGCGAGACCGAGGAGGCGATCCGCAAGGCGAAGGAGTCGGGCGTGTTCGTCCACACCGTGGGCGTGGGGACGGAGCGGGGCGAGCCGGTGCCGGACTTCGATCGGGACGGGAACCGCGTCGGGTTCAAGAAGGACGCGCAGGGGGCCGCGGTGGTCTCCCGATTGAATGCCGCGACCCTCGAGGCGATGGCCGGCGCCACCGGAGGACGGTTCTTCCGCCTGACTCCGGCGGACGCCAGCCTCGGGAGCCTGGCCTCGGCGATCGAGGGGTTGGAGCAGCGGACGCTGGCCCGCGAGTTCTCGTATCGGAGGAAGGAGCGCTTCCAGTGGCCCCTCGGGTTCGGGCTCGCGGCGCTTGGCCTGGGACTCTCCCTGGGACCCCTGCCGCGTCGGCGCCGGCACGCGCCGGAAGGATCGGAGGGCGGCGAGCGCGTGCGAGAGGGAGTGCCTGCCCGCCGCGCTCCAGGGAAGGCTGCAGCGGTCGGCTTGGCGCTGCTGCTGTCGCCCGCGGCGGCGGCGGCCGACGGCTCGAGCGTCGCGGACGAGGTCCTGCTCCGGCCGCGTCGGCTCACCGAGCAGGGGCGGCGCCAGTACGAGCTGGGGAACCACCCGGGCGCGCTCCAGTCCTTCGAGTCCGCGGCGCGCCTGCGGCCGGCCGATCCGCAGGCGCGCCTCAACCTGGGCGACGCGCTCTACAAGAACGGCCGGTTCGCCGAGGCCGAGGCCGTCTACCGGTCCCTCGCCGGCGACGCGCGGTCGCCCCTGGCGGCCCCGTCCCGCTTCAACCTGGGCAACGCGCTCTACAAGAAGCAGGATTACGCCGGAGCGGTGGCCGCCTACCGTGACGCGCTGCGCCTGAACCCGGACGACCCGGACGCCCGCCGCAACCTGGAGCTGGCCTTGCGGGCGCGGCAGGAGGAGAAACAGAAGCAGCAGCAACAGCAGCAGAAGGAGCAGGACGAGAAGCAGGACCAGGACCGGCAGCAGGACGAGCCCCAGCCGAAGCAAGGCGGCGATCGGAAGCCCGAGCCCAAGCCTTCACCGCAGCAGCAACCCAGCCCGAAGCCGAAGACGGCGGACGAGAGGGAGCAGGAGCGCTTCCAGCAGGAGACGGGGATGCCGCGAGAGCGGGCCATGCAGCTCCTGGACGCCCTCCAGCGTAACGAGAAGGAAGAGCACAGGAAGCTGCTCGCGGGGCGCGCGACGCGGCGCAAGGGGAAGGACTGGTGAGGGCGAAGCCGGGATCCGCGGTCCGGCTGTCCCACGCCCTCCTGGTCGCCGTCCTCCCGGCGAGCGTGACGGCCCAGGACCTGTCGCTCCGGGCCGAGGTGGACGCCCGCAAGGTCGGGGTCGAGGACCAGCTCCAGCTCGAGCTCATCCTCGAGGGTGCGTCTTTCGACTCCGCCCAGCTGTCGCCGCCGCCGCTGCAGAACCTCCGCATCGTCGGCGGGCCCATGGTGTCGACCCAGGTCTCCTTCGTGAACGGGGTCGTCTCGCAGCGGCGCGTGCATCAGTACGTCCTCCAGCCGCTGGCGGTCGGGAAGGCCGAGGTCGGAGCGGCGCGGGTGATGGCCGGGGGTGTCGAGAGGACGACCCCGCCGCTCTCCATCGAGGTCGCCGCCGGGAGCGTGCTCCCGCGCCGGTCCCGCGCGCCGGACCGGTTCGGGGCCGACCCCTTCGGGTCCGATCCGTTCGGGGGCGACCCGTTCGACTCCCTGTTCGGCCCGCGCCGGTCCCGGGGGCCCGAGCCGAAGCTCTTCGTCGAGGCGGCTTCGAGCCGCACCCGCCTCCACGTGGGCGAGCCGCTGCTCCTGACCTACTACCTCTACACCCAGGCGAGCGTCACCGACCTCAGGTTCAGCGAGGCGCCCCAGTATCCCGGGTTCTGGTCGGAGGACCTGGACAAGCCGCGCTCGTCGCCGGCCGGCGAGCCGGCCACGGTCGCGGGCGAGCGCTACCGCCGATTCCCGGTGCTCCAGAAGCTCCTCTTCCCCACGCGGGCGGGCACCCTCACCATCCCCGGCGCTCGGATCCGGATCGGCGTGCAGCGCGGGTTCTTCGACGTGGGAGACGGCGCGGTGGAGCGGCCAACCAAGGCCCTCGCCATCACCGCCGAGGCGATCCCCGAAGAGCCCGGCTTCTCCGGCGCGGTCGGCCGGTTCCGCGTCTCTTCGACGCTGGACAAGGACGACCTGGCCTTCGGCGAGGCCGCCACCCTGCGCTTCCGCGTCGAGGGCTCGGGCAACCTGAAGTGGGTCGACCGCGGCCCCGAGCTCACGGTCTCAGGCGCAAGGGTCTACCCGCCGCAGGTGAAGAGCGAGCTGAAGCCCGGCCCCGAGGGCATCTCGGGCTCCAAGACCTGGGAGTACGTCGTGATCCCCGAGACCGCCGGGTCCCTCGAGGTGCCGGCGCTCTCGTTCTCGTACTTCGATCCCGGAGCGGGACGCATCGTGCGGGCCGACACCGGGCCGCTGCCGCTCCGGGTGGAGGCTGCTCCGGGGGGCGTCTCCCGGGCGGCGGGTCCGGCCGTGCCCGCGGCCGCGCCGGCAGGCACGCTGCCGCTACGCAGCGACCTGGACCTGCCCGCGCGACGGCTGCCGGAGCCCGGCGGACGCCTGCTGGCGATCGCCGCCGCCGCCGCGCTGATGCTCCACTCGGCCATCGCCGCCGGGGCGACCTGGTCCGGGCGTAGCCGGCCCGCGTCCGCCGGTACGACCGGCCGACGCTCGGTCCGCTCGGCGCTGGCCGACCTGGACCAGGCGGGACGAGAGGGGACGAGCAAGGAGTCGGCCGCGGCCCTCATCGAGAAGACGTTGCACGACCTGTTCGGCGAGCCCGGTCACGGGGATGGCGGTGGTGGGGAGCGCGAGCGTGCCGCGCGCGCGGTCCTGGAGGAGGTCCACTTCCTGCGCTACGCGCCACAGCTCGGCGACTACTCCGAGAAGATCCGCGAGGTCGCGGCCCGCGCCGCGGAGGTGGTGCGCCGGTGGGCCTGAGGAGGTGCCGAAAGACAACCAGCGCGAGCGGTCGGTGGCTCGTCGCTCCCGTCACGCTCGGCCGTCGCGCCACCGTGCCCGCTATTTTCCGGCACCCCCTGACCACAGGCGCGGCCGCGCTCCTCGGCTTCGTGGCGCTGGGCGCCGGTCCGGATGGCGCGCTTGCCGCCAGCGACCCGGACGAGAGCTTCCGCGAGGCCGGCGAGGCGGTCCGCGGCGGCGACTTCCCCAGGGCGGAGGCGCTGTACCGGGAGCTGGCCGCGTCGGGAGCGGAAAGCGCGTCCCTGTACTGGAACTGGGCTCAGGCGGCGTCCGCCCGCGGCGCGACCGGCGAGGCGCTCTGGGCGCTCATGCGAGGGCGTGAGGTGGAGCCCGGAGACGCGGCCGTCCGCCGCGAGATCGAGCGGCTGCGCGAGGCCGCGAACCTCGATCCCGCCGAGATAGCGCCCGAGCCGCTCGCCGTCGTCGCTCGGGCGAGCCGCCGTTTCCACCTCGGCCTGGCTGCGCTGGTGGCCCTGGGGCTTTCCATCGGCTTCCACTGCGCGGCCCGTCTCGCCGCCGGCCGCCGCCTCGGTACGGCCGCGTGGACCGCGGGAGTCCTGGGATTGTCGCTGGCCGCGGGTCCCGCGGTGGCGTCCCTCGTCCGGCCGACCGGGGTCGTGCTGCGCCGCGGAGCGCCGCTGCTGGAGTCGGCCTCGCTCTCGGCGGAGCCGGTCGGGTCGCTGCGCGAGGGAGAGGTGGTGCCGATCCTCTCGGAGAGCGGCGGCTACGTGCGGGTGGAGGATTCGTCGGGCGCCCGGGGCTGGGCTGCGGGTGCCGACGTCGCCCGCCTCGATCGACCCCCGCGAGCAGCCGGCCGGTGAACCGCGAGGCTTGCGGTCCGGTCTCGCCCCGATCGTGAGGCTGGCCGTGACCGGCGCCACCGGGTTCGTGGGCGGCCATGTGGCGCAGGCGCTCCGGCGGGGCGGACACGAGCTCGCCTGCCTGGTGCGGCGGCGCTCGCGGGCGTCGGCGCTGGAGGCCGCGGGCTGCCGTCTCGTGGCGGGATCGCTCGAGGACGACGCCGCCCTGCGCCAACTGGTCGAGGGCACGAACGGCGTCGTCCACGTGGCCGGCCTGGTCGCGGCCGCAAGCGAGCCGGAGCTCATGCAGGTGAACCACGACGCCACCGCGCGGCTGGCCCGGGCCGCCCGGGAGGCGGGCGCGGCCCGCCTCATCTACGTGTCCTCGCTCTCGGTCACCGGCCCTACCGTGCCCGGCCGGCCCCTGGACGAGTCGGGCGCGCCGAACCCGGTGACGCCCTACGGTCGGAGCAAGCGTGCGGGAGAGGACGCCGTGCGCGAGGCGGGCGTGCCGTTCACCATCGTCCGGCCGCCCGCGGTGTACGGGCCTTGGGACCGCCAGTTCCTCCGCGTCTTCCGCCTGGCCCGCTGGGGGGTCGTGCCGATCCTCGGCGACGGCCGGCAGGAGCTGTCGCTGGTCCACGCGGCCGACCTCGGCGGCGCCGTGTGCGCCGTCCTGGAAAGCCCCGCCGCAGTGGGCCGTGTCTACCACGCCGCGCACCCCGACGTCGTGACACAGCGCGGGCTGGTGGAGGCGATCGCGGCGGCCGCCGGCCGGGTGGGCGTGCCGGTGCTCCCGCTTCCACCTGCGCTGGTGCGCGCGCTCCTCCACGTGACCGGCAGCGCGGCGCGTTTCGCCGGCCGGGCGACGTTGCTCGGACCCGACAAGGCCGCCGAGCTGCTGGCGCCGGCGTGGACCTGCTCCAGCCAGGCGATCGCCCGGGACACGGGGTGGCGGGCGAACACGCCGCTGGCGGCCGGCCTCGCGGAGACCGCCCGGTCCTACGCGCAGGCGGGATGGCTGTGAGCCTCAGGCGGTCGGTGGACGAGTTCCTTGCCGGCCACCCGCGGCGTGCCGTCCCGGTCGCGGGAACCTGGTGGGAGTGCGTGTCTGGCGGAAGCGGGAAGGAGGTCGCGCTGGTCCTTCCCGGAGGCCTCGGCCTTCCCGAGCTGGCCTTGGGACAGATCCTGGACCTCGAGCGGGACTACCGCGTGCTGTCTCCGGCGTACCCGCCCGCCGCCCGCATGGACGACCTCGTGGACGGGATCGCCGCGCTCCTCCGGGCCGAGGGAGTCTCGAACGCCCACGTGATCGGGGCGTCCTTCGGCGGGCAGGTCGCGCAGTGCCTCGTGCGCCGGCACCCGTCCCTGGTCCGCTCGCTGGTGCTCTCGCACACCGGCGTGCCCACTCCCGCGCGTGCCCGCCGGCTGCGCCGCGCGCTGCGCTTCCTTGACGTCCTCCCGTCCTGGGCGGTGCGCTGGCTGCTCCGTCGGCGATTGAGGGCCGTCTTCGCCGGCGTCGCCGGTTCCGACCCGAGGCGTCGCCTCATGGACGGACTGCTCCAGAGGGTGCACAAGATCCACGTGGCCGGGCTCTATGCGTGCGGCATCGACTTCGACGAGAACCACGCCTTCGCGCCCGGCGACCTCGCCGGCTGGGGCGGGCGCGTGCTCGTCCTGGGCTCCGACGACGACCCGATCTATCCCGCCGAGGAGCGGCGGCGCCTGGAGTCCCTCTACCCCGGCGCGCGGGTGCATACGTTCCACGGCACCGGCCACATCTCCTCGCTGCTCGAGCCCGAAGAGTACCGGGCGCGGATCGGCGCCTTCCTGCGCGGCGCATGACGCCGCTCTCCGCCCTGGATCGCTGGACCCTCGCGTACGCGGCCGTGGTCACGGTCGCGCTCCTGTGGCGCTGGCCGGAGCGGCTGCCGCACCCCGGGCTGCTGCTGCTCGGCCACGGCCTGCTCGCCCTGGCCGCGGCCTTCGCGCACCGGGCCCGCAGCGCCGGCACGGTTGGGGAGCTGGCCGGAGAGCTGTACCCCCTGCTCCTCACCGCCGCGCTCTATACCGAGATCGGCCTCATCAACGTCGCCGCCGGGGTTTCCGGCGATGCCCGCGTCCAGGCCTGGGAGGAGGCGCTGTTCGGTGGCCAGCCGTCAACGGAGTGGATCCGGGCCTGGCCCTGGCCGTGGCTGAGCTGGATCCTGCACCTGGGTTACCTCTCCTACTACTTCATCCTGGCCGCGGCTCCCCTCGGGCTGTGGCTCTCGGGCCGGCGCGACGGCGCCCGGCGCGCCGTGCTCCTGATGATGGTGACGTTCTACGCCTGCTACACGGCCTTCCTCTGCTTCCCGGTGGCGGGGCCGCGATACGCCTTTCCTCCCGCCGAGAACGCCGCGACCGCCACGCTGCCGGCACGGCTCGCCGGGAGGCTCCTAGATCGGGCCGCAGCCTGGGGGACCGCCTTCCCTTCGTCCCACGTGGCCGTCGCTCTGGTGGCTTCCGCCTGCGCCGCGCGGAGCTGGAGGGCGCTGGGGGCCGTGCTCGTCCCGGCCGCTCTGCTCCTGACCCTGGGCACCGTCTATGGCCAGTTCCACTACGCGGTGGACGCCCTGGCCGGCGTTGCGATGGCCGGGGCGGTGCTCGTCCTCTCGGACCGCTCGATCAGGCGATCTCCAGCGTAGGCGCCGCCCTCTCCGGAGCCGACGGCGCCGGACGACACGGAGTCTTGAGCCGAACCGGGCTATCCTGGCTCATGTCCGAGCGGATACCCGCGATCAAGGTGCTCCTGCTGCCGAAGGACACCAACGCCCTCGGCACCATCTTCGGGGGCGTCATCCTTTCGAACGTCGACCTGGCCTCGGCGGTCGAGGCGCGCAAGGTCGCCGCCCACCGCTACGTGACGAAGGCCATGCGCGAGGTGGAGTTCCACGAGCCCGTGTTCCTGGGAGACATCGTGAGCTTCTTCACCGAGACCCTGCACGTCGGCCGGACGTCGATCACGGTCAAGGTCACGGTCGAGGCGGAGCGCTGGGGTGCCGGCCGCGGCGAGAAGGTGACGGTGACCGAAGCCGAGGTGGTGCTGGTGGCGGTGGACGCGTCCGGCCGGCCGACACCGGTGCACCCGCCGGGGACGATCGAGGCGTGAGCGCCCGGATCCGGGTGGGGGTCCTGATGGGCGGGGCCTCCAGCGAGCGGGAGATCTCGCTGGCTTCCGGGAAGATGATCGCCGAGAACCTCCCACGCGACCGCTACGAAGTCGTGATGCTCGACACCCTGGCGCTGATGGCCCATAACCCGAAGCTGTCGCCGGCGCTGCGGGAGCGGGCCCTCGCCCTCGCCGCGAACCGGAGCGAGCCGGAGGTCCTGGAGGAGCGGGACCGCTCGCTGCCCGCCGCGTTCCAGGACCAGATCCGGAGCGCGGCCGCGGCCGCTTCCCCGGCCACCGAGGCGATCGCGGTCGCCGGAGGGCGGGCGCGGATCGACGTGGCGTTCCTCGCCCTCCACGGCCCCTGGGGCGAGGACGGCACGCTCCAGGGCATGCTGGACCTGCTCGGCGTCGCCTACGTCGGCTCCGGGACGCTCGCCTCCGCCCTCGCCATGGACAAGGCGATGGCGAAAAAGGTGTTCGCCGCCGACGGCATCCCCACGCCCGCCGGGACCGTGGTCGATCGCGCCGTCTTCCACGCCGACCCGGAAGGGGCTGCCGCGCGGGCCGCGGAAGGCCGCGTGCCTGCCGTGGTCAAGCCGTCACGCCAGGGCTCGAGCATCGGGATGAGCCTGGTGGGCGACCCGTCCGCCATGAGGGCGGCGCTCGAGGAGGCGTTCCGCTACGACTCCTCCGTGCTGGTCGAGCGCCGGGTGAGCGGCCGCGAGCTGACGGTCGGCGTGATCGGCAACCGCGAGCTGACCGCCCTGCCGGTCGTCGAGATCGTCTCCAGACGCGAGTTCTTCGACTACCAGGCCAAGTACGACCCGGCGCTCTCGGAGGAGATCTGCCCCGCCCGCATCTCCGACCCCGAGTCGGCCGCGGCGCAGGACCTCGCCCTGCGCGCCCATCGCGCCCTGGGTTGCCGGGGGCTGTCGCGCGTGGACATGATCCAGGGCGCGGACGGGCTCGTGGTGCTGGAGGTCAACACCATGCCCGGGATGACCGTGAACAGCCTGCTGCCCAAGGCGGCCCGGGCCGCCGGCCTCGCCTTCCCCGACCTGCTCGGGCGCCTCGTCGAGCTGGCCCTGGAGCCGGAGGACTGATCCGTTCGAGACGGC
>Ga0268386_10000756_pt1 | contig 21063 bp, 22 predicted proteins | sample RVTome_15_FD_200260 | JGI IMG/M metagenome (GOLD analysis project Ga0268386, IMG submission 200260) | Soil microbial communities from uranium-contaminated site in the Upper Colorado River Basin, Wyoming, United States - RVT150D86... ...
TCATTCAAAAACCCCTGCCGTGAATGTTTTGCGGTAATATCTGTCTGCGTACCAGACATGTTTTATTGTTTTATAATAATTTCTAGCTGTCAAGCATGAATTCTACGTCGCTGGAGCGCGTCACACGGTTGGCGCGTCTACTGAAACTGCTGGTCTGGGCCGCCCTGAGCGCCACAGTCGCGTTGCATCTGCTGTTGTGGCTCGGTGGATCGCCGCACTGGCTCGCGGAGGGATGGGGCGCTGCGGTGCAAGTCCACGTCGAGACGGCAGGCGATCGTCTCGTCGGGTTGCTGGTGACGCTGCCTGCGACGCTGCTGATGGCTTACGGCCTGTACCGGCTCGCACGCATGCTCGCGCGCTTCGAGCGGGGCGACGTGTTTTCGATCACGAGCATCGGCCACCTGCGTGCGTTCGGTCTCGCGACGCTCGCCTCCGGCATCGCATCGCTGCTCGAGTCACCGCTGCTCGCGCTGATCCTCGGCCCGGAAACGGACCGCTTTCAGCTGGTGATTCGCAGCTCCGATCTCTGGACCGTTCTGATCGGCGCGCTGATGTTCGTGATCGGGGAGATCATGGTCGAGGCACGGCGCATCGCCGCAGAAAACGCGGAGATCGTGTGATGCCGATCATCGTCAATCTCGACGTGATGCTGGCCCTGCGCAAGGTGAAGTCGAAGGATCTTGCCGTGCACGTCGGCATCACGGAGCAGAACCTTTCGCTGCTGAAGTCGGGCAAGGTGAAAGGCATCCGCTTCAATACACTCGAGCGGATCTGCGCATACCTCGACTGTCAGCCCGGCGACCTGCTCGAGTATCGGGCAGGATCCGCTGAGGAATGACGCGGCCAGTCCGATCAGCGCGGATGCAGCCAGCTCGGCAGGAAACTGTAGGGGTCGTCCCGCGCCTCGCGGTCATACGCAACAGCCCTGCGTGCCAGCAGTTCCTGCACTCGACCCGTGCGCCATGCATCGAAAACCTCGGTCGCGCCGCCGATGAACTCGCCGCCGACGAAGATCTGCGGAATCGTCTGCATCGAGGTCCGGGCGCGCAGCGCCGCACGTATCCGACCGCCCCAGTCGTCCTGCTGATACGCGACCGAATCGAGGTCGATGGATCGATAGGGGATGCCGTAGCGCGCGAACATTTTGCGCACCGACCAGCAGAATTCGCACCACTCGAGCGCGAACAGCACGACCGGCTGAGCCGCATCGCTCACCGCTTCCTCGACGAAGCTCACTGCTGTCGGGTCGACGGCAGCGACTGGTTCCGGGGCGGCCGCTTTCGGCGGGCTTGCCGGTGCCGGCACATCGAAGCGGTAATTCGGCGTCGACTTCGACAGCTCGACCTCCTCGGCCGTCATCTCCACGGGCACGTCGGCGAACAGCGGCGTCGACAGATAACGTTCACCGGTATCGGGCAGCATGCAGAGAATCGTCGTGCCGCGAGGCGAACCGCGGGCGATTTCCAGCGCGCCACAGAAGGTCGCGCCGCCCGAGATTCCGGTCAGAATGCCCTCGCGTCGCGCGAGCTCCTGCGCAAGACGCAGCGACTCGGCGCCGTTCACCGGCAGCACACGGTCGATCAGCTTCGCGCGCACCGCGTCCTCGGTGAGCTTCGGCACGAAGTCGGGCGACCAGCCCTGCATCAGATGGGGACGAAACGACGGGTGGCTCCCCAGAGGTGTGCCGTCGGGCTCGCGCTCCTGAGGGATCCCGCTTCCGAGCACCTGTGAGTTGTCGGGCTCGCACGTGATGATGCGCGTTCGAGGGCTGCGTTTCTTCAGCACTCGCGCGACGCCTTTGAGCGTCCCGCCGGTGCCGTAGCCGGTGACCCAGTAATCGAGCGGCAGATCGGCGAAGTCCGCCAGGATCTCCTCCGCCGTCGTGCGTGAATGCATGTCGGCGTTCGCTTCGTTCTCGAACTGCCGGCACAGAAACCAGCCATGCGTCGCGGCGAGCTCGACTGCCTTCGCGAGCATCCCGGTGCCCTTCAGCGACGCCGGTGTCAGCACGACTTTGGCGCCGAGAAACCGCATCAGCTTGCGGCGCTCGACGCTGAAGTTCTCGGCCATCGTGACGACGAGCGGGTAACCCTTCGCCGCGCAGACCATCGCGAGGCCGATGCCGGTGTTTCCGCTCGTCGCTTCGACGACCGTCTGACCGGGTTTGAGCTCTCCGGATCGTTCGGCAGCTTCGATCACCCCGAGCGCGAGCCGGTCCTTCACGGATGCCATCGGATTGAAGGCTTCGAGCTTCGCGTACAGGTTCACCCCGGCGGGAGCGAGCTGGCGGATCCGCACGGCCGGCGTCCTGCCGACGGTTTCGAGAATGGTTTCGTATCTGGCCATTGGTCTGATCGTTTCGTGGCAGCAGCGGCCGAAATCTTGCGCGCAATGAACGCGGCGCACAACCGCAGCTCGCGCGCCGGTATTGCCTCGTCGAGCCGCCGTATCTGTGAACTTCATCACTGACCGTGCGCGACTTCGCGCACGGTATCGACAGGTCGGCGCTCCTACACTGCAGGCAGGTGGGCAGGGAGTCGATGCTGATGCGACAACACTTCGCACTCGGTTTTTCGGTCGGCGTTTGCATGTTCGTTCTCGCCGCCTCCGCGTCGGCCGTACCCGCGCCCAGACTCGTGACGTCGGATGCCGATGGAGGACCTGTCGTCTACGCGCTGGCGGATGGCTCCTGGCTCGGCCTGTGGGATTTCGCGTTCAGTGATCACGCGGCCGCTGTCACTTTCCCGAGCGCTGGCGAACTCCAGGCCGCCTTCAGCGGCGGCGAGATCCTGGGCTTCTATGGTCCGGACTTCGAGCCCTTCGAGTTTCCGCAGAGTTTCGCGCGGGGGCGCTACGACGGCGCGCTCTGGGTGCGCTGGAGATCGGATCCCGCTCTCGACCTCACCTACAGCTGGGAATACGTGAATCGCGGCGGTGTCACGAAACTCGGCAGCGACACGCTCGCCGCAAGCGCCACGCGCTCGGGCGATCCCCTCGCGATCTCGATCCCGGAGCCATCAGTGCTTGCTCTGCTGGCAACGGGACTGATCGTGCTCGGACTGACGCGATTGCGGCCGCGCCAGCCGACCGATATCGGCGACTCGATCTGATTTTCAGCGGCGCCGCTTCTTCCGCGGCGCATTCACTGACCTGCTGCGACGCTGCCTCGGCAGATCAGCCGGCGGTTCTTCCACCGCATTCCACTGTTCGCGAAACGCCTGCACCGCCTCGCCGTAAATACCCGCGTGGCGATGCGACAGTACGAGCGAAGCCGGTGAGCACACGCGCGCCTTGATGAGTCCGAGATCCTGCGCAGCATCGAAGAGGCTCGGATACCAGCTCTCCCAGCCCGGCAGCAGCCGCTCCACTTGTTGACGTAAATGACTGCTCATCGCCCGGTCAGCGCACAATAGATAACATCTATCAAAATCGCGTGGCGCACGTCACAGCTCTGGCATCCGTCATCACATCCGTGGGTGCGCTGTAACCATCGCAAACGGATCCGAGGGTAACATGACCGGAGCGAGACGCCGCAGGATGCGGTTGCCAGGAGCGGGTGGAGTATGTCGGCGTCCAGGGACAGCACGAGAGTGGTCATTCCGCGCAGATCGCGTGCCGGCTCATCGCGACGCATAGAGATCGCCGCGCCCGAGCCGCCGGCCATGGTGGCGAGGGAAGAGCTCCTCGGCCATGCCTGGGTCGATCGCGATCTCGGCTGGCTCGATTTCAACCGCCGGGTGCTGCAGCAGTCGCTGGACGAACGCACGCCGCTGCTCGAGCGGCTGAAATTCCTCGCGATCTTTACCTCGAACCTGGACGAGTTCTACATGAAACGCGTCGGGTTGTTGCGGGGCAAGGCGCAGGTCGAGAGCGAGGAGGATCCGGTCACCCGTGCCGGTGATGCACGCGACCGGCTGACCAGCATCCGGATCGTCGTCAGCGAGCTGCTCGCGGAGCAGGCCACCTGTTACCGCGATACGTTGCTGCCCGCACTGCGCAGGCACGGCATCGTGCTTGCGAGCTGGAGTGAACTCACTGATGCGCAGCGCCACGAAGCATCGAGCTACTTCGACCAGAATGTCTCGCCGGCGCTCACACCGCTCGGCTTCGACCCCGCGCACCCGTTTCCCTTCATATCGAACCTGTCGACGAACTGGGGTTTCGTGCTGCGGCAACCCGGCACCGAGGAGCTGTTTCCGGCACGCGTGAAAATCCCCACGATGCTGCCCCAGTGGGTGCCGTTGAAGTCGGACGTCAAGTCCGACGAGCGGCGCTTCATCAGTCTCGAAGAACTGATCCGTCACAGCGCGGGGCGGATTTTTCCCGGTATGGAAATCGTCACCGCGACGCTGTTCCGGATCCTGCGCAACGCGGAGATCGACCTCGAAGAAGAAGAAAACGAGACCGTGCGCGAAGCGGTCACCGACGCGCTGCGCCAGCGCCGCTTCGAGCCCGTCGTGCGGCTCGACTTCGCGCCGGGACCGGACTTGACGATGCGGGAGCGACTGATGTCGCAGTACGAGCTCGCCGATGACGACGTCTACGAGCTCGGCGGTCTGCTCGATTACACGGGGCTGATGCAGATCGCGAGCCTCGAGGGCGCCGCACTGCGCGATCCCCACTGGACTCCATTGCCGCCGCCGCGCCTGCCGGACGAGGATGTAGACATCTTTGCGACGATCCAGTCCGGCGATCTGTTGCTGCACCATCCTTACGACAGCTTCGATCTGAGCGTCGAGGATTTCATCAGCGACGCCGCCGACGACCCGCAGACGGTCGCCATCAAGATGACCGTGTACCGGGTCGGCGACGACACGCCTTTCGTACAGTCGCTGATCCGTGCTGCCGAAGCCGGCAAGCAGGTCGCGTGCGTGATCGAGCTGAAAGCGCGGTTCGATGAGGCCCGCAATCTGCACTGGGCGCAGGAGCTCGAGAAGGTCGGCGCCCACGTGACCTACGGGATGCTCGGGCTCAAGACGCACACGAAGATCGCGCTGGTCGTGCGCAAGGAAGGCCAGGACTTGCGCTGCTACGCTCATATCGGCACCGGCAACTATCACGTCAAGACCGCGAAGTTGTACACGGACGTCGGGCTCATGACCTGCGATCGAGGCATCACGGGCGAGGTCGTGAATCTATTCCACTACCTGACGGGGTATTCGAAATCCCCAACATTCGAGCGACTGCTCGTCGCGCCGACGAACATGCGCCGTCGCTTTCTCGAAATGATCCAGCGCGAGATCGATCATCGCCGTCAGGGCCGACCGGCGCGGATCATCGCGAAGATGAATCAGCTCGAGGACATCGAGATCTCACGGGCGCTCTCGGCCGCGTCGCAGGCGGGCGTCGAGATCGATCTGATCGTCCGCGGCTTCTGTTGCCTCGTGCCGGGTGTGCCGGGCTGGACCGACAATCTGCGAGTCCGCTCGATCGTCGGCCGCTTTCTCGAGCACTCCCGCATCTTCTACTTCGCGAACGGCGCTACCGATCCGCTCGACGGCGAGTACTACATCGGCTCGGCCGACTGGATGTTCCGCAACTTGTCGCGCCGGATCGAGGCGGTCACACCCGTCAACGATCGCGCGGCGCGCGAGCGACTCTGGGAGATCCTGGATGTCGGCCTGAAGGATCGCAGGCAGGCCTGGCAGATGCAGGCCGATGGAAGCTACCTGCAGCTGCAACCTGCGGCGGACTCGACCGGTCCGGCCGCGGTCGGCACCCACGCCTGGTTCATGGAGCTCACGCGCAAGCGCGCCCAGCCCTGACCTGCTTTTCCCCTCGCCGGCGATTCGTGGCGCGGGCGACACACCCTGTCCTGCAACTCGAGGGAACCGAACCGCGGCGCAAGCGTTGCCGCAGTAACGTCGGGACGCATGAAGTCGCAATTGCGCGACATCCGGTAAACGCCACGACCTGTTTTCCGCTAGACAGAGCGCTCAATGGAGGAACGCCATCGTGATACGGACCATCACTACACTTTAAGCTGCCACTGCTCTCGCGCTGCTCGGCTCGAATGCCATGGCGCAGGACAACGAGGGGGGGCTTTACCTCGGCGCCGCCGTCGGCCAGTTCGACGTCGACCTGGACCAGCCCGACGAAATTGATGATGTGATCGAGGATTTCGACACCGACGATACGTCATGGAAGGCGTTCGCCGGCTGGCGCTTCAACCCTTACTTCGCAGTCGAGGCCGCCTATGTCGACTTCGGCGACTCCGGCGATAACTTCGACGCCAGCGGATCGAGCGGTGACTATACGATCGGCCTGTCGGGCTTCGCCCCCTACCTCGTCGGCTCGTTTCCGATCGGTCCCGTCGAGCTGTTCGGCAAGGTCGGTTACTACTTCTACGACCTCGAGGTAGACGTCGACATCGACGATCTCGGCGGCGACGTGTTCACGTCGGACGACAGTGGCGAAGACGTCGTCTACGGCCTCGGCGCCGGGATCACGTTTTTTGAGCGGGCGCATGCACGACTCGAGTACGAGATCATCGACATCGAAGGGACGGACGATCTGAACGCGTACTGGCTCAGCGCCGCGTGGCGCTTCTGAGGGAGCGCGGTCGGCCACCACAAACGGCCCCGGCAACCGCCGGGGCCGTTGGTTTCGTTCACCAGCGGTTGCGCAACTCCCGCAGTTTCAGAAAGACGGTCTTCGCGCTCGGCCGCTCGCCGAGCTGCGGACACGCTTCACGCAGGCGTGCGATCACCGACGGACTCGTGAGTCTGAAGAACGTATTGATCTGCTTCTCCTCCGCGAGCGTCGTAACGCGCGCCTGCGCAGGGTCCTGTTGTGCAACCTCTATCAGCAGTTGCTGCGCAACCTCGTTGTCAGGCTCGCGATCGAGCGTGAAGCGCAGATTGTTCTCGATGTAGTCGTGGCCGGGATAGATGCGCGTCGTGTCCGGGAGCTTTGCGAGCTGATCGACGAACGTCGCATAAAGCTCCTCGGGATGACCGCCGTTGTGGCAATTGCCCGCACCGGCGTTGAACAGCGTGTCACCACAGATCAGCGCGGGCGCGTCCGTGCGGGAAACGAGGCAGATGTGGCTCATCGTATGGCCGGGCGTATCGAGGCACTCGAGCTCGACCGAACGACCGATCAGGATCACGTCACCCGCGGACAATCCCCGGTCGATGCCGGCGATTCGGTCGCGGGCGCCCGCATGCGCGAGCAGCTTTGCGCCGGTCGCAGCAATCATCGCGCGATTGCCCCCCGTGTGATCACCGTGTTCGTGCGTGTTCATCACCTGCGTAATCTGCCAGCCGCGCTCCCGCGCACGGGCCAGACACTTCAGATGATCGAGCGGATCGACCGCGAGTGCCTCCCCGGTCTCTGGACAGGCCAGCAGATAGTTGAAGTTCCGATACGCGTTCGCCGTCCAGATCTGCTCGACGAGCATCTCGCACCTCCGCGCCGCAGACGCCTGGCAGTGTACCCGGGCTTCAGCGGGAGGATCGGCTCTTGCGCTCGGACGAGAACGCGTCGGCGATCTCATCGAAGAGATCAATGATGTTTGCCGGGACGCGCTCGAGGTCCCCGGTTCGCGTCAGCTGCGCGAGATGCCGTTGTGCAGCATCCACTCGCTGCCTCAGCGCCTCGATGCGCGCGAGGTCCGCACCCACATCGGCACTGCCGAGGGCGCGAGCCCGCGCCTCGGCTTCGAGTCTATCGATCTCGCTGTGCCAGCCCGCGATCTTGCCGGCCAGCGCCTGTGCTGCGGCGTTCTGGGACGCCATGCGCGCGGCTCTCGTTAATGGCGTGAGTGCCGCGTCGTGCGTAACAGCAGCCCGATGATCACGCCAGCTCCGGCGACCGCACCGACCACACCCCAGGGATGCTCGCGGGCAAAATCGTCGCTGGCACGGACTGCACGGCGTGCGGGCTCGAGCCACTGATCGGTCGCGAGTTTCGCGCGCATCCGCTCGAGCGACTCCTGCGCCCGGACGCGCGCGTCCACGACCTTGCGATTGGTCTCCCCAGAGGTCGCCTGGAGCAGCGCCTCCGTGTCCCTGGCGACTGCACGCAGGTCCCGCTGCAGATTGTTGCGTGCCCGCTCCATCGAGTTACCAAACCTCATAGACGCCTCCCGAATCTGGTACGCATTGAATGCGGCGGCCGTTGCGACCGCCGTCGGGTATTAATGCGTCAGCGCGCAGCGGGTTCCCTGCACGACGGAACTTACGCGGCGCTGATGGCATCGAGGGCCGCGACGGCGGTCATGTTGACGAGCCGGCGCACCGTCGGCGCCGGCGTCAGGATGTGCACGGATCGCGCCGCGCCGAGCAGAATCGGTCCGATCGTGACCCCCTCTCCGCCCGTCACCTTCAGCAGGTTGAAGGCGATGTTCGCGGCATCGAGCGTCGGCATCACGAGCAGGTTCGCTTCTCCTGCGAGTCGCGCGCCGGGCAGCAGGCGCGCGCGAATCGGTTCCGAAAGCGCCGCATCGCCCTGCATTTCGCCTTCGACCTCGAGGTTCGGGGCGATCCTGCGCAACAACTCGCAGGCGCTCGCCATCTTGTGCGCCGACAGCGAGTCCATACTGCCGAAACTCGAATGCGACAACAGCGCGACCTTCGGCACGATGCCGAAGCGCAGCATTTCGTCCGCGGCCAGCCGGGCGATCTCGGCCAGGTCCTCGGCAGCGGGATCCTGGTGGATGTAGGTGTCGCACACGAACAAGGTGCGGCCCTGCAACATCAGGACGTTCATCGCCGCGAACAGCCGCGCCCCCTCGCGTAAGCCGACTGCGTTACCGACGTGTGCGAGATGGTCCTGGTATCGTCCCACCACCCCACAGAGCATCGCATCGACATCGCCACGTCGCACCAGCATTGCGCCGATCAGTGTCGGGTACTGTCGCAGGTGCTGCTTCGCGAGCTCCGGCGTGACTCCCTGACGCCCCATCAACTGGTGGTACTCCGTCCAGACTTCGCGATAGCGGGGATCGCTTTCGGGATTGACGATTTCGCAGTCCTGACCCGGCGCGAGCCGCAAGCCATACCGGCGGATCCGGTAGTCGATCACGTCCGGTCGTCCCACCAGGATCGGTCGCGCCAGCTGCTCATCGACGACGGCCTGCGCCGCGCGCAGAACGGCCTCCTCCTCGCCTTCTGCATACAGCACGCGCTGCGGTGAGCGCTTCGCAGCGCTGAAGACCGGATTCATCAGGTTGCCGGAGTGGTATACGAACGCGGTCAGCCGCTCGCGGTACGCGTCCATGTCCTCGATCGGCCGGGTCGCGACGCCGGACTCCATCGCCGCCCGCGCGACGGCAGGAGCGATCTTCAGAATCAGCCGCGGATCGAACGGTCGCGGAATGATGTACTCGGGACCGAACGCGAGCTCCGCGCCGCCATAAGCCGCTGCGACGACGTCCGACTGTTCGGCTTCGGCGAGTTCCGCGATCGCACGCACGCACGCGAGCTTCATCGCGTCGTTGATCGTCGTGGCGCCGACGTCCAGCGCACCGCGGAAGATGAACGGAAAGCACAGGACGTTGTTCACCTGGTTCGGGTGATCGGAGCGCCCGGTCGCAATGATGCAGTCGGCGCGGCCGGCTCGCGCCGCCTCGGGCGTGATCTCGGGATCCGGATTCGCGAGCGCAAAGATCACCGGCCGCGCTGCCATCGTGGCCACCATCTCGGTGGTGAGCACGCCGCCTTGCGAGCAGCCGAGGAAGACGTCGGCACCGCGCACGATATCGGCCAGCGTGCGTGCTTCGGTCGCGCGCGCATAGCGTGCCTTGTTCGCCTCCATCCGCGCGTCCCTGCCCTCGTAGATGACTCCGCGCGAATCGGTGACCGAGATGTTCTCGCGGCGGACACCGAGATGGACGTACATGTCGAGACAGGCGATCGCGGCAGCGCCCGCTCCGGACACGGCGATCCGCACGTCCGCCAGGCGCTTGCCTACGATCTTCAAGGCATTGATCAGCGCGGCTGCAGAAATGATCGCAGTGCCGTGCTGGTCGTCGTGGAAGACGGGAATCTTCAGCCGCTCGCGCAGCTTCGCCTCGATCTCGAAGCACTCAGGTGCCTTGATGTCCTCGAGGTTGATGCCGCCAAGCGTTGGCTCGAGCGCGACGACGTGCTCGACGAAACGCTCCGGATCGCGCTCCGCGAGTTCGATGTCGAACACGTCGATGCCGGCAAACTTGCGGAACAGGCAACCCTTACCCTCCATGACCGGCTTGGCCGCGAGCGGACCGATGTCCCCGAGTCCGAGCACCGCAGTGCCGTTCGTGACGACCCCGACGAGGTTCGCGCGGGACGTGAGCATCGCCGCCTCGGCCGGGTCCTCGTGAATCGCGAGCGCTGCATAGGCGACTCCCGGGGAGTACGCGAGCGCGAGGTCCTGCTGATTCGTCAGGCCTTTGGTCGGCAGCACCGTAATTTTTCCGGGGACCGGGAGACGGTGGTAGCGCAGCGCGCTGTCGCGCAGTTTCTCGTCCATGGGGCGGCCTTTGGCATCGACCATTGCAGCCGACGTTATGCCACGAAGCGCTTGGCGGCAGGGAACTTCGTTCAGCGTTCGACCATTGTTCAGCCTGTCCGCGGCGCTCCAGCGGTGCCGGCATGGGACATTCGCGACAGGTGGGAGAGTCGACAATGATGAGGCATTCAGTACTGTGGTGCGCGATGCGCTGCGGCTGCGCGGCATCGATGCCTCGAGAATCCTGACGGCCGGCCGGGGCGAGGCGTACCCGGTGGCAACCAACGACACGGTCGCTGGACGACAGACAAACCGGCGTGTCGAAATCATCCTGTCGGACGAGAACGGTCAGCTCGCCGCCGGACTCGAGTCGACAGCGGACGACTTCGAGGACTGACCCGCAGCGGAGCCCGCGACAGCACCGCGAAGGAGCGAGGCACGCACGTAGCGCTTGATTCTGGTGCAGCCACGTGCACGTACGGACACAGAAAGCCCGGACCTCCGGGCTTTCTGCTTTGGCACGGATCCTGCTTTGCCCAGATCGGCTTCGCTCCCGTTCCGGAGGATCATCGACATGGAACTCGTCCTTTGCATCAGTGGAACCGCGTTCGAGCAGCCCTCGCCGCGGAGCTCGACCTGGAGCCGGAAAGTTGCCGCGATGAGCCGGCGTCTCGATACACGGTGGGCACGCGCGGACGACGATCCGGGATGCGATCCGAGTGTCGGGGAGATGCTGTGCACCAGCGCGGCCGCGCGCGTCGAGTTCGAGCTCGTGATGCTGCGACTCGCCGGGCAGGACTGAACCTCTCGAACGGAACGATCGTTCCGCCGTGGCGTTTCGCAACGAGTTGCAACGTTCACGGGAGAAGCACGATGGAGCACACTGAGCGCAGCGCCGATACGGGCGTTCGCAAGGACCTGCGCAAGCTCGCCGAGCTGATCGAAGAGGCCGAAGTCGGAATGCTGACGACGCGCGACCTGGACGGCACGCTGCGCAGTCGACCTCTGGCGACGTTGCAGGTCACGAATGACGGCGAACTGTGGTTCTTCACGTCGATCAAGTCGCCCAAGATCAGGGAACTCGACGAAGACAATCGAGTCAACCTGTCGTACGCGCGGCCGAGCGACCAGATCTACGCGTCGGTATCGGGGCGCGCGCGCATCTTGCGCGATCCCGAGAAGGCCAAGGCATTGTGGACGCCGTGGGCCAAGGTGTGGTTCCCCGACGGGCCGGACGATCCTGAGCTGGTGCTGGTGAACGTCCGGGTCGAGAAAGCGGAGTACTGGGATTCCCCGGATACGGCAGTCGGCCGGACGATCAGCCTGTTGAAAGCACTGACGAGCGACGAGGGCGAGGAAGCCGTCGGCGAGAACCGCAAGATCGATCTGCGCTGATCCCGCGAAGCCACCCGCGGGCAGCGCCTGCTCACTGCGGAGTCACGCTCGCGGTTCTGCGTAGAGTGACGGCGTCACTCGTGCGCGCGCCAGATACTCACGCAGATGGCGCACACCTTGACGGTCGAGCACGTTGCTGTGGTGGGGACGGTGAATGATGCCCTCTGCGCCGTTCAACCGCACGCGCAAACGCGCGCCTGACAACGGCTCGATCTCGGCGCCGAGATGCTTGAGCAGGGACTCGACTTCGCGCCAATGGATGTTGCCGCTGATCGGATCATGAAAGATCGTTCGAACGAGCTGTTCGTGCTTGTGACTCATGAGCGCCTCGCCTGAGTGCCAGCGGCTGTCGAAGCGGATCTGACCGGGATGCTACGCTGCCAGCCCGCGGGCCGGGTGGCAATGCGTAGCATTGCGCGCGCAGCGTCGCCGGATGCCGTCAGCGATCCGGGTCGATCCCGCGCGCGCTTGCGATAAACTTCGCGCCATGCTGCGTACGATCGTAACGCTCTGCCTGTCCGCATGCCTGTCCGCGCTGGGGCTCGCGTCCGCCGCGAGCCCGCCAGACACCCCTTCCGAGGAGGTCCGTGAGCGCTTCAAGGCGGCGCTCGTAGAGGCGAGCGACCCGAGCGCGTCGGCCGGAGACGACGCGGCACTGAACGAGTACCCGCTCTACGCCTACCTGCAGGCTGCACATCTCGCGCGCGCGCTGAGCGAGTCCAGCCCGGGTGCGACCGCAGCCGCGGAGCAGTTCCTGATAACGCATGGCGACGAGCCCGTCGCGCTGCAGTTGCGTCGCGCCTGGCTCGATCACCTCGCTGAGCGCGGCGCCTGGACTGACTACGCGCGGCTCTACCTGCCGGGCGCGGGTGAGGCGTGTCATGCGATCCATGCCGAGATCCGTACGGGCGCGAGTCACGCAACCGAGCAGCGCGCGATCGCACAATGGTTGACGCCTCGGAGCGCCCCGGAGAGCTGCGAACCGGTATTCGAGTGGCTGCGCAACCGCGGCGCCTTGACCGCCGCGTCGATCGAAGCCCGGGCCAGGCTCGCACTGGACGCCGGAGAACCGCGCCTCGCGAGGTGGCTCGCGAAGTCATTGCCGCCACCGCAAGCAGCACCCCTCACCGCGTGGGCCGCCCTGCTCGAGCAGCCGCGCGCGGCGATCGATCAGTTCCTTGCGTCCCCCCGTCGCCTGATCGACGAGCAGGCGTTGCACGCGGGATGGGTTCGACTCGCCCGCCGCGATCCGGACGCGGCGATGGACCGCTATCAGGCTCTGGTCGAGAAGTTGCCCGATCCGCCGGCGGCGCACAGTCGCTATGCCGAGCCACTGGCCCTCGCTTTGTCCTGGAGCCGACGGCCCGAGGCGCTCGAGTACTTCTCGCGAATCGCACCGGGCGACTTCGCCGAGCTCACGCACGAATGGCACGTACGTGCGGCGCTCTGGGCAGGCGACTGGGCTCGCGTCGCGACGGCGATCGCTGCGATGCCGGAGCCGTTGCGTGAACAGACGCGCTGGCGGTACTGGGCTGCGCGTGCCGCAGAGCAGAGCGGCGCGCGCGATCACGCGCGGCAGCTGTACCAGACCGTGATTCCCACGGACAACTACTACGCTCTGCAGGCCGCGGCTCGGCTCGAGCAGCGCTTCAGTCCAGTCCACGAGCCCATTCCGCTCAACGAGCGCGCCATCGATGCGCTGGCGCACAATCCGGTGCTGATCCGCGCGCGTGAATGGTGGGCGATTGGTGACCCGGACCAGGCGACCCGCGAATGGCGCTACGCCTATGGGCGGCTCAGCGAGTCCGAACGCGTCCAGGCGGTGGGTCTCGCATCGCGCTGGGGCTGGCATTTCAAGTCGATTGCGACGGCTGCCGGACTGTCGCTCTACAACGACTATCCGCTCTTGTATCCGCGCCCGTTCGATCGCGAAGTCACTGCGGCTTCCAGACTGACCCGCCTGCCCGACGAGCTGATCTACGCGGTGATCCGTCAAGAAAGCCTTTATCAGCCGCATGCCGTCTCGAGCGCGGGTGCCGTCGGGCTGATGCAATTGCTGCCGTCGACCGCCGCACGCACCGCGCGCAGCCTGAAGTGGCGCGCGCCGAGTCGCGCGGAGCTCAGGGAACCGCCGGTGAACGTGAAACTCGGCGCGGCGACACTGCGTGAGCTGTTCGACGAGTTCGCGGGTGAGACCGAGCTTGCACTCGCGAGCTACAACGCAGGTCCCGCCGCAGCACGCCGCTGGCTCCCACCGCAAGCCCTGGATGCGGACGTGTGGATTGAGAACATCCCGTACAACGAGACCCGCGGCTACGTGCAGCGAGTGCTGTGGCACAGCGTCGTGTTCAGCTGGCTCGATGAGCGCAGACCGCAGGACGTTTCAGTCCTGCTCGCCCGACTCGGCAACTCGTCGGGACTCATCGCCGGACGTCCGACCGTGCACGGCGGCGCCGAATCCGGACCCGAATAGCTCCACCGCCGATTTGGCGACCTGCGACGTATCGTAGAACGCGTAGGCACCGACGCCGATCGCACCGACGACGGGGAACAGGCGAGAGAGTCCCCTGGACAGCGAGCGTTCGCCGACGCGGGCGCCGACTTTCGCGAGCACGCCGCGCGAGAGACGTGCACCCACGCGCTCGACGATCACTCGCTCACCGACACGCACGGCAACGTCGCGCAGCGCCTGCGCGGCCGTGTGACGAAACAGACAATGCAGCATGTGCTCCCGCGTCAAGGTCGCATCCTGGCCATACGCGCCCGCGATATCGGCGACCATCTGCGCCTGAATGCGCCATATCGCCGTCAACTCCGGCAGGATCGTGAGCCAGCCGGCCGGGCCCGGCGGCAGCGCGAACGACGCCGCGGCAACCGCGGCTTTCCTGGAGGCCGCCGCGGCAATCGCCCTGGCGCGCTCCTGCGGCTGCGGACTCGGCGTTTCCCGGCTCACTGGCGGACGCGTCACGAGCTCGACGAACCGCTCGACTGCATGCGTCGTCAGCGCGACAGGGTGTTCTTCGGACTCGGCCATACTCGCGGAGCTCTCCGTCGTACATTCGAGGGATCAGCGTGGACACAAACGAGGCCGCTGTCGAGGGGGTTCCAAGTGATCCGACACTGCACGCGCGGCGAGCTCACCTGTCTTGCGTGGGCGACGTGGCTGCGAGGCAATGGTCGGCGACGAGCGTCGCGAGCACAGGCTGCAGTTCCGTCGGCAGATTGTGGCCCATTCCTTCGATCACCTCGAACTTGGCGCCGTGGATGTGCCGTGCCGTGTCGCGACCGGCGGCGACGGGCAACAGCGGGTCCGCGGCGCCATGAATAACGAGCGTCGGAGCCTCGATGCGGGCGAGGAGCGTGCGACGGTCGCCCGACGCCAGGATTGCGGCGAGCTGGCGGGCGGTGCCGGGCGGATGCAGTCCACGTTGCACGACCTGCTCGAAGTGCGGCCGGACCACAGCCGGATCGAGCGGGTAGGCGGGGCTGCCGATCACGCCGAATACGCCGAGCAGATGATCGACGACACTGTCCACGTCAGCCTGAGCCGGCCGGCTGAGCACGGCTCGCAGGGCTTTGTGTTCGCCGAAGGCGATGCTCGGTCGCGGATTTCCGCTCGTCGACATGATCGACGTCAGCGTCGCAACGCGTTCCGGCCAGTGTGCCGCGAGCACCTGCGCGATCATCCCGCCCATCGAGGCGCCGACCAAGTGCGCCCGCTCGACGCCGAGCGCATCGAGCACGCCGAGCGCATCGCCCGCCATGTCCTCGAGCGTATAGGGTGCACGCACCGGCAGGCGCAGCAGGGCCCTGCCGATCGCCATCGCCAGATTCGGCGCGCCGATATCGTCGAGCCTGGTGGACCGACCGCAGTCACGATTGTCGAAGCGGATCACTCGCAGCCCGCGCGCCACGAGCCCGTCGATGAACGCGTCCGGCCACATCGCGCCGGGCATGCCGAGTCCCATGATCAGCAGCACCGCAGGCGCCGTTGGCTGACCTCGCTCGTCGTAGTCGATCTCGAGGTCGCGGATACGCAGCGATGCCATACGCCCGCTCAATACCAGGTCGTGCGTGCCGGATCGCGATAGAACCATGCGCGGGCGCCGCCGCGATCGAACGGTCGCCATGCGCCTTCCGGTTGCGCAAGACGATCCGCGATCGCATACAGCGACAACGGATTCGCGCCGAGCCCGAAGTGGCTCGCCTGAACCTCGATGCTCTCGGCATCGCCGCTCTGCGGCTGCACGCTGCATTGCCACGCGACGATGCCGTCGGTGCGACTGAAGATCGAGGTCGTGGGGACCGGCGGTGAGATGCGCAACGGCTCGTGCAGTTCCGGAGCACCGATGCGATGCCCGGTCACGAGCTCGTAGACGCGCCATGCGTTGGTGGCCTTCGGGTGGCCCGTGAACGGCGTGCCGAGTGTGATGACCACGCGCACGCGATCCCCGAACTCCTTCGCGAGCTCGCGAGCATAGAGGCCGCCGAGGCTCCAGCCGATCAGGCTCACGTTGCGGCGGTGGCGCTTGCGCACCGCCGCCAGCTGCTGCCGGCAGGCATCGAGCACGCCATCGCGCAATCCGAGGTTCGATCCCTGCTCCCAACCGTACGTCACATAGCCACGCCCGTTCAGAAACCGCCGCAACAGTAACGTGGAGAGGTCCGAGGCGAGCAGTCCCGGATAGACGATGACCGGGTGTCCATCGCCGTTCGCGGTTCGCGCCAGCCACGGGTAGACGAGCATCCCGGCGCCGAACTCCCAGGTCGCGCGCCACTCGAGGGCCAGCCGGAACATGCCGGGAGCGCGCAGCAGGCCGAACGCGTACCAGTTCTCGATCAGGGTCTCCGCTGGTTCCGGGCTGCCCACGGCTTCACTTCTCGCGACGCGGTTTCGAGGGACGTCGACGCGCTCCCGCGGCGGCCCGTGGCTGCAGTTCGCGAACGGACGCTGTGATTGCGCGCGCCAGCGGCTCGAGGTCGGCGATCGAACTCGCTGCCGCAACCAGACCCAGGTGGAGCGCCCCGGCATAGCTCTGCACGGTGACGTTGAGCCCGAGCCCATGTTCGACGATCGAGAGCGGCCACCAGGTCTCGAGCCGGGCGCCGGCCAGGTAAAGCGGCACGTCGGGCCCCGGCACGTTTGAAATCACCAGATTTGCGATCGGGGGCAGGCGATCTGCGAGCCGCGAGCGGCCATAGAGCTGTGCCGCTGCGGACAGGAGCCACGGCAGTCCGAGCGATGGAAAATCCGTCGGCATGACGCTCCGCAAGCGCTGCGCGAGACCCTTCGCCGCGCGGGTGTGTGTCTGGATGGCGCGCAGTCGAGCTGCCGGATCCGCCACATCCGTCGCGAGCTCCGCGAGCGTCATCGTCGCGAGCGTGGTCGGCCGCTCATCGCCGGCCTCGCGCAGCGAGACCGGCATCGCGGCCACGAGCGATTGGCCCGGCAAGCCGCCGGCGGCCTCGAAGTATCGTCGCAGTGCCCCACTCACGATCGCGAGCACGACGTCGTTGATCGTTGCGTGGTGAGCCGCGGAGATCGTGCGGATCGTCGCCATCGGTATTGAAAGCGTCGCGATGCGTCGCTCCGCACCGATGGCCAGATTGAGCGGGGTTCGCGGTGCGAACCTGAATTTCGGCGCATTCTGCAGCAGCGCGACGATGACGCGCGCCGCATCGGGCAACCTGCCGGCAATGCGCGCTACCTGCTCGGTGTTGCTGCGCAAAGACGTACCGAGCAGCGACACCAGCGTCGTGCGACGTGCCCGCGGTATCGCCCGCGGCGGCATGGGTCGCGGCACGGGCCCCGGATCGAGCAGCGCCTGCGCAAGAGCCACCGCTGCGGCGCCGTCGAGCGCCGCGTGATGAAACTTCGTGTAGAAGGCGAGCTGGCCCGACCGGAGACCGTCGAACAAGTAGAACATCCAGGGGGGCTCTCCGGGCTCGAGTCGCCTCGCGTGCAGGCGCGCCACCTCGCTCAGGAGCTGCGCGTGAGTGCCCGGGCGGCGCAGTCGAACGGATTGAACGTGTCTTTCGAGATCGACGTTACGAACCGTTTCCCAGACCGGGTTCGCGAACCCGAGCGGCAATGAGCGCAGTCGTCTCGTGAGCACTGGCGCATACGGCATCCGGTCGGCCACGTGTTCACGAACCGCGGGCGCGAAATCGCCGGAGTGACCCGCCGGCGGCTTCAGCAGATGCAACGCCCCCACGTGCATCGGCGTCTCGTCGGTCTCGAGATGCAGGAACAGTGCGTCGAGTGCGCTGAGCGGTTGCATTCTTGTTGTGCTGACCCGTGGGCCGATGGTACCCGAGCCTAGAGGCCTGGCGACAGCGATGCGTGAACCGGTCTCACAATCCCAGCCAGCCGATGCAAGCTCGCGGCGATTCATTACAATCGGCGTCCCATGCTGCCCATCACGCTGCGGTTGCCCGTGCGAATGCACGCGCAACCCGACGAAGTCACCTGCGGACCGACCTGCCTGCAGTCCATCTACCGTTACTGGGGCGAAGACGAACCGCTCGAGGCGGTGATCGCACGGACGCGGCGGCTCGATCATGGGGGGACCCTCGCCGTGTTCCTCGCCTGCGATGCTCTGCGCAAGGGCTACGCCGCGACGATCTACACCTATAACCTGACGGTGTTCGATCCGACCTGGTTTCGCGCCAGCGTCGATCTCGTGGCGAAGTTGCAAGCGCAGCGTCGCGAAAAGCGCGATGCCCACCTGAAACATGCAACCGACGGCTATGTGGAGTTCCTCGAGCTCGGCGGGCGCTTGCGGCTGACCGACCTGTCGCGGCCATTGATCCGCGGCCTGCTGCGCCGGCGCCTGCCGATCCTGACCGGGCTGTCGGCGACGTTCCTGTACCGATCAGCGCGGGAGTTCGGCCCAGACGATCGTCCCGACGACATCCGCGGCGACCCCGCCGGTCATTTCGCCGTGCTCGCCGGATACCACCGCCGCAAGCGCAGCGTCCTGATTGTGGACCCCTCCGATCCGCATCCCTACGGTACGAGCCGCGGCTACTGGATCAACATCGACCGCGTGATGGGTGCGATCCTGCTTGGCATCGTGACCCACGATGCGAACCTCCTCGTGATCTCTCCTCGCAGCCGCGCAGTCCGCGCCACGAACGGCCACTGACATGCAGATCCTGATCGCCGTCGAAGAACCCGACGAGTGGTCGCTCGAAATCCCGGGCGTCACGATCGTTGCCGCGCGCATGTATCTGACCGATCCTGCCTATGCCGAGGGACGGTCGGTCAAGGTCTTCAACCTCTGCAAGTCCTATCGCTACCAGAGCCTCGGTTATTACGTGTCGCTGCTCGCCGAGGCCCGCGGTCACAAGCCGCTGCCGCGTGTGACGACGATCGAGGACATGAAGTCGCGCAATCTCGTGCGGTTCCTCACCGAGGAGCACGACGAGACGATCCAGAAGGTACTCGCACCGATCAAGTCGGACGAGTTCGATCTCTCGATCTATTTCGGTCGCAACACGGCCCAGCGTTACGACGCGCTCGCCCAGCAACTGTTCGGATTGCTGCAGGCGCCGCTCCTGCGCGCCTCCTTCGAGCGGCAGCGCGACCAGTGGCGCCTGCGCAGTATCCGGCCGATCGCGGCGAACGACATCCCGGCTGCGCACCGTGACTTCGTCGTCGAAGCGGCGACCGCGTATTTCCAGGGCCGCTATCGGCACGTTCGCAAGCGCGCCGAGCCGCGTTTCGATCTAGCGATTCTGCACGACCCTCGCAGTTCGGAGCCGCCGTCGGACTCGAAGGCCCTGCGCAAGTTCGAGACGGCGGCGGAAACCGTCGGCTTCGAGGTCGAGTTCATCACCAAGGACGATCGCGGCCGACTGCCCGAGTTTGACGCGCTGTTCATTCGCGAGACCACCGCGGTCAATCACTACACGTATCGCTTCGCGCGGCGCGCTGCCGCGGACGGGCTGGTCGTGATCGACGATCCGGAATCGATCCTGAAGTGCACGAACAAGGTGTACCTGGCGGAGCTGCTGAACCGGCATAACGTGCCGGCGCCGAAGACGCTGATGGTTCACCGCGGCAACGTGCAGCGGATCGTTGCACAGCTCGCGCTGCCCTGTGTCCTGAAGGCACCCGACAGCGCGTTCTCGCTCGGCGTTTCGAAAGTCGAGACCGAAGAGGAGCTCGCGGCCCGCGTGCAGGAGCTGCTCGCGAGATCGGAGCTGATCGTCGCGCAGGAATGGCTGCCGACCGAGTTCGACTGGCGTGTCGGCGTACTCGACCGGCGGCCGCTGTACGTCTGCAAGTACTACATGGCGCCCGGGCACTGGCAGATCATCGAGCGGCGCTCGGGCAAGGAACCGGCCGAGGGACCGTGGCAGGCGCTGTCGGTCGGCGAAGCGCCGGAGGAAGTCATCCGCACTGCATTGAAGGCAGCGAACCTGATCGGTGATGGTCTGTACGGCGTCGATCTGAAACAGATCGGCAATCGCTGCGTCGTGATCGAGGTCAACGACAATCCGAGTATCGACGCGGGCGTCGAGGACGGCGTGCTGAAGGACGCGCTGTACCGCGAAATCATGGGCACGTTTCTGCGACGGGTCGAAGAGCGCAAGACCAGGAGCTCCCGATGAGCGAATCGACCGTGCTCGGCGCCTTCACGGGCTGCGGGATCGAGCTCGAGTACATGATCGTCGATCGGAGCACGCTCGCCGTGCGCCCGATTGCCGACGAGCTGCTGCGCGCCGTGTGCGGTGTCTACGTCAACGACGTCGACCGCGGCGACTTCGGCTGGTCGAACGAGCTCGCAATGCACCTCGTCGAGCTGAAGAATGCCGAGCCGCGCCTGCCGCTCGCGAAGCTGCCGGCGCGGTTTGCGAGCGAAGTCGCCACGATCAATGCAGAGCTGCGCGCTTTCGATGCGCGGCTGATGCCAACGGCGATGCATCCGTGGATGGATCCGCGCGAGGAACTGCGGCTCTGGCCGCACGACTATGCCGAGATCTATCGTGCCTACGACCGGATCTTCGATTGCCGACGGCACGGCTGGGGCAACATGCAGAGCATGCACGTGAACCTGCCGTTCGCCGACGACCACGAGTTCGCGCGATTGCACTCGGCTATCAGACACGTGTTGCCGCTGTTGCCGGCACTCGCGGCGAGCTCGCCGTTCGCCGACGGACGCCGCCAGGATTTCCTCGACTTCCGGCTCGAGTGCTATCGCACGCACGTCGATCGCATCCCCGCGA
>Ga0268386_10000757_pt1 | contig 21061 bp, 12 predicted proteins | sample RVTome_15_FD_200260 | JGI IMG/M metagenome (GOLD analysis project Ga0268386, IMG submission 200260) | Soil microbial communities from uranium-contaminated site in the Upper Colorado River Basin, Wyoming, United States - RVT150D86... ...
CCTCGGAGCCCCGATCGGTTCGAGATCGGCGGGCCGTCATGTTCCCCCCCTGTGGTCTCTCATCGAGCGCGATCCCCGGTCGAGAATCGAGGCTGATGGAGCTGTCCCGGTCACGGTCGTGTCGCCACCAGAATACCAAGCGGGACAGCGGGCGCGGTGGATAGTAGAGCACGTCGTAGAGTGGCAGCCGCCGCCTCCCCCACTTGAGCTTGTAGTCAGCGAACTCGTGGCCGAAGTCGATCTCCCGGACCCCTCGGTCGATGGAGTCGGCCACCAGTTGGCCGAGATGCACGACGCCGGGGCTGTGACGGGAGAGATCCGGGTCGAATCCGAGCTTGGAGATGGTCGAGCGCGGCCAGCTCGCCGCCCCCCAGACGAACGAGACCGGCCGATCGCCAGCGTAGAGCACCGACAGGTCGAGCATGCCCAGTGCCGCGAGGCGGTGCGATACGTCGCGGAAGAAGGCTACGGTATCGTCGTCACTGATCGCGCGTCCGTCGCCAGCTCCTCCCTGCCAGCTCAGTCGGCTGACAAGGAGGGCGTCGTCGAGGAGGGCGTCGAGGTCCGCTGGTGGCGGGGGCGTGGTCAACCCGAGGCGAATGAGCCGCAAGGGTCCCGATCGGCGCAGACCGTTCGTGTGACGGGAAAGGCTCTTTCGCTGAGGAGAGGAAAGCGTTTGCCGGTACGCGTCCCACGAATGCGGGATGTCGATGATGACCGAGTCGCCGACCCAGGTGACGGCGCGACGGACTCCGGCGGGACCTGCGACCGGCGAACGGGGCCCGAGGAGCGGGGAGTCGCTCGGAACTCGGGCCATCCGACAGTAGAGCCAACGGTCCCTTTGGCACCGGAGCGCCTCCAGCAACGCTTCAGCCACTACGGCCGCGTCGGCCTGCGGCGAGATCAGCGCCGGTGCCCGCGGAAGCCAGCCCCCTGCGAAGCGCAGGACGGGCTGGCGAGTCCGCGCCACCTTCTCGGTCGTCAGCTCCAGGGGCACGACGCCGGCCAGCCTGTGGTCGTCCCAGGCGAGCACGACGATCAGAGGAGCCCCGCGGGAAAAGTGTAGGAGCGCGGTCGACCACCACTCGAACGATGCGTATGGTGAGACGTCGGCGGCCTCCCGGAGCGCATTCCACTCCGACTGCACTCTCGAAACGGCTTCAAGGTCGTGGATCAGTTCGATGCGCACAGACATCGCTAGGGTGATGCTTCCCTCACCGTCGCAGTCCCACACGACGCAGCCCCGCCGACAGGCGACGAAGAGCGGCACTCCGGTGGACAAGGTCGCGGGCGCGGAGGCTGCCCCAGTGCGCCGCGGCCGGAACACTGGCCCTGAAGACGCGAAGCCTGACCAGGGGGTCGACTCGCTTGGCCCAGTGGTACTTCCACGTCGCGGGATCGCCAAGATGATACGTCGTGACTTCGCCCCGGGCAACCTCGTGTTCCAGAACCCGGTATCGCAGGATGTTGCCGGGCGAGTATCGACGAAGGGCGGGATCGTAGCTAGGCTTGAGCTGTTCGATCCTGCCTTGGGCACGGAGACAGAGCTCGTAGGCGACGAGCCGCCCCTCGAACTTCAGGACATAGAGAGCAAAGCGCCCCGCCGCCGACTCCTCCTGGGCCAGACGAGAGTAGAAGGTCAGGGTGCGTGGACTGGCGGCGATCGGAGAGCCGTGGTCGCCTTTCCATCCCTTCATCTCCAGCTCGAAACAGAGCGAGAGGGTACGGGACATGTCCGGTTCGGCCCGGACGACGTTGAACTCGAGTGTCCCCTGCGCTTCGAGTTGTCGCAGCTTCCGGCTGGTCTCCCGGACCATCTTGCTGGGAAGGGCCCGACGACACTCATCCCAGGGGGACCGGAGCTCGATCACGTGGTCTCCGCCCGACTCCCGCGCGTCCACGCGTAGGCGCTGCTCTTCCGCGGCGGAGAGGACGCCGCTCACCAACGGGTCGTCCGGAGGGATACGCTCGATGTCGATCATGTCCACGTCGTTCAGCAGGTGCTCCAGCGCGCCCGCCGGGATGTCGCGGTCGTGCGTATCCAGAGCGTAGGAGCACCGAGGTGAGTGGGCGTTCGAGATGGAGGCCCAGCGCTGCAGGACTCTTCCCTGCCTGCGCAAGGGAAGCATCCCGACCAGGCGATCCCCACGGTAGGCTGCGTGCAACGCCAGGGCGTCATCGTCTTCGCCGAACGCGGACCAGAAGCAGCGCGTCCAGATCGCGTCGGCAGTCGGGGAGGGGGAGGTGGATTGCGCCAATTGGTCCCAGTCCCTGACCAGCATCCCCCCGGCCAGGGCTTCTACCGCGGCCGTGCCCCTGATCACTTTCCACCGTAGCCCCAAGGCGGGTCGCTCAGTGACGACGGGTCCCGGCTTTGGCGGCAGCTCGGGGGGGGGCTCACGCCTGCTCATGCGGTCTTTCCCGCCGACAGCCGACGAAGCGCGTGGCGTATCGCATCCTGGTCCGCCTCGGAGATCCCGGGCTCGGCAACCGAGAAGCCACACGGCGCGCGCCGCCTCGTCTGGAGTGGTACTCCCCGCTCATCCGCGAAGCGCGCTATGCGCGCGAGCGCGACCGCCGGCTTGGCGCAGAGCTCGACATAGTCGATCCAAAGCGAACGTCCCGCTCCGATCCGCGTGAGGTCCGCCTCGGCGTCCTCGCGACAGAGGACGACCTGGGCGCACACCTGTTCGATGGTTCCCAGGTCCCTTGCTCGCTCGTAGCCCCTGGGCTTGACCGACATCCAGGTCCGGGCGTCAATGCCCCGTTGTCGCTCCCGGCGCCGACGTATTCGTAGCAGAGACGACGCGGTGGCAACTGGGTCGCGATGAATGAAGAGGAACAGAGACCGTGGGAAGACACGGTCCAACGCTCGAATCCGGACGCAATGATTGGGGTCCTTGTTGATGAATGGGGCGCCCAGGATGCTGCTGGTGGCTGCCACTAGCCGGCGCATCTCACCGGCCTGGGACTCGGTCAGCCAGCCCTCGTCAACATAGGAGTCGGGCAACCAACGTCCCCAGATGTCCAGTCCCTCGCTCGGACCGGCGGGACGGCGCTCCCGGCCGTAGTCGCTTGTGAAGTCCGAGGCGTGCCGACGGATCCATCCACGCATGAGCCGGGTCACGGTGGCGACGTACCTGGAGTGCTCGTTGGCGGCGTTGCAGAAGTATGCCGCGTGGCAGCAGTGCGCGAGGAGCTGATAGAGGAGCGTCGTGCCGGAGCGGGGAGGTCCCAGAATGAAGAGGGGTGGCCAGCGAAGAGGTGGCGTCCCTGCGAGGTAACGCCGTTCCACGGCTTCCAACATCAGCCGGGACGCCCTGGCGAGCATCGTCTTCAATGAGACCAGAGTAGAGGCTCCGTAGAGGCTCCTCGACTGGCGGAGCCCGGTTAGCTTGGCTTCTGAAGCCGGATGGTCGCTGGGATTATACCCCCCGGGCCGAGCTTCGGTCCGGGTCCGAAGCTGCGATCCTGCACACAGTGTTAGTCCACGAGACGACAAGCGTATATCGGCGCAGCGATCCCATTGGGTGTTGACCGAATCCGGGCGGGAGGGTCCCTGCAAGGATGACCGCACCTGTCGGTGTCCTCCCGGACCTCGTAGGCAGTCGGTAACGGGGTGTGCTACATTCTCGGCAAGCAGGCAGCGGGTGAGATGAGTGAGAGATCGGTGAGCCTTCATGTCTTCGCCACCTGCCCGCAGTCGCGAGGGGCCGGGGTGGAATCGTACCTTCGCGACGTCCGTGACGTGGCCCGCTGGAGCGAGGCCGCGGGCTTTTGCGGCATCCTCGTCTACACGGACAACGGCCTGGTGGACGCTTGGCTGGTGGCCCAGATCGTCATCCAGAGCACCGAGCGGCTCGCGCCCCTGGTCGCTCTCCAGCCCGTGTACATGCACCCCTACACAGCGGCTAAGCTCGTTTCGTCGCTCGCGTTCCTGCACGGACGGCAGGTCTTCCTGAACCTGGTTGCTGGTGGCTTCAAGAACGACCTGGAGGCCCTCGGAGATAGCACGGCACACGACGACCGCTACGAGCGCCTCATCGAGTACACGCTGGTGGTGAAGGCGCTCCTTTCCGGGGGGGCTCCCGTCACGTTCGAGGGGAGGTTCTACAACGTACGCAACCTTCGCATGGCGCCCGCTCTGCCGCCGGAGCTCTTCCCCGGGCTGCTCATGTCGGGGTCTTCGGAGGCCGGCCTGTGCGCGGCCGCCCGCGTCGGGGCAACCCCCATCAAGTACCCGAAGCCGCCCGGCGAGGAAACGTCGGCCGAGACGATCGGCTCCGCTGCCGGCATTAGGGTGGGCATCATCGCCCGCCCCGACTCCCGAGAGGCCTGGAGAGTGGCCCACGAGCGGTTCCCCGAGGACCGCCGGGGCGCGATGACCCACCAGCTCGCCATGAGGGTGTCCGACTCGTCGTGGCACCATCAGCTCTCTGCCATGGCCGGGGCTGCTGCGGAGGAGGAGGAGAGCCCCTACTGGTTGGGGCCGTTCCAGCACTATCAGACCTTCTGTCCCTATCTGGTCGGGAGCTACGAGCGCGTGGGATTCGAGCTGGCCCGCTACGTAGGCCTTGGCCACCGCACGTTCATACTGGACATCCCGCCGTCCTCCGAGGAGCTGGAGCACACTCGGGTCGCGTTCGCGGCGGCACGGGGAGATGGCATGTGACCCGGCTGCTCCACCACTGGCTACGCGATCAGGCCGAGGCGCGGCCACGATCCATCGCGGTGGCGATGGGCGAGCAGACGCTCGACTACGGCGACCTGGACCGGTCGAGCAGCCAGCTCGCCCACCTGCTTCGGGAGGCGGGCGTGCGGCGGGGGGACCGGCTCGGCCTCGCGCTCGACAAGTCACCGACCGCGATCACGGCCATTCTCGCGGTGCTGAAGGCAGACGCCGTCTACGTGCCGCTCGACGTGGCGAGTCCCCCGGCCCGCCTGGCCCGGATCCTTCGGGTGGCCGAGCCGAGGCTCTCCCTGGTTGATGCCAGGGGTGGCCGGATGCTGTCGTCGCTCCGGTCCGAGGAAGAGGGCGGCGATGCCCGTCCCGTGGTTTGGCTGGACAAGGAGCCGGTGACCCTCCAAGGCCTGGAGGTGTGCGGTCGCCTGCAGGACCTCGACGCGCTGCCCGTCACCGCGCCCGAAGAGGCGAACCGGGCCGACGACGCCGCGCACATCCTCTTCACTTCGGGCTCCACCGGTCTCCCCAAGGGCGTCGTGATCCGGCATTCCAGCGTCGTCCGCTTCATCGAATGGGCGGTCTCCCACTTCGGAATCGGGCCTGACGACCGCGTCTCCCAGCACTCTCCCCTCCACTTCGATCTCTCGACACTCGACATCTACGGCTCGCTGGCCGCGGGGGCGGAGCTGCACCTCGTCCCTCCCGCTCTCAGCCTCCTTCCCCATCGGCTCGCCGACTTCATCCGGAGCGCCTCGCTCACCCAATGGTTCTCCGTGCCGTCGCTCCTCACCTACATGGCCAGGTTCGACGTCTTGTCCCCCGGCGACTTCCCCTCCCTGAGACGCCTTCTCTGGTGTGGAGAGGTCATGCCGACCACCACGCTCGTCCACTGGATGGCGCGGCTCCCCCACGTGGCGTTCACGAACCTGTATGGCCCGACCGAGACGACGATCGCGAGCAGCTTCCACACGCTGAGGGAACCTCCGGCTGACGAGCGTGCCCCGATCCCGATCGGCCGTCCGTGTCCCGGTGAGGAGCTGCTGGTGCTGGGGCCAGACCTGGGCCCGGTGCCGGCCGGCGAGGTCGGAGAGATCTTCATCCGGGGGGTCGGGGTGAGCCCCGGGTACTTCCGGGACCCCGAGCGCACCGAGGCCGCCTTCATACCCGACCCCGGCTCGGCGGAGCCCGGGTCCCGAATCTACCGCACCGGCGACCTCGGCCGCGTCGACGAGGACGGGCTCTTCTACTTCGTGGGCCGGGCCGACACCCAGGTCAAGAGCCGCGGCTACCGGATCGAGCTGGGGGAGGTGGAGTCGGCCCTGGCCACGCTGACGTATCTGCGGGAGAGCGCGGTCGTGGCCGTCGCCGACGACGGTTTCGCGGGTGCGACCCTCTGTTGCGGATACGTGTCCCCGGATCTCGCGGTTTGTCCTTCGTCGATACGGAAGGACCTGGTCCGTCTGCTTCCTCCCTACATGCTCCCCGCTCGCTTCCGCAGGTACGAAGGGTTGCCCCGGAACGCAAACGGGAAGATCGACCGCCGGGGTCTCCAGGAGGCGTTCGCCCGTGACGGCGGTGACGCTTAGGCCCCTCGAAGCGGGGGACGTGGACGTGGCCGCCTCCTGGCTGTCGCTGGAAGAGAACTACAAGTGGCTGGACTTCGGCGGCGGCCAGCAGAGCCTGAGCGCGGCCTCCCTCGCGTTCATGAGGCTGCGCGACCTCCACGAGCTGCTGGTCTTCACCGTCGGCGAGGGGCCCGAGCCGTGCGGGATCGTGGCCCTCAGCAACGTCGCGCGGCCGTTCGGAACCGCGTCCCTGTGGTACGTCTTGGGCAAGAAGGAGCACGCCGGCCACGGCTGCACGACGCGGGCGGTCGGCCAGCTTCTCGAGATGGCCTTCGGCGCCCTCGGCCTCCAGGCGGTGAACGCCTGGGCGGTCGACGGAAACGTGCCGTCGCTGCGGGTCCTGGAGCGCAACGGGTTCCGCCTCGTCGGTCGCCAGCGTCGCTGCCACCGCGTGGAGGGCCGCCTGCGCGATAGGCTCCTCTTCGACCTCCTTGCCGAAGAGCGCCCGGGGTGACCGGGCAGGGGACAGTCGAGCGACTCCTGAGCCTGTTCGCGACACGGCTCAACCTGCAGATATCCTCTCCCGAGGCGAACCTGCTGGAGGGGGGTCTCCTTGACTCCCTGCTCCTCGTCGAGTTGCTGCTCGCATTGGAGCAGGAGATGGGCGTGACGTTGTCCCTGCGTGATATCGACCTCGACACCTTCAGCTCGGTGCACCGCCTCGCCGCCTATCTCGACGGGCGGCTCGGGGGAAGCCGGGGTGAGCCGTGAGCGCCCTCCGCCGCTTCGAGGAGGGGGACATCCCCGCGGTGGCTTCTCTCTTCGGACGCGTATTCCTGGCCGGGCGTTCCCCGAGTCCGGCCGCGGACGACTACTACCGGGAGATCTTTTTTCGCAGCCCGCTGCGCGACCCGGAGCTGACTTCGCTAGTGGCGGAAGCCTCGGGGAGGGTGGTCGGATTCGTCGGCGTCGTCCCTCGCCGCATGAGCTTTCGAGGGCGGCCCCTGCGCGTCGCCGTGACTACGCAGTTCATGGTGGAGCCGGAACAACGACACACGCTGGTGGCGGTAGACCTCTTGCGGCGTCTCCTCGCGGGTCCCCAGGACCTGTGCCTGGCCGACGCCGCGGGCCGGGAAGGCCAGCGGCTCTGGGAGGCCCTGGGAGGCCAAGCGTCCCTCCTCTATCGCCTCCATTGGACGCGGCCTCTGCGACCCTATGACTACGTGCTGTCGGTCGTGCGGCGGCGCCCCGGGTGGGGAGCTCTCGGCGCCCTCGCGGCGCCGTTGGCCTGGGCTGGCGACCTTGCGGCGACCGGCCTCTCGTCGAGCCCGTTCGCGGTGGCGCCCGCCCAGGCTCGGGCCGAAGAGGTGTCCCCGCACACGCTGGTCAGCCAGGTGGCGGCGTCTGACCTGGGCTGCGTGGTCCAGCCTGTTTACGACGAGCCCTCGTTGCGGTGGCTGTTCGGCCTCCTCGATGGACCGGCTCGGCGAGGGACGCTCTACTGTGCCCTGGTCCCGTCCCGGACGCGAACGCCGGGCGGCTGGTTCGCCTTCTTCCTTCGGCCCGACCGGGTCGCCGACGTGGTCCTGCTCTACGCTCGCCCGACCGAGCGCTCCGAGGTCCTGGGGCAGCTCTTCGAAGCAGCCGGGAGACTCGGAGCCATAGCGATGCGGGGCCGAATGGAGCCCGCGTTCGCGGAGGAGCTGAACGACGCCCATGCCTTCTTCCGCTGCGACGGTCCTCTCACCCTGCTCCACTCGCCCCACTCCGAAGTCCTCTCCGCGTTCCATCAGGGGCAGGCCTTCTTCTCCCGCCTGGACGGCGAATGGTGGATCAACTTCCGACAGAGGGTGAGCTCTTAGAGGGGTGCCATCTCGACGTCACAAGGTGTCGTGGGCGGACAGCGTGCGGTCGACGAACATCAGGTGCCACAGCTCGAGCTGGAAGAGGATCCACAGGCGCTTGTCCTGGTCCGTGCGGCCGGCCGCGTGATCATCGATCAGCTCGCGGACGCGCTTCTCCCTGAAGTAGCCCCGGGACCGGGCCGCCGGGGAGAGCAGCACGTCGTGCAGCACGCCGAGGAGTGAACCGCGGAACCACTCGGAGGTGGGCACCTTGAAGCCCCACTTCGGACGCTTCACGACCTCCGGGGGCAGGAGGGGGGCAGCCAGCTTCCTGAGCAGCCATTTCCCGGAGAGGCGGCGGAGCTTGAGGCGCCGGGGCACCCCACGGGCCAGGAGCTCGACCAGGCGGTAGTCCAGGAACGGGCACCGGAGCTCCAGGGAATGGGCCATGGTCATGCGATCCCCCCTCAGGAGCAGGTTGGCGGGGAGCCAGTGCCGCGTGTCGAGGTAGAGCATCTCCTCCACCTCGGAGGAAAAGGACTTGCCCGCGAGGGCCCGGCGGCCGAAGGCGTGGATGTCGTCCTCCCCCTGCATGTCGGGGCTGAGCAGGGAGTCTCGCTCGGCCGGCGGGAAGGCTCCGAACCAGGCGGCGTGACGCTCGAGGCGGTCGCCCTCCGCGAAGGACTCGAGGGCGAGCTGGGCACGCCTCAGGCGGAACGGCAGGGCGTTTGCCAGCCCCCGGAGGACGGGGCGCGGGATCGCGCTCAGCAGGGGACCCAGGGCCCCCACGAAGGCGTACTTGGGATACCCGGCCAGGGTCTCGTCGCTCCCTTCGCCCGACAGGACCACCGTCACCTTGCTGCGGGCCAGGCGGGCGAGGAGGAAGAGGGGGATGTCTGAGGCCTCGGTAATGGGGGTCTCGCGGGCCCAGAGGACCGCGGGGATGCTGGCGACGAGGTCGTGGGAGCCGACCTGGACCTCGTGGTGGTCGGTGCCGTACCGGAGGGCGACCTGGCGCGCGTAGGCTGTCTCGTCGACCCCGGCCGTGAAGCCGATCGAGAAGGTCTTGAGCGGCTCCGGATGGATCCGCGACATGAGGGCGACGACCATCGACGAGTCGAGCCCGCCCGAGAGGAACGCCCCGACCGGGACGTCGGCCACCATGCGCAGTCTCACCGCGTCCTCGAGGAGGCTCCGGAAGCGCTCCTCCACCTTGTCGTCGCGCGCGGACGTGGCCTCGTCCGAGAAGCGGTAGTCCCAGTAGGGGGTCGGCGCGGCCATTCCGCGCCGCGCGGAGACCCGGAGGGTGTGGCCGGGAGGGAGGCAGCGAACCCCCCGGAACAGGGTCTCCTCCCCGGGGACGTACCGATAGGCGAGGAAGGCGGGGATCAGGCTCCGGTCCACCTCGGCGGAGACCGACGGATGCTCGAGGAGGACCTTCACCTCCGAGGCGAAGACGAGCGCTCCCGGGACCTCGGTGTAGAAGAGCGGCTTCTTGCCCAGGCGATCGCGAGCGAGAAGAAGCTCCTGATCCGCGGCGTCCCACAGCGCGAAGCCGAACATCCCGTTCAGACGGGAGACCAGGTCGGAACCCCAAGCGCGATACCCCTCGATGAGCACCTCGGTGTCGGAGCTGGTGCGGAAGGCGGCGCGGTGGTCCTTCTCGAGAGCGGAGCGCAGCTCGCGGTAGTTGTAGATCTCGCCGTTGAAGACCACGGTGTAACGGCCGCGGGCGCTCGACATGGGCTGGTGCCCACCGGAGAGGTCGATGATGCTGAGGCGCCGGAAAGCGAGACCGATCCCTCGGTCGACGAAGAACCCCTCGTCGTCGGGCCCGCGGTGGGTCATCGCCGCCGCCATGCGCCGGAGGACGGCGTCGTCCGGGGCGTTGCCCTTCAAGTCGAAGATCCCGGCGATGCCGCACATCAGGCCCACTCCGCGGCGGCCCGCGCGAGACCGTCGGCGCCGCCCAGGGCGTCCGCCCGAGTGACGAGGAGGGTCTCGAGGTGGGCCGAGGGCTGCTTCACGGTGAGGCGCAGGTGGGGGACGGGGCGCCTCTCCCGGTAGCGGCGCGAATCGAAGCCCGCGGGAAGGCGCTCGTCGCCCACGAACGACTCGGCCCCGAGGTCGCCGTCCCCGCGAACCACGAGTCCCAGGATCGGCTCCCCGTCCCGGAGCACGAGCCACGAGTGGAGCGGGCCGAGAGGCCGCAGGGCGAGCCCATGGCCCAGGTTCCAGAAGAGCTGGTACCGGTGCTCGGTCCGGCCGAGGAGCCGGTCTGCCACCCGGTAGCCGAGGCCTTTCCGGTAGCTGACCGTGCGCTCGTGGGTGACGGGGTCGGGGAGTCGGTGATAGCCGTCGTGGGTCCCGCGGACGGCGAAGCGATCCGGGGCGTCCTCGAGGCCCTGGAGGCGTCCGTTGGCGTGGGTAGCCCAGAGAAAGGGCCCGGCGAACTCTGCCTGGTCGAGGCCGTCCACCCCCACGGTGTTGTGGGCCGAGGTCCCCTTGAAGAAGCGACGCCAGCGCTCGTCGGTGTGATAGACGAAGGTCCCGGCGTCGGTGAGCACGGTGGCTTCGCCCCGCTTGAGCCCCAGCGAGAGCTGGTCGCAGTGGGCGTGGGCGGCGATCGCCGGGTACCCGAAGGGACCGGCCTTGAACATCAGCGAGAAGCCCTCGTCCGTCGAGAGGAAGTAGCCGCCGTCCGCGAACAGGCGACGTGGTGCCGGAGGTCCCGAAACGACCGGCCGCGGGGGCTCGACCGCGCCGTGCCAGTAGGCCGACCGCCGGTCGGGAACGGCGTCCCGGCCCGCCCGGAGGGCGATCCGAGTCGCGTGGCCGAGGAAGGCCGGGTCGCGGAAGAGCAGCCACCCCGACCACAGCAGCGACTCGTAGACTCCCACCGTCGTGCCCCGGTTCAAACCGGTGACGGTGCCGTCGTCCCGGTCCCCCACCTCGAAGGCCTCCCCGGCGTCGTCGGTCATGGCATCGACGAACTCGAGCATCCGGCGCGTCCTTCGAGAGAGCTCGTCGGGGACGTCCCGCCCCGCCCGGCCGAGGAGCGCGACCGTCGTCAGCGCGTATTCGAGGGTGTAGTGGTGGTAGTAGATCGCCTGCTCGCGGCTCGCTCCGTCGGGGAACGTCTGCCGGAGGACCTCCGCCGCGAGCTCCCGGGAGGCGAAGGGCAGCCATCGTGCACACGCAGGAGCGTCGGGAAAGAGGACCGCCGCGGCCAGCAGGCCGAGAAGCTCGCCCACCAGGTGGTTGTTGGCGGACGAGTGGCGGGAGAGTGAACGGCGGATGAAGGCGGCCTGCTCAGCCACCGAGGCGGCGACCCGCGGGCGGGCCGCTCGCGCGCCGGGGGAATCGGCGCACAGGTCGAAGGCGATGCCCCAGGAGAGGATCCGGAGGGCCATCTCGAGCGGGCTGACCCAGTTGATCCCCCGGTAGCGCGGGTTGGCGTGAATCCAGTCCAGGACGAGGCCGACCAGGGCGGCGGCGTCGTCCTCGTCGTGGCGGTCTCGGTAGGCGAGGGCCCAGGGGACGATGAACTGGTGGCGGTTCAGCTCCCAGGTGTACTTGCTGTCCCCCACTTGCCGGGGGTCGCGGTAGTCCAGGTCGCCGTAGAACCGGAGGGGCGCGCTCGTCCCGCTCCGGTAGTCGCGGGACCAATCGACGGCCTCGGGACAGGGCCAGGCGAGTCGCACGTCGAAGAAGGCGAGGCTCCGGGGGCTCGCCGGAAGGAGTGTCGGCGGCGACGGGCCGTCGGACTGCGGGGCCGTTCGCGCAGTCAGGCGCCGGCCCTCCCTTCGAAGCGCCTGGGAGATGCGATACGCCATCTCCGGGGCCGACATGGCCCGAAGGCGGGCGCCATACCAGGCGGCTCCCCGCCTCCCCACGTCATGCCCAGGCGGCGCGGAGCCGATTTCCCACGCGACCGCCGACCTCGGTGAGCTTGTCTCGGGCGCTGCGGGGGAGCACGTAGAGCCAGTAGAGTGGCGCCAGGATCGCCGCTCCCGAAGCGCTGCCCGTGACGAGCGCGAGGAAGGGACGCTCAGGGAAGAGCAGGCGGCCCGCGACGAGGCACGCGGCGAAGGGCACGGCGCAGAGCAGCGGCGAGAGGTAGGCTCGCCGCACGTAGGCGGCCACCGGAAGCTGGAGCCGACGGCAGGCGTCGAGGAGCACATAGAGGCCGCTGCCGAGCGCGAGGGACACCGCTACTCCCGAAGCCGCTCCCGGCAGGCCGAGGCCCATCCGGCCGACGAGCAGGTAGCTGAGCCCCAGGCCGAGGAACGAGCTGACCAGGCCGACCAGGCCCAGTCGCCCGTGAGCATTGAGGCCGGTGAGGATCGTGACCACGGGGCGCTGGGTGAGCACGGGGAGGAACCCCGCGGCGAGGATGGCCATGACCGTGCCTTGCGCGTAGCGCGGTCCCATCCAGAGGCGCAGGATCGGGTCCCCCATGATGGCGAGGCCGAGCAGGAGGGGAAGAGCGAGGCAGGCGGCGAACCGGGTCGATTCCACGAGAAGGCGTCGCAGGTCGTCGGACTTGCCCCTCGCCTGCAGCGAGCTGGCGGTGGGGGTGAGCACGTGGGCGAACTTGTTCAGGAACGTCTCGGCGTGCCGGAGCAGCGAGTTGGGACGCGCGAAGAGCGCGAGGGCGGCCGGACCGAGCTGACTCGCCACGAGCAGGCTGTTGCCCTGGAGCAGCACCAGGCGACCCAAGCCGGGAACGGACGCCTTGATCCCGAAGATCGCCATCCGGCGCACCTGGCCCCAGTTCGCGTAGGCCAAGCCCAGCCTGAGCTCCGGGCACACCCGGTAGGCAACGGCCCGACGGGTCAGCTCGCGGGCGACGACCCCGCAGAAGTAGACGAGGGCGAGGCTTGGGAGGCCGCCCCCGAGAAGGAGGGCGCCGATCATGGCCGCCGTCTTGAGCGCGTGGAAGCCCGCGTTGATGGCGTTGTGGAGGTCCCAGCGGTGGGCGCCGATGATGACGCCGTGGAACGTGTCAAAGGCGATCTCCAGGGCGAGGCTCGCCCCGAGCAGCGCCACCACCGGCGTGGCCACGTCGAGATGGACTCCGATCTCTCGCGTGAAGAGGTAGGGCAGGGACAACGAGACCGTGGCGGTTGCCGCCAGACAGAGTATCGCCGCGGAGGCCTGGACGAGCATCACTGAGGACGCGGCGCTTCGCAGGCCCGGCACGTCGCCGGCCGCCCGGTACTTGGCGACGTAGCGGCCGAGCGACGAGCCGACGCCGATCTCGGCGAGCCCGAAGTAGCTGACGAGGGACCAGGCGAAGTCCCAGACCCCGAGGGTCGCCTGGCCCACCTGCCGGTCGATGACTCTCGGGAGGACGAAGCCGGCCACCACGAAGACGACGTGCCCCGCCCAACTCGCGAGGACGTTCCAGGCCATGCGCTCGCGGCCAGTGTGGTCTTCGGGCGAAACCTGGACCTCGTCGACGCCGATGGCTGCGCAGGTGCTGTCCTTCACGCCCCCTGTGATCCTCCCGGCCTGGCCCCCCGGGTCCTTGGAGCGTGAAGAGCGACACTCCGAGGGCCTTCGCCGGCGAGCGGCGCCACAGAGGGCACCGCAGCCTCTCCCGCGCGTGACCGCGGGCGGCGACTCTCGAGAGGGGTTAACGAGAGATCGGGAAAGCGCTCAGTTCAAACATCAGTGTAGCCACCCCTGCCGCAGAGTGTCAAGGCGCACCGTGCAGCGCTCATGCGGTCTCGGAGAGCGATGAGGAGACAACGCGCTCTGCACGGCGTCAAAGATCCTCGTCCCCGATGCGCCTGGCGCCCGCCAATCCTGTGTCGTGGGCCCGGTCGCGGGGAGGGTCAGGGGTCTGGAGGAGGCCGGTCGGCGGGCGGGGTGCCCGCCGACTGCCTGCCGACGAGGAACACGATCCCATCGAGAAGACGGACATGTGCCCGCTCGGCAAGCGTTGACGCTTCGGTGAGCCGGTTGAGGAAAGCCTCCGCCTCCCCGTCGGCGCGCGCCCGCTGGACGACACCCCCGAGATGGACGAGGTAGCGTGCTCCGAAGCGATCGGCCAACGCATCCACCTGCTCCCAGGAGAGCGCGCGCGCCCCCGAGTGGGGACGACGCGGCAGGCGAAGGACGCGCCGGTCGGGGCACCAGTACGCCACCTCGGCCCCCCGCGTGGTCAGGACCAGCTCGCTCGCGACGGTGTGCCCGCGCAGCCACGCCAGCGTGGGGCTACCCCGCGCCGCCGAGACGTAGCCCACGATCTCCCGATCCGCAGCGCGGACGACGGGGGCCCACTGGCAGGCACAGAACGCCATTCCTCCCACCCTCGCCCAGGCAAGGGCCCTTGGGTGCTCTTGGCCGGTGTGCACGGCGAGTCCCCACAGCGCGGTCAGGATCCAGGGGAGCGCGGAAGTGAGGTAGCGTTCCTCCAGAATCATGCCCCGGACCGCGCATCCCACAACCTGGAAGGCGAGGTAGGGGACGACGAAGAGCAGGAGGAGGGCCAGCCAGCGTCCACGGGACTCCTCGTCGGGGCGCCGACCCCTGCCCAGGGCTCGCAGGGCCATCCCCCCCAGCCCCACGAGGATGATGGCCTGTAGCGGGCGGAGCAGCAGCCAGGCTCCGTCACCGAGGAGCTCGCGAGGCCCCAGGAGCTCAGCGGCGGCCGCGCGAATCCCGGGGGCCAGGGAGCTCCAGAACGTGTCGGCTCCCGGCAAGGGCTGGCCGACCGAGCCCGAGACCACTAGGTTGCGAATCGCCAGCAGGATCAAGGTAGCGAGTGGCGGAACGATGGCCAGCCCGGGGAGCAGCCGTCCCTCGCCCTCCTCTCCCGCGGCCGGGCCGAGCCGCCTCCGCCACAGGACCGCCGCGGCTACGCTCGCGCAGGTCGCGAGGCCGGCGTAGCGGAGGACGGCGGCCCCGGCCGCCGCCACGCCGGCACAGAGCCAGAGAGCGCGTCGGCGCCCGGGGGTCGCCTCGCGGAGAGCGAGTCCGGTGGCGGCGAGGGCGAGCGTCGCCCCGGAGAGGAACGCCACCTCCGACATGGGTTGAGGGACGAAGCGAACGATCGCGAACGGGGTGACCGACAGCACCGCTCCCAGGGCGGCTTCGGCGGGGGGGGCCATCGGCCGGAGGAGGATGAACAGGAGCAGGCTGCAGGCCACCGACGACAGCAGGTTGACGAGAAGGGCGGCCGTCGCGAGCTCCGGGCCCAACGACGCGAGGCCGGCGACCGCCAGCGGATAGCCCGGCGGCCAGAGGGAGGACGCGGTCGGCAAGCGCCCCTCGGCGTACACGGGGTCCCAGTAGGCCCACGTGTGGATGGGACCACGCCCGGCGAGGACGTTGCGGGCCGCATCCAGGTAGCTCACGCCGTCCGGGATGAGGTCGAGGGGCGTGCCCGTCGCGCAGAGGCCGACCGCGAGGGGAACGACGACCGCCACCGCCGTCCACGCCCATGAGGCGATCGCGCCTCCTTGGCGTTCCGCCATGGCGCGACATGGTACACTCCCGCGCCTCCGAGTCGTCCGGCATGGGAGGCGGGCGCGCTGGCCAGGCACGAGCATGAGCACCGCGGTCGCGACCCTCCTCTACGTGCTCGCCCTGGCCCCGATGTACGCCGTGGGCGAGACTCCGCCTTTCGACACGGTCGCCGTGCACGGGGTGATCCTCCTCCTTCTCGTGACGGGGCTGCGGGGTGGGCGGCGGGGACCCTCCGAGCCGCGAGGGGTCGATCGCGCCGGGGCCGTCCTCGGGGGTGCGGTGGTCTTCCTGGCCCTGTTCTTCGTGGCCATGGCGGTGCGGAAGTGGCGCCATCTCGGCTACGGAGGCGAGGACGTGACCTACATCAGCCAGGCCCTCTACCGGACGCTGCGCGGTGAAGGAGTCCTGGCGCCGCTCGGAAGGCCCAGCCACCTCGGTACTCACTTCTCGCCGTACCTCTTCCTCATCCTGCCTGTCTACGCCCTGGTGCCTCACGCCCTGACGCTGATCGTGATCAAGGTGGTGGCGGTCGCGACGAGCGCCATCCCCCTGTACCGCCTCGCTGCCCTCGGCTTGCCCAGTGCCTCGGCCCTCCAACTGGCCCTCGCCTATCTCCTGAGCCTCCCCGTCGTGTCGCAATACCTGCACGAGTACTACGACCTCCAGTTCGCTCCGCTCCTGCTCCTGTGGACGCTCTTCTTCCTGGCGCGGGAGCGCTTTCTTCCATTCCTGACCGCGGCTGCCCTGCTGAGCTTGCTGCGGGAAGAGATGGGCATGCTCGTGGCCCTCGTCGGCGTGCTCGCCGGGCTTCGGGGCCAGCCCCGCCGTTTCGCGTTGGTCCCGGTGGTGCTGGGCCTCTCGTTCTCTGCGGGTGGCTACCTGGTGGGCATTCCCTTCTTCTCGTGGAAGGGCGCCTACGACGTCGCGCTGGCGACCGGCGGCGCCCCTCCGCCCGCGTCCGGCCACGAGCTCGTCACCGCCCTCGCCACCCGGGAGAACGCCCAATACCTCTACCTGCTCGGGGCGCCTTTCGCCTACGTCCTCCCGTTCCTGGACCCCGGCGCCCTCCTCGCCCTGCCCTTCATCGGCGGCATCCTTCTGAGCCCGGTGGTGCACGTGAAGTCGCTGACCTACCACTACAGCGCCTTCCTGGTGGCGGCGCTCTTCGCCTCCGTCGTGAGCCGGATCGCGCGCCGCCGCCGGGAAGGCCGCGGGCAGGCCGTCGACCGAACGATTCCAGCCCTGCTCCTGGCATTGAGTTCGGCATTCGCCTACCCGCAGTACCTTCGAGGGCTGCCGGCGGAGGTGTCCACCCCCTTCAAGTGGCCGGGTTCGGGCTCACCCCGCGCTTACCTGGAGGCTGCCGACGCCGCCCTGCGCTCGTTGCCGCGGGACGCGGAGGTCCTCGTCCCTCGGTACATGGGGCCACGGGTCCCCCCCCGCCCCCTCCTGGACTTCTACTGGTCCTACGGGAGGCCATCGTCACTGCCGAGGCTGGATCACCCGCCCGCCTACATCCTGATCGACGACACGAGCGAAGACGGGTTCACCCGCATCTGGCTCAACCAGGCGTTCCTGAGCAGCCCGGAGTGCTCGTCCTATCGCCTGTTGATGGAGGGAGAGGGCCTGCGCCTCTTCGCTCGACGGGGCATGGATGCCGTGGAGTCGCCGAAGCGCTCACCGAGCGGTCAAGATGGCAGATCGAGTCGTAAGCAACCAACTTCCGTATCAAACAGTGCTGACCATGGTCCTCCGCCTTGTACATAGTTGTCAGAGTCCCAATCAGGTGTGACTTTCCTATAGTGGTTGGCACCCACGTGTGTTAGCTTTCGGGAAGTCAAGCGGCTACGCACGGCGAGGAGCGAGCACACCAGGATGAGAAGTGGTGGCGCGCGGCGGCTGATTCTCGCCGTTGCAGCGATCTGGGGCGTCGGGAACGGCGCGAGTGCTCAAGGCGTCTGGCAGCCGCCACCGGGTATTCCCGAGCCGGATTTCGATATCAGAAGCGTGTCCCCTCCCGCACCGGACCCCTGGCACGAGCCGGTGGCCGGCTTCTACTGGGTTGAACCGTCGCAGCCCGGAGCGACCGACGAGGGGAATCCCTACGGATACCCGCTGCGGCCCCGTCTCACGATCCCTCGCCCGCTGCCCGCCGGGGGGGTCGTCATCCTGCGCGGTGTCTACGACCAACGCCACGACAGCCCGCGCGGGTTGTGGGCGGAGGGGACGGCCGAACGGCCGGTCTTCATCCGGGGGACGAGCGCGACCGAGCGTCCCCGCGTCACGAGGGCATGGGAGGTGTCGGGGAGTCACCTGTTCCTCGAGAATCTCGAGTTCGCCGACCGAGACGGATTCGAGACCGGGCGGCTGCTCATCCTCGCTCCGGCGGATCACGTCGTGGTCCGACACTGTGAGCTGAGCGGAAACGCTCTCGCGGGTGGGTTGGGGATCGGGAGCTACGGGGAAGCGACGGCCTCCCATATCGTGGTACGGGGGAACCGGATTCACGACAACGGAGGCATGGACGGCGGGGGCCGTGAGGTCAACGGCGTCGGGGTGTGGGCGCGGGCCCGCCACGTCTGGATCCTCGAGAACGAGCTCCTCCGCAACTCGGGCCGGGGAGTGCTCGTGGCGGCCGGCCGCTGGGCCCAGGAGACGACGCACCACATCTACCTGGGGCGCAACTCGGTCCACCACAACCGCCAGGGCGGGATATGGGTCCGGCAGTCGGTCGACGTGGTCGTGTCGGAGAACGAGGTCTTCGCCCACCGGACCCCGGCCTCCGAGTCGGCATTCTGCATGGGCTTCGAGCACGCGCCCGAGCGGATCTGGTTCCTCTTCAACCGCGTCCGCGACTGCGACTACGGGGTCGTCGGGCTCTCCGACAACGACCTCGGGAGCGGCCGCGACTCGTACGTCGTGGGCAACGTGATACAGGGGATCCACCGCGCGGGCCCGACGGGCGATCGAACGGCGTGGTCGTCCGCGGGGATCATGCTGGCCGGAGGACTGAACCGCTTCGTCGTCCACAACACGATCAACGACGTGGATGGCGGGGTCTCGCTGCCGTCCCCGGCCGGGCAGGTGGAGATCGTCGACAACGTGATCTCCGGGGTCGGCGAGGGGGGGTTCCACGTCCACGCGGAGCATCAGGGGCTGGCATCGCGCTCGGCCCTCCGGAACAACCTGTACGGCGGCTCCGCCCGAGTGTATTGGGGCGGGGTCCAGACGGCCGGACTGGGCGAGCTGTCGCTGGTCTCACCATCCCTGGCCGCGGGCAGCCTCGAAGGCGATCCCGGCTTCGTGGACGGGCCGGGCGGCGACCTCGCGCTCGCTCCGGACTCTCCGGCGGTGGACTCCGGCACCAGCCCGGACGCCTACGACCGCTTCCAGGCCCTCTACGGAATCGAGATCCGTCGCGATGCCGCCGGGGTACCGCGGCCGCTCTACGCGGGCTTCGACATCGGCGCGTTCGAGTCGACCGCCCTCGTCCTGCCCGAGGTGTCGGTGGGGGACGTCGAGGTCGTCGAAGGCGATACCGGAGCCGTGAGCGCGCTCTTCGAGGTTTCGCTGCAGTTCGCGGGCGACGAGCCCGTCGTCGTGGACTACCGATCGAACGACGGCACCGCCACCGCCGGCCCCGACTACCAGCCGGTCGCGGGCTCGCTCACGTTCGAGCCGGGGGAGACACGGCTCGTGGTAGGGGTCACCGTCCTCGGGGATGACGCCCTGGAGCCCGACGAATGGTTCGAGCTGGAGCTCGAAGGAGCCTTGGGAGGGCGGGTCGGGCGGGGTCGGGGCCGGGCGGTGATCGTCGACGACGATCGGCCGTTCGTGTCCGTCGGTCCGGCGAGCGTCGTCGAGGGGGACGAGGGCAGTGGGGAGGCCGTGTTCCCGGTCTGGCTCGACCGGGCGGTGGCGGAGCCGGTGGCGGTGGGATATGCAACCGTCGGCGGCACCGCCGCCCCCGGCCTCGACTTCGTGGCGACGGCGGGCTCGATCACGGTGGAGCCGGGCGTCCTGGCCGCGAGCCTCCGGATTCCCGTGCTGGGTGATCGGGTGGTGGAGGACGACGAGACGTTCGCGATCCAGCTGTCCGCGGTCGATCGGGTGCGGATCGCGGAGGGGCGCGCCACCGGCCGCATCACCGACGACGACTCCTTCGTCCTGCCAGTGGGAATCCCCGCGCCGGTCTTCGGAGTCGTCGAGTTCGCCCCGGCGGCCCCCGAACCGTGGATCGAGCCGGTTCCCGGCTTCTACTACGTCGATCCATCGAGGGCGGAGGCCACCGACGAGGGGAACCCGTTCGGGACCCCGGCCCGGCCCCGGTGGACGATTCCCCGGGTGCTGCCCGCGGGGTCGGTGGTGGAGCTGCGGGGGGTCTACGACGTGCCCCACCAGAGCCCGCGGGGGCTGTGGTCCGAGGGGACGTCCGCCGCCCCCGTCTTCGTGCGGGGGGCGAACGAGTCGGAGCGCCCGCGCATAACCCGCCCCTGGGAGGTTTCCGGCAGCTACCTCGTCCTCGAGAACCTCGAGTTCACCGATCGCGACGGGGTCGATGCGGGATCGCTCGGGATCGTCGCCCCCGCCGACCACGTGGCGCTCCGCGCGAGCGAGCTGCACGGCAACGCGAACGGCGGCGGGATCGGCATCGGGAGCCACTCGGAAGAGACCGTCTCCCACGTGCTGCTCCTCCGCAACCACGTCCACGACAACGGGGACCTCGGCGCGGACTTCGACCAGGACGTGCACGGCATCGCGATCGGGGCCCGGGCCTCCCACGTCTGGGTCCTGGACAACGAGCTCGCCCGCAACAGCGGCGACGGCCTCCAGATCAACGCGGGGCGGACCGCCCAGGCCACCACCCATCACGTGTACGTCGGCCGGAACCGGTCCCACCACAACAAGCAATCGGGTTACTGGAGCAAGCAGGCGGTGGACGTCGTGTTCTCCGAGAACGAGGCGTTCGGCCACCGGCCCAGCAACTCCTCCTACGGCCAGTGCATGGGTTTCCAGTACGCTCCCGAGCGGGTGTGGTTCCTGCTCAACCGCGTCCACGATTGCGACTACGGCATCGCCCTCTCCAGCGACAGCGACATGGGGACGGGTACCGAGGCCTATCTCGTGGGGAACGTCATCTGGAACATCCATCGGTCGCTCGAGCCGGCCCCCGAGTCGGCCTGGACGAGCGCGGGGATCCTGCTCTCGGGAGGGGTCAACCGGTTCGTCGCCCACAACCGGATCCACGACGTGGACGCCGGCATCCACGTTCCCAGCCCGGCCGGCCGGGTCGAGGTCGTCGGCAACGTGATCTCGATTGTGGGACCGGGGAGCCAGGTGTTCGTCGAGCACGAGGGTCTCGCCTCCCGCTCCACGCTCCGCGACAACGTGCTCGCGGAGCCCGTTCGGGTCAACTGGGGCGGGGTTTGGCTCACGCCCGAGGACCTGCTCGGCGGTGGCCTCGTCCGGGGGGCGGCGAGCGGCGTGGC
>Ga0268386_10000758_pt1 | contig 21060 bp, 14 predicted proteins | sample RVTome_15_FD_200260 | JGI IMG/M metagenome (GOLD analysis project Ga0268386, IMG submission 200260) | Soil microbial communities from uranium-contaminated site in the Upper Colorado River Basin, Wyoming, United States - RVT150D86... ...
GGGTGTGGCGGATGGTGGTCCAGCGCTCGCCCCGCTTGCGGTTGGAGTCGGTGAGCAGCAGGGCGGCACCGTCGTCGAGCGCGGCGCCGACCTCGTCGCCGTCCAGGCTGGCGCTGTAGCGGACGAGCTCGGTGCCGTCGAGGAGGCCGGAGCCCGCGGCGTCGACCAGCCCCGCCCCGTCGCCGGCAACGAGGAGGGCGGGTCCCGGCCCGTGCGCCGACACGATGGGGACCGGGTCGTTCACCGGGAACGCCGCCAGTGCGGGCGGGTCCGGCAGCGCCGGGTCAGTCAGGATGGCCAGCTCGTCGTCGAGCGGCACCTCGGGGATCGTGATGTTGGGGTCGTGGGGGCCGAACTCGTCGGGTTCGTCCAACCCCGAGGCGGAAGACATCAGGTTCCAGAAGTTGCGGGGACGGGGGGTGTTGTACCTCTCGTACTGGAGGTCGCTCTGCACCAGCACGTCGCCGGCTCGCAGCAGCCGGGCGATCGGGGCGACGCTGTCGGGGTCGGCGGTGCGCTCCTGGAACCGCAGGTCGAGTGCGTTGAGCAGGTTGGCCGAGGCCGGCGCCCCGTACGGGATGAGCTCCCGCTGCGCCGACGCGCGGTCGATCAGGCCGGGCAGAATGGGATCCACGGTGTTGCCCCAGCGATAGCTGGCGAAGTCGCTGCCGGGCACGACCAGCACTCTGGTATCCGGCCCATCGGCGTCGAGGTGATCGGCGGCTTCCTGCCAGTAGTCCGGGATGTCCTGGCGCCGCAGGTTCTCGGGGACGAACTCGCCCAGCCACAGCGGCGGAAGGGCCAGCACCGCCGCCGCGACCCCGCCGATCAGCACCCGCCGGTTCCACTGGGGCCAGCGGCGGACGACGCTCGTGACGCCCGCGCCGAGCAGCACGGCAAAACCCAGGGCGACCAGCGGCACGGCCCGGGGCAGGCTACGCATCGACAAGCCGACGTCCGTGAGGAGGAACCGCTTGACCACCCGCTGCCAGGGCCACAGGGGGCCGTCCTCCCAGGGGTAGGCACCGGTGGCGACGGCGACGCCGATGGCGGCCAGCACCACGAAGTACGCCCGGTGGCGCCACCTGGCCACCACGGCGCCTGCGAGGCCCGCGATGGGGAGCAGGAACGTGACGGCGATGAGCCCGGGTGACTGCGTGTAGTAGGTGCTGGGCTCGATCCAGGGACCCAACCGGTCGCCCCCGTAGAAGAACCAGTACCCGAGGCCGCGCAGCACCTCATGGCTCACGGACACCAGCGAGACGGTCCGCGCGGTCTCCGAGTAGCTCAGGACCTCGAGCCCGTTGGTCGCCTGCACGGTGAGGCCGGCGATCCACCACGCGGACACCGGGATCGTCAGGACGGCGAGCCGGAGCACCGCCGTGGCCGCCCGGCGGAGGCTCACTTCCTTGGCGACCCACACGGCGTGGACGACCCACAGCGCCGGCGCCAGCCCCACGAGCAGCAGCGCCGTAGCGTTCACGCTGCCGCACGTGGCGACCGTCAAGGCGAACAGCGCAGGGTAGTGCCAACCCCTGGTGCGGACCGTGCGTATGGTGAACGCCACCAGCCACGGCAGCCCGGCGAACGGCAGCAGGATGGCCGACAGCCGGGCCACCAGCGTGAGGATGTAGGGGGACAGCGCGTAGGCGAAGGTGGCCACGACCACACCCGCCCCGCGCCATCCGAGCGTTCGCAGCAGGTACGCGACCCCGGCGCCGGCGGCGAAGACGATCGTCCCCCACCACAGGCGTTGGGCCATCCAGTCGGGGATCCCGATGGCGTCGGCGAGCCAGTAGAAGGGTCCCATCGGCCACAGGTAGCCGATGGTCTGGTGGGTGACCGTCCCGGCACCGAGCGACGGATCCCACATCGACCATGCCCGGCCCATGAGGCGGGCAGGATCGAGGTAGAGGAAGGTCTTGGTGTCGGCGCTCACCCAGCCCGGCTCGGTCAGGAGCAGGGGGACGTAGGCGACCGCGGCGAGCGCGACGTGCAGGCGGACCGATGCCTGGCTGAGCCTCGGCAATGGATTCCTCATCGGGGTGAACGGCGGGTGGTCACCTCGTCGGCCACGACCCGCATGAACGCGGTCGCCGCGGCGGTCCAACTGAGCTGTGCAGCGCGGTCGAGCGCTCCCTGGCCGAGGCGCGCGCGCAACTCGTCATCGCCGAGAACGCGCGCCATGGCGATCCCCAACGCCTCGGGGTTGCCGGGGACGAGCAGACCGCTGACGTCGTCGATCACTGCGTCATCGTGGCCGCTGATGCGAGAAGCCACCGCCGGCGTGCCGCATGCGGCCGCCTCGGTCAGCGACAGGCCCCAGCCCTCCCGGGCCGAGGCAGATGCGACGACCCAGGCGCGTCGGTACAGGTCGATCTTGTCGGCCTCGTCGATCGAGCCCCGCAGGCTCACCCAGGCGCCGGCATCGAGCTCGTCGATGACCGACTCGATGAGCGGGCGCTCGAATCCCTCGCCGACGATCTCGAGCCGGAGCGGGCGGCCGAGGCGGCGACGGGCGACGTCGGCGGCACGGACCAGGACGTCGTAGCGCTTGACCGGGGCCAAGCGGCCGACCGCGGCGACGAGCGGCTCTGGTTCCTTGGAGACGGCGCCGGGGGAGTAACGGGCGTCGACGCCATTGGGGATGACCCGGATCCGACCGGGCGGCAACCCGAGCTCATCCACCAGCTCGCGCTTGGACGACTCCGACACCGTGACGATCGTGGTGCGGCGGTAGAACGTGGGCGCCACGAGTCGCTCGAACAGCTCGCCCACGACGCCGAGGCAGGGACCCAGGGCCATCTTCCACATCTCCGCATGGACGTGGTGGATGATGACGACGCGGGGCGCGCGGTTCCACAGCGGGCTGAGAAACGGCATGCCGTTCCAGATCTCGACGAGCACGTCGCGGGGCCCCGTACGGCGGAACAGCTCGGCGGCCGCAGCGCGCGGGAACACCATGTGGCGGCCGGCCCGCCGCACCACGCGGTAACCGTCGCGGATGGCCTCTGTGGGCTGGCCCTGAGCCCAGGAGGTCCGGAGGGTGACCTCGAGGCCGGCGGCGGCCCAGCGGCGCGCCATCTCGTGGATGTGGAGTTCCGAACCCCCGGCCTCCACGTCGTCGAGGTCGCGCCAGGCGAGCACGTGGATGCGGTGGACACCGGCGGCGGCCGCAACGTCCCCGATCTTCGCGATCCCGTCGCCGAGCGGCTCACCGGGGTCATAGGTTCCTGTCGCGTCGTGCACGCCGCCGTCACCGTCCTCGGTCTCCCCAGCTAACGTGACCAGACCATGCACGCTAGTGCGACCGGCGACGATCGTGATTCCCGGGGCGCCGCCGCGGCGCCCGTGGCCCGGGCCGAGCTACTGGCGGCCCTGGATGGCGTGGAGGGGTGGTTCAGCCCGGACCAGCTTGTCCGGCTGACGGAACGCGCTGCGGCCGTGCGGCCCGGTGGGCGCATCGTCGAGATCGGCAGCTTCCGCGGCCGCTCGACGATCGCGATCGCCCGCTGCACCCCGCCCGGTGTCGAGGTCGTGGCTGTCGATCCCCATGCCGGCACCGACCGCGGGCCGCAGGAGATCGTGGGCTTCGCGGCAGCGGCCGCGGAGGACCACGATGCGTTCCTCGCCAACCTCGACCGTGCGGGGGTGCGCGATCGCGTCACCTACGTCCGCCGGTTCAGCCAGGACGCCCTGGCGGACGTGGTCGGGCCGGTCGACCTGCTGCACATCGACGGCGCCCACCGGTTCGCACCGGCGCGCCACGACCTTCGCAGCTGGGGGACCCGGGTGCCGCCCGGCGGGTGCCTGCTCGTGCACGACGCGTTCTCGTCAGTGGGTGTGACCGCGGCCATTGGCGCCGAGCTGCTGTTGTCGCGCCAGTGGCACTATGTGGGGCGCAGCCGGTCGCTCGCCGAGTACCGACGGGAGCCGATGACCGGCCGGGCGCGGCTCCGCAACGTCGGCCGCCAGCTCGCCGAGCTGCCGTGGTTCGCCCGCAACCTGGCGGTCAAGGTCCTCCTGGTCGCCCGGATGGGGCGCCTGGCCCGCATCCTCGGCCACGACGGCGAGACCTGGCCGTACTAAGCCGCGGGCCAGCTCGGTGAGAGCATGAGGAGCTGTACGCCACGAGCCCCGCGCGCGGCGCTCTCACGCCGCCACCGCTCACGGTTCGTCCCCCCAGCCACCGCCGCCATGGCAGGTCAACGCGCACGCCGGGGAAGCCCCGCTCTGCTTCAGGGATCGGATGGGGTGGCCGCCGCCGGCGCCGCCCCCGTCGCCTGATCGACCTCCGGCCGCCGCCTACGGCCGAGCACCCAGTCCCGCAGGCCCCACGAAGTGACAAGCCACGCGGCCTCGCCGACGATGTGCTTGGACATCTTGGAGACACCCCGTACCCGGTCGTTGAAGGTGATCGGCACCTCGACCACCTTCGCACCCAGCCTGTGGGCCCGGTACGACAGCTCCACCTGGAAGCCATAGCCGGTGGCCCTGGTCGAGTGCGACTGCACGACGCGCAGCACGTCCGCCCGGTAGGCCCGAAACCCGGCCGTGGCGTCCCGCACCGGGAGACCCAGGACGGTGGCGGCGTAGAGGTTCGCCCCGCGGGACAAGAGCCGTCGGAACCGAGGCCAGTTGGGGATGTTGCCGCCAGGGCAATAGCGCGACCCGATCGCCACGTCGGCCCCGGCCTCGAGCCTGCCCAGCAGCTCTGGCAGCGCCGCGGGGTCGTGCGAGAAGTCGGCGTCCATCTGCACCACCGTGTCGTAGCCCTGGTCGAAGGCGTGGGCGAAGCCCGCTCGGTAGGCCACGCCCAGACCGCCCTTGTCCGGCTTCACGAGGACCTCGATGTGGCCGAGCTCGGCGGCGGCGGCCTTGGCCGCCTCGGCGGTGCCGTCGGGGCTGTTGTCGTCGACGACCAGGATGTCCGCCGCGGGGACGCATTCGCGCACCCGGGCGAGGAGGTCCTGGATGTTCTCCACTTCGAGGTAGGTCGGGATGATGATGAGCGTTCTCATGGCGGCGGCCTCGTGTGGTGCCCGCTCGGTCGAGAGGCGGCCGGCACGTTACCCTCAGGGCGACGGCGTGCCGAGCTGCTCGGTGGCGAGCGGCCGGCACGGTACCCGCTGGCGCCCGGGCACCTCTTGTACAGCTCGTAGAGGCCGCGGCCCCCCAGGCCCTCGCCGTAGCTGCCGAACAGGCAGAACTCGTCGGCGATCACGGCGTTGGGCTCGTGGGGCCCGAAGTCCCGCGAGTCGTTGGGCTCGTCCCAGTCGTCGCGGATCGACGACAGGATGACCACGTCGGCCGCCCGAAGCTCGTCGGCCAGGCCCGAGTCCGGGGCGTTGGCGATGCCCGGGTCCATCTCGATGTAGCGCGTCGCCGGCTCGAGCTCGGGCAGCAGGTAGTAGAGGAACGCCTCGCTGTAGGCCGTCTTGCGCAGGTCGCCGGTGCCAACGAACAGCGAGTCACCGGGCTCGGCGATCCGCTCCACGTCGGGGATGAGGGCGTCGACCGCAGCCACGGCGTCGAGCCGGCTGTGGGGGAAGGCCCGGTCGCCTCGGCGGATCGTGCCCGCCCGGCCGTAGGGGAAGACTTGGTCGCCCCGGCGGATCGTGCTCGCCTCGATCTCCCAGAGCCCGAAGCTGCGCCCGACGTAGTCGCCATAGAGGCCCCAGACGAAGTGGGGCGCCAACGCCATCGTGGCCACGACCGGCACCGAGACGGCCAGCGCGCCCCTCGCCACGGGGCCCCAGCGTGGCCGCCATGCCCGCATTGCCTCGATGACCGCCGCCGGCAGCAAGCCAAGGGTGACGCAGCTCACCCAGGCGAGGTGGGTCGAGTCCGGGCGCTGGATCGCTTGCGGCAGCAGCCCCACGCTGAAGAGCGCAAGGGTCAGCAGCCGGCGGTCACCCCGTCGTGCGGCCCGAGCCCCCATGACCAGAAGCGCCGCATTGCTGGCGAGGAGCAGGCCGACCCAGAGGCTGAGCTGGGCGGGCGTCGGCGGCGCCGGCAGCGGCCAGGAGGGCTCGACCAGTGCCGCCGCCCGCTGCAGGAACCCGTCGAAGTGGCTCCACGAGGGCGGGAACGGCAGGCTGCGCCCGCCGCGCAGTTCGAACACAGGCTCGATGACCAGGCCCCGGAACACGTTGCCGGGCCCCGCCAGGGCAACGTGCACGAGGTACGGCGACAGCCCCACACCCAGCGCCGCGAGGAATCGCCGGCGCCCATGACCGTCCATGCGTGGCAACAGGACGAGGGCCGCCAGGCCCAGGGCCAGGATCAGGTCGGGGCGATACAGGAGCGCCACCCCGGCGAGCAGGCCCGCGATGACCCAGCCTCGCCGGCGACGCGACTCGTCGGGTGAGGCCTCGAGCGCCCCCAGCGCATGGTTGAGCGCCCAGAGGGCGAACGCCAGCCCGCCAGTCCACGCCAGCGCCGTGAGCCCGGCCGGGGGGACGACGACGATCGCCGCCAGCGTGCCGCCGGCGGCGGCCACCCAGCGGCCCCATGGACGCAGCAGCGCGAACACCCCGAACGCCACGCCCATGATCTGCAGGAACCCGACGACCCGTTCGGCGGCCAGCGTGGTACCGAACACCTTGAACACCCCGGCCAGCACCCACAGGCTCCCCGGCCCGTAGAGGTGCAGGAAGTCGCGGTTCGGGACCCAGCCCTCGAGGACCAGCTCGGGGAACACGAGCATGAACCCCTCTTCCATGGGCGGTCCGGGTGCGCGCCACAGCTCGACCAGGGGCAGCAGGCAGGCGCCCGCCACCACCGCCAGCGGCAGCGACCAGGGGCGAACCCGCCGCGCCACACCTGGCCCAGGGGCCTCTCGGTCGGGTGATAGCCCGGCCGGGGGCATCTTCCGCGCCTCGTCCGTCACGGTGACGGGCCCCACATCCTCCACGGGGACGGCAGGTTAGAGGTCGAGCGAGTAGAGCGGGTGCGAGGGCGGCGCGCCCGCGCCGGTCCACAGATGCCCACGGGGACCACGCATATACTCGGCCGCCATGCCGTCGGTGGGGACACGCGCCGTCGAGTTCCCGCGGGCCCCCGGGCCGGATGCCGACGAGCACGCCGTTGACCAGCAGCGATCGCACCCACGATCTCCGCCACGCTGGCTGGTCGTGACTGGGTTGGCGGCGCTGGTCGGCCTGCCGCTGATCGTGGCGACCATGGCCCTGCGACGGCCCCACTGGTACCCGGTGCTCGACCTGGCCATGACCGAGATGCGGCTCCGCGACGTGGGCACCCGCCACACCCCGCTCATCGGCCTACCCGGCCGGATCGGGCCCAGCCTGGCCGAGCAGGGCAGCCACCCGGGCCCGCTCAGCTTCTACCTGTTGGCCCCGCTCTACCGCGTGTTCGGCTCGTCGGCGTGGTCCATGCAGGCCGCGACGGTCGTGGTGCATCTCGCGGCCGTGGTCGCCGCCCTGGCGCTGGCGGCCCGGCGCGGTGGCGCGCAGGTGGCCCTCGCGGTGGCGGCCGCCATGGTCTTCCTGATCGCCGGCTACGGGCTCACCGTCCTGACGCAGCCGTGGAACCCCTACATGCCCCTGCTGTGGTGGGTGGTCCTGCTGCTGGCAGCCTGGTCGGTGGTGTGCGGCGACGTGGCGATGCTGCCGGTCGCCGTGGCAGCGGGATCGCTGTGCGCTCAGACGCACGTGCCCTACCTGGGGTTGGCCGTCGGGCTCGGCGCCGCCGCCGCCGCCGGCGCCCTCGCAGCGTGGCGGCGGGCGCCGGCGGGATCGGCGTCCCGCCGGAACGTGGCGCGCTGGGTCGCCGGGGCGCTGGCGGTCGGGGTGGCGCTATGGGTGCCCCCGCTGGTGGACCAGGCGATCAACGACCCCGGCAACCTGCGCGCCATCTATGACCACCTCCTGGGATCCCCGACCGAGGAGCCAGTGGGGGTGGTCCGGGGCGTGGAACTGGCCCTTGTCCGCCTGAACGCCGGCCGTCTTGTCGAAGCGCTCCGCACCGAGGGGTCGCTCGTCAAACCGTCGGCGGCGCCCGGGTCGCTGTTGCCGGGGATCGCGCTGTTGGCGGTGTGGGCGGCGGCCGCCGCCGTGTCGCTACGTGCTCGTTACCGGAGAAGTGCATCAAGTCTGGGATCACGTGCCCTCGTGGGGCTGCACCTCGTGGTGGCGGCGGCGCTCCTTGTCGGGGCATCGTCGATGGGCCGCATCCTCGGCCTGGAGTGGTTCTATCTCATGCTGTGGGCCTGGGGGGTGACGGCGCTGCTGGTGCTGGCGGTCGGCTGGACCGTGGCGGCGGCGATCGACGCTGGCGCGCCCGGCGGGAAGGCCGCCGGCGGGGGGAACCGTCGCCGGTTCCGCCCCCGGGTCGTGGGGGCCGCCACGCTCGGGCTCCTGGTCGCGGTCGTCGCGGGTTCGGCCGCCTCGACCGCCGACGCGGTCGACACCGAGCCACCCGAGCCGCACCTGTCACGCACGCTGGGGGCGCTGGTGCCGGACACGGTTGCCGCGCTCGAGCGCGGCGTCGGGGCGGCGGCCGGTCGTGAGGGCCGCTACAGCGTGATCTGGAACGACGCCCTGCATTTCGGCTCGCAGGGCTACGGGATGGTCAACGAGCTGGAGCGGGCGGGGTTCGACGCTGGCGCGCCCAGCGCGTTCCACGTGCCGATCACGGACCACAGGGTGATCGAGCCCGATGACGCCACCGCCGTCGTCGTCCTGGCCAACGGCGGCCACCTGGCCCGCTGGCGCGCGCTCCCGGAGGCGGTGGAGGTCGCCTCGGTCGAGCCCCGGGCATCGGTGCGGGCCGAGTTCGCCCGGCTGCGAGCGGCCGTGATCGACGACGTCCGCGCTGACGAGCTCGACGACCTGGTGTCCATGGTCGACGGCAACCTCTTCGGAGCGTCGATCGACGAGCGGGTCTCCGAGCGCGCCCAGCGCCGGATGGCCCGCATGCTCGAGCTGGGCGCGCCGACGGCGGTCTTCATCGCGCCACCGGGAGCGTCGCCATGAGCACGTTGCACCCGGCACCACCGGCGGCGACCGAGCCGGTCGAGGCTACCGCGCCCGAAGCCGTGACAGGCCCCGGGCGACGAGCGCACCGGCGGGTGTGGGATGGGGTGCGCGACACGGTGCGGGCGGATCCGGTGCTGGTGGCGATCGTCATCGTTGCCTTCGCCCTTCGGCTCGCCTGGGTGCTCGCCGTTCGCACCAGCCCGCCGACGGACTGGCTGGTCGCGGGAGACCAGTACAGCTACTGGTACTACGGTCACGAGATCGCCGAGGGTCGCGGCTACGTCGGCTACGTCACGGGCCAGCCGACCGCCTACTACCCGATCGGGTTCCCGGCCATCCTGGCCGCGCTGTTCTGGGTGGTCCGCGTGACGCCGTTGCCGGACGAGTACATGTTGGCGACGAACATGCTCCATGTCGTCGTCGGTACGGCGAGCGTGGCGCTGGCCTACGTCATCGGCCGGCGGCTGTTCGGCCGGCTCGGTGGCCTGCTCGGCGCGGTGGTCCTCGCCGTCTTCCCGAACCTCGTATACCAGGTGGCCTCCGTGCAGCTGGAGACGATGTTCATCTTCTGGTGCCTCGCCGCGCTGGCGATCATCGTCACCCACGACTGGGCGCGTGGACTGCCCTCCACCCGCCGGTTGCTGGCGTTCGCGCTCGTCCTCGGCGTATCGGTGCTGGTCCGACCGTTCTCGATCTGGTTCGTCGCCGCGCTGCTCGTCGCCGCCCTCCTGGCTCGAGGCGGTTGGGTCCGCAGCCTCTGCGTCGCCGCCGTCCCGCTTGTGGTCGTCCTGCTCATGTCCGTGCCGTGGACGGTCCGCAACGCCATCCGCATGGACGCGTTCGTCCCCACGTCGACGAACACCGGCGACACGCTGTGCCTCGACCGCTCGCTGGACGCCACCGGCGGTTTCCGCTGGGCGACCCATGAGGGATGCGCCGATCCCGACCTGCCGGAGGTCGAGCGCAGTCGGGAGAGTACCCGGATGGCCATCGAGTTCGTGATGGACCACCCCACCCGAGAGCTCCAGCAGATCGGGCGGCGAGCCAAGCTCATGTTCGGCAGCGACAACGACGGCGTGCTCGCCGTCAACACGTTGGGCGGCGGGCCGGTGATGGCCGAGGACACGGCGGCGAGCCTCGAGGACGTCGCCGACGCGGCGTTCGACGTCGTCCTGGTTCTCGCCGGCGCCGGGCTCGTCGTGCTGGTCGCGACCGGGCGGCGCAGGCGCCCGGAGGTGGCACTGGTGCTGCTGAGCATGGGCGCGCTGATAGCGGTGCCGCTGCTGTTGTGGGGCAACCCACGGTTCCACCTGCCGGTCTCACCGTTCCTCGCCATCCTGGCCGGCGGCGCCGTGGCGACCGGCATCCAGCTGTTCCGTCGAAGCCCAGACCGGCACGAGCCCGAGTGAGGCGCAGGCGGTGTCGAGTATCGTCGGCGGCCTCACTCCATGACGACGAGCGACGCTGGGGAGGTTGGCTTGGAGGTTCGTGACGCGGCCGTACCTGCCGACGCGCCGCGAGCCCCGGCACCGGCGTCCCTGGCGGTGACCGTCCTCGCGCCGGCGTACAACGAGGAGGCCGTCATCGAGCGGTTCGTCCGAGCCGTCGTGGACCGCCTCGGCGACGACGGGGAACTGGTCGTGGTGGACGACGGATCCGTGGACGGGACCGGCAACATTCTCGACGGCCTGAGCGAACAGCTGCCCCGGCTCAGGGTCGTCACCCACCGCGAAAACCTGGGCATGGGGGCGGCGCTGGCCACCGGGTTTCGAGCGGCGGAGGGACGGGTCATCGTGACGCTGGACGCCGATCTCAGCCACCCGCTCGACCTCGTCGACCAGCTCGTTCGCCGGACGGAGGAGGCGGATGCCGTATTCGCCAGCCGGTTCGTGCCGGGTGGCGGGATGGACGGCGTACCGCGCCTGCGCTCGGCCGTGTCGCACGTCGGGAACCGGCTCCTCCGCGTCCTGTTTCGCTCCCCCGTGCGAGACCTGACGACCGGGATGCGGGCGTACCGGGTCGATGCGGTCCGGCCGTTGCAGCTGGCGGGGCGCGGCTTCGAGACGCAGCTCGAGATCACCGTTCGGCTCCTGGCGGCCGGAAGGATGATCGACGAGGTTCCGCTCAGGCTCGGCACGCGGGCGGCCGGGCGCTCGAAGATGAACTACGTCGCCCTCGTCCGGCCCTATGGGCGGGCCCTCCGCCAGTTGCTCCCGCTGCGCTGGGGACGGCGGTCGTGAACGTCCTGTGCGTGATCGGCACCCGCCCGGAGGCCATCAAACTGGCGCCCGTGATCCTCGAGCTGAGGACGCGACCCGGGATTGGTTGCTCCGTCTGTGTGACGGGCCAGCACCGCGAGCTGGCCGACGACGTCCTGCAGCTGTTCGCCATCAGGCCCGACCACGACCTGGACCTGATGACCGACGATCAGACGATGTCGTCGGTGGCGGCGGGGGTGCTGGCGGGCGTCGACCCCCTCCTCCGCAAGCTCGAACCCGACTGGGTCATCGTCCAGGGCGACACCACGACGACGATGGCGGCCTCGCTGGCGGCGTTCCATGGTGGGGTCCCGGTCGCCCACGTCGAGGCCGGTCTGCGCAGCGGCGACCTCGACGGACCGTTCCCCGAGGAGCTCCACCGTCGCTTCGTGACCATGACCGCCAGCCTTCACCTGGCCCCCACGCCCCAGGCGGCGGCCAACCTCCGGCGGGAAGGGGTGGCCGATGCCGACATCGTGGTCACGGGCAACACCGTCGTGGACGCGCTGCTCCACGCGGCCCGGCTTCCGTTCGACCCGGCGCGGACGCCGCTGCGGGACGTTCCGTTGGACGACGGCGCCCTGGTTCTCCTCACCGTTCATCGGCGCGAGAGCTTCGGCGCACCGCTGCGGCAGGTGTTCGGGGCGGTCCGCGACCTCGTCGAAGACCTCGGCGGTGCGGTCCGGGTCGTGTTCCCCGTGCACCCCAACCCCGCCGTTCGACGCGACGCCGAGGCCACGCTCGGCGGCGTCGACCACGTCCACCTGACGCCGCCCCTCGACTACGTCAGCATGGTGAACGTGATGCGGCGGTCGACGTTGATCCTGACCGACTCCGGCGGCATCCAGGAGGAGGCGCCCGGCCTCGGCGTGCCGGTGCTCGTGTTGCGGGATCTCACCGAGCGACCGGAGGCCGCCGAGGCGGGCTTTTCGCGCATCGTCGGCACGGACGGTCCGCGGATCCTCGCCGAAGCTCGCCGGGTGATCGAGGACTCGTCCGTCAGAGAGGCGATGCGCGGGGCGAGGAACCCGTATGGCGATGGCCACGCCAGTCGAAGAGTCGTTGACGCGCTCGGCGCCCCGCGCTGAGGAGGACCGACCGGATCGAGGACGGCGAGCCGCGGTCGCCGTCCTGGTGCTGCTCACGATTCAGTTCGTGTCGGTCAGTGCGTGGCAGGCGTGGCGCGACTCGCCGACGGTCGACGAGCCCGTCCACATCGCCACCGGACTGGCGGCCCTGCGCGAGCGCGAAGTACGCCTCAACATCGAGGCCCCAGTGTTCCCCAAGGCGGTCAACGCGCTCCCGCTCCTGGTCGCCGACATTCCACTGCCGCTCGACGGCATGTGGTCAGAGGTGACGAAGCTGGAGCCCGATGAGCTGACCGGCTTCGAGTGGGCTGCGTTCACGAACGAGTTCGAGAGCATGCACCTCGAGCGCGACGACTACCAACGGGTGGTGTTCCTCGGACGCATCATGCCGATCGTCCAAGGGGCGCTGATCGGGGTGGTGTTGTTCGCACTGGGCTCCGCGCTGTTCGGGCGCTCCGCCGGGCTGTTGGCGGGCGCGCTCTGGCTGACGACCCCGCTTGCCGTCGGGTTCTCCCACCTCAACAGCCTCGACCTCGCCTTCACGCTCGCGGTCCTCGCCGCCTGCCTGGCCCTGGAGCGCCACGTGCGGCGGCCGACGACGATCACCCTGGCCTGGTTGGCGGTGGCATGCGGCCTCGTGATGCTGGTCCGGTACACGGGAGTGCTGATCGTCGGCGCAATCGCGGTCGGGCTGCTCCTGGCGCCGCGCGCCGGGCGGTCCCGCTGGGCAGCGGTGGCCGACGTCGCGGTGATCGTCGTGGCCGCGTGGGCAGTGGTCTGGGTCGGCACCCTTGCCGTCGCGCCGGGCAGCGGCTCGATCCCGTACCCAACCCGAACGGTCGGTTCCGGACCTTTGACGAGGACGGCGAGCCGGGTCATCGACGTCATCCCGTGGCCGAAGTCGTACGAGCTCGGCTTCCAGTTCCAGATCGCGGCCAGCCCGCTCGAATCCCCCGCGTACCTGATGGGCCAGAGCTGGCGGGGGGTTCGGTGGTGGTTCTGGCCCGTGACGCTGGCCGTCAAGCTTCCGCTCGCCGCGCTCGCCGTCGCCGTGCTGGGACCGATCGGCTGGTTCCGGCTCGACCGGGCCACGATCCGTAGGGCGGCGACCGTCCTGCTGCCGTCAGTTGTGGTGCTGGTCGTGTTCCTGCTGCCGTTCCCCAAGGAGGTCGGCATACGGTACGCGCTGCCGGTGGTCGCTTTGCTGCTCGTGGTCGGCTCACCGGTGGCGCCCTGGCTTGTCGCCAGCCGTCCCCGCTGGGTGCTCGCCGCCCTGCTGCTCGTGGCGCAACTGGCGTCGTTCTGGGACTCGGTCCCGCATTCCCTGGCCTGGACGGCGCCGCCCTTCCGCCCGGGGTACGCCGTCGCGGCGGAGTCCAGCCTCGACTGGGGCCAGGACAACCGGGCGCTCATCGAGTGGATGGATGGCCGCACCGTGTTCGTCGCACCGTTCGGCGGCAGCCTGGAAGCGGTCCACAAGACGCCGGGCTACCGGGAGCTCGTCACCACGGCGCCCGGCGACGTGCGGGGGTTGGCGGCGGCGAGCGTCACGGCACTGACTACGTACCAGCGGGAGCAGCTGTCGTGGCTCCGGGCCTACTGCCACGTTGGCACCATCGGCGGCTCGATCCTCCTCTACCGGTTCGAGCACCCGCCGACACTCGAGCCGGGCCCGTCCCGACCGGCGGGTCGCTGCTCCGGCGACGTCAGCATCCGCATGGAGTGATGGTGCGATATGAGCGGCGTGAGAGCATCACCCGCTGCTGGGCGTATGGACCTCGGCGTCGTTGGCGATCGGCAAGGACGTGAACAACCCGGGCCCGCTGCTGTTCGGTCTGCTGGCACTGCCGGTGCGCATCGGGGGTCCGCACGCCGGGCTGGCCGTCGGCGTGGCCCTCCTCAACATCGCGTCGATTCTCGGTATCGCCGCCGTGGCCCGCCGCCAGGCCGGAGCGCCGGGGGTCGTGGCGGCCATGCTGGCGGCCACCGGCCTGGGCTGGGCCATGGGCAGCGAGCTGCTCTTCGACCCGTGGCAGCCCCACGGCCTGCTCTACCCCTTCCTGTGCTTCCTGTTCGTGGTGTGGGCGCTGGCCAGCGGCGATGTAGTCATGCTGCCGTGGGCGGTGGGGCTGGGCAGCCTCATCGTCCAGACGCACGTCGTCTATGCGCTGCTGGTGCCGGCGCTCGGTCTCTGGGCGGTGGCGGTTGCCGGAACCCACTGGTGGCGCCAACGCCGGGCCGACCCGGACGGCTGGCCGGGCCAGCGGCGCCGGGGCCTCCGGCTCGTCGCCGTGGCGGCCGTCGTTGCCGCCGGCTGCTGGGCCCAGCCGCTGGTGGAGCAGCTCTTCGGTGACGAACCCGGCAACCTCGGCCGGCTCGCCGCCAGCATCGGCGACACCGGTGACCCCGTCGGCTGGGGCGACGCCCCCCGCTTCGTCGCCCGGGTCGTCGCCCTGCCGCCCTGGTGGGGCCGGCCGTCCATGACCGAGGCCCTCCCTGAGGAGCTCCTCGTGCCGGGTCGTGCTCGGCCGCTGCCTTCCCTCGGCGCCGCGCTCGCCGGTCTGGCCGTGGTGAGCGGCCTTCTGCTGGGCGCCTGGCGCGCCGCGTCCCGGCGGGGCGCGGCACCCGCCGCGGGGGCTGCAGCGACCGGCCTGGTCGTGTTCGCCGTCACGCTGGTGGGGGCGGCCACCATGCCCGTGGGGGTCCTCGACGTTGTGGGGGCGCACCAGATGCGGTGGCTGTGGCCGGTGGCGGTGTTCCTCACGTTCGCGCTCGTCATGGCGGTGACGGCCCGTAGGGAGCGGTGGAGGCAAGGGGAGCGCGTGGTCCCCGTCCTCGTTGCTGCGACCGTGATCCTCGGCGCCCTGAACCTGCCGTCTATGAACTCCGGCGCGGGGCTGTCCGAGTTCGCCGACGCCATCCCGACTGTGCGCCAGCTGCTGCCTCAGCTCGAGGTGCTACGCGGCGAGGCCGGGGTGCTGGTCGACACGACCGGCCAGCGCCTCGCTGAGCCCTACACCACCCCAGTTCTGGCCGAGCTGCAACAGCTGGGCGTCCCGTGGTACACGGAGGATCGTGGGCTGCAGCGCTATGCCGGGCCGTCCCGCGCCTACCACGGGCAGGACGTCCCCCGGCTCTTCGTGCGCGAGGGCGACGCCGCCCGGACCGTGCCCGACGGGGCCCGGCGGGTCGCGTTCGTCGACGGGCTCGACCAGGGCGAGGCAGAGGAGCTGGCGAGCCTCCAGGCGGAGCTGCGGCCGTTCATCGCCGCGGGCGGCATTGCCGTGCGCCCCGGGACGTCGGCCGCCATCGCACTGACGGACTCGCAGTTGCGCGACCCGGACCACCTCTTCCACACCCGGGCGCTCGTGGGTCTCGCGCGCGACGACCGGCTCGACGTGCCGCAGCGGTGGGCGGAGGTGTTGGGCCGCTACGCCGAGCTCCAGCACCGGGCGGATCGCCACACGGCCGCGGTCTTCGTCGAGCCGCTGGAGCCGGGGTGATGGCGGTTGCCCGCCGAGCGGCGCGGCCCCACAGGAGACCTGTCTCTAGACCAGCTCTCCGAGATCCGGATGGGCTCCGTCGCGAACGAGACCGAACCAGTGGAGCGCCTGCCCCGCAAAGAAGCTCCCCCAGGAGTTGACGTGCGGCTTGGGGGTGCCGTCCGCGTCGCGGCCGAACAAGAAGCCGCCGTTGTGGGGCGTTCCCTCCACCTGGTAGTCGAGGAGGCGCGACGCGGCGCCGCCCAGGGTCCCATCGAGGCGATCGCGGCTCAGCCAACCCCTGCTGACGAGAAGGGACCCGAGCCGCAGGAACTGGGCCAACACGTCCACACGCTCGTACGCGGCGTTCACGTGATCGTCGTGTGCGAGCGTCGGCAGGCAGCCGTTTGCCGCCAGGAGGCGCTCTGCGTACAGGTAGCCCCGCACCACCGCGTCGTCGACAGGTGGCAGGTCGGGCGCGGAGCGACTGCCCAGCAATCCCTCCACGGCGTAGAAGTGAGGGTGGAGATGCACCCGCCCGTCTGCATACGACGGGAACGCACCGCTGTCGCGCTGCCCCTCCAGGGTCTTCCGGACCACGTCACCGAGCAATGCGTCGCCGTTCCTTCCGTCCAGGCTCAGGAACGAGACCGTCTTCGCCTGGTACCCGGAGAACCTGCCCGACCACGCGCCGTCCGCCGTCACGGGCCGGCCGCTCCGGGGGTCGAGCAGTGGCCAGAGGGTCCCGTCGCTTCGCCTCATGCGCGTCGACAGGGCGTGAACGATGCCCTCGACGGAGCCGGTCCAGGTCGCCTCCTCTGTGATTGCCCCGAGGCGCGTCAACCCGGCCCCCGCCATACCCGTGTCGAAGGCATAGAGATAGGGCTTCGAACCCAACCCCGCGTCGCGTGCCGCTCCGCGGGCGAACACCATGTCGTAGGAGGGGTGCAGGGCCTGCGAGACCAGCCAGCGCGCCGCGGCGGTGGCTCGCTCCAGCACGTCCTCATCCCTGTCCAGGCGGTAGAGCCAGACGAGGGTCGAGATGCCGTAGCCGGTGATCTCCGGGTAGGGCCGCCCTGGCAAGGCCGTGTCGAGCTCGTACCAGTCGTAGAAGTAACCTCGATCCGCCTGGATTCCGGATCGGAACAGCCAGCTCCGGAAGGCGGCGAGTCCGCGCGCGGCTCGTGCCGCCAGCCCGTCTACGGACACCAACGACCCTCCTCCCAGTCGCGGGGGATCAGGACCTCGAAGCCACACTCCTGGCACGCATGTTCGGTTCCCGCCTCGGTCGTGTGGCCCGGCTCCATGCGGTGGCCTTGTTCGCATACCCACCCGGCGATACGTGCAGGCGACCCGAGGACCAGCGCGTGGGGCGGTACGTTGCGCGTCACCGTGGAGCTCGCGGCGACGAAAGCGTGGTGCCCTACGTGACGGTCGGGAAGGAGGACCGCGCCCGCCCCGAGCGTCGCGCCGTCTCCCACCTGCCACCGGACGCCGGTCAGGTCGCGAGTGGACCAGGCCCGCGGCCGGTCGTCGTTGGTGAACGTGACATACGGGCCCACGAAGACCGCGTCCCCGATCTCCACGCCGGTGTCGATGACCACCTTCTGCATTACCCGGCAACCGCGACCGATGTGTACGTCCACACCGATGTAGGCCATCTGCCCGACCACCGTCCCCGCTCCGATCACCGCGCCTTCCCGTATCTGCGACCAGTTCCACACCCGCACATCGGCGCCGAGTATGGCCCGTGGATGCACGTCACAGGTTGGGTGGACGAACACACGCTTTGCCATCGCTCAACGACGATGAACGCGGGCGCTCCGGCAGGCGCCTTTCAGAGATGCTGGCACTTCGTATGGCGTCATCAGGGGCTGCGCTACCGGTCGAGCTGGAGACGTATGGTGACGCATCCGGTTGCTCTCCAACCAATTTGCGTCACCGAAAACGCGTCACCGCTATCGTCGCGGCGTGCTGGCTGGGTCTCGGACGGACGCGACGCTGGGGCGCGCCTGGAGCCTGTTCCGGGCGTTCCAAGTCGAGCAGTCCGACCCGGACCGGTTCTACTCGCTGCTCGCCGCCGACTCGGTGCGCCAGCTGTCGACCTGGGCGCCGCTCGCCGGCCAAGTCGTGCTCGACGTCGGCGGGGGACCGGGATACTTCGGTGCCGCCTTCCGGGGCGCCGGGGCGGCGTACGTCTCGGTCGACGCCGACCTCGGCGAGCTCAGCGCGGTCGAGAGGCCCGGGCCGGGCACGGTCCTCGGCAGCAGCCTCGCCTTGCCGATCCGCGACGGCGCCGTCGACCTGTGCTACTCGAGCAACGTCCTCGAGCACGTGCCGCTGCCGGAACGGATGGCCGACGAGATGGTGCGGGTCACACGGCCGGGGGGCGTGGTGTTCCTGTCGTGGACGACCTGGCTGTCGCCGTGGGGCGGGCACGAGACGTCGCCCTGGCACTACCTCGGGGGGCGTTACGCGGCCCGGAGGTTCACCCGGAGGCACGGTCGGGCGCCGAAGAACGAGTACGGCCGGACGCTGTTCTCGGTCTCGGCGGGGCGGATGCGTCGCTGGGTCCGACAGGCGGAGGCGGCGCACCGGGTCCACCTGCTGGAGGCGCTGCCGCGCTACCACCCCCGATGGGCGCAGTGGATGGCGGCCGTGCCCGGCGTCCGCGAGGTCGCGTGCTGGAACTACGTGCTCGTCTTGGAGGTCCGGTGAGGACCACCAGGGGCACCTCCGCGGGGCCACGGAACCGGGTGATGCCTTAGCGGACCGGACGGGGCAGCGACCTCAGCTCGCTCGTCCCGGGACGATCGGCGCGTCGCGGCCGGTGCCTCGCAGCCCGCCGCCGTCGCCGGACGCCGACGCCAGCTCCTCGTGGTACTCCTCTTCCACGTTGACCGCCCAGATGTCGTGCGCGGTGCCGGCCACGATGTTCTCGACCGTCAGCATGGCCGTGTACATCGAGTGGTCCTGGTTGTTGTACTTGTGCATACCGTTGCGACCCACGGGGTGGACGTTGGGGGCATGCTCGGCCAGCCAGGACCGCAGCACGTCGACGTTGGCCTGGTAACCCTCGTCGTACACCGGATAGGCCTTCGGCATCCGCACCACGTAGCCGGCCTCGACGTCCGACGCCTTCATCAGCCCGATCGCCTCGAGCTCGCGGGTGCCCAGTGACACCAGATCGTCGTCGCTGGCGTTCCACGACTCGTCGCCCTCGTGCACCGTGTACTCGAGCCCGAGGACGTTGCGACCGTCCATCACCATGTACGGCGACCAGGAGCCGAAGTTCTGCACCCGCATGGTCTTGACCTCGGGGGCGTGGATGTAGATCCAGTTGTCGTCCCACTGGACCTTGTCGGCGGGGACGACCAGCGCCACTGTGAGGAAGTCGCGGAACGCCAAGCCGTCGGCGGCGCGCCCTACGTCGTCGGGCACCGGCGGGTCCATGGCTGCGAGCAGCAACGAGAAGGGCATCGACGAGATGACGTGATCGGCCGGGTACTCGGTGGTGACGCCCTGCGCCTCGGCCACCACGGTCACCGCCCTGCCGCCCTCGTGGCGGATGCGGGTCACCGGCGTGTCCATGATGACCTTGGTGCCGGCGGCTTCGACCTTCTCCTGGCACCGCTCCCACATCATCCCGGGCCCGTACTTCGGGTACTGGAACTCCTCGATGAGGCTGGTGACCTGCTTGCCCTTTTCCTTACGTCGCCCGGCAAAGCGAGAGCGGATGGGCTCCCAGACCGCCTGGAACAGCGACATTCCCTTGATGCGTTGCGCGCCCCAGTCGGCGGCGATCTCCGCCGGCGGGACGGCCCACAACTTCTCGCTGTAGGTCTTGAAGAAGTGGTGGTAGAGGCGCCAGCCGTAGTTGGCGACCACGTAGCCCTCGAGCGTCGATTGGTCCTTTGGCGGCCGCACGCGCACCCACAGCGCCGAGCAGGCGCAGCGCACCGCCTCCAAGGGACCGAGGTTGCGCAGGGCGTTGAGCGGCCGGAGGGGATAGTCGTAGAACTTGCCGCGGTAGTAGATGTGGCTCTTGCGCGGCCGTTGCAGGAACTCGTCCTCCTCGAGGATCTCGTGCCAGAGGTCCTCGACCGCCTGCACCTTGGTGAAGAAGCGATGGCCCCCGATGTCGAAACGCCAGCCGTCGCGCTCGACGGTCCGGCTGATGCCGCCGACGACGGAGTCGGCCTCGAGGACCGTGCTGGTGTGGCCCGACTTGGCGAGCTGGTAGGCGGCGGTGAGTCCGGCGGGCCCGGCGCCGATGATGACGACCCGGGGCGATGCCCCGGGCCTTGACCTGGACACGCTCGTGTCGCCTTCTCCCACCTGTCGAGTGCTCCCTCAACCTCGGACGTGACGGGTCACTCTACCGAAACGGGTTGTCGCGGCTTCCACCTCGGCCGCCCAGAAGGTTCGCGTCCGCGCTGCAACCCGTTGGTAACATCGCCGCCTCATGCGTGCCCTGGCTGCCGACGGGGTCCACGACGACGCATCTCCCGCGTCCGTTCGACGATCGCCAACCGCACCCCCGCGGTTGGTGTCATTGGCCGTCGTCGGCGTGGTCGTCGCCGGCGTGGTGTTGCGCTTCGTGCAGCGCTCGCCGCTGTGGCTCGACGAGGCGCTGAGCGTCAACATCGCACGGCTGCCACTGGGTGACCTGTTCGAGGCGCTGCGCCACGACGGACACCCGCCCTTCTACTACGTGCTGCTGCACGGATGGATGGACGTGTTCGGCGAGGGCGACTTTGCCGTGCGGGCGCTGTCGGGGATCTTCTCCGTGGCATCTCTGCCCCTGGCCTGGATCGCGGGCCGGCGCCTGGCGGGACAGGCGGGGGCCCGCTGGGCGTTGGTGATCGTGGCGCTGTCGCCCTACTCGATCCGCTACGCCACCGAAGGCCGCATGTATTCCCTGGTGATGCTGCTAGTGCTGGCTGGCTACCTGGTGCTCTCCGATGCCCTGATCGAGCCCCGTCCCTGGCGCCTGGCGGCTCTGGCCCTCATCTCGGGCCTCCTGCTGCTCAGCCACTACTGGTCCTTCTACCTGCTGGCGGCGACCGGGGTGGTGCTGCTGGCGCGTTGGTGGTGGCGGCCGCGGCAACGGGCCGGGACCGGCCGCGTGATCCTGGCGGTCGCCGCCGGTGGCCTGCTGTTCCTGCCGTGGCTCCCGGGGTTCCTCTACCAAGCGGCGAACACCGGCACGCCCTGGGGCGAGCCGTTCCGC
>Ga0268386_10000759_pt1 | contig 21055 bp, 22 predicted proteins | sample RVTome_15_FD_200260 | JGI IMG/M metagenome (GOLD analysis project Ga0268386, IMG submission 200260) | Soil microbial communities from uranium-contaminated site in the Upper Colorado River Basin, Wyoming, United States - RVT150D86... ...
CGTCTGCTTCTCGCCTGGGCCCCCTTGGAGAAGGCCTGATCACCTAGAACGGGGCCACAATGGGGAGTTGCGAGAAGGCGCCGAGCCCGCCCAGGAACAGGATCAGAGCGAGGACGATGGCGGCCCACCGGTTCCGTTTCCCGCTCAGCTTGGAGCTGACTCCGCCGAAGAAGATGACCAGCGCGAACAGCACCGTGCTCAATACGTAGTTGTCCCCGTTTTGGTTGGCGTCCAAGGCATCCTGGCGATGCACCTCCGACTCGGTAACGAGCCGTTCGGCCTCTCGTGCCGCAGCCAGTTGGTACTCCTCCATCACGAAGGGGGATGGTGGGGCGCCCACTTCGTTGAGGGGGTCGGTCGTCAGCCAGGCGTCGAGGGCCACCTTGAACTCGGGCCGCATCCGGTCGAAGTAGAAGGCAGACAGGGTTCCAGGAAGTGGGTCGTAGCCAGCGTCGGAGACAGGTGGGATCTCACCGGTCTTGATCTCTTCGGCGACAGCGTCGAGCCACGAGGTGAACACGTTGACATCGACGGTGCGTTGAGTGTTCGCCAAGCCGTCGGCCTTGGACGACTCCACGCGGGTGGCGTTGGCCGAGCTGAACTCGATGGCCATGATCCCACCCCATTTTGTCGCCTGAAAGGCGCTCCAGGCTGTGGCGATCGCCGCCAGGGCCATCACGATCGTTGCGATCAACTCGATGCGATCGGAGGCTCCCAGGATGAGCTGCTCGTCCTCGCGGGCGTGGGACATGGTCAGGCGCTCTCTACACGATCGAGGAGCTCCAACCAGCTCGTGGTGAACTTCTCCACACCCTCACGTTCCAACGTCCCCACCACGCTCTCGTACTCCACCCCGACCTCCTCCATCCTGTCGAGAAGGTCGTTGGCACGAACGATATCGACCGCGTCGAAGCTCGAAGGCTCGGGGTCGCCATGATCTTGGTAGGCGTCCATGGTGGCGAGAGGCATGGTGTTCACGGTGTCACTGGCCACCAGTCCTTCCACGTAGAGAAGATCGCTGTAGGCGGGGTTCTTCGCCGATGTGGACGCCCATAGCGGTTTCTGGGTGCGGCCTCCCTGTTCGGCCAGGGTGGCGAATCTGCCGTCCGAGAATGCCTCCAGGAACAACCCGTAGGCAACGCGGGCGTTGGCCACCGCCAGCTTGCCCTTTAGGTCGTCGGCGTCGTTGCCCCCGATGTCGTCGAGACGAGCATCGGCCTCGCTGTCGAATCGGGAGACGAAGAACGAGGCCACCGAGAAGACCGAGGAAAGGTCGCCGCCCAGCTCCTGCAAGATCTCGAGACCCTCCATATAGGCGTTGACGACCTCTTGGTAGCGCTGCAACGAGAATATGAGCGTCACATTCACCGAGATGGCCTCGCCGATGAGAGCCTTGATCGCGGGCACGCCCTCCGCGGTGGCAGGGACCTTCACCAGGAGGTTGGCCCGATCGATCTGTTTCACCCAGTCACGAGCCTCGGCGATGGTGGCGTCGGTGTCGTGCGCCAGCGTCGGGGAGACCTCCACCGACACAAACCCGTCCCGGCCGCCGGTGGCGACATACACCGGGTTGAGCACGTCACAGGCCCGGATGATGTCTCCTGCCATGAGGGTCTTGGTGATCTCCTCTGCGGAGACACCGGCCGACTTGAGCTCAACGAGCTCCTCCTGGTAGTCGTCGGAGCCACCTATCGCCGAGGCGAAGATGGTTGGGTTCGACGTCACGCCGGTGACGGCGTCGCCTTCGACGCGGCGGGCCAGCTCACCCGAGTCGAGCATGTTCTTGGAGATCTGGTCCGACCACACGCTGACGCCTGTGGCAGCCAGACCGTGGAGGTTCGAGATCGGCATCTTCTAAGGGTAGGGGGTTGTGGATGCGTCACTGTCACCGAGTCCCGATATGCGTCGCCCGCGACGACGGTAGGCTCACACGGGCCGTACCTCCGTCGGGTCACTAGCCTTGCCCGCCGGTAATGCCACGACGAATCCTCATCGCCAAGCCGGGTCTCGACGGGCACGACCGTGGCGCCAAAGTCATCGCCAGGGCGCTCCGCGACGCGGGCCACGAAGTCATCTACTCAGGTCTGCACCAGACACCCGCCCAGATCGCCGAGACGGCCGTTCAGGAGGATGTCGACGCCGTGGGCCTATCTTCGCTGTCCGGGGCGCATCGGACGCTGTTTCCCCAGGTGATCGTGGAATTGGCCGAACGAGGCTCGTCCAGCGTCATCGTTTTTGGAGGCGGTGTCATCCCGGATGCGGACATCCCGGCTCTGCGGGATGCGGGGATCGCGATGATCTTCACACCGGGCACACCCCTGGACGAGATAACCACCTGGGTGGGGGACAACATCCCCAACAAGGTCTGAGGAAAGGAAGCGATGAAGATCCACGAGCACCAGGCCAAACAGCTCATGGCCGCCCGGGGGATCCCGGTGCCGCTGGGCCGGGTGGCCCGATCGGTCGACGAGGCCGTGGCCGCCGTACGCCCGCTCATCGAGGAGTCGGGAAATCCGGTTGTCGTTCTCAAGTCACAGATCCATGCAGGGGGCCGCGGCAAGGGCACTTTCAAGGAGCATCCTGGCGTCCGTGGCGTCAACGTGATCACCGAAGGCATCGCAGGCGGGCCGTCTGCGACCGAGGAGAAGGTACGCGAGCTGGCGCAACAGATGCTGGGCAGCACCCTGGTGACCATCCAGACCGGTGAGGAGGGAAAGCAGGTCAATCGTCTCTACGTGGAGCAGGGCATCGATATCGCCCGCGAGCTCTATCTGGCTGTGCTCCTCGACCGGGCGACGTCGCGGAACATCGTCATGGCGTCGACTGAAGGTGGCGTCGAGATCGAGCGAGTGGCCGAGGAGATGCCGGAGAAGATCCTCCGCGCCGAGATCGATCCCGCCATCGGTCTCGCCGCCTTCCAGGCCAACGAGCTCGCTCATGGTCTCGAGCTCGAAGGTGACGCCTCCAAGAACTTCGGCAGATTCGTCAAGGCGCTGGCCGACGCAGCGACCGAGCTCGACACCGACCTCATCGAGATCAACCCGTTGGTGGTGACGACCGACGGAAGGGTGATGGCTCTAGATGGAAAGATGGCCTTCGACGACAACGCCCTCTATCGGCACCCGGACATCGCCGACATGCGTGACGAGACCGAAGAGGATCCTGCGGAGCTGGCGGCCAAGAACGCGGGCCTCAACTACATCAAGCTCGACGGGACGATCGGCTGCCTGGTCAATGGTGCCGGCCTGGCCATGGCCACGATGGACACCATCAAGCATGTCGGGGGCGAGCCCGCCAATTTCCTCGACGTGGGGGGCGGGGCAACGGCCGACCAGGTGACCACGGCGTTTCAGATCATCACCAAGGACCCCAACGTGAAAGGGATCTTCGTCAACATCTTCGGTGGAATCATGCGTTGTGATGTGATCGCCACCGGCATCGTCGAAGCGGTGGAGCGTGTCGGCCTCGAGGTTCCTCTCGTGGTGCGTCTCGAGGGGACCAATGTCGAGAAAGGGAAGCAGATCATCGAAGACTCCGGTCTGCAAGTGACCAACGCCGACAACCTGCTCGACGGCGCCGAGAAGATCCTCGAGCTGACCGCGTGAGCATCCTCGTCGACAAGAGCACCCGGGTCCTGGTCCAGGGTCTGGGCAAGACCGGGGAGTTCCACACCGACAAGGCGATCGCCTACGGGACGCAGATGGTGGGGGCGGTCCACCCTTCGCGGGCCGGTATCGATTTCCACTTCGAGGGTGAGACCGATCATTCCGGCGTGCCGGGGCGCGACAACAGCTACTCCATGGACCTTCCCGTCTTCGCCACGGTAAAGGAGGCCGTGGCGAAAACGGGGGCGGATGCTTCGGTCGTGTATGTACCGCCCCCATTTGCCGCCGACGCCATCATGGAGGCAGCTGCCGGCGGCCTCGAGCTGGTGGTGGCAATCACCGAGGGCATCCCCGTGGCCGACATGATCAAGGTGAAGCGTTACCTCCAGGGTCGCCCGACCAGGCTGGTCGGGCCCAACTGCCCGGGGGTCATCACTCCTGGAGAGTGCAAGATCGGCATCATGCCCGGCTACATCCATCAACGGGGCAGGATCGGGGTGGTGTCCCGTTCGGGGACCCTCACCTATGAAGCCGTCCACCAACTCACCTTGCTTGGGCTGGGCCAGACCACGGCGGTGGGCATCGGAGGGGATCCGGTGAATGGGACCAACTTCGTCGACTGTCTTCGCATGTTCGAGGCCGACGACGAGACCGAGGGCGTGATCATGATCGGTGAGATCGGGGGGACCGCCGAGGAGGATGCGGCCCTTTTCGTCAAGACGGAGATGACCAAACCGGTTGCCGGTTTCATTGCCGGAACCACGGCCCCTCCCGGCAAGAGAATGGGCCATGCCGGAGCCATCGTCTCCGGCGGCAAGGGCACCGCCGAGGCCAAGATCGCGGCGATGAACGAGGCCGGCATCGTCGTCGCCGACACACCGTCGGGTATGGGAGAGGCGATGGCTCGTGCTCTCGGCTGAGAGCCTGGCCTCGATCGAGTCGGAGGGAAGGCGTCTCGCCGCATACGTCCGCCGTGATCCGGCCCGCCCGGTGCCCCAATACCCGGGCTGGTCGCTAGCCGACCTCGTCGTGCACACTGCGTCGATCCACGGGCGCACTACCGAGATCGTCACCAACCTTCCAACCGAGCGGATCTCCGCTCCCGGTCTCCCCGAGGGAGCCGATGAAGTCGACTGGTACGAGTCGACTCTCGAGGAGATGCTCGCTGCCCTGCGTGCCGCCGACCCCACCGCGCCGTGTTGGGCGTTCGGGCCCGACCCATGCGTCGGATTCTGGGAGACACGCATGGTCATCGAGACGGGCGTGCACCGTTGGGATGCCGCGGGGGCGCACGGCGAGGAGGACCGGCTCACCGACCATGTGGCGCGCTCGGGGCTCGCCGAGTTCGGCGACATGTGGCTGGCCCGGCTCGGTGCGGTCCAACCCCTCCGGGTGACCGCCACCGACATGGACGAGACATGGGTCTACGGTGCCGGTGACCCGTCGGCATCGATCGATGCGACGGCTTCGGATCTCTACCTGCGGTTGGTCTCCCGACCCTCCCCGGTGGCCCTGCCCGACGACTGGGCCGCCGCCGTGGACGGGTTGGCTCCTCCTTCCAAGGGTTAACCCCCTCGTCTGGGCTGCATGGCGTTGCGGTCGACGCCACGTCGTGCAGCGCGGTTGAGACGAAGCGGCTCGGTCCTCCGGGGGACGCAACGGAGCCCCGGTGAAAGTCGTCGATATCCTCAGCAGCGCCGCTGGTGCGACCCGGCGGGCCGAGCGGGTCGACGTGAGCCCGACGCGGAGCGGCGACGCTCCTTAGACTGCCGCGATGACCTGGCTCTGGATTCTGCTCGCTGTGCTCGCGGTCGTCGTTCTCTGGCTGATCGTGGCGTACAACGGGCTCGTCGGCTCGCGCAACCGGGTCGACAATGCCTGGGCCCAGGTCGATGTCCAGTTGAAGCGTCGCTATGACCTGATCCCCAACCTCGTGGAGACGGTCAAGGGCTATGCCGCACATGAGCAACAGACCTTCGAGCGTGTCATCGAGGCCCGGAACGCAGCCCAGGCGGCCCAGGGTCCGGCGGAACAGGCCGAGGCCGAGAACTTCCTCACCGGCGCCCTCCGGCAGCTGTTCGCCCTCGCCGAGGCCTATCCCGAGCTCCGGGCATCGGAGAACTTCCAACAGCTCCAGGCCGAGTTGAGTGAGACCGAGAACCGGATCGCAGTGAGCCGACAGATCTATAACGACACGGTCCTCAGCCACAACAACCGGGTCCAGCAGGTCCCCACGAACTTCGTCGCCTCGATGTTCGGCTTCGGGGCCCGTGAGTTCTTCGAAGCCGGTGACGCGGCCGAGGAAGCCCCCGTCGTCGAGTTCTGACGTTGAAACGCCTGCTCGGGCTGCTCGCTGCCACCGCACTCGTGGCGATCCCGACCCTGCCCGCGCTGGCCAAGTCGTTCCACATCTCGGGAGCCGAAGTAACGATCGAGGTGGAGGATGACGGCTCCCTCCTCGTGACCGAGCAGATCACCTTCGATTTCAGCGGATCATTCAGCGGTGCCTACCGGGACGTCCCCTTGCGCGGTGGTGAGTCGTTCGAGTTCGTCTCGATCGGAGACGAGACGATCGTCTACGACCCGGGCGGCTGTGCGTGGCTGGGATGCACCTCACCCGCCGGAACCTACGGGCTCGATCTTCAGCCGGGTCTGGCTCGAATGGTGTGGCACCACGCCTCGACCGACGAACTGCGCACGTTCCGGATCGTCTACCGGCTCAGAGGATTGGTCCGGGTCTATGACGACGTGGCCGATCTCAACTTCCAGGTCTGGGGTGACCAGTGGGCAGTGCGCGCCGACGAGGTCACGGCCCGGGTCGACCTGCCCCCTGGTGCCGAGGAAGGGGAGGTCCGGGTGTTCGGTCACCCCTACGGCGTGGACGGGGAGACCTCGTTGGGCGGCGACGGCGTCTCACCCGACCTGATCGCGCGTTCTGTTCCTGCCCACCAGTTCGTCGAGATCCGAGTGACCTTCCCTCCAGATCTCCTCTCGAGCTCGGGCGGGGTCAGCATCGTGACGGGGAGCGGGCTCGACATCATCCTCGACGAAGAGGCCCAGTGGGCCGAGGAGGCCAATGATGCCCGCGCCGCCGCCAGCCGGGGCCTGGTGGCGGGGGTGGCCGCGTTCGTCGGGCTGGTCGGCGGCTTGGGAGGTCTCGTCTATCTCACCTACGGCAGGGAGCCCCGGACCGGGTACGACCGGGAGTACGAGCAGCAGCCGCCTTCCGAGCTGACCCCGGCCGAGGTGGGCGTTCTGGTCAGCCAAGGGGCGGTGACCGAGAAGCAGTTCACCGCGACCCTCTTCGACCTGATCCGGCGGGGGGTGATTTCGGCAGAGCCCAGCCAGGTGACCCGGGTGACATGGGCAGGTCTGCACCACGAGCAGATCACCGACCTCGTACTGGGTCTCACCGAAAATGAGGGGTCGTTGCGCGACTTCGAGCAATCGGTGATGACGGTGCTGCGACGAGCCCTGGAGACGGGGCCCCGTCCGCTCCACGAGCTGAATGAGGCGATCACCGCCGACCGCGCGGCCAATGCCACCACCTACCAGTCGTTTCGGGAGCGGGTGCTGGGGGCGGTGCGGAGGGCCAAGCTCCTGGACGACACCGGCCATGGTGTCTCCTGGCTGGTTCGGATCGGCGCCATCGGTCTGGTCGTCTTGGCCATATGGTGGCTTCCCGGCTTCATGGCCGACCGCCCCGGGGGTGGCGCTTTCGCCTTCCTCCTCATCGCCGGCATGGTCGCCGGCGCGGTGGTCCTCTTCGTCCTCCTCAGTTTCCGGAGAGTGCGGACCCGTCGTACCAGCCAGGGGGCCCTCGAGGCCGAGCGCTGGATCGCATTTCGCCGGTATCTGCGGGACTTCTCCCGGCTCGAAGAGGCGCCGGCGATCTCCTTGGCGCTGTGGGATCAGTTCCTGGTGTACGGGATCAGCCTCGGGGTCGCCGAGCAGGTCCTGGAGCAGGCGCGTCTTCATGCGCCGAAGGAATTGGAGCAGACCTCGAATCTCTACTGGTATGGGAACTACGGCTACGGGGGCGGACCGACCCAGAACGCTTTCGTGGGCCTGGAGTCTGCATTGTCCGGCGCCTTCACCCCACCATCGAGCAGCTCAGGCGGCGGCGGTGGGTTCTCCGGTGGCGGGGGCGGTGGTGGAGGCGGGGGCGGCGGAGGCGCCTGGTAACCGCGTCAGGCGGTCAGCAGGTAGAAGGCCGAGAACCTGTTGGTGATCGACTCGAGCGGCTCGAAGGAGCCGAATCCCGCCCGGGAGGCATAGTCCTCGGCCCTCTCCCGACCCCATGCGGCACCCAGCCCGGCACCATCACGGGCGAGCGACTGCGTCATGCAGTGCAACGTGGAGATGCCGTAGATCAGCGCCCCCCGGTCGCTCAGGTTGTCCTCCAGGTGACTGCTCACATTTGGCTCCATCATGAGGAACACGCCGTCGTCGCTCAGCGACTCACGAATCCGGCTCATCCCGGCCAGCGGGTCCACCAGGTCATGGATGACGTCGAATGCGGTCACCAGGCCGTATGGGGGCTCGATGGGGATGGCCTCCACCGAGTGCTCGGCGAAAGAGACGTTGTCGAGGTCTTGGCTTCGACTCCGGGCGAGGGCGAGGGACTTCGGCGAGACGTCGAACCCGACCACCTCCGAAGCCGGATAGGACCCGGCCATGAGGATTGCAGCCGTTCCGACGCCGCATCCGGCGTCGGCGACCCGGATCCCCGACTCCAGTCGACCCACCAGGCCGGGCACCGCGGCCAGCCAGCGTGAGGTGAGGAACACCCGCTGTGATGGCCCGTTGCCCCGATCGACGCCCCGGATCATCCCCTTGCCGAACTCCTCGAACCCGACACCTCCTCCGTGTCTCGCGGCGTGGGCGATGCCGTCCAACTGATTCATCGCTGCGGGCACCATGTCCATCCAGCCACCCATGAAATAGGGGCTGGACTCATCGGAGAGGAGCAGGGCGTGCTCCGGCGGCAGGCCGAAGACCTCGTCCTCAGGGTCGTACTCCAACGCTCCGGCAGCAGCGAGCCCGGAGAGAATCTCTCTCACATAGCGATCTTGCAGCCCGGCACCTTCGGCTATCTCCTCGACGGTGCCACCCTGGTGCTCGCCGAGCCAGCCGAGAAGACCGCAGCGGTCGGCTACAGCGAGCAGAGCAATGGTCGTGGCGCCGGAGGCGTAGCCGACGAAACGGTCCAGGAACGCTTCAATGCGCTGTCGGTCCATGTCGGCTCAACCTACCGCCAGGCCCCCCTGGTATGTCCTCCATACCAGGTTGGTGCCGGGTCGGTAGGGGATATGAGTGGCGTTGGGGGCATCGAGGACGACTAGGTCGGCGGCGGCGCCCTGGTTGAGACGACCCCGATCGTCGAGGCCCAGCGACCGAGCGCCACCAACGGTGGCAGCCGCGACAGCCTGTTCCACCGTCAGTCCCATGTCGACGACCGCAAGTGAGATGATCGGTGCCATCGACTCGAAATAAGAGGTGCCTGGGTTGCAGTCGGTGGCTAGTGCCAGGGCGCATCCCGCTTCGAACAGCATCGGCCCCGGCGCCTGCCGTGAGCGGAGGGTGTACGACGCGCCGGGGACGAGGACGGCGGTCACGCCGGCGCCCGCCAGGGCGGCCGCGTCTTCCTCGGTGGCATGGTCGAGGTGATCCGCAGACACAGCGCCGATCTCGGCGGCCAGCGCAGCCCCCCCTGTATGCCCCAACTGCTCGGCGTGAACCCTGGCGGGGAGCCCGACCGCGGTGGCCGCGGCGAAGATGCGACGAGCCTCCTCCACGGAGAAGACTCCTTCCTCGACGAACACGTCGCAGTAGTCGGCGAGCGTGGCCACGGCCGGGATCATCTCCTCGACCACCAGGTCGACGTAGGAGTCGCGTTCCGAGCCGTACTCCGTAGGCACGGAATGGGCGCCCAGAAACGTGGTGCGGACGGTGACCGGGAGCTCTTCACCGATGCGACGCGCCACCCTGAGTAGCCGGAGCTCGGTCGCCAGATCCAGGCCATAGCCAGACTTGATTTCCAGTGTGGTCGTGCCCGCCCGGATCATCCGCCATACTCGGTCGGCGGCGAGACGAAACAGCTCATCCTCACCAGCGACCCGGGTGGCGGCAACCGTGGCAAGAATGCCTCCGCCATCGGCGGCGATCCTGGCGTACGACTCACCCGCCATCCGTCGGGCGAATTCCACCGATCGGTCACCGGCGAAGATCAGGTGGGTATGGGCGTCGACGAACCCAGGGAGGACGGCACGACCCTCACACTCGATCCTGGGCCCGCTCTGGTAAGGGGCGGCGGAGGCCGGTCCGGCGTAGGTGACCAGACCACCCTCGACCGCCACGACGGCGTCGGGCACCGGGGGACCGTCGTTCGTGGTGAGCTGGCCGATGCCGGTGAGGAACAGGTCTGACATCAGACCAATGCGGATATGGAGCCGTCTTCGATCAGTCCGGCGACCTTCTCGATGTCGGCAGCGGGTGAGCGATCGGACTCGAGGGGTGAAACCACGTCCCTGACCAGCGCCGCGATCCGGGCACTTCCTTCACCCGGGGTGAGGGGTGCCCTGTATTCGATCGCCTGGACCGCGCAAAGGATCTCGATGGCGAGGACCCGGCGGACGTTGGCGACCACGGCGAGGAGCTTCTTGCCTCCTCCCCAGCCCATGGAGACATGGTCTTCCTGTCCTCCGGATGTCGTGATCGAGTCCACCGACGCCGGATGGGCGAGGACCTTGTTCTCGGCGACCAAGGCGGCCTGGACGTACTGGGTGATCATGTAGCCGGACTCGACACCCGGTTTGGCCGCCAGGAAAGGGGGCAGCCCCTGAGAGCGCACCGGGTCGAGGATGCGATCGGTGCGACGCTCCGAGATCGACGCCAGCTCGGCGAGGGCGATCGTGGCGAAGTCGAACGCGAAAGCCAGCGGTTCTCCATGGAAGTTGCCACCGGAGATCACCTCGCCCGTGTCGGGAAAGACGATCGGGTTGTCGACCACGGATCCCATCTCGATAGTGAGGATGCGTTCCAGGTAATCGAGGGTGTCGCTCACCGCACCGTGGACTTGGGGAGCGCAGCGCAGCGAGTAAGCGTCCTGGACCGCGTGGCGGAAGTCGTCGGTATGGCTGGCGATGATCTGAGATCCGGCGATCAGCCTGCCGATGCGGGCCGCCGACGCCTGTTGGCCTGGATGGGGGCGTAGCTCGTGGAGGTCGGCCCGAAACGGCCGGGCGCTGCCGAAGAGAGCCTCGACGGTGAGGGCGGCGGCGGCGTCCGCCGCAACACTCAGCTTGCGTCCATGGTGATGGGCGAGCGCGCCCATCGCCGACATCCCTTCAGTCCCGTTGAGCAGTGAGAGCCCCTCCTTGGTGAGCAGTTGAATCGGCTCGAATGAAGTTTCCGAGCTCGGGGTGACCGTGCCGGCACGGCGGACCAGCCCTTCGCCGATGAGAGGGAGGGCGAGATGGGCGAATGGAGCGAGGTCTCCCGAGGCACCCACCGACCCTTGCGAGGGAACCACGGGAAGCAGGTCGGAGTCGAGGAGCTCGAGGAGCTTGTGCACGATGAGCGGGCGCACGCCGGAATGGCCTTGGGCGAGAGTGCGAGCGCGGAGGAGCAACATGGCGCGCACGATCTCGTCGGGCATCGGCTCGCCGACCCCCGTTGCGTGTGATCTCAGCAGGTTGTACTGGAGTGCCTCGGCTTCGGCTCTGCCGATGTGGGTGGTGGCCAGTGCCCCGAATCCGGTGGTGATGCCATAGACGATCTGGTCGGAATCGACGGCTCCATCGACCACGGCGCGTGCCGGGCCCAACCTGAGGTCGAGGTCCTCGGCTGCCAACGCCCTCGCCTGGCCCAACGCCACCGCTGCCACCTGTTGCAGAGTGAGGGGCCCTCCATCGACGATGACAGTTTCCACGCCGGGGGACGGTAGCTTCCCGCTATGCCGACGACACAGAAGATCCGCTTCTCCGATTGCGATCCCCAGGGGATCGTCTTCAACGGGAATTACACCCGTTACTGGGACGATGCATTGACCGACTGGTTCGAGGAGGCGGGCTACGGAGGGACGGAGCTGGGCGGGACCGGCCTCGACGTGGTCGCAGCTCGCATCGAGATGGACTTCAGAGCCTCGGCCGCGCTGGGAGACGTGCTGGAGACGTCGCTGGAGGTGGAGGACTTCGGCAACACGTCGATGACCGTGGGATTCACCACTCGCCGGCTCTCCGATGGCGAGGTGGTCACCGTGGGCCGGGAGGTTCTCGTGATCGTCGACCCCGAGACGTTCCGCCCGGTGACCGTGCCCGAGGCGATGAGAGCCGACCTGGCATTGGAATCCCCGTGATCCGGCTTGTGTTGTCCTCCACATGAAAGACCTGACCCCCCTTCTCGCCGAGCCGGGAACGTCGATCGCGGTGATCGGCGCCACCGACCACCCTTCGAAGTACGGGGGGATCATCTATCGGGACATGAAGGCCAAGGGGTTCCCGGTCTTCGCAGTCAACCCGTATCGGGAGACTGTGGACGGTGACCCATGCTGGCCCACCGTCAAAGACCTTCCGGAGACCCCTACGATCGCCGTCTTCGTGGTCCCGGCTCGGCGCGGTCTCGAGGTGCTCGCGGACTGTGCGGAAGCCGGGATCGAGAACATCTGGGTTCAACCGGGGGCATTCTCCCCCGCCTTTCACGAGGCCGTGGAGGCTGGCCCGTTCAACTGGCTGGCCGACGCCTGTGTGATGGTGCGCGCTCGCGTCGCCGCCGTCTGATTCCCCCGAGGAGGATCTTCAGATCCGGCCCCGGAACAGCTCGCGGGCGATGATGTTGCGCTGGATCTCCGACGTGCCCTCGTAGATACGCGGCGCCCGGACCTCCTTGTAGAGGTGTGCCAGGGTCGAGTCTGCCTCCAAGCCGCGTGCCCCCAGCACCTGGATCGCCACATCGACTGCCTCTTGTGCGGTCTCGGTCGCTGCCAGCTTGGCCATGGCAGCCTTCCCCGTGAGGCCGTCGTGGTCGGACGAGTCGTAGGTCGCCGCGGCGTCGTATACCAGGTGACGAGCCGCCTCCACGGCGAGCTTCACGTCCGCGAGCTGGTGGGAGACACCCTGGAACTCCGAGATTGGCGTCCCGAACGCCTGGCGGGTGGTGGCATGCTCCACGGCGATGCTGAGCGCGGCCTCGGCCATCCCCAATGCGAAGGCGCCCACACTCGGCCGGAACAGGTCGAGGGTCTGCATCGCCACCCGGAACCCGGCGTCGATCTCACCGATCACCTGGTCGCGCCGCACGAAGACCGCATCGAAGCTCCAGCGACCGAGGGGGTGGGGGGAGATCATGGCGATGGGCTCCCCGCTCACCCCGTCGGTGTCGATGGGCACGGCGAATGCGGTCACTCCCTTCGACCCGGCCCCTGGGGTGGTACGGGCGAACACCGTCGCCACGTCGGCGTCGGGGGCGTTGGAGATATAGGTCTTCTCGCCGGTGAGGCGAAAGCCCTCGCCGTCGTGCTCGGCTCGCATACTCAGAGACGCTGCGTCCGACCCGGCCTCGGGCTCGGTGAGCGCGAACGCGGCGACCGTGGTCCCGGCGCGGAGACCGGGAATCCAGCGGTCACGGAGGGAGCTGTCCCCGGCCAGGCGAATCGGGGACCCACCCAATCCCTGGACCGCGAACGCCGTCTCGGCCTCCGGGCAGACCCGGGCCAGGCCCTGTCTCATCTGACACAACTCGGTGGCCGTCACGCCGTCCTCGCCGAAGAGCCGCTCGAGCATCCCGGTAGCGCCGATGGCGGCGACCAGTTCGCGGTTCACCCGACCCGGGGTCCCGATCTCGGCGACTGGTAACAGGGCTTGGCCCAGCCTCTCGGCCTCGGCGACGAGTGGCGGGTCGGCCGGCGGCATTCAGCTCGAGCTGCGCATCTGGGTCAGGATCTCCTTGAGACGAGCTTCGATCTCGTCGATCCCCAACCCTTGGTCCATCGCCTTGTTGACCATCTCGGTGAACGCACCCTCGATACCGGCATCACCGATCGACGTGCTGGAGTACGAGAGATGGTGCTCGAGGAGTCGATCCCTCACCTCCTGGAGACGGAGGTAGGCGGCTTTGAGCGACTCCCGATCGTGGAGGGCCTGGCCTTCGATGAGTTGGTGCGAGAGTTGACGTAACTCATTCTGCCGCTCTTTCAACTCGGCGCGACGGTCGAACGCGTCCACGGGCAGGCCCAACAACTCCTCGTAGATGTCGGTGAGCTCCTGTCGCACCTGGTCGAGAGTGGGTTCCATCTGCCGAAGTTACCGCTACCGCCGAATCGATGCCGGATCATCCGGCGCCCGGAGGGTTAGCCTCCAGCGGGTGAGCCCGTTCCGATCCAGTGCCCCCTTGACCGAGAACTGGGGGTCTTTCCGATTTGGCGTCGAACACGGCGTGGCGACCGTCACCTTCGACCGACCGGACAAACTCAATGCGCTGACCTTCGACGCCTACGCCGACTTCCGCGACTTGCTCGGCGAGATCGAGCAGCGGGACGACGCCAAGGTGCTGGTGGTCACGGGCACCGGCAAGGGCTTCTGCTCCGGTGGAGACGTCCACGAGATCATTGGGCAGCTATTGGAGATGGACACCAAAGGCCTCCTCGAGTTCACCCGGATGACGGGAGCCGTGGTCGAGCGGATGCGGCGAATCCCGATCCCCATCTTGGCCTCACTCAACGGAGTCGCTGCCGGGGCCGGGGCGGTCATCGCCCTCGCCGCCGACGTGCGGCTCATGGCCACCTCCTCCTCTTTCCACTTCCTCTTCACCAGGGTGGGATTGGCCGGGGCTGACATGGGCTCGGCATACCTGCTGCCCCGGGTCGTCGGATTGGGTCGCGCCACCGAGATGCTCCTGCTCGGAGAGAAGATCGACCCCCCGGAAGCGGTTGCGGTGGGGCTGGCTTCACGGGTGGTGGAGGACGACCGGCTTGCAGCCGAGACCGCCGCGCTGGCCACCCGACTCTCGGAGGGGCCCGGTCTGGCCTACGGGGCGACGAAGGTCCTGTTGAGCAGGGAGCTCGACATGGACCTGGGATCGGCGATCGAGTTGGAGGCCTTCACCCAGGCGCTGCTGATGACCAGCGAAGATCATGCCGAGTTCTATCGGGCCTTCAGCGGCAAGCGATCACCGGAGTGGCGGGGGAGATGACCCGTCACCGCCTGTTCGATCCCGAATGCATGCCGCCCGCTCTGGGCTTCAGCTATGGCGCGGTCGCCGACTCCGGAAGGCTGCTGCACATCGCCGGCATGACCGGTCATCAGGAAGACGGCTCGATAGACGACAGCCTCGTCGAGCAGTTCCGGGTCGCCTGTGTCTCGGTGGGCAAGGTGATCGAGGTGGGGGGCGGCAGCCCCGAGGACCTGATGTCGATGACCATTTACACGTCCGACATCGGGGGATATCGCACCAGCCTCGGACCGCTCGGTGTGGCATACCGATCGGTGTTCGGAAGGCACTATCCACCGATGGCCCTGTTCGGTGTCAGCGAGTTGTTCGACCCCAAGGCGAAGGTGGAGTTGGTCTGCGTCGCCGTGATCCCTGCCTGAGAGGGCGCAGCAGCACGGAGCGGCAACAGCCACACGGCCAAGATCGGCCGTCGCGGCTTGCTTCTAATCGTCGAGGACGAAGACCGGCTCCTCGTAGCGGCGGATTCGACCGTTGCGCGCTCGTTCGTCGAGAAGGGCGTCGAGCTCTGCTTGCTTGTCGGTCGCGCTGTTGACCGACTCGAGGAGCGCCAGTGGGATGTTGAGACGAAGTGCCCTTTCCGGGACCTTGAAGCGGGTGATCCCGGCCGGCAGCAGGTCGTCGGAGACCGCGGCCTCCATCACCTCGTCGACCGATAGCGTGGGAAACTCGACTATGGCGGCCCAGTCGGGATAGCTGGCGGCGACCGGCTCCGGCTGTGGGTCGATCGTCCGTGTGATGTTCCACTTGCCGATGTAGCCGTTCACGAGGGCGGTGAGGGTGGAGTTGATGCTCATCCCGTCGCCGAGCACGTGCCGAGCGGTGCCTCCACGGGCCTTGACTTGCGGCGCTCCTCCCTCTGCGACCAGGGTCAGCGTCGGCACCGCTGCGATGGCCCCGAGCAGCTCGTCCGCCGAGCAGCCGCGGACGACGTGATGCCAGGTCCCCAGCCCGACCACGCCCGGGTCGACGATCTGGACGACGGCGTGCTGCAACCCGAGCTGTTTGAGCGACTCTGTGCGGGTGGCGCCGTCGAGCAGCACCAGCTCACCGCCTGGTGCCTCGATGCAGACCATGGGGTTCACCTGGATTCCTTCGGCCTCAATGCGTCCACTCAGACGCTCGACACGAAGAGGATCGATCTCCTCGTGACGGCGGATGCTGTCCAGGGGAACCACACGAAGCCGCGGCATGCCTGGCATCGCCGACACTCTAGGAGCGGAGGATCTCGCCGACCGTGCCGACCAACCGGTCGACGTCGCCCGTGTCGTGGTATACCCCGAAGCCGATTCGGATCCGGTCGCCGCGATAGTCCGTGATCACGCCTCGGTCATGCAATGTCTCGTAGATGCTGGCGGCGTCCTCGGTGGCGAATGCCAGAAAATTTCCGCGCTCGGTCCCGTCAGGGGGCACCAGGGGCCAGGGGACGGCAATCGAGTCCATGAATCGCCTTTGCAGCCCGATCACGTGCTCACGGATGACGCTCGGAGTCACGCTCTCGGATTGCAGCCAGCCGAGGACCGCGTCCATGCGATAGATCCCGGAGGGGTCGAAGGTGGCACCGGAGAAGCGGGAACCGTCCTCGGCGTAACCGACCTGCAGGCCGACACCGGACTCGAGCTGGCCGAATCCCGCATACCACCCGGTATCGACGGGCCGCGGCCCGTAGCCCGGTGGGCAGTGGAGAAAGCAGACTCCCTCGCCGGACATGGCGTACTTGTATCCACCGGCGAGATAGAAGGCCCGGTCCTGGATCGATCCGAGCTCGACCGGCATTGCCATGAAGGCGTGGTACCCGTCGATCACGAAGAAGGCCCGTTCCTCCGACACCGAGGAGACGATGCGGTCGATCTCGGGGACCACGAATCCGGAGTCGTAGAGAACATGAGACATGTAGATGAGGTCATGGGCGCCGGACCTGGCCTCGGCGGTGAAGCGCTCGGCGAAGGTCGGGAAAGGCTCGGCGGGGACCCGGTCGACTATCGCCAGCCCTTCCTCCTCCCAGCGACGCGACTGCCGGGTGAACGAGTGGAATTCCGAGCCCGAGGCCAGGACGCGCACCGGGGGGTCGAAACAAGAGAACAGACGCACCAGGAACTCGTGGGTGTTGGGGGCGAAGGTGAGCGTGTCCCCCCCTTCGAGCCCGAGCAGCGACGCGATCCGCTCCCTGGCCCTGGGCATCAGCTCTCCGAAGACCGATTCCCATTTGTCGTCTGCATAGGTCGCCGCATCCTCCCACGCCCTCAGGTGGGCGTGGTAGCTGACGTCCGGCCAGGGGTGATGGGAGTGGGCTGCGAAGTGAAGCCGATCCCGGTCGGCCTCGAGGAATCTGGAGAAACCTGGTTTCAGGTTCACGACTCGAACCGGAAGCGCATGGAGTCGATGATGCCTGGTGGCAAATGCGGGCGGTCGGCACGAGGCACGAGGAACGTCGACATGTTGAGCAAGTCGCTGAACACCCGGCTGCGCTCCGCCGACCTCTCCAGGTACTTGGCTCCCGCCGAGCCCCCCGTCCCCACCCGTCGCCCGATCATGCGCAGGGCCATCTGGGCGTGACGATGTCGCCAGGCCGTGAAGCCCTCGTCGATGTCCATGAGCAGCTCTAGCAGCCGTGAAGGCTCCTGGAGTGCCGGCTGGTCGCGATAGAGGGTGATGAAGACCGCGGCCTGAAAGGCGCGCTGGCTGAGACGGAGCCGACCTGCCGCTCGCTCGATCTCGTGTTTGGCGGGATCGAAGAGGGCTTCGTACTGAGTGAGGACATGATCGAACTCCCGAAGTTGCGTCGCTCGCTCGTCATCGGTGAGGTTGGGATTGGACTCGACCACGGCGCGGTCGGCCTGGATCCTGGTGTGGACGGCCCCACGGTACGCCTCCCAGAAATGGAAGTCCTCGTGGTCCAGGAAGGGGGTTCGCTCCAGCCATCGCTCGACGAGGTCGAACAGAGACGTCTCCGATTCGACCTCTTCGACCGCTTCGCGGTCGCCCTCGTCGAACCGGGCCGTGTACTCGTCCCCGGCCAGCAGCAGCCGGTCGCCGCGCCGCAGTCCCAGCTTGTTCTCGACCATCCGGAACTGAGCCGACTGGAACCCCGATGCAGGGAACAGGTAGTCGCGGAAATCGAGGAAATCGAGCGGGGTCATCGTCTCCAGCACGGTGATCATCTCGATGAGAAGACTTTGGATCCTGGTGATCCGACGCAGCCGGCTGACCACCGTGCCCATGTCCTCCTCACTGACGGTGTCGCTGGCGAAGATGTCGAGGATGCTGTCCAGCTCCCATAGCACCTGCTTGAACCACAGCTCGTAGGACTGGTGGACGACGATGAACAGCATCTCGTCGTGAACGATCTCACCATGTTTGCCGCTCTCGAGCCTCTGCGTGGCGAGTAGGTCGTCGAGGCCGAGATAGTCGCGGTAGTAGATACCCTCGTGGCTCATTCCGGCCAGGAACATAGTGGCGCCCGTGTGGTGGTCCCAGAGGACGCCCTCGGGCGTTTCCCGCCGTGGCCATCCGGGTATGGGGGAGCACAGGCCCGGGAGCGACAACCAGGGGCCCTCCCGCGAGTGCCCCCTTCCGCACGGGTCGGGCTTCGGCTCGACCCGGCCTCGGGCCTCCACCCACATCAGACGAGGATCACGAAGTCGATCAGGTGGAGTCGGTTCACCCCGATCTCCCACGGCCCCTTCAATGATGCGGGCCGACGTCGCACCATCGCTCCGAGCGAACCCAAAGCTCCTGGGCCAGCTCGTCGTCCCGGGCGGCGGTCGATGGCTCCACGACCTCACTGCGTGAGTAATACAGGCCGGTCTGGTCGGCAACTGCCACCGACGTGGCGCACCAGACGGATGTCACGGCACCCTCCTCAGGTGTGAGCCGTCCCCGGAACAGTTTCCCGGTCATTGCCGGGAAGATGTTGGTGGCGACGACTCCCGGGTGCAGGGAGTAGGTGCGCCATCCCGGCTGCAACTGGGCGAGCCGCCGCGCAAAGAGGATGTTGGCGAGTTTGGACACGCCGTACTCGGCGAAGCCGGCGACCGACCGGCTCTTCCTCATGACCCGGGCAAAGTCGATGCCGGCGGCGCGGCGATGGACCTCGCTGCTCACCACCACGATTCGGGTCCCGGGACGGAAGGTGCGTCGGAGGTGGTGGGTCAACATGAAGTGACCGAGGTGGTTGACGCCGAAGTGGATCTCGAAGCCATCCTCGGTCCTGCCCCGCACCCCACCGACGCCGGCATTGTTGATCAGCACGTCGAGTCGCCGCCCGCTCTGCTCGAAATCCCTGGCTGCGGCCCGGGCAGAGTCGAGCGAGGCCAGGTCGAGGTGCAGGAACTCGGCCGCGCCGCCGGCAGCCACGATCTCTTCCACGACAGGCACGGTCCGCTCCTCGGAGCGACCTGCCGCCACCACGTGATAGCCGCGACGGCCCAACTCGATCGCCGTGGCACGACCGATGCCCGACGAGGGACCGGTCACCAACACGATCTCCATGGACGGCACCGTACCGCTAGCGTCCGATCTCGTGTTCGATTGGCCCACCGAGCTCAACGCCTACACGTATTTCCTGGGCGACCGAATAGAGGAGGGCCACGGGGATCGGGTGGCCCTTCGTCTCGACGATCGGGCCCTCACTTACACCGACATCGACACCTTGGCCGCGGGTTTCGCCTCGGCTCTTCGGGCTCGCGGGGTCGAAAAAGGTGCCCACGTGTTGCTGGTGATGCCCGACGGGCCCGAATTCGTCGCCTCGCTGTTTGCCACCATGCGACTGGGAGCGGTGGTGGTCATGCTCAACCCGGGACTCACCGCGGAGGCGATGGGAGCGATCGTCGACCTGTCCCGCGCCGTCGCCGCCGTGGTTCACGTCGACCATCTCGGCCACTTCCAGGACTCAGTGGGGGCATGGGTGCCTGAGGTCGTCGACCCGGGTGGCATCAGTTCTGAAGGGCACGACGAAGACCCGACCCGGACCAGGCCCGAGGACCCGGCGATTTGGCTCTTCTCAGGTGGTACCACCGGGCATCCCAAGGCGGTGGCACAGACCCACAGGAGCCTCGTCAACACCACCCGGCTCTACGGGCAGGGCTCACTGGGCCTGAAGGCGTCCGACATCACGATGTCGGTCCCCAAGCTGTATTTCGGGTATGCGACGGGCTCCAACCTGCTCTTTCCATTCTCGGTGGGGGCCTCGACGGTTCTATTCGCCGAGCACCCCACACCCGAGGTGTTGTTCGATCGCATCGAGCGTCACCGTCCTACGGTGCTGGTGAACGTCCCCTCGGCGATCAACCAGATGCTCGCGGCCCCTGACGCGGACCGGCGCGACCTCTCGAGCCTCCGCTTCACCACCTCGGCCGGTGAGGCGCTTCCCGAGACGCTGTATCGCCGCTGGAAGGAGACCTTCGGGGTCGAACTCCTCGACGGTCTCGGGACAGCCGAGATGTGGCATGTCTTCGTCACCAACGTCATCGGCGACGTGAGACCGGGCACATTGGGCAAAGTCGTTCCAGGGTTCGAGATCGCCGTCCGCGACGAGGATGGTCACGAGGTGGCGCCCGGAGATGTGGGCCGGCTCTGGGTCCGGGGAGACTCGCTCGGATTGGGCTATGTGGGCGATCCCGAACAGACCGCGGAGGCGTTTCGGGGCGAATGGTTCGCAGGAGGGGACCTGGTCTCGATCGACGTCGACGGTTATGTGACCCATCGGGGGCGGGCCGACGACGCCATCAAGGTCAAGGGCAAGTGGTTTCGCCCTCAGGAAGTCGAGTCGGCGCTGCTCGATCATCCGGCCGTCGAGGAATGTGCCGTGGTCGCCGTGACGGACGAGGTGGGCCTCGCCCACCCGGTGGCCTTCGTGGTGCGCCGCGCCGAGGTGAGCGAGGCCGAGCTGACCGATTGGGTCCTCGCCCGGCTAGAGGCCTTCAAGCACCCCCGTCAGGTGTTCTTCGTCGACGCGTTGCCGCAGACCCACTTGGGGAAGGTCGACCGCGCCCAGCTGAAGCGGGCGGCCGGCTGACCCCAACCGGAATTTGTCCCACACGGGATCGATGATTCGGGAATGGAGCCCACCATCCTCCACGCCGATCTCGACGCCTTCTACGCCTCCGTGGAGCAGCTCCTCGACCCGTCGCTGCGGGGCAAGCCGGTCCTGGTGGGCGGGGGCATCGTGGTCGCCGCCTCCTACGAGGCGCGGGCCTATGGGGTCAGGGCGCCAATGTCCACCC
>Ga0268386_10000760_pt1 | contig 21051 bp, 27 predicted proteins | sample RVTome_15_FD_200260 | JGI IMG/M metagenome (GOLD analysis project Ga0268386, IMG submission 200260) | Soil microbial communities from uranium-contaminated site in the Upper Colorado River Basin, Wyoming, United States - RVT150D86... ...
AGCATTCGGGTCCGCCGGCGTGGGGCCGACAATGGCGTCAAACTGCCGGCAAGGTGGGAGTGGAGCAAGCGAATGGCGGCGGCGTTCAGTCGGTGAGTCGCATCCCGAGCAGGCTCGAGGCGTCGGCCGCCTCGCCGTCCACCGACAGATACCAGTGCAGGTGCGCGGCCGTCACCCTTCCGGTCCCGCCGGCCTCGCCGACCAGCCGGCCCGCCTCCACCTCGTCGCCTTCCCGTACCTGAATGCGCGACAGGTGGAAATACCCCGTGTACACGCCCAGTCCATGGTCGATGTAGACGGCGTTGCCGGCGAAATACAGCTCGCCGGCGAACGCGACGCGGCCGGCGCCTGCCGCGTACACGGGAGCGCCCGTCTGACCCCTCAGGTCGAGGCCCGTGTGCCGGCTGCGCAGCTCGCCGTTGAAGGTGCGCGCCTGGCCGAACGGGCTGGTGACCTCCATCGGGCGCGGTGGCTGGAACGGGCCCGCCATCCGCCACTCCGGCGTGACCGTGCTCAGCATCTCGCGCACCATCCGGCTCTCCCGACGGATCCGATCGAGGACCTCGGCGGGCGGCGATGAATACCTCGGGTCGACTCTCAACTCGCTGCTCGGGAATTCGGTTCCGCGGACGGAGATTCGCACGGTCTGCTCGTGGGTCTCCCCGTCCTCGAACCGCATGCGCAGCGTGAGGACGGCCGGGTCGGACCGGCCGATCGGGACGACGCCGACCCCGAGCCACCGGTTCCGCGGACCGTGGCGGGCGAACCGGACGGCCTTGCCGGAGAACTCTCCTTGGATCGACACCGGTTGTCGGCCCGTCGGCCGCTCGTACAGCCTGATCGAGAACGCGTGGCCTTCCCTGGGCTCGGGGCTCCACGATATGCCGAACGGCTTGATCGGCGGGAGCTCGGGCTCCGGCCCGCGGACGGCGCGAGCCATTTCGACCAGGCGCGTCTCGAGCTCGGCGATCGAGTCCGCGGCGGGTTGGGCGTGCCCCCCCGCATCGGTGATGGGCGCGGCGTCGGGCGCCCGGTCGTCCCCGGGCTCCGTCGGCGGCGCGGCCTCGCCCGGCGCCGGGGGCTCCGGTCCCGTCGTCGCCGCAATCGGCGCGCAGGCCGTCAGCCACACGAGCGCGGCGGGCACGAGACGCAGCCAGATCGTTCCGGAACCGGGATTGGTATCGTTCCGCTTCATGTGCGAGAATGTAGCTACCTGGCCGCCTCGCTGGTGATCCCGGCCGCCCGCGGCCACCAAACCGGAGCTCTCCGAATGAAGCGTGTGCTGTTCGCCTGCGTCGAGAACTCGAACCGCAGCCAGATGGCCGAGGCGTTCGCCCGGATGTACGGGCGTGGCGCCGTCGAGCCCGTGAGCGCCGGGAGCCGTCCCGGCGGAGCCGTGAACCCGAAGGCGATCGCCGCGATGGGCGAGCTCGGGTACGATCTGGGCGCGCACCGCGCGAAGGGGCTCGACGCTGTGGAGGGCCCGTTCGACTACGTGATCACGATGGGCTGCGGCGAAGAATGTCCCTACGTAGCGGCCGAGCGCCGCGAAGACTGGGAGCTGCCAGATCCAAAGGACCTGCCGCCCGACGAGTTCAATCGCGTCCGCGACGAAATCGAGGGCCGCGTGAAGATGCTGATCGCGGAGATCCGGGCCGGGTGAGCAGCCGGCCGGCCCGGCCGGTCGGCGCTCAGTCCGCCTTCCTGATCACCACCCGGCGGTTCTCCTGCCGCCCCTCGGGGATCGCGAACAACAACGTCGCGAATGTGGAAAGGACCACGAGCGTGCGCTTCGACATGCCGGCCCCTTCGATGAAGATCGATTGACGGACGCCGGACGATAGCGAGGAAGCCGGGCGGGTCGAGTCCGACGTCGGGCGACCCGAGCCGCAGCTTCCTATACTGTAGGCGTCAACCGCGCCGATCTTCCGCCTCCGGGGGGACGACATGAGTTCCGAGTGGACGACCATCGCGACGTACGGAACGCTGATCGAGGCCGAGCTGGCCGGCGGGCGGCTCGAATCGGCCGACATCCCGTTTTTGATCGACCAGCACGACGCCGTCGGTCTGTTCGGGCCCGGGCATTCGGGGGCTTCGACGCGCGGGGTGACGCTGAAAGTCCCGCCCGACTTCGCCGCCGACGCCCGGTCCGAGCTGGACCTCCCCGGGACGGAGGCCTCCGGCGCGTGAGCGTGCAAGCCGAGCGCGATCTGCTCCGGCATTTCCTCGCGGCGATCGCCTACCGGACCCAGAAGGCGCTGCGCGGAGCGCCCGTCGGGTTCGCGGACTTCCGGGCCGCACCCGGTGTCCGCACGCCTCACGAGCTGTTGCGCCACATGAGCGACGTGCTCGGATACGCCCGGACGGTGTTCACGGGCGGAACGTGGCGGGCTCACAAGCTTCCGTCGCTCGCCGGCGAGATCGAGCGGTTTCACGCCATCCTCGAGGACCTCGCAGACCTGTTGGCCGAACGGGAGTTCGCGGCCGCCACGCCGAAGCAGTTGCTACAGGGCCCGCTGGCCGACGTGATGACGCACGCGGGTCAGCTCGCGATGCTTCGGCGGCTCGAAGGCTCGCCCGTGCCGCCGGAAAACTTCATCGTGGCCGAGGTCGACGCCGCGAACCTCGGGCCGGACCAGCCCGCGGCCGCGAGCGCCGACGCGGAGTGGTACGAGGCGGAACAGGAACCCTGGTGACTGCGCGTCCCGCGCCGTGAACGCCCGCGAGCCGAAGGACGCGCCGGGCGTCGCGTTCCACCCGCCGATCCTCGTCATGGCGCTCGCCGCAGCGGCGTGGACTCTGTGGCGCGAGGCTCCGCTGCCGTTCCTGCCCGAGGCGTCAGCGCGCCCACTGGGAGTGGCACTCGGCACGATTTCCTTCGTGCTGTTCTCGTCGGCCGTGCTTGCCTTGCACCGGGCGGGCACCCAGATCCCCACCCACCTGCCCGCCCGCGTGCTCGTCACGTCCGGCCCGTACCGGTTCTCGCGAAACCCCATCTATCTCGGGCTCGCCATCGGCTTCGCGGCGGTCGCGGCATGGCTGAACAGCGCCTGGTTCCTCGCCATGGCCGTGCTGTTCGTCGGCCTCGTCTCGGCCGGTGTGATCGTGCGCGAGGAGCGCTATCTGCGGGAGAAGTTCGGCGCCGCTTACCTGCAATACTGCTCCGAGGTGCGCCGCTGGCTGTGAGGCGGCCGCGCCGGATCGTCTCGGGCGCCCAGACCGGCGTCGACCGGGCGGCGCTCGACGTGGCGCTGGAGCTCGACATGCCCTGCGGCGGCTGGGTGCCGAAGGGACGGCTCGACGAGGAGGGCCGGATTCCCGCGTGTTATCCCGGCCTCGAGGAAACCGCTACGGCCGACTGGAACGAACGCACCGAGGCCAATGTCCGCGATTCCGACGGCACTCTGTTACTCTCTCGCGGCCGGCTGACGGGCGGCTCGAAGTACACGGCCGAGGTCGCGACCCGCCTCGATCGCCCCTGCCTCCATCTCGACCTCGCAACCCTGCCGGGGCGGGAAGCGGCACGGGCCGCCCGCGAATGGATCGACGCGACAGGCATCGAGACGCTCAACGTCGCCGGCCCGCGCGCCAGTAAGGATCCGGGGCTGTATGCGCTCGCGCGCGACCTGCTTCGCGACGTGATGGCGGGGTCGTAGTGACGGCGTCAGCGACTGGCCGTGCAGCATGGAATCACGCTAGACTGCTCGCGTCCCAACTCAAACCGCCACGCCCGTCGGAGGTCAGATGGCCGGGAACAAGACGCAGCCAACCGGCGCCAGCGTCGACGAGTTCATCGACGCCGTCGAGAACGAGCGCCGCCGGCATGACGCCCGGACCGTGCTCGAACTGATGCGCGAGGTCACGGGCGAGGAGCCCGTGATGTGGGGCGACAGCATCGTCGGATTCGGTCAGTACCATTACAAGTATGACAGCGGTCGCGCAGGCGACTGGTTCCTGGCGGGCTTCGCGCCGCGGAAGTCCAACCTGGTCGCCTACATCATGTCGGGCTTCCCGCGGCACGCCGAGTTGATGCAGAAGCTCGGCAAGCACCGCACGGGCAGCTCGTGCCTCTACATCAACAAGCTCGACGACGTGGATCTCGACGTGCTCCGCGAGCTCGTCCGTCGCTCGGTCGAGCACATGAGGAAGGAAGGTGACGGATGAACTGTCCCGCCTGCGACGGTCCGCTGGAGGGACGCACGATCACCGACGTCAAGCTCGACGTGTGCGCCGACGGGTGCGGTGGCGTGTGGTTCGACCAGTTCGAGTTCCGGAAGTTCGACGAGCCCCACGAAGAGGTCGGTGCGGCGCTTCTCGAGCTCGAGGGTGCCCACACGCGCCCGACCGGCGCCGACGACCGCTTCGAGTGCCCGCGCTGCGACGAACAGGCGGTGCTGCGCCGCCGGTTCTTCAGCACGAAGCGCCAGGTCGAGGTGGACGAGTGTCCCGCCTGCGCCGGTGTGTGGCTCGACGTGGGCGAGCTGCGCGACCTCCGTTCGCTGTTCGAGTCCGAGGAAGCGCGGAAGGAAGCGGCCGCCGCCTACTTCGACGAGGTGTTCGGCTCTCAACTCGCCGCCATGCGCGCCGAGAGCGAACAGGCCCGCGACCGGGCTGCGCGATTTGCCCACGCGCTGCGCTTCATCACGCCGAGCTACTACATACCGGGCGAGCAGGAATGGGGGGCGTACTGAGCGATCTGACGCGCGGCCTCGGCGCCGCCGCCCTCACCGCGCTAATCGCCCTCGGAGGCTTCGTATGAAGAAGCGACTGCCCGCCATCGACTGGATGCGGGGCATCGTGATGATCCTGATGGCGACCGACCACGCGTCGGGCGCCTACAACTCGGGCCGCCTGGTCACCGATTCGGCCCTGATGTACGCGGCCGGCATGCCGCTGCCGCCGCTCCAGTTCTTCCACCGCTGGCTGAGCCACCTGTGCGCCCCGACCTTCCTGTTCCTGGCGGGGACGGCACTCGCGCTGAGCATTGAAAACAAGGTCGGACGCGGCGAAAGTGGGTGGTCGATCGACCGGGACATGTTCGTCCGCGGGCTGATCATTCTCTCGGTGGACCTGTTGTTCATCAACCAGTTCTGGTTCCCCGGCGCGATCCTGCTTCAGGTGATGTACGCGATCGGCGTGGCGATGATACTGATGATTCCGCTGCGCCGACTTCCGAGCCCGGCCCTGCTGCTGGCCGGCGTCGCCATCCTGTTCGCAGCCGAGTGGTTCCTGCCCGCCGGGCTCGTGGTGCCGAACGAATCCGGCTCCGTGCTCGCCGCTCTCACGCTCGGCGCCGGGATGTTCGACACCAACCTCGAAGCGTTCGGGCCCTGGGGGGCGCTCGGCATCCCCGACGTATTCGTGGCCGGCTACCCGGTGCTGCCGTGGCTTGCGATGATGGTGTTCGGCTGGGTGTTCGGCCGCTGGCTGCTGGCCCGCCGGGAGGCGGACGACCGCGAGGCGCGGAGCGCGCGCCTGCTCGCCTGGACCGGGCTCGGCGCCCTCGGCGTCTACGCCCTGATCCGCGGCTTCAACACGTTCGGCAACCAGCAGCTGTATCGCCTCGACGGCTCGTGGATCCAGTGGCTGCATGTCAGCAAGTATCCGCCGAGCGTGGCGTTCACGGCGCTCGAGCTCGGCCTGATGTGCCTGATCCTGGCGGGCCTGTTCGTGCTCCAGCGCCGGCAGGGCGACAGCGTCAATCTCGACAATCCGGTGCTCGTGTTCGGCCAGACGGCGTTCTTCTTCTACGTTCTCCACATCTTCTTCTACGAAGTGACGGCTCGCCTGCTCGGCCTGCACCTGCAGGAGGGCCTGCTCGCGTCGACGATCGCGATGACCGTCGGCCTGGTCGTGCTGTATCCGGTGTGCCGCTGGTATCGTGGGTTGAAGGCGAAGCACGCGGGGACGGTGCTCAGGTACATGTGAGAAGCGGGAGGGTGGCATGAAGGAGGGAAGAGCATGAAGACCGTGCTGAAATGGCTCGGGCGCGGGGTGCTGGCGGTGTTCCTGATGCTGCTGGTCGCCGCCGGCGTCGTCTACGCGCTCTCGGAGCGCATCGTCGGCCGGACGTACGACGTGCCGGCCGAACCGATCGCCATCCCCACCGATTCCGCGGCGATCGCCGAGGGCGAGCGCCTCGCCCGGACCCGGGGATGCTACAACGGCTGCCACGGCGAGGCGGCCGAGGGCGGCCTGTTCATCGAGGATCGCCTCCTCGGCAGCATCGACGCGCCCGACCTCACGCGCGCCGTGCGCGCACTGACCGACGAACAGCTCGTGCGCGTGATCCGGCATGGGGTACGGGCCGACGGGAGCAGCGTGTTCGTCATGCCTTCGGCCGATTTCTATCACCTGTCGGACGAAGACCTCGGGGCGATCGTCGCTTTTCTCCGGTCGCTTCCGCCGACCGACGGCCCGGAAACCAGCGTGCGGCTCGGACCCCTCGGACGCCTCCTGTTCGTGATGGGCGAGTTTCAGCCCGCGGCCGCCGTGATCGAGCACGATGCGCCGCGTGTGGATCCCGGCGACGGGTCCGATCCGCTGCTCGTCGGGGAGTACCTCGCCCGCACGACGTGCGCCGAGTGTCACGGCCGGAACTTCGAGGGCAACCCGGGGCCGCCCGAGGCGACGCCCAACCTCAGGATCACGGCGGCCTATACCCCCGAGCAGTTTCGTACGCTTATGCGATCCGGCGAGCCGCTCGACGGCCGCGACCTGCGCCTGATGGACGACATGAGCGTGAAGCGGTTCTCCTACTTCACGGACGCCGAGGTCGACGGCTTGTACGCGTTCCTCGCGACGGGGCTCGGCGGTTGAGGAGCACGAGGGCTACGGCCGCGGACGAGGTCTACGGCCGCGGCCACTCCGCCGCGGGCAGGCCGTGGATCCGGCGGATCAGGCACATCTGCCCGATGTGGTAGGCTTCGTGCTGGGCGAGGAACGTCAGGGCCTCGAGGCGCGTCGGCCCGGGCGCCGGGAACGGCAGGCCGCTCTCGCCGTCGAGGAATTCGTGCGTCGCCCCCGCGAGCGACGAATCGAGCAGCGGCGCCACCTCGTCCCACGCCCCGAGCACCTCGGCCGGGGGCGGGAACTCGGCGATGTCGTCGATCGTCCGCGCCTTCTCGTGATAGCGTTCGAGCGGATCGTGCGCCGAGCCGCCGAGGAACTTCACGATGTAGTAGCGGGCGCCCGCCAGGTGGACGGCCAGGAAGGCCAGGTGATTGGCCTCGCCGCTGCGCTCGAGCCAGACGTCGGAATCGACGCCGGCGAGGGCGGCCCGGAACAGGCCCTCGTTGCTGCGGAAGATGCCGCGGATCGGAACCAGTCGCTCGTCCATGGCGGCAATATACGCGGCCGGGCGCATCCCCTTCCACGGCAGCGGTCCCTACATTGACCCCGGAGTCACCAACCACAGCAGGAGGACCACGTGCGGATTGTCGTCACCGGTGGAACGGGGAACGTAGGCAAGCGGCTGGTGAGGGAGCTGGCGGAATCCGGCAACGACGTCGGGGTGATGACGCGAAGCCCGGCCGGCAAGCCGCCCCTGCCCGAGAACGCCGAGTACGTCGAGGGCGACTTCGCCGATCGTGACACCGTCGTCCGGGCGATGACGGGCGCGACCGCCGTCTATCTGCTCACGCCGCTCCACCCCGACGAAGCGCAGCTCGGCCGCGACGCGGTGTGGGCGGCCGTCGATGCCCGGGTCGATCGGGTCGTGTTCCAGTCGGTGCACGAGGCCGAGGAGGCCGACCACATCCCCCACTTCCGCTCGAAGGTCGAGATCGCCGAGGAGCTCGCCCGCACGGGGCTCGAGTGGACGATCGTCGCCCCGAACAGCTTCTACCAGAACGACCTCAATTTCCGCCCGATGCTCACGGGCCCCGGCATCTATCCGCAGCCGATCGGTCCCGAGGGCGTCAGCCACGTCGACTGCAACGACATCGCCCTGATCGCCATGCGCTGTCTGCTTGGCAGCGGCCACGCCGGCAAGACGTACCCCGTGGTCGGTCCCGAGCCCCATACCGGGGAACAGATCGCCGCCATCTGGTCCGCGGCCCTCGGCCGGCCGATCGAGTACATGGGCGACGACCTCGAGCCGTGGGCGGAGCAGATGGGCCAGGTGATGCCCGAGTGGCTGGTCGAGGACCTGGTGACGATGTACGAGCACTTCATCGAGCATGGCCTTATCGCGACGGCGCAGGAGGTCGAAACCTGCCGGCAGTTCCTCGGTCGCCAGCCGCGGAGCTACGAGAGCTGGGTGAACAAGGTGGCGAAGACATGGGAGTGAGGCGGGCGCCGTGAAGCGCGGCAAGTGCGTGAAATGCGGTTCGACGAACGTCCGCCGCGGTCCGAAGCCGAATATGTGGAGGAACTCGACCGGAATGATCCCGCTCGGAAGCGCCTGGGGTACGAACGTGGGCGTGCGGAACTACATCTGCGCCGACTGCGGCTACGTCGAGTCGTACGTCGTGAACGACGAGGACCGCGAGAAGCTCCGGAAGAAGTGGAAGCTCGCGAGCGAACGCGACGACGACTGACTACAGCAGCTGCGCCTGCCGGTGCGCCTCTTCCAGCGGATACGTCCCGTCCTCCAGCGCCGACAGCCCCTCCAGCTCGAGCAGCCGTTTCTTGCGCCACAGGCCGCCGCCGTAGCCGGTGAGCGAGCCGTCGGCGCCGATCACCCGGTGGCACGGGATGAGAATCGCGATCCGGTTGTCGCCGTTGGCGCGCGCCACCGCCCGGGTGGCCGTCGGTCGGCCGATCGCCTCGGCCACGGCGCCGTAGCTCCGCACGGTGCCGGGCGGAATCTCGCGCAACACGGCCCAGACCTGCTCCTGGAACTCGGTGCCCGAGGTCTCGAGTGGCACGTCGAACTCGCGGCGCCCGCCGGCGAAGTAGGTCTCGAGCTGCCGGGTCAGCTCCGACAGCACGTCGTCCTCGCCCGGCACGAACACGGCGTCGAGCGCCTTCGACAGCCGCTCGAACTGCGACGGCAAGGCCCGCCGGTCGGCGTACTCTAGCAGAACCAGCCGCCCGCCCGCCGCGCCGGCGATCATCTGGCCGAGCGGCGTGGGAATCCGCTGCACAGTCACCACGCGGGCGTCCTCGAGCGTGGCCGGCGCGCGGCCGGCGAGCTGCCTCAGGGCCTCGGTGAACCCGCTGAGTGATTCGTAGCCCGTTTCGTATGCCGTTCTCGACACCTGGCGTCCCTCCTGTATGTGGCCGATCGCCTCGCCCAGGCGGCGGGCGCGGCTGTAGGCGTGAAACGTCATTCCATGCTGTGACTGAAACCAGCGGCGCACGCGCGCCGGATCGAGCCTGAGCTCCCGCAGGTCGGCGTCGCGCCAGCGGCGGGTCGGGTCCGCCTCGACGGCCTCGACGAGCGGGGCGATCCACGCGGGGGTAGCGCCCGCCGGTCGCAGGGGCCGGCAGCGCCGGCAAGGCCGGTAGCCCGCCACCAGCGCATCGCGTGGCGTGGCGTAGAATTCGACGTTCTGCGGCTTCGGCTTGCGGGCCGAGCAGGACGGCCGGCAGAAGATGCCGGTCGTCACCACGGCCGTCACGAACACGCCCTCGAAGGCCTCGTCGCGCTCGAGAAACGCCTCGAGCATCGTTCGGCGTGGCGGCAGCTCACGCGTCGCCGCTCGCCCCGCGTTGGTTTCGTTCGTCGTCATGTTCCCGAAGTTCGGCGACCGGCCGCGGTTGCGCCACCGAAATTTCGACACCGAATTCTCATCGAGGCCCGACTCACGGTAAGTTGAAACCCGAGACGGGAACGCGGTTCGTCTCCCGGGGCCATCATCTACAGGAGCTCTTCCATGTCGCGCCATGCCTTCATCGCCTCCCTCGCCGCACTCACGCTGTGCTTTCCGGTGGCGTCTCTCGTCGCCCAGGAAGTCGAAGCGAGCCCCGACCGCGCCGTCGTGGCCGCCTCCGGGAACGGCGAGGTCATGCTCCGACCCGACCGCGCGAGCGTGTCGATCACCGTCCGAACGATCGCGCCCGAGCCCGACCAGGCGGCGTCGCGCAATCTCGCCACCGCCGAAGACGTGACTGAGGCGCTCGAGGGGCTCGATCTCGAGCCCGATTCCCTGCGGATGACCGGCGTGCGCATCGGTCCGAATCGCGAGTACACGCCCGACGGGCCACGCGACGCCGGCTACTTCGCCGAGCGCAGTCTGCGGGTCACGACGAACGACCTGGTCGACGTCGGCCGGATCATCCAGGCGGCCGTGGGCGCCGGCGCCACGCAGATCGATCACGTCGCGTACTCGTCGTCGGAAGAGGAGGCGGCCCGCGAGCGAGCTCTGATCCTCGCGGTCGAAAAGGCGCGCGGAGACGCGCAGACGGTCGCGACGGCGGCAGGCGGGCGTCTCGGGAACGTGATCCTGCTCTCGACGGAAGGGGTTTCCGTGCCCCGGCCCATGCTGCAAATGGAGGCGATGGAGATGAGCCGGGCGGCCGCCGACCAGGCGATGCCCGAGCCCGAGGACCTCACGGTGTCGGCGTTCGTGCAGGGTCACTGGGCGTTCGAGCAAGCGGACGACCGATGAAGGCGCAGACGACCGGGGCGTGACCGCAGGCGCCCCGCCCCATGGCTATACTTCATACCGAGGCCCGACCTTCGACCCCGACAGAGGACGATCGATGGATCAGCCCGATACACATGCCCAGCGCGATCAGCAGGAGTGGCTCGCCGTGGCCGATTTCGAGGACGAGGAAGAAGCGGGACGTGACGCCGCCCGACGCGCCCTCCGCGAGCTTCCCGCGGCGAAGGTGATCGACGACGTCACCTGAGACGAGGCGACGAGCCCTCGTGCGGATTCTCACCTGGATCGGGGCGGCGGTCGTGGCGTGGGGGATCATCTGCGCCTGGTACTACTTTCGCCAGGAATCGGTGATCTTTCAGCCGTCGCGCCTGGCGACGGGCCACGATTTTCGGTTCGACCGGCCGTTCGAGGAGCACTGGATCGAGGTCGAGCCCGGCATCGAGCTCAACGCGCTCTTCTTCCCTGCAGGCCGCGCGGCCCGCACGCAACGTTCGGAGTCGACCGACGACTCGCCCCGTGACAACACCGCCGTGCTTTACCTGCACGGAAACGCGGGTCACCTGCAGGATTGGGGCTGGCATGCCGACCTGTACGTCGAGGCCGGACACGATTTTCTGGTGATCGACTACCGCGGATACGGCAAGAGCGGCGGCCGGGTCGAGAGCGAGGCACAGCTTCACGCCGACATCGATCGCGTGTGGGAATGGACGGCCGCCCGCTACGCGCCGGGCGACGTCACCCTGGTCGGCTACTCGCTCGGAGCCGCGCTGGCCGCGCGCCTCGCCTGCGAGTCGGAGCCTGCGCCCGCCCGCCTCGTGCTGCTCGCCCCGTTCTACAGCGCCCGCGACATGGCTCGCCACCTCGTGCCGTTCGTGCCGATCGGGCTCCTGCGCTATCCGCTGAGGACCGACCTGGCGCTGACGGAGTGTCGCCCCGGGCTCTCGATCACGATCTTTCACGGCGAGGGCGACCGGACCGTCCCGTTCTCGCAGGGTCGCCGCCTGGCTGACCTGCTCGGATCCCGCGCCCGGCTGGTCCCGTTGCCCGCCGCGACCCACCAGGACATCGCCGCCGATCCTCTGTTTCGGCGCGAGATGGCGAGGCTGCTGAACCCGAATGGGGCGAGCCGGGCGCCCGCTCACGACACGCGAGAGACACCCGATGCATAACGAGCCCGATCAGTTCGACATGACGACGGACACCGGACGGACGGTCGAAGACCGGCTGGCCCACCGGATCATGATCACCGTCCCAGACCGGCACAATCCGAAGCTGCACGAGCTCATCGAGCGGGTGAACGCCGACGACGACCTGTACGCCCTGTGGACGGCGGCCAACGTCAATGCGATCGAACGGCTCGAGATGACCGATCATGGCCCCGTCCACGTGAAGATCGTCCTGAACATCGCCACCCGTCTGCTGCGATTGCTGATCGACGGCGGAATCGTGCCCGGCGTGGTCGAGAACTACGGGATGGAGAAGCAGGACGCCGAGGTGGTCGTCGCTCTCGCTGCCCTTCTGCACGACCTGGGGATGTCGATCCACCGGATCGACCACGAGGCCTATTCGCTGTTCGTAGCCCAGCGGAAGCTCGAATCGCTGCTGGCCGACCTCTATCCACCGGCCACCGCGGCGATAGTCCGCTCCGAGATCCTGCACGCGATCATCTCCCACCGCACCGGCAGCCAGCCCCTGACCGTCGAGGCCGGCGTCGTGCGGATCGCCGACGCCCTCGACATGGCCAAGGGCCGGTCGCGGATTCCGTTCGAGGCGGGCTCGGTGAGCATTCACTCCGTATCGGCCGCCGCGATCGAGGAGGTGAAGATCGAGCGCGGAAAGGAACGCCCGATCCGGATCCGGATCCTGATGTCGAATTCCGCCGGAGTGTTTCAGCTCGATCAGCTGTTTCGCGGCAAGCTGCGGGGCAGCGGGCTGGAGGAGCACATCGAGCTCGAGGCCCAGCTGAGCGGCGAGGGCGAGACGGAGAAGCGGCTGTTTACGGAGTTCAGGATCTGACCGGGTCGCCAGGTTTCGGCGAACCGGAGCGCGCCGCGTCCGCGAGCTTTCGTTTGGCCGGCGCGTGCGCGTCGTCTACATTCAAGGCGAGCTCGGGCGTCAGGCACGCCCGATTCACGGACACTTCCGGGAGATCCCATGACCGATCCGGCGCGACAGCCTTTCTTGCCCACCTCCGAGACCGCCGGTAGCTTGGCGGCCGATACCGGGCAGCCCGACGGCGACGCCCCGGCCCGGAACACCCCCGAAAGGTCCGTCCGTATGCAGGTCTTCGCCAAGACCGAAGAATTCACGCTGCCGCGCGACCTGCGCGCGGCGGGGCTGTATCCGTACTTCCAGCGGATTGAAGAGTCGCGCGACACCGAGGTGGTGATCGACGGGGAGCGCAAGGTGATGATCGGCTCCAACAACTACATGGGGCTGACCCACGATCCGCGCATCCTCGAAGCGGCGAAGGCCGCGCTTCTCAAGTACGGAAGCGGCAACACCGGGAGCCGGTTCCTCAACGGCAACCTCGACCTGCACGACCAGCTCGAGGAGGACCTGGCGGACTGGATCGGCAAGCCGCGGGCCCTCGTGTTCAGCACGGGCTACCAGACGAATCTCGGGACGATCGGCGCGCTGATCGGACGCAACGACACGGTGTTTCTCGACAAGCTCGACCACGCCTGCATCCAGGACGGTGCCCGGCTCGGTTGGGGCGAGATCAAGCGCTTCCGCCACGCCGAGCTCGATCAGCTCGAGCGCCAACTCGCCGCGACGGACCCGGAACGCGGGAAGCTGGTCGTGGTCGACGGGGTGTACAGCATGGAAGGCGACATCGTCAACCTGCCCCGCATCTGCGAGCTGCGGAAGCAGCACGGCGCGGCCGTCCTGGTCGATGACGCGCACTCGCTCGGCATCCTCGGCGACACCGGTGCCGGGACGGCCGAGCATTTCGGGTTGACCGACGAAGTCGACCTGATCACCGGAACGTTCTCGAAGTCACTGGCCTCGATCGGCGGCTTCGTGGCCGGCGACGAGGTGGTGATCGATTTCCTGCGCAACCAGGCGCGCGCCCTGATCTTCAGCGCCAGCATGCCGCCGGCGGCCGTGGCGACGGTGATCGAGGCCGTGAGGATCATCCGCACCGAGCCCGAGCGCCGCGAACGCCTGTGGGCGAACACGCGGCGGATGACGAAGGAGCTCCGCGCGCTCGGCTACGAGCTCGGCGATACCGAAACGCCGGTCGTGCCGATCCTCGTCGGCGACATGCACCGGACGTTCAAGTTCTGGCGGGCGCTGTTCGACGCCGGCTTGTTCACCAACCCGGTCGTGCCGCCGGCCGTGCCCGAGGGCGACGGCCGTATCCGTACGAGCTACATGGCGACGCACACCGACGAGCAGCTCGACTTCGTGCTCGAGGTCATGGAGCGCGTCGGTAAGGAGTTCGGGCTGATTTGACCGGATCCGGCGCGGCGCTTCGGGTCGAACCGGCCCGGGGCGGCCGTCCGTTCCGCGACTTCCTGCGCCTCCCCTACGCGATCTACGCGGGCGATCCGAACTGGGTCGCCCCGCTGATGCGCGACGTCCGGACGATGTTCGACCCCGCGAAGCACCCGTTCCACGAGCACTCCGAGGTCGAGCCGTTCGTCGTCCGGCGCGACGGCCACGTGGTCGGCCGGCTCGTCGCCATCCACAACCGGAACCACGTCGCGTTCCACGACGAGCCGGTCGGGTTCTTCGGGTTCTTCGAGTGCGAGGACCGGCAGGAGACGGCCGATGCGCTGTTCGCCGCCGCCGCCGAGTGGCTGCGCGGACGCGGCCTCGAGGTGATGCGGGGTCCTGCCAGCTTCTCGACCAACGAGGAAGTCGGACTGCTGATCGATGGATACGACCTGCCCCCGGTCGTGATGATGCCGTACAACCCGCCCTACTACCAGCGGCTGATCGAAACGGCGGGGTTCGCGAAGGCGCAGGACCTGCTGGCCCTGCACTTGATCCTGCCGGAGATCCCCGAGTTCCTCCTCAAGCGCGAGCGCCGGCTGGCGACCCGCCTCGACGTGACGGTGCGGCACATCGACATGGACGACTTCGAGGCCGAGCTCGACCGGGTCCGGAAGCTCTACAACGCGGCCTGGGAGAAGAACTGGGGCTTCGTCCCGATGACCGAGTCCGAGATCCGATTCATGGCGCACGAGCTCGAGCCGCTGCTCAAGCGGGATCCCGAGCAGGTGGTGATCATCGAGGACGCCGACGGCGAGCCGATCGGTTTCGCCCTGTGGCTGAGGGACTACAACCAGGCGCTCAAGCACGCCCGCGGGCGGCTGTTTCCGTTCGGCCTGCCGAAGATCCTCTGGCACGCGCGCTCGATCGACACCGGGCGCGTGCTGACCCTCGGCCTGGTTCCCGAGCACCGACAGCGCGGTATCGACAACCTGCTCTACCTGCGGATCATTCGGGCGGCGCACGCGAAGGGAATCATCGAGGGCGAGTTCGGCTGGATCCTCGAGGACAACCTTCACATACTGACGCCGCTTCAGAAGATGGGCGCCGAGACGTACAAGCGGTACCGGGTCTACGACCGGGCCCTGTGAGCGGGCGGGCGAAGTCGTGAGCCACGTTCTGCTGACGGGGGGTACGGGGTTCCTCGGCAGCCACGTCGCCGAGCTTCTGCTCGAGGCCGGTCACGACGTGCGCGCCACTGTCCGACCGACCAGCGACACCCGGTGGCTGGATCCCCTTCCGCTCCAGACGGTGGTGGCCGACCTCGAGGATGCCGTCGGGCTGGCCAGGGCCCTCGAGGGCGTGTCGGACGTCCTGCACGTCGGCGGCGTTACGATCGCCTCCGATCCGTCCATGTTCGAGCGCGTGAACGCCGCCGGCACGGCAGCGCTCGCCGAGGCCGCCGGACGGGCGGGAGTCGAGCGCTTCGTGCTGATCAGCAGCCTGGCGGCGCGCGGCCCCGACGCCACCGAGGGGCCGGTGAGCCTGTACGGCCGGAGCAAGCTCGGCGGGGAGGTGCGCCTGGCGGAGCTCGTCGCCGCCGGCGCGGCGCCCCCCGCGATCCGCGTGCTCCGCCCCGGCGGGATCTACGGCCCGCGCGATTCCGACCTGCTGGCCCTGTTCCGAATGGCCACCCGCGGGCTGCTGATCCTGCCGTCGATCGAGGGCCGGCTTCAGCCCGTCTACGTGCGCGACGTCGCCCGGGCGGCGCTCCGCGCGCTCGAAACGGCGGACGCGGCGGATCCCGGTCCGCTCCCGGTCGTCGACGAGCGGGTCTACTCGTGGAGCGAGGTCGGCGAGGCGCTGGCCGCAGCCGTCGATCGCAGGACGCGCGTGCTGCGCATGCCGCCGGCCGCCTTCCTCGCCGCCGGCGCCGCGGCCGAGCTCGCCTCGAAGCTCACCGGCGGCACGCCGATATTCGATCGTCGCCGCGCCCGGGACCTCACGCTTCGCTCGTTCACTTCCGAGATCGACCTTACCCGGCGGGCGCTCGGCTGGTCGCCCGAAACGAGCCTGCGGGATGGAATGGCGGAGACGGTGGACTGGTACCGACGGCACGGATGGCTGAACCGGTGAGCATCGCCGCCCTGGCCGAAACGTCGCACGCCCGGGCCGGCGACGTTCTCGCGGCGGCCTACCTGGCCGCGACCGGTGTCTTGGCGGCCGCCTCGGGCACCACGACGGGTTGGATCCTGGCGGGGCTCCACCTGGGGGGGATGGCGGTCATCCACTTCCTTGCGCGCACGCCCGTGCCGCAGAATCCGTTCGGGGGGTTTCTGCGCCTCGCGTGGCCGGTGGCGATAACACCCCTGTTCTACACCGAGCTCGCGACGCTCAACCAGCTCCTGTTTCCGGGCTACTTCGACGCGGCGGTGCAGGGGTGGGAGGAGATCCTGTTCGGCGCCCAGCTCAGCGTGGTGTCGAGCGGCTGGTACGACGCCCTGTGGTTCTCCGAGGTGCTGCACCTAGGATACGTGTCGTACTACCTGGTCGTGCCGGTCGCCCTGCTCGCGGCGTGGTGGTCGGCCGGCCGCCAGGGGCTCGAAGGCGTCGTGTTCGCCACCGCGCTCGCCTTCTACCTCTGTTATCTTTGCTTCGCGGTATTCCCCGTGGCCGGCCCGCGCTACGAGTTCGCCCGCATCACGGGACCCCAGACCGACGGGTTTCTGTTCGCCCTGGTGCACGGGATTCTCGAAGCCGGCTCGGCGAAGGGAACGGCGTTTCCGAGCTCGCACGTCGCGGCGACCGTGACCGCCTGGCTGGCCGCCGGCCGGCTGAATCGGCGGGTCTTCTGGGCCCTGTCTCCGCTTGCGGTGGCCCTGACGCTCGGTACGGTGTACGGACGCTTCCACTACGGGATCGACGCCCTCGCCGGGCTGCTGTTTGCCGCCGTCGCCGTGCCGTGGGCCCCGCGCCTGATGGCTCGACTCGGGCCGCCGCCGGACATCGCCGATTCGGACTGAACCCATGAACCGGACGACCCGGAAGAACGAAGAACTCAGCAGTGGAAGGGACATGCGATACCTGAACACGACGCTCACCGGCCTGGCTCTCTGATCGGACTGCCCGTCGCGGCGAAGGCTCAGGACGCGAACCCGATGCACGACAGCGTCGCGACGGCGAGGTGTTCGCCCGGCCGTTTCGCCGTCATCTGTGAATGACGGCTACACGACGGCGCCTGACTCCCGAATCCGATCTTCCCGTCGAGCGAACCGACGGCCGGGCCAACCAGGGTCTGCGAGCCGCGGGGCCATCCTGGCCGATCAGCGCTCGAAACGAGGAGGAGTCATGCGAAACTTCACAACCGGGTGGTCGCAGGTCTCGAAGGGTGCCGTCGCGATTGCCGCGGTACTGGCTGGCAGCCTGCTGGCGTCAGAGATCGAACGCGCGGAAGGCGAGGGGATCGAGGCCGATGAAATGGCGATCCCGGCCGCTCCTTCGCCCATCAGCGTCGCCGCACCTCAGATCGAGGAACTCGATTTCGGCGTCGCCGACTTCGTGGTTCCCGTCCTGCGCAGAACGGATCTCCGGCTACCCGAGCCACCGGCGATCGACGTGGCGGCCTGGCGGGAGAAGGCCCGGCCGTGGCTGGGTGAGGGTGTACCGCCTGCCCCGACCATGGAGATCCGCGTGGATCCTCCGACAATCTCCGCGGAGGCGGCCATGTTCGACGCGCCGTCGATCGAGACTCCCCTGCTCGAGCGTCCTGCGCTCCCGGCGCTTCCGTCCGTCCGATGAGCGACGCACGGCGGAATTCTGGAATCCTTCGGTTCATCAGTCTAGCTTGTACGAAGAGGGTTAACGATGGCTTTCCGGAACGCCACGGTCCAGAAAGGGGCCAGGGTGCAGACAGACCGCGAGTCCGGCGGGCGGGACGACGATTCCCTGGAACGAGTTCGCCGCGAGCTGGAACCCGAGCTCAGCGTGGTGCGCCGCCTCGGACGAAGTGTGGTCGCCGAGGTGTTCCTCGCTCGCGAGCCCGCGCTGAAGCGCCTCGTCGCCATCAAGGTGCTCGCTTCCGGCCTGGCGGGTGACGCGAGCGCGATCCGCCGCTTCGAGCGGGAAGCGCAGTCGGCGGCACGCATCGCCCACCCGAACGTCGTGACGGTGTATCGGGTGGGCCGGCTGGGTGATCGTCGCCCCTACCTGGTCATGCGTTACGTGAAGGGCCGGAGCCTGGGCGCCCTGCTGGAGGCGGACGGACTGTTCGATCGCGCCCGGGCATGCGAGGTTCTCGGAGATATCGCGTCCGCCGTGGCGGCGGGCCATCGACGCCAGGTCGTACATCGCGACATCAAGCCGGCCAACGTCCTGGTCGAGCACGCCACCGGCGACGTCGTCGTCGTGGATTTCGGGATCGCCGCCATCCTGGTGTCCGGAGATGAAGAGCCCGAACGAATCACCACGGCCGGGCATATCGTCGGCGACCCGCAGCACATGAGCCCGGAACGGTTGCTCGGGGAACAGCCAGACGAACGCTCCGACGTCTACAACCTCGGGCTGCTGGGTTACGAGCTTCTGACGGGCCGCGGGCCGTTCGAGGCCGATTCGAACCGCGCCTGGACCGAAGCACACCTGAACGAACAGCCGCCACCCATCTCCAGCATCCAGCCGGGCATCGATCCCCGGCTCGAATCGCTGCTGCTGCGTTGCCTGGCGAAGAATCCGGACCATCGGCCCAACGCCGCGGACTTCGAGACCACCGTCCGCTCGATCTGCATGACGGCGGGTGGGCGGCGCGCAGACGTCCCTCCAGGCCTCGGACGTGTAGCGGTTTCGCCGGCCCCTGCCGCGCCGGTAGCGAACCAGGGTTCCTCTCCGCTGGCCGTGTCCGCCCCCCAGGCATCCCGCCCCGTCCCTCAGGGCTTCCTCGGGCCCGAAAGCCAGCGCTACCGCCTCGACGTCCTGGGCAACATCGACCTGGTCAACGACGAAGGCGGACGGGTTCTCTCGGTGATCGCGCAACCCAGGCGCATCGCCCTGCTCACCTACCTGGTAGCGAGGGCCGACGAGCCGTTCAAGCGCCGCGACCGCATCGCCTCGGTGTTCTGGCCGGACCTCGATGAGGAGAAGGGCCGGCACGCCCTGCGGCAGGCGCTGTATGTCCTGCGAGGGTCGCTGGGCTCGGAGGCGGTCACCAGCCGCGGCGACGACGAGATCAGCGTGCCCGCCAGCGTGCTGTGGTGCGATGCGAGAGCATTCGAGGCGGCGCTGACGGAGAATCGCCCGGACATCGCGATGGAGCTCTACCGCGGTCCCCTGCTTCCCGGGTTCTATCTGACCGACGTGATCGAGTTCGAGCACTGGCTCGACAACGAGCGTCTCCGGATGGAGCGTCTCGCGACCGAGGCGGCCTGGGAGCTTGCTACGGCGCGCGAAGCGGAGGGCGACACGTCTGCCGCGCTGCACTGGGGCCGGCGGGCCGTCGACCTGGCGCCGTTCGACGAGTCCCTGCTCCGGCGATTGATCGAGCTCTACTTGCGTGTCGGCGACCGCGGAGGCGCGCTGAATGCCTACGAGAACTTCACGCGCCGCCTGCGCGACGAACTCGAAGCCGAGCCGACCGAGCAGACGCTGGCCCTGGTCGAGCGGGTGCGCACTGGCTGAGCCACCCGGGCAACCCTCCCGGCGTGGTGGCCGTCTCATCATCGGCGAACACGAAAGGCACGAGGTGTCCGAAGCCCAGTTGATCGAAGCGGCGCGCGCCGGCGACCAGCGTGCGATGGGTAGCCTGTACGCGGCGCACGCGGACCGGGTTTACTCCGTCGTCCGACGGGTGGTGGGCGACGATCACCTGGCCGAGGACGTCTCGCAGGACGCCTGGGTACGGGCGTTCGAGAAGCTGCACCAGTTCCGGGGCGAGGCGGCGTTCTCGACCTGGATGCATCGCCTGGCGGTGAACCAGGCGGTGAACCGGCTGCGCTCGCAGGGGCGGCGTTCGAAGCTGGAGACGGCGCCGGAGCTGCGTCTGCCGGTTCAGGAGCCGGACGAATCGGTGCTGCACCAGCGGCAGCTCGCCCGGGCGCTCGACGCGCTGCCGGACGGATATCGGACGGTGCTCGTGCTGCACGACGTCGAGGGACTGACACACGAGGAGATCGGCGACAGGCTGGGAATCGCCACCGGGACATCGAAGTCGCAGTTGCACAAGGCGCGCGCCCGGATGCGTGAACTGCTCGCACCGGGGCGAGCGAAGACGGAGGAAGCGGAGAATCATGGCTGAGCATCTGGCACGTGAACAGATCGCGGCTCTGCTGGACGAGCCCGACGCGGTGGCCGGCGGCCTCGCGCATCTGGACGTGTGCGCGGACTGCGCGGGCGAATTCGAGGCGATGAGCCGGACCCGCATGGCGCTGTCGGGCCTGCCCGATCTGCGGGCCCCCGACGACGCGTGGATGGAGATCCGGTCGCGTCTTCCCGACGCGGACGACGAGCCCCACCGGATGGCCGCGCCCTGGTGGCGGCTCCAGACCCGCTGGGGGCCGCTGCTGGCGGCCGCCGCGATCGTCGTACTGTTTCTCGGCGGACTCGGCGTGGGCCGCATGCTCGCGCCGGATCAGCCAGCGGGTGCCGCGGTCGAGCAGGAGGCCGTGCCGGTAGCGCGGGACGAGGCGGCGTCATCCGAACCGGCCGACGGCGCCTATCCCGAGTACCTGCGGAGCGTGGCCGACCTGCGCGAGCTGCGTGAGGGGGGGCCGAGCTACGTCGAGATCGCGGCCGACCCGACGCTCGCCGCCGTACGCCTGACCCGTCTCGACGCGCTGATCGAGGCGTCGCGCGAGGCGCTCAGCCAGGCTCCCGCGGACCCGGCGCTCAACGACTTCCTGTTCGACGTGGTGGACGAGCGGGCGTCGGTCGCGGGTCAGCTCGACCGGACCATCCGCCAGGCGTCGATGGAGTATTGATCATGCTCACCGCACCGAGGTGCCCGAGCATGCCGTGGGCATCGGCCCGACTCGTCGTCCTGGTCGCGCTGGGGCTGTCCGCTTCCGTGGCT
>Ga0268386_10000761_pt1 | contig 21049 bp, 13 predicted proteins | sample RVTome_15_FD_200260 | JGI IMG/M metagenome (GOLD analysis project Ga0268386, IMG submission 200260) | Soil microbial communities from uranium-contaminated site in the Upper Colorado River Basin, Wyoming, United States - RVT150D86... ...
CGATCAGCTTCCCCCCGTTGCCGTAGTTGGACGGGGCCCGGAACCATGCAATGACGGTGAACACCTGGGGAGCGTTGATCGCAGTGTTGGAGGTCGTGTGGATGCAGGCGTTGGCGCCGAGCCGGACCGCTCGGTCCGGTGTATCGGTGACCAGGCCGCCGTCGTTGAGACGGGTGAAGTTTGCCGATGAGCCGCTGGGGGCAAAGGTCCCGGTCCGCCCGTTGCCAGAGGAATCGGCGGCCGTGGTGGCCGACCCCGTCTCATCGAGCTTCCAGTAGAGGTAGGGCCCGAGACGGTTGACTTCGGTGGTGTAGGCCCAGTTGGGGATGGTCCAGGTGTCTGTCGTGTTGGGGGAGGACGCGGTGAACGCGGCTGCGCTGACGGTCGGGTCGTTGTTGCCGGGAAGGCCCAGGGAGGCGGCGAGAGCCAGCATCAAGACGATGGTGACCGATGGCGCGGGCCGGGCTCGAAGACGCCTCGGATCGGCAGGCTGCTTTTGTTCGATCCGGCGACGCCAGCTCCGCGTGTTCTGGTTGTCCCGCTCGTAGTCGAGAGCGGTCGCCACCACCGCCGCGAGCAGAAGGGCGAGCTGGCCGATGAGGGGCAGCCAGTTTGCGGTGAGGATCCAGACCACCGGGAGCCCGACGAACTGGACGAGAAGCCGTCCCAGCCCGGTGACCGACTCTCGGGGCACGGGCACGCTGTCGACTGTTGGATTGGCGTCGCCCTTGGTGACCAGGCTGCCGTCCTCGTTGAACGATACGACTCGGTGGGTGAGGATGTGCTCTTCCCGGGCCGGGTCCTCGAAACTGATCACGCGGCCGGCCAGGTCGTCGATCGCGGGGTCAGGCGAGACCAGGACGACGTCACCGGCACTGATGCCGGGCTCCATCGACCCGGTGACGATCACATATGGCTGCCACCCGAACAGGATTGGGAGAAGCGTGACCAGGACACAGGCTGCGATGAACCACAGCCAGGCTCGTCCCAAGATTCCGGCGGTGAGACGGAGCCGAGAGTAGGGCTGGAGGATCTGGATCTCGCTGCGGATCGGCTCGGTGATGGTGGTCATGGTGTTTGGTCCCACTGCTTCCGAACGTTGCCGGCCCGGCCCCGTTTCGGGTGCCGGGCCGGCAACTTCAGGTGGCTTGTGATCGAGGGATCAGTTGATCTCCCAGATCAGGTTGGCGATGGCGGACGAGCTCTGGAGGCTGTTGCCGGCTGCCGGGTCGATCGCCCAGCCGATCCGATACACGACCCGCTGCGGGCCGGCGGCGACCGCGGTGCCGTTGGCGGCCGCATAGGTGGCCGGCATTGTGTTCAGATTGCCGGTGAAGACGGCCCCGGACGTGCCACCGGTGTAGCCGGTGCAGTTGGCCGGGACGTTGGTCGTGGCGCTCACAGCCACGGCATCGATGGTCATGTTGATCACCGGGGCCAGCGCTGCGCTGTTGGTGCCGCTGATGGCGCCGCGGTGCAGCTTGAGGCTTCCGGCAAGGGTGCCGCCGGAGTGAACCGTGATGCACTTGGTGCCGGTGTCACCGGGCTTGAGGTTGTTCTCGGTGAACAACGCAGCGGTGGTGCCCGAGTAGCTGGTGCCGCCGCCGTTGTTGGTCAGGGCGAGGCTGCCCGTGGCCCAGGCATCGTTGGTGTTGTCGGTGGTGGCGCTGAACGCGGCGTTGCTGCCCTGCCAGATGAGGAGGGCGGCCACCAGGAGAGCGGCGAGCGGGGTCGCGGCCCTGAGGGCCCGTCTCCTGCGCCGGTCGGTTGTGTCGATGGCGTATGCCATGGTCTGAAACCTTTCGTCGGTCCGTGATGTTCTCTTTCTCATCGACCATCGACACGATGACTAGTCCCCTGCTGGGCCCTCCGACCCACGAACACCCTCCCCTTTGGAGAATCGGCCGGGTTGGGCCTGGGTCGGGCGACCCACGTGGGCGCGCCGATACACTCGGGGTGGTGCCCCGCCGCGGCCCAACCGCCACCAATCTCCTCTCCGAGGACGACATCCATCTGTGGAACGAGGGGACCCACTACCGGTTGTACGAGAAGCTGGGGGCGCATCCGGTCGGGGGCGGCACCTATTTCGCGGCATGGGCGCCCAACGCAGAGACGGTTTCCGTGGTCGGGGATTGGAACGGGTGGGACCCGTCCACCGACTCGCTCGCCCCACGCGGGGTATCAGGGATCTGGGAGGGAGTGGTCGAGGGCGCGGGACCGGCCGCAGCGTACAAGTACCACATCACCAACGGTCCTTTCGTAGGAGAGAAGAGCGACCCCTTCGCATTCCACACCGAGACCCCGCCCAAGACTGCCTCCAAGGTGTGGGATCTCGCGTACGAGTGGGGCGATGGCGAGTGGATGGCCTCCAGGGGTGAGCGAAACGCGATCGAGGCTCCGATGGCGGTCTACGAGATGCATCTGGGCTCGTGGCGCCGCCATGACGACGGCAGTCACCTCACCTATGTCGAACTGGCGGAGCAGCTGCCCGGCTACCTCGTGGAGCTGGGGTTCACCCACGTCGAATTCATGCCGGTCATGGAGCATCCGTTCTATGGATCGTGGGGCTATCAGACCACCGGCTACTTCGCCCCGACCAGCCGATACGGCACGCCACAGGACTTCATGGCCCTCGTCGATGCGCTGCACCGGGCCGGGGTCGGGGTCGTTCTCGACTGGGTCCCGTCCCACTTCCCCACCGACGCCCACGGTCTCGGGCTCTTCGATGGCACCCATCTCTATGAGCACGCCGACCCCCGGCTCGGTTTCCATCCGGATTGGAACACCTACATCTACAACTATGGAAGGGCCGAGGTGCCGCCCTTCCTCATCAGCAACGCACTGTTCTGGCTCGATCGTTACCACGTGGACGGGCTCCGGGTGGATGCCGTGGCCTCGATGTTGTACCTCGATTACTCGCGAGAGGACGGCGAGTGGATCCCCAATGTCCAAGGCGGGCGGGAGAACCTCGAGGCGATCGCATTTCTCAAAAGGCTCAATGAGATCGTCTACCAGGAGTATCCCGACGTGCAGACGATGGCCGAGGAGTCGACGTCTTGGCCCATGGTGTCCCGGCCGACATTTCTCGGTGGCCTCGGCTTCGGCCTCAAGTGGGACATGGGTTGGATGCACGACACGCTGATCCATCTCTCCCGGGAACCGGTGCACCGGGCCCACCACCACCACGAGCTGACCTTCCGCGCGGTCTACGCATTCAGTGAGAACTTCATCCTTCCCCTCTCCCATGACGAGGTGGTCTACGGCAAACGTGCCCTCTTGGAGAAGTTCCCGGGCGACGACTGGCAGAAGTTCGCCACCCTTCGCCTCCTCCTCGCCTACATGTGGACCCAGCCCGGCAAGAAGCTGCTCTTCATGGGGGCGGAGATCGCCTCGCGCTTGGAATGGGCCCACGACGGCCAGCTCGAGTGGGACCTCACGGGCCTCGCGCCGCACCGGGGGATCCAGCTCCTCACCGCCGATCTCAACCAGCTCCATGCCGGGGAGCCGGCGATGCACGAATTCGACTGCGACCCGGCCGGGTTCGAATGGGCGGTCCCCAACGACTCGGCCAACAGCGTCCTCGCCTACTTCCGCAAGTCGGAGGCAGGCGACATATTGCTGGTGGCCGTCAATCTCACCCCGGTCCCACGCCACGCCTACCGGGTAGGCGTCCCTGTCCCCGGGCGCTGGGCGGAGCTCCTCAACACCGACGCGGGGACCTACGGGGGAAGTGGTCAGGGCAACCTGGGCGGAGTGGATACCGGCCCACTGGCCGTGCCCCACCGGGGCCTTCCCCACAGCGTCGATCTGACCATTCCCCCTCTCGGTGTGGTGATCATGAAACACGAGCCGGAGGCGAAAGAAAGCGGGTAGTGCGCCCGGTTTCCTACCTTTGTCTCCGTTTGAGCCGCTACATCTGTGTTCACGGGCACTTCTACCAGCCCCCCCGGGAGAACCCGTTCACCGGAGTGGTGGCAGAGCAACCGACTGCTGCGCCCTGGCACGACTGGAACGAACGGATCACCGAGGAGTCATACGCCGCCAATGCCGCGGCCCGGATCCTCGATGAGAACGGCGAGGTGATCCGGACCGTCAACACCTACGAGCGGATCAGCTTCGACTTCGGTCCCACCCTCTTGAGTTGGCTGGAGACAAACGTCCCTGATACCTACCGGGCGATCATCGGGGCCGATGCCGGCTCGGCGTCGAGATTCGGAGGCCACGGTTCTGCCATGGCCCAGGCCTACAACCACACCATCCTCCCTCTATCCAATCATCGGGACAAGGTGACCCAGGTCCGATGGGGGATCGCGGATTTCAAGCACCGCTTCGGGCGACGGCCCGAGGGCATGTGGCTCCCCGAGACCGCGGCCGACACCGAGAGCCTCGAGGTGCTCGTCGAGGAGGGGATCAGATTCACCATCCTCTCGCCCTACCAGGCTGCCTCGGCCGAGGGTGATGACGGGTCGTTCTCCGAGGTTGCCAACGGAGGCATCGACACCAGGGTTCCTTACCGACTCGACCTGGGCGGGGACCGGTCGATCACGGTCTTCTTCTACGACGGCCCGCTGTCGCGCGAGATCGCCTTCGACAGTCTGCTGGAGGACGGTCGGGCCTTGGGAGGGCGGTTGATCGAGGCGGTGGCCCAGCCCGGTCCCGATCCCCGTCTCGCTCATGTCGCCACCGACGGAGAGACCTACGGCCACCACCACCGGCACGGCGAGATGGCTCTGGCGGTAGCGCTCGAGATGATCGACGGCGACGCCGGCTCCAGGCTGACCAACTATGCCGAGTTCCTCTCCATCAGCCCGGCGACGCGCAAGGCGACCATCATCGAAGACAGCTCCTGGAGTTGTGCACATGGCGTGGAGCGATGGCGGTCCGACTGCGGCTGTGCGACCGGCCGAGAGCCGACGGGCCACCAGAGGTGGCGGGGCCCTCTTCGCTCGGCGCTCGACTGGCTCCGCGATGAGTTGATCGACCGCTTCGAGAAAGAGGGCGGTGACCTGCTCGAGGACCCGTGGCAGGCGCGGGACGACTACATCTCGGTGATCCTGGGCGGCCCAAAGTCGGATTTCCTCGACCGGTGGGCGACCCCGGGCCTGGACGACCATCAACGGGAGAATGCCATGGGGCTACTCGAGATCCAGCATCGGGCGATGCTGATGTACACCTCGTGTGGCTGGTTCTTCGACGACATCTCCGGTTTGGAGGCCGTGTTCGTGCTTCGTCACGCAGGACGGGTGACCGAGCTGGCCCGGCAGGTGCTCGACCTCGATCTCGAGCCGGAGTTCATGGCCAGGCTCGAGGCCGCCCCGTCCAATCTCGAGGGAATCACAGGGCGAGAGGTCTATGAGCGCGAGGTGACTCCATTCGTGAGGGCTTGACCGCGGGCCGAATATCCGAGCTCCATTAGATTCGGTTTCATGGCGAAGATCCCAGCGACGACGGGCCGGGTGGTCATCGAGGCCGTCGCGCCACAGGTGGACGGGGGCCGATTCCCGGCCAAGACGATCGTTGGGGAGGAGCTGACCGTCGAGGCCGATGTCTTCGGCGACGGTCACGACGCCATCGGCGCCCTGGTGCGGCATCGCAAGGCGGGGTCGAGACGGTGGGCGGAAACCCGGATGATCCCGATCGGGAACGACCGATGGGCCGCGGGGTTCACTCCTGTCTCATTGGGGGTCTGGCAATTCGAGGTGGAGGGATGGGCCGATCGGTTCGCGACCTGGCTCGATGGGTTCGTGAAGAAGGTGGATGCCGAGCTCGACGTCGAGGTGGATCTGCTGATCGGTGCCGAGCTGGTCTCGTCTGCCGCGATCAGGGCAAAGGGGAAGACCGGCCGGCTGCTCCGGAAACACGCCACCACGCTCGGCGAGCCGGGTCTCGAGCTGACCGAGCGCCTGGAGGCGGCATTCTCCGAAGAGCTGGTGACATCTATGGAGGCCATTCCTGATCGGTCGGAGGCGAGCCGGTCCGACAGGTATGAGGTCATCGTCGATCGGGAACGTGCCCGCTTTTCTACCTGGTACGAGTTGTTCCCGCGCTCTTGGGCTATCGAGCCCGGGCGGCATGGCACTTTCGCCGACGTCACCAAGCAACTCGGGTATGTAGCAGACATGGGGTTCGACGTGCTCTATCTGCCCCCGATCCACCCCATCGGCACCACCTTCCGCAAGGGGGCCAACAACGCGTTGCGGGCCCAACCCGACGACCCCGGCGTCCCCTGGGCCATCGGGTCGCCACAGGGCGGACACACCGCGATCAACCCGGATCTGGGGACGATCGAGGACTTTCGGATCCTGCGTGACACCGCGGCGGGGCACGGGTTGGAGCTGGCCCTCGACATCGCCTTCCAGTGCTCGCCCGACCACCCCTGGGTGAAGGATCACCCCGAATGGTTCCGACACCGTCCCGACGGCTCGATCCAATACGCCGAGAACCCGCCCAAGAAGTATCAGGACATCTACCCGCTCGACTTCGAGACTTCCGATGCCCGCGGCCTCTGGCTGGCGCTCAAAGACGTGTTCGACCATTGGATCGGGGAGGAGTTGCGGATCTTCCGGGTCGACAATCCCCACACCAAAGCCTTCGCCTTCTGGGAGTGGGTGATCGCTGAGATTCGAAGCGAGCACCCCGACGTCATATTCCTGGCCGAGGCCTTCACCCGTCCCAAAGTCATGTACCGGCTGGCCAAGCTGGGCTTCAACCAGTCCTACACCTACTTCACGTGGCGCAACACCCGCCAGGAGCTGGTCGACTACATGGCCGACCTGGGCCTCGTCGACGACTTCTTCCGCCCAAATTTCTGGCCCAACACCCCCGACATCCTCACCCAGCAGCTGCAAACCGGAGGACGGCCCAGCTTCATCGCCCGTTATGTCCTGGCGGCCACGCTCAGCTCCAATATCGGGATCTACGGCCCGGCGTTCGAGCTGATGGAGCATGTCCCGCTCGAGGCGGGCTCGGAGGAGTACCGGGACTCGGATAAGTACCAGATCCGGGAATGGGACCTCGACAACCCCGATTCGCTCGCCGCCCTGATCACCCAGATGAACAAAGCGCGCCATGAGCATCGCGCGCTCCAGCGCAGCGACAACATCACCTTCCACCCCACCGACAACGACAAACTGCTCTGTTACTCGAAGAGGGTGGTTGGTGACGTGGTCCTGGTCGTGGTCAACCTCGACCCCGACTACGAGCAGGCCGGGTGGATCGACCTCGATGTGGAAGCTCTCGGCGTCGATCCCGCCCACCAGTACCAGCTCGACGATCTGCTCACCGACCGGCACTATCTGTGGGCGGGCTCACGCAACTTCGTCCAGCTCGACCCGGCCGGCATCCCGGCTCACGTGTTCGAGGTGCGGAGACGGGTCCGATCGGAACAGAGCTTTGACCACTTCGTTTGAGGCACACGACCGGCAGGGGACCGTGGCGTGGTTTCACGACGCGGTCATCTACGAGGTACATGTCAGGGCGTTCGCCGATGCCAACGGTGACGGGATCGGCGACTTCCGGGGCCTGACCACGAAGCTGGACTATCTGCGCGACCTCGGCATCACCACTCTCTGGCTCCTCCCCTTCTATCCCTCTCCGCTGCGCGACGACGGCTACGACATCGCCGACTACAAGGCGATCAATCCCGCCTACGGGACCATGACCGACTTTCGCCATTTCCTGCGAGAGGCACACAAAAGAGATCTCAAGGTGATCACCGAGCTGGTCATCAACCACACCTCGGACCAGCATCCTTGGTTCCAACGGGCCCGTAGGGCGCCCGTAGGGAGCCCGGAGCGAGACTTCTATGTCTGGTCGGACGATCCGGAGCTGTACAAAGACGCTCGAATCATCTTCCAGGACACGGAGACCTCGAACTGGTCCTGGGACCCGGTGGCCAACACCTACTACTGGCACCGGTTCTTCTCGCACCAACCCGACCTCAACTTCGAGAACCCTGCGGTGCACGAGGCGCTGTTCGACGCTCTCGAATTCTGGCTGGACGCAGGCGTGGACGGTCTCCGGCTCGATGCCGTCCCTTATCTGTACGAGCGCGACGGGACCATGTGCGAGAACCTGCCTGAGACCCACGATTTCCTGAGAGCCCTTCGCGCCCGGGTCGACGCAAGGTACGACGAGCGCATGCTTCTGGCCGAAGCCAACCAGTGGCCTGAGGACTCCGTGGCCTACTTCGGCAAGGGTGACGAATGCCACATGTGCTTCCACTTCCCCTTGATGCCCCGGCTCTTCATGTCGCTTCGCATGGAGAACCGGTTCCCGATCATCGACATCCTGGAGCAGACCCCACCCATCCCGGAGAACGCCGCCTGGGCCACCTTCCTTCGCAACCACGACGAGTTGACCCTCGAGATGGTCACTGACGAGGAGCGGGACTACATGTATCGGGTCTACGCCAACGACCCGCAAACCCGGATCAACGTCGGGATCCGGCGCCGTCTTGCCCCACTGCTCGGCAACAACCGCCGAGAGATCGAGCTCATGAAGGCCCTGCTCCTCTCCCTGCCGGGGACCCCCGTCCTCTACTACGGAGACGAGATCGGGATGGGGGACAACGTCTACCTCGGGGACCGCAACGGGGTCAGAACCCCGATGCAGTGGTCGGGTGACCGCAACGCGGGGTTCTCCGACGCCAACCCGCAACAGCTGTACTTCCCGGTCATCACCGACCCCGAGTACCACTACGAGACGATCAATGTGGAGGTCCAGCGGGACAATCCCAACTCCCTGTGGTGGTGGGTGAAGCGGGCCCTATCTCTGCGCAAGGGCATGCCCGAGCTCTCGCGGGGAAGCCTCGAGTTCGTCCACAACGAGAACCCCAAAGTCCTGGCTTTTCTTCGCACGCTGGGCGACCGGTCGGTCCTGGTTGTGGCCAACCTCTCACGTCACACCCAGCCGGTGGAGCTGGAGCTGACCGGGTTCGAGGGGGTGGAGCCGGTGGAGCTGTTCGGGCGGACCCGTTTCCCCGCGGTCGGCATCGGCCCGTATCGGCTAACCATCGGTGCTCACGACTTCTACTGGTTCGGTCTCGACAAGTCCGAGACCGAAGCCGATGAGCCCGATGGACTTCCCCGGATCATGGTTCGCGGTGAGCCGGCCGGCGTATTCAGGTCCCGTGAGCAACTCGACCGGGTCCTTCTCGCCGACATCGAAAGCCGCCGCTGGTTCCGGAGCAAGGCCCAGACGATCAGAGGCGGCCAGGTGGTCGACCGGATCGAGATCCCCGGGACCGACAGCATGATCGCCTTTCTCCAGGTCGAGTATGTCGAGCAGGACCCTGAGATCTACGCCGTTCCTATCGCACTCGCTGCCGGGCTGGAGGGGGAAAGGAGGCTCATGGAGACGCCGTCGGCAGTCATCGCCGAGGTCCACGCCAGTACCGGGACCGGCGTGATCTACGACGCGACCCACGATCCGGCGTTTGCGACCGCCCTGGTCCAACTCGCGGCCAGTCGGAGGAAGCTGAAAGGCCGGACCGCCATCCTCAGCGCCTCCCCGACCGCAGATTCACGTCGTCTCACACTGGACATCGAGGATCAGCCGGTCAGGGTCGGCGGGGCGGAGCAGTCAAATACCTCGATGATCTTCGGTGAGCAGGTCGTCCTGAAGTTGTTTCGCAAGATCGACGCCGGCCCCAATCCCGAGGTAGAGGTGGGCCGCTTCCTCACCGAGCGGACCGGCTTCGAGCACACACCGGCGAGTCGTGGCGAGCTCGATGTCCGACTCGACGGCAAGCAGGCCGCCTTTGCCGTGCTACGCCAGTTCGTCCCCAATCAGGGGGATGCCTGGACCCACACCCAAGCCACCCTCGGCATGATCTTCGAGCAGATCGCAGCCCGGCGAGCCGAGCTGGGCAGCCCCCCGCCGCGCCGACATCCGCTCGACATGGTCGATGACGACCTGGACGAGTTTCGCGACCTGATCGGGATCCCCTTGCACGAGGCTGCATTGTTGGGCCAGCGGACCGGGGAGATGCATCTAGCCCTGGTGTCGGTCCCCGACGACCCGGTATTCGCCCCGCAACGACTCTCGACCCTCTACCAACGATCCCTCTATCAATCGACCCGGTCGTCGATACGGCACAGTTGCAACCTGCTGCGGCGGCGTCGACCGCATCTGACCCCGGTCCAGCTGGAGCTCGCCGAGATGGTCCTGGCCAGGGAGCACGACCTGCTCGAGGACCTCCGCTCGATCACCACCGAGAGGATCGATGCCGTCCGGCTCAGGATCCACGGCGACTTCCATCTCGGGCAGGTCCTGTTCACCGGCAACGACTTCGTCATCATCGACTTCGAAGGGGAGCCGCAGCGGCCGCTCTCGGAACGGCGGATAAAGCGTCTCGGCCTGCGCGACGTGGCCGGGATGCTCCGTTCCTATCAGTACACCACTCAGATGAGCCTGCGGGCGGCGATGGAGGCCGGAGTGGAGGAGGCCGAGCAGGCCACCGCCCTCACCGAATGGGCCGACGCCCTGGCGGGGTGGCTGGCTGCGGGATTTCTTCGCGGGTACCTGGCCACGGTGGGCGATACCCCGATCGTCCCCTCCGAGGAGCGTCATCTGAAGCGTCTCCTCGACACCCTCCTCCTCGACAAGGCCGCCTATGAGCTCAGCTACGAGTTGAACAACCGCCCCGATTGGGTCGACATCCCCCTGCGCGGCATCCTCCTCGCATCGACCGCCTACGACTGACGTCTCAACCAGCCGACGGGTACCAGGACTTGTCCTCCAGCCAGGCGCCGAGTTTCTTCCAGGCCCGGCGGGCGGTGCCCCAGATCCAGATGGTGAGGGCGGTCGCGGCTACCACGAGGATGGCGACCACGATGATGGTGGGGATGGGGTAGGTCACCGCCAGGGTGACCAGGCCGGCCACCCCGACATCCTCGGCCAATGAGAGACCGATGTTGCTCACCGGCTCCGGGGAGGTGTTGACCACGACCCGGGTCGACGCCTTGGCGGCGTGGGCGTCGAGCGCAAGGAGCCCGGCCACTGTCGCTCCCACCGCGGCGCCGATGCTGGCCGAGTCGCCGGCAACGACGGCTCCGATCGCTGCCGCGCCCAGCGGTCGGACCACAGTGTGGATAGCGTCCCAGACGCTGTCCAGGAACGGGATTTTGTCGGCCACGAATTCAACGACGAAGAGGACCCCAGCCACGATCATCACATCGAGCCGGGTCAGCACATCGGGGATATCGGCCCAGCCCAGACGACCGGCGGCACCCAGAAGGAGGGTGACCAGGTACAGGTTGATCCCGGACGCCCATCCCGAACCGGCGAGCAAACCTGCGGCTTCCACGGCTCCAACCTACCCGCATCCAGCAAGGGAACCGGCTCCCCTGTTGGGGGACTAGGTTTGGCCCATCCCTACTAGCGAGGTAGGCATGGAAGAGAACATGGACGTCGTCTTGTCCATACACCTCGTCGAGGACGACATCGAGACCGTGGCCGTGGCCCAGCTCGACCTCCGGGAGGACCATTTCGAAGCGAGTGGCCGGGCCCGTCGCAACCCGGTCGACCCTTCCCGGCCGGTGATCGGGGAGGAACTGGCTATCGCTAGGGCCCTGGCCCAACTGGAGGACCAGATCAACGACTCGGTGCAGGACAAGATCGACAAATATTTGGTGCACACCGACTGACCGCCGCACCAGAAACGTGTCAAAAGCCCGGGATCGCGGGCTCGATGATGGCTGCGGTGTCGGTCCCGCGGGGCAAGGTCCCATAGAGATCGCCCCAACCGCCGGCCAGACGGCTCGCCGCGAACGCCGCGAAGACCTGGGGGCGAGCGTGGCGGGCGAGGAGGGCGCCGGCGATGGCCAGGGCAAGGGCCCCGGTCAGACGACGTGCCTCGTATTCGGGATCGGTCGGTCGCCTCGCCGAGTCGAGTGTCGATTCGACGTGCTGGTCGAGTCGAAGGTCGGCCCCTTTGGCAGCGTCGAGCTCCTGGTGGAGGGCATCGACCACACCGGGCTCGCTGGCCAGGGCTCGGACCACATCGAGGGCGATCACGTTTCCCGAGCCTTCCCAGATCGCGTTGACTGGTGTCTCGCGGTAGAGACGGGGCATGATGGACTCCTCGACGTAGCCGTTGCCGCCAAGGCATTCGACTGCCTCCCGGACCACCTCGCTGCACCGCTTGGTGACCCAATACTTGGCGACCGGGGTCAGGATTCGCTTGACCAGGGCCTCGTGCTCGTCCAACGGCGCCCGATCGAAGGCACCGGCGGTGCGCATCATCATCAAGGCGGCCACCTCGGTCTCGATCTCGAGGTCGGCCAACACGTTCCGCATCAGCGGCTTCTCGACGAGAGGGGAGCCAAAGGCTTCGCGATGTGTCGAGTGGTGGATCGCCTGACTCACCGCCTGCCGCATGAGGGCCGCCGACCCGGTGACACAGTCGAGTCGGGTCCCGCCGACCATCTCGATGATGGTGGCGACACCCCTGCCTTCTTCGCCGACCAGACGCCCCCACGCCCCGTCGAACTCAACCTCGGACGATGCATTTGATCGGTTGCCCAGCTTGTCCTTGAGGCGCTGGATATGGATTCGATTCACCCCGCCGTCTGGGGTGAAACGAGGGAGGAGGAAACAGGAGATCCCATCGGGAGCGTTGGCGAGGACCAGAAAGGCGTCACTCATCGGTGCCGACATGAACCACTTGTGACCGGTGATCAGGTACTCCGCCCCGGGCCCGGAGCCGGCGATCGCTGAGGCGGTGGTTGTGTTCGTCCTGACGTCGGACCCGCCCTGTTTCTCCGTCATCCCCATCCCCATCAACACCCCGGATTTCTTGGAGGCGGGCTGAAAGGAGCCGTCATAGACCCGGCTCAGTTGCAATGACTCCCATTCCGCGGCCAGGTCGGGCTGATGGCGCAGCGTCGGGATCACCGACGCCGACATCGAGATCGGGCAGAAGTGCCCGGCCTCGATCTGGGAGGCGAGGAAGGTGAGCGCGGCCCGCGCCGGATAACCACCTTCGCCCGGCTGCCTTTCCCATGGGAGAGAGTGGAGGCCCTCGCCGACGGCGAGGTCCAAAAGCGAATGCCAGGCCGGGTGAAACTCGACGACGTCGGCGCGATTGCCGTACCGGTCATGAGTGTGCAGGACCGGCGCGTGGCGGTTGGCCAGGAACCCCCACTCGTAGACCTCGGCCGAGGCCATGCGACGACCGTAGGACTCGACTCGCTCCGCTGACCACCCGGCGCCCTCTCGGGCCAGCGCCTCTGCCAGTACCGGTTCGGCCGCGGCCAGGTCGTAGTCGACCAACGGGGGCGGCTGGTTGTGGACGACGTGGGTGTCACCCATCTCCTCAGCCTACCGATGGCTGGGGTTCGCCCTTCGGACGGCCATGGACGTTGGAAGGGGCGGAACCAGTCCGCCCCCTCCGCCCGAACCCCCAGCCCTCGGTCGTTTGGGATTTGGCCTCAATCGCCGGATCTCGAACTCCGGTCGACCGTTCCTCTGTCCCAGGATCTCTCGGCGAACGTATCGAACCGGCCTTTGGGAATCCTTAAGGCGAACCGGCCCGCCGACCGATTCGGTAGAAATAGGTGTATTCGTCGCCCCCTGGAGACAGGTTGACTCAGTCCGCCGCCCACCCGGCTGAGCTTCTCCGCCGACCGCGGCTGGAAGCTCTCCTCGACGACGCCGAATCCCGACGTCTCATCGCCATCACCGGTGGGGCCGGGATCGGGAAGACCACGCTGGTCATGCAGTGGCTGGGACGACGCCCGGCTGCCTGGCATACCGCAACCGTTGGCGATGTATCGCTGTCGGTCCTGGCCCGGGGGATCCTGGACAAACTCCGCCTCCAGGTCCCGGATCTGTCCCCGGACCTGTTCCTTGCAGTCGAGGGAGGGCAGGGGCCGGAGACAGAGGCAGGAGATTCAGACCGGGCCGATTCACTGGCGGCCGAGTTGTGCCGGGACCTCGAGGCCAAACTCACCAAGGACCTCTACCTGGTCCTGGACGACGTTCATGTCATGGGAGCGATCGGCGAGGGGGCTCGACTGGTCGCGGCGTTGTGCCGCAACGCCCCGCCACGGCTTCACGTGATCACCACTTCCCGTGAACCGCTTCCCTTTCCGACGAGTCGTATGCGAATTCAGGGGCAAGCCGGGGAGATCACCGCCGACCAACTGGCGTTCACGATCGAGGAGGTGGCTCTGCTCCTCGATCACACGACCGATGCCGGGAGCCGGGAGACGGCCGCTGCCATCTTCGATCGCACCGGCGGCTGGCCGGTGGCAGTCGTCCTGGCCATGCAACTCCAATATCTGGAAGGTCAAAGCCGGACGGCGGGAACCGCAAACGACGGCACCTTGTTCGAGTATTTGGCCGAAGAGGTGATCGGGTCCGAGGCGCCCGCGGCACTGGCAGCCCTGCGCAGGGCGGCCTTGTTGCCCTGGGTCACGCCGGAGATGGTCGAGAAGTTGGCGATAGGCCGGGACTCGGACCGTCTCTTCGACCGTTCGCGGCGCTCGGTCTACGTCACCCCGGCGCCGAACAACCCTCACGCGGTGAGCATCTCACCCTTGGTCCGTGACTTTCTCCTGGATCGTCACCCCATCGACGATGAGGAGAGGGGAGCGCTGTTGGGTGCCGCTTCGGCCTTCTACGAGCGGGAAGGAGCCCTCCCCGAGGCCCTGCAGTGCCTGCTCGCCCTGGGATCGGTCGACGAGTTGACCCGCTTCGTGTCCGAGCTGGGAGAATCGATGTTGGCCGCCGGGATGGCACGGCGCATGGTGGAGGCCATCGAGCAGATTCCTGAACCGAGCCGTGGTGATGAAGTCCGGCTCTACGAGGCCGAGGCCAGGCAGGTGCTCGGTGACTGGGAGGGTGCCATGGCCTGTTACGAGGCGGTGGCGCCGGAGACCGGTGACATCCCTGCCAAGCTGGCATGGCGCCTCGGGTTCCTCAGCCACATGCGGGGGGACGTGAGTGGGGCCCTCGACACGTACCGCCGGGGGCAGCGGGGTCATGGTGACCTGGCCGACGAGGCGGCCCTGCTCGGCTGGGCTGCCAGCGCCCACTGGCTCCGTGGCGAGCGAGACGACGCTCAGAGCCTGGCCAATGAGGCATTGACATTGGCGCGGCGCGCCAACGAGTCGGGAGCGCTTGCCACTGCTCACACCGTCCTGGCCATGGTCGCCGCCCTCGATGGCGACCGGGCCGGGAACGATGTCCACTATCTGCGGGCATTGGAGCATGCCGAGCGGGCACGGGACGTGGTGCAGACCATCAGGATCAGGTCGAACCGTGGCTCGCACTTTCTCGAAGAGGGTGACTACGACAACGCCCTGGCCGAGCTCGACATAGCCCTCAGACTCGCCGACCTGACCGGATTTCAGCTGTGGAGGGCGATGTCGATGTCCAATCGTGCCCAGGTGCTGACCAGTCAGGGCCACCTGGAGGAGGCGGTCGCCGACCTGGAGCAGTCGCGCGAGATCTTCCGGGGCATGGCTTCGGCGCTCGAGTCCTATCCGCTGGCCCAATTGGCTGACGTCTACGCCCTGCGTGGCGATACCGCCCTGGCCCGGGGGGCTTACGAGGAGGCGATACGGCTTGGTGAGGCGCCCGAGGACCAGCAGGCTCTGGTGCCCGCCCTGTCCGGGCTGGCCCGGATCGTCGTCACCGATGATCCGGCCCGAGCTTCCGCCCTGGCTGACCGGGCGGCGAAAGTGACTTCGGTCATCGGTCACGTCCGGGCCCTCCTCGCCCAGGCATTCGTAGCCCTCGCCAGCGACTCGCCCGATATCGCGCAAACCAAGGCGGAAGAGGCCGCCGCCGTCGCGCGAGCTCGCCAGGACCTGCCCGGGCTTGCCGAAGCGTTGGAGTTGGAGGCTGCGGCGACACCTGACTCCGACCGCGCTCGGACGCTCCTCGAACAGGCCAGACGGGTGTGGGAAGAGATCGATGCCCCGGTGGGCGTGGCCCGGGTCGATCTGGGGCTGGCCGGGCTTCCCGGTGGCGGCCCCCATCTGGCGGAGAGGGCGGCCGCGGCCTTCCGTCAGATAGGGGCGAAGGGGCTGGCTCTGGAGGCGGACCGCGTGGCGAGGAGTCTCTCCGAGCTCGAGTCACACGACCTGAGCATCAGGACACTCGGTGGCTTCGGGGTGGTGATCGGCGGTGAGCCGGTCCCGTCATCTGCTTGGCAATCGCGGGTGGCGAGAGAGATCGTCGGGATGCTGGCTGCGAACCGGGGTAGACCGCTTCATCGAGAGGTCGTCATCGAGAGGCTCTGGCCCGATGAGGACCCGGCCAAGGCGGGAAACCGGCTGTCCGTTGCCCTGAGCACGATCCGCAGCGTGCTCGACCCGGATCGACGTCATGGCTCAGACCACTACGTGACTTCGTCACGGGAGTCCATATCCCTCGACCTGAGCCACGTCGAGGTCGACGTCGACTCGTTTCTCGTGGAGGCGGGACGGGGACGCTCCCTGATCCGCTCCGGCGACCGCGCCGCCGGCTTGGCCGTGCTCCGCTCGACCGAGACTCGCTACCTGGGTGAGTTCCTCGAAGACCATCCCTACGCCGACTGGGCTATCGGCGTCAGAGAGGAGGCGCGCGCCGAGTTCATGTCGATCGCCCGTGTCCTCGCCGAGACCGAGGCGGAGGGCGGGGACCACGACGCTGCGTCTCGCTGGCATATGCGCATCCTGGAACAGGATGCATACAACGAGCCGGCCCACCTGTCGCTGGTTTCGGCCATGGTGGCCGCCGGGCGGCATGGCACCGCCCGTCGTCTCTACCGGATATACGTGTCGCGCATGTCCGAGCTCGAAGTCGAGCCGGCCGCCTTCCCCACCCGGGGCTGACGGGTTTAAGGCAGCGCTAAGGACGGTGGGGATACTCCCGTGTCATGGACACCTTTGTGGTGCGGGTGTGGGGGCCCATGGCCGACGGGGAGGAGGAGACGGGCTTGCGAGGCGTGGTGGAACACGTCGCCTCCGGATGGAGCGACCGCTTTCTGAGCGCCGAGGAGCTCGTCTCCTTTCTCCGAGCACCTCGCCCCAAAGTGGGGGAAGCCGGGCAGGTGGCTGGAGAAGCCTGAGGCAGGGCCTACCCGACCTGGAGGACCCGATTCAGAGTGGGTGGCGCCCCGCATGGTCCTGGGCGGGGGGTGCAGGGGGTCGCCCCCGCACGAGAAAGCCACCTGGTGAACCCGATTCGGAGCGGCCGCGTCCGCATTGTCCTGGGCGGGGGGTGCAGGGGGGTCGCCCCCCCGCACAAGAAAGGCGGGCCCTCCCCAGACTTGGAGAACCCGATTCAGAGCGGCGGCGCCTGCATGGTCCTGGGCGGGGGGTGCAGGGGGGTCGCCCCCCCGCACGAGAAGCAGCTTTAGCATCGCACCAGCTTGATACCGCTGCGCGACATCAACCCGACCCGGATAACACCGGTCGTCACGCTGATCCTGATCGCGGTCAACCTCATCGTGTTCTTCCTCATCCAGGGCCGGGGCTCGCCCGACGACCAGCAGGCACTGGTCTACGAGCGGGCCGCGATTTCTTGTGAGGTGACCACGGGCGCCCCTCTCGGCATCGACGAGATCCTCGGCGACGTGTGCCTGGCCGGCGCCCAGGACCCGATCTTCCCCGAGAAGAACGTGCTTCTCGCCTTGTTCACCTCGATGTTCCTTCATGGGGGCGCCGGACATGTCCTGTTCAACATGTGGTTTCTGTGGATCTTCGGAAACAACGTCGAGGAGGCCTACGGCCACATCGGGTACCTGCTCATGTACCTCATCGGCGGGCTGGCCGCCACGGGTGCGTACATCGTGATGAACCCGGAGGCGACCGTGCCCCTGGTTGGCGCTTCCGGGGCCATCGCCGTGACCATGGGCGCCTACATCGTGCTCTTTCCCGGGCACCGGGTTCTCTCTTTGGTGGGATGGTTCCTGCTCCCGATTCCTGCCGCGGTGTTCCTCATCTTCTGGTTCGTCGCCCAGTTCGGGCTCGGGGGGACCAACACCGCCTGGGAGGCTCACGCAGCCGGATTCGTGTTCGGCGCCGGGATCAGTCTGTTTCTCCGCGCCTGGCTCACCCGGCGGATCAGGTCGCCCCGCTGACCTCGATCGCCGTCCTCCTGTCAATGAGGCTATGCAACGGTGTTGCAACAACTAAGCATCACTGAACAACAACGTTCAAACCGTGGAGAAATCGGTCCTGGGGTGTGTAGTGTCACTGTTCATTGGGCGAATCCAGCGAGATATCTGAGAAGACGGGCTTGGGATGAGTCGGACCTTGTTCAAAGGCGGCTGTGTGCTCAGCCTCGACCGGAAGGTGGGGAACTTCCAGAGGGCCGATGTGCTGATCGACGGGTCGCTGATCACCGAGGTCGGGCCCGACCTACGGGCTCGCGACGCCGAAGTGATCCCGGTCGATGACTCGATCGTCATGCCCGGGTTCGTCGACACCCATCGGCATGTGTGGGAGGGGTTGTTTCGCAACCTGGGCGACCACGCCCCGGTCCGAAGTGGCGACCCCGGCGCCCTCTCCAGTCAGATCGGGCCGTCCTATCGCCCTGAGGACGTCTTTGCCGGGAACCTGGTGGGGTTGCTCGGCGCAATCGACGCCGGCATCACCACGCTGCTCGACTGGTCCCACGTCCAGGCCAGCCCGGACCACACCGAATCCGCCATCGCCGCCCACCGAGAGGCGGGAATTCGGGGTGTCTTTGCCTACGGGATCCCGTGGTGGGAGCGGGCCGACCCTGGTCAGGCCGAGTGGCTTCGCGGTGCTGCGAGCGCTCACTTCTCCTCGACCGACCAACTGCTCACGCTGGCTCTGGCCCCGCCCGGCCCGGAGTTCTCGTCCATGGACACGACCCGGGCAGATTGGGAGCTGGCCCGGGAGCTCGGTGCCCGGATCTCGGTTCACGTTGGCATGGGCGATTTCGGCCGCAAGGGAAAGCTGGCCGAGTTGGCGGGGGCCGGATTGCTCGGCGCCGACACCACATACGTCAACTGCGCCACGCTGAGTGAAGACGAGATCGGGATGATCGCCGACAGTGGAGGCTCGTTCTCCTTGTCGGCCAGTGCCGGGATGATGCTGGGCTACGGGATGCCGCCGATCCAGCTGTTGCTGGACCGCCAGGTCCGGCCGAGCCTGAGTGTCGACGCCGAGAGCAACGTCCCGACCGACATGTTCACCCAGATGCGCACCGTGATCTCACTCCAGCACGCCAACCTCTTCGACCTGAAGCTCGCCGGCAAGGCAGGTCTGCCGAATCTGCTGACAACCCGCAGGATCCTCGAGTTCGCCACGATCGACGGCGCCAGGGCCCTCGGCCTCGACCACGTAACCGGGTCCCTGACGCCGGGCAAGGCAGCTGACCTCGTCGTACTCCGATCCGACAAGCCGAACATCCACCCGATCAACGATCCGATCGGTGCCGTCGTCTGGGGGATGGACACCTCGAACGTCGACTCTGTCTTCGTGGCGGGTATGCCGCTGAAGCGAGACGGCGAGCTGGTCGGCATCGATATGGATCGGGTGCGGAAGATGGCCTACGAGTCCCGCGATCACGTGGCGCGTGGATCCGGGCTCGAGGTGCCCGCCATGAGGTTCGCCGTATGACCGACACCTCGGCCGCCCGACCGTCGTCGGCGATCACTGCGTTCGTCGTTGGTTCGAGGTACATGCCGGTTTACCTGGCGATCGTCGTCCTCTTGGTCGTAGCAGCCATCTGGGCACCGGCCACCCTTGCATCCGCCGGGCTCGAGGCGATAGCGCCGCTCGGCACCTTTCTCGCCATCACCGCACTCGGCCAGATGCTGGTCATCATGACCGGTGGGATCGATCTCAGCATCCCAGGCACTTTTCTACTCGGTGGTCTCCTGGTGGTGGGGGTCGGGCAGCAGTCGGACGCCCGGATCTGGGTCGCTTTGTTGACCGCGATCGGGGTCGCCGCCCTGATCGGGTTGGTCAACGGGATCCTGATCGGGGGCTTGAAGCTGAATGCCCTGATCGTGACACTCGCTGTCGGCCAGGTGGTGGCCGGGGTGGCCAATCGCTACTACAACCAGGTGGCCATTCAGAAGCCAGTGCCCCCCGCCCTGTCCGACTGGGCCGCCGGGGAGTTTCTAGGCGTGACCCGTATCTTCTGGGTCGGGGTTGTCCTCGCGCTCGTCCTTGTCGTCGTCTTCAGGGTCACCGGCGTTGGCCGGCGGTTCCAGGTGGTCGGGGCCAATCCGGTGGCGTCCACAGTGCTCGGCCTGCGGGTGAACCTGAACCAGGTGGCGGCGTACGTGGTTGCTGCCGTCCTCTACGCCACGGCCGGGGCCCTTCTCGCTGCCGACATCAGGGCTCCGGGCATCACCGTCGGCGCTCCCTACCTGCTCGGTCCGATCGCGGCCGTCGTGATCGGTGGCGCCTCCCTCACCGGCGGGCTGGCCAGCCCGATATCGACCTGGGCGGCGGCATTCTTCCTCGCCGGCCTCAATCAGATGATGCGGGTGATGGGGCTCCCCACCGCACTGCAGTTCGTGGTGTTCGGCCTGGTCATCATCGGGGGGATGTTGGTTTCGGGCGACCGAATCATTAAAGCGGTGGAACGGGTTTTGCGCGACCGGTCTCGACCGGGGCGGCGCAACGAAGGGAGTCTCGCCGTCGAAGGCGGCGAGCCGTGAGAGAAGGAGAGTCAGTGAACAACGCCGAAAGCGGGAGTTACCAACCAGCGAATGGAGGAGGACGATGAAACCCAGGGTGATTGCCCTGATCGCCGTGCTGGCACTCGTCTTGGCCGCCTGTACGGGCGACGTAGCCGGGACGACAACCACCGCGGCACCAGAAGAGGAAGCCACGACGACGGCGGCGCCGGAGGAGCCGACCACCACGGCCGCGCCCGACGACGCCACCACGACGGTGGCAGCCGACGGAGGCGGGCTCGGCGAGTTCGGAGAGAGCACCGATGCCGACCCGGCACTGGTCGAGAAGGCACTCGGACCGGTGGCCGAGGTCCCGGACATCGTCCTCGCCTCGATCGCACGCGCCGAGCAAGAGCTCGACCAGGCCACCATCGACAAGGCGCTCGAATGCTG
>Ga0268386_10000762_pt1 | contig 21038 bp, 13 predicted proteins | sample RVTome_15_FD_200260 | JGI IMG/M metagenome (GOLD analysis project Ga0268386, IMG submission 200260) | Soil microbial communities from uranium-contaminated site in the Upper Colorado River Basin, Wyoming, United States - RVT150D86... ...
CGCGATCCTGATGACCTTCTCCGGGCTCCTCCTGGGACAGCTCTCGATTCGCCAGGACGAGAAGCTGATCAAGGACATCGGCCTCGCCTCGATGGAGCTGTTCGGCACCCTGATCGCGATCTTCATCGGGGTGGGGCTGGTCAGCAAGGAGATCGAGCGGCGCTCCCTCTATCCCCTCCTCGCCAAGCCCCTCACCCGGGACGAGCTGTTCCTCGGCAAGTTCGCCGGCCTCGCGTTCACCCTCCTCGTGAACGTGGGGGTCATGGCGGCGGGCGTGCTCCTCACCCTGTTCGCCACCGGGCGCCCGGTGGACCTCGGCCTCCTCCAGGCCGTCTACCCCATCTACCTGGGGCTGCTCCTCGTGGTGGCGATCGCCATGCTCTTCTCGAGCGTCGCCTCCTCGGCCCTCGCCTCGGTCTTCACCGTCGGGCTGGCGGTGGGCGGCCGGTTCGCCGACGTCATCAAGAACATGCGCGAGGTGGCCCCGGGGGTGCCCACGTGGGCGGTGGACGCGCTCTACTACCTGCTCCCCAACTTCCGGAACTTCGACTTCAAGGACCGGGTGGCCTACGGGGACCCGGTGTCCGGGGCGGCCCTCGCCTGGGTCACCCTCTACGCGCTCCTCTACGTCTCCCTCACCCTCGGCATCGGCCTCGCCGCCTTCCGCTCCCGGGACTTCCAGTGAGGCGGCTCCGGCGGATCGCCCCCTGGACGGTCCTGCTGCTCCTTCCCGCGATCGCCTGGACCCAGGAGCGGATCGACCGTGCGCTCGGGAGCTTCCGGGCCCAGGAGGAGTCGCTCTACCTCTGGTCCGGTCGCCACGTGAAGATGATGTTCCCCGGCTTCGAGGGGCTGATGGCGGGCGTCTACTGGCTGCGGACGGTCCAGTACTTCGGCGGCCAGCGGGTGTTCGCCCAGGACAAGAACTTCAAGCTCCTCGACCCCCTCATCGAGATCACCACCACCCTCGACCCGCGCCTGGAGATCGCCTACCGCTACGGAGCGACGTTCCTCTCCGAGCAGCGGCCGGTGGGAGCGGGCCGGCCCGCGGACGGGGTGGCCCTCCTCGAGAAGGGCGCCCGGGCCAACCCCGGCTCGTGGCGGCTGCGCCAGGAGCTGGGCTTCTTCACCTACCTCTTCCTCAAGGACGCCTCGCGCGCCGCCGAGATACTCCTCGAGGCGTCGGAGATCCCCGGCTCCGCGTTCTGGCTCAAGGCGATGGCGGCCGACATCCTGCGCAAGGGGGGTGACCGCGCGACGTCCCGGCTCATGTGGCGGCGGATCATGGAGAGCGCGGAGCCGGGCCCCCTCAAGCGGAACGCGGAGGACCGGCTCCGGATCCTCGACGCGCTCGACCAGGCCGACCGGCTCGCCGCGGCGGCCCGGGAGTTCGAGAAGCGGGCCGGCCGGCTGCCCGCGAGCCTCGAGGAGCTGCGGGCCTCCCGCCTCGCGCGCGACCCCGTCCTGGACTCGTCGGGGATGCCTTTCGAGTACGATGCGAGCACGGGACGGGTGCGGGTCAGCCGCCGGTCCCGGGTATGGAGGCCCGACTAGATGTGGTCGCGCAGAATGACGGTCCGGTCGTTGCTCGGTCTGGGCGCCGCCCTCCTCGCGGCGCCGGGGGAGGCGGCCTCCCCCGCGGAGGGCGCGTCGCCCCCCCTCGCCCCGAGCGTGGGCGACGTCATCCCGGAGTTCGAGGCCCGCGGGATCGACGGCACCGTCCAGCGTCTCTCGTTCGCCGGCGGCCCCACCGTGCTCCTCTTCTTCCTCAGCGGCTGCCCGACCTGCCACAAGATGATCCCCGAGTGGAACCGCGCCTTCGAGCGCCGCCCGGCCGGCCTCGACGTCGTGGGAGTCCTCATGGACCAGGAGCCTCCCGGCTTCTTCCAGACGATGCCGATCGTCTTCCCGGTGGTGCGCTCCCCCGGCCGGTCCTTCCTCCAGCGCCTCAACGTCAACCGGGCCCCCCTCACCCTCCGGGTGGGGCCGGGGGGCCGGGTCGAGGACTCGGCGATGGGGATCGTGGACCCGATCACCCTCGGGCAGGTGTTCAGGAAGTAGCCCGGCGCCAGACGAGGAGCGCCCGCATGCCGAGCCACGGCGCGAGCCCGCGCAGGCCGTGGTCGAGGGCGAGGAGCGGCCCCGCCAGGGGAGCGGGGAGGAGGCTCTTCGGCTTGAGGCCCAGGCTGGCCAGGTAGGCGAAGCCGTTCAGGATCCGAACCGCCGGTGGCTCGAAGCCCAGCGCCCGCCAGCCGTCCGCGCCGGTGGACCGGAGGAGCTTCCAGGGCAGGGCGCCGTCGCCCTCGAAGGCGTCCTTCCCGGGGCCGGGCCCGAACGGCTCCCAGGGGTCGATCCCGAGCCGGCAGCCCTCCTGGTGCAGGAAGCGGTAGATCGGGTACGAGAAGGGCGTGACCCAGGGCTCGACCAGGGCGAGCCGGCCTCCCCGAGAAAGCGCCCGCCCGGCCTCCGCGAAGAACGCGGCCGGGCGCGCGAGGTGGTGCAGCACGTCGAGCCCGGCCACCCCGTCGAGCGACGCGTCGCGCACCGGGAGGCGGAGCGCGTCGGCCGCGAGGTCGTTCCCGGGCACGGGGAGGAGGTCGGAGGCGACCCAGCGGCCCGGGAAGCGGCGCCGGGCGTGGGCCGCGAGCAGGCCGGGCCCCGCCCCGACCTCGAGGACGCGCGCTCCCGGGAGCGCCGCGAGGAGGGCGTCGAACCACACCCCGTAGACCCGGGCGAGGACGGGCTTGCGCGCCCAGACCGCGCGGTGCTCGAGGAGGCGTTCCCGGCTCAGGACGGCGCTCCCCGAGCGAAGCGAGGCTCCGTCACCGGCGGAAGCGTCCGAGGAGCGCCGCCCCCGCGATCGCCGCCGCCGTCATCGCGGAGACCAGCAGGCCCGCGGGCACCGAACGCGGGCGGTAGACGAGCTCCACCCGGTGCCGCCCCGCGGGCACCGGCACCGCCCGGAAGGCCACGTTCCCCCGCTCCACCGGCGCCTCGCGGCCGTCCACCCACGCGCGCCACCCCGCGTCCCACGCGTCCACCTGGACGAGGAAGCCGGGGTCGCTCAGCTCGAGGTCGACCACGACCCGGTCGGCGCGGAAGGACCGGACCGTGGTGCGGGCCACGAAGGCACCCCCGGTCCCGGCGGTCGACGACGGCCCCGCCGAGCGCGGGAGGACCACCCGGCGCGACGGGTCGAAGCGGGGATCGACGAGCTGCGCGAGGGCCTGGGTGCCGTCGGCGAACACCGCGTCCCCCACGGCGAAGACCCGGGGGAGCGGGTCCCTCACCCGGAACGCGTGGATCGACCCGCCCGCGGCGGGACCCCCGACCGTGGCGATCCGCGCGAGATCCTCGAGGCCCTCCTCGTGGAGGGCGACGACGTGGCTCACCGCTCCCAGGCGGAGCAGGCGGGGGAAGGCCGGGGTCTCCTCCGCGGCCCGGAGCAGCTGGTTCAGGTCGTGGAGGGGCCGGGCCGCGAGGGAGAGGACGTCCCAGTCGAAGCTGCCGGCCACGCCGTACGCCTGGGCGGTGGGGGGAGGGAGGGCCCCGCGCTGGGCGAGGGTCATCCAGAGGAGGGGCGGCAGGTCCCCCTGGTGCGGAGGAAGGGGAAGGTGCACCGCCGGCCGCCGGAGGACCTTGCCCGGGATGGGGTGGAGGTAGTCGAACGAGTAGAGGCGGCTGACCCCGTCCGCGACGAGCGGCCCGAGGATCGGGGGGGCGGAGAGCAGGAGTCGCGGCGCGGCCGGGTTGAGGGGCCGATGGACGGCCGCGGGGTCCGCCACCGCGAGGAGCCCGGCGACCCCGACGGCCCGCGGCAGGCGGCGCGCCCGGGCCAACGCGACCGCGGCGGCCAGGGCCAGCCCGCCGGCCACGAGGCACGAGCGGCCGGCCTGGGCGGCCGCCGCCCCCCAGGTCAGCCCCTTCCCGTCCACCGGGAGGAAGCGCTCCGCGAAGAGGGCGGGCTGGCTGAGGAGCAGCAGGCCGAGGACGAGCACCGCCGACGCGAGCGCGACGGTCGGGGCCGCGGCCAGGCGCAGGGAGGGCCGCCGGGGAACGCCGGGCGGGCGCAGGACGTCGAAGCCCAGGCCGGCGAGGAGGGCCCAGGCGAGCGCGGCCGGCACCATGGCCTTGACCGGGTAGCGGAAGATCCCGAGCGGGGGCGCCACCGCGACCGCGACGTCGTAGAGCACCCCGTGACGTCCGAGGGCGAGGAGCATGCCGGCGGCGACCAGGACGAGGAGGGCCCGCGACAGGACCCGCCTTCCCGCGGTCGCGGCGCCCGCGGCCACGAACGGGAGGGAGGCGAGCCCGAGGTAGAGGGACGAAAGGAACGGCTCCCGGTCCTCGAAGAGCCGCCCGCGCATCTCGGGGAGGAGGGGGAGGTCGCGGGGGATCACCGGGAGGAGGCACTGCAGGAGGCCGAGCGGGTGCAGGGACCAGTAGCTGCGGAGGTGGCTCGGCATCTCGGCTCGGGCGGCTTCCCGGAGGAGGGCGATCGCGGGCACCCACAGGGCCGCCGCGAGGCCGGCGGCGATGACCGCCGCGAGGAGCCCGGTCGTGATCAGCGCGCGCATCTCGGCCCGGGAGCGCGACCGCAGGAGCCCGCCGGCCACGAGCCCTCCCGCGAGGACGGCCGTGGCCGCGCACATCTCGACGGAGCCGGCCAGCGCCTGTCCGGCGGCGGCCGCCCCCCAGGCGAGGGCCCGGGGCGGGGAGGGGGCTTCCGCGGCGGCCCGGGCCGCGAGGAGGACCCAGGGGATCCAGGCCGCCCCCGCGAAGTGCTGCCACAGGTTCACCAGGGAGAGGTGGGGGCCGGAGAGGACCCACAGGCACGCGGCGAGGAGCGCCCCCCCCGGGGAGAGGCCGAGTCGGCGGGCCAGGAGGTGGAGGCCGAGGCCCGACAGCAGGAAGTGGCCGACGACGTAGACCGTGTACGCGGTCCCCGGCGGGGCGAGGAGGTTCAGCCAGGTCCACGGGTAGAGGACCTGGGCGCCGGGGTTGGCGAAGGTGGGCTGTCCGAAGGCCGTCCAGGGGTCCCAGACCGGCCACGCCCCCGAGGCCACCGTGCGCACGAAGGTCTCCGCCTGGACGTACACGAGGCTCGCGACGTCCCGCTCGAACAGGACCCGTCCCTGGAACAGGATCTCGAAGAAGAGGACGCCCGCGAGGAGGGCGAGGACCGCGGCGGCGTGGCGGTTCGTCGGGAGGGAGCCGCTCATCGAGGCGCGCGACGGCATTTTACCATCGCGCCCCGATCGGGCCCCCGGCTCCGGGCCGGGAGGGCCTCGGGCCTCGCCGCGCCTCCGTCGTCCCCGCCCGCATGCTCGTCGAGGCCCTCGGGGCGGCCCCCGGGGCGCCGGCCCTGGTCAGATGAACTTCAGCTTGCGGGCGGCGAACAGGCTCATCCGCAGGAGGAGCCAGCCGTGCCGGAAGCGGGAGATGTTGGTCTCCCCGTACCGGCGCTCGTGGTAGCGGACCGCGACGTCCACGATCCGCAGGTTCAGCCGGGCCGCGCCGAACAGCAGGTCGAAGTCCCCGAAGGGGTCGAAGTCCCCGAAGAACGACCGGTTGTCCGCGATCCTCTCGTAGTCCTCCCGGCGCAGGGCCTTGGTGCCGCAGAGCGTGTCGCGCACCTGCTGGCCGAGGAGCCACGAGAACAGGAGGGCGAACGACTTGTTGGCGAGCAGGTTCAGGAAGCGCATGGCCCGGCCCTCCATCGGGTAGACCAGGCGCGAGCCGTTGACCAGCTCGCCCTTCCCCCGGTCGAGGGCCTGGACGAACTTCGGCACGTCCTCGGGGGCGACCCCCATGTCGGAGTCGAGGATGAGCAGGACGTCGCCCCGCGCCTCGGCGAACCCGAGCCGCACCGCGTCCCCCTTCCCCCGTCCGGTCTGCTTGAGGAGCCGGAGGGGCCGGTGGGGGTTCTCGGCGATCGCCTGCCGGATCACCGCCTCGGTGTCGTCGGTGGAGTTGCCTTCCACGAAGAGGAACTCGCTCCCCGGCCCGAGCTCGGGCAGCCGGGCGATCAGCGGCCGGATGTGCCCGGCCTCGTTCCGGCAGGGGATGATCACGCTCGTCCGGGGCAGGGCCGTCTCCGCGGGGCGGCGGCGCGCGGGGGCGGGCCGGGCGACGATCCCGAACACCAGGGAGAGTTGGTCGAGGAGAGGCAGGTGGCCCAGCCAGCGGTTGAGGAGAGCGGAGAGGAGCGGCACCCCGACGGGCAGGACGAGCTGGCGGTCCTCGCGGACGACCTCGAAGTCGGCCAGCGCGAGCATGCTCCGGATCTCCTCCGGAGGAAGCCATGCCTCGGCGGGCTGCCGGTACTTCACCCCGAGCCGCTCGGCCAGGCGGAGGAGCGGCTGCCAGAGGCGGCTGTAGCTGTAGATGAGCACGCGGGTCCGCGGGTGGCAGACCGGGTGAAGGGCCTCGAGGGCGCGCTCCACGTCGGTCAGGTGGGTCACCACGTTCACGAGGAGGACGGTGTCGAAGGGACCCCCCGCTTCGGCGAGCACCGCCGGGTCGGCCATGTCGCCCTCGAGGAAGCGCAGCCCGGCGGATGGGGGGTGCCGGCGCCTCGCCTCCTCGACCGCCGGGCGCGACAGGTCGATCCCGACCCCGGCCCCCGGCTCCAGGGCGGCCAGCAGGTCGCCCGCCCCGCAGCCGAGGTCGAGGATCCGCTGCCCGGCCGGCACCCGCACCCGGAGCACCCGGGCGAGGGAGTCGTAGAAGTAGCGCCGCCGCCGCCGCGCGGCCTGGATGCCGTCGTGGTTCTCCTCGTAGAAGCGCCGGACCTCGTCCCGGATGGGGTCGGGGGCCGTCGCCGCGACGGGGGGGAGCTCGGGTGCGCGGGCGACGGCCGGGTCCTGGCTCACGCCGGGGATGATACCTCGGGCGCTGGAGGCGCCAGGACCGGCCGGGAGCGTGGACTACTGGAAGAACCAGTACCGGAAGGACGCGTAGTGACCGCTGACCGTCAGCTCGGTCTCGGGCTCGGAGAGGCCGCTGCCGGGAAGGGTCAGCGCCACCTCGCTCCAGCCGCTCCCGAGCGGCACCTCGAGGCGGGCGAGGACGACGCCGTTCGCCCGGACCTCGAGACGCGGCCGGGGCTGCTCCAGCGTGTGGAGCCCGGTGAGCGCGGCCTGGCGGAGGGCGACCGGCGCGGCCTTCGCGGTCCTCAGGACGAGCAGCAGGTCACGCCCGCGGCGACTGCGCACGCGGAAGGTCTCGCTCCCCAGGATCACCCGTCCGGCGTCGGCTACCTCCTCGGACGGGCCCGCGGGCTGGGGGTACTTCTCCAGGAGGACCGCGCCGTGGAAGCGCAGCTCGCCGAGGCCCGAGGCGTAGCGGTAGCCATGGCGCCGCTCGTCCTCGCCGTCGCACACGTTGAGCCGGTCGACCTCGGTCAGGCGGCCGGCCGCCTCGAGGACCGACGGGGCGTGGAGGCGGGGGGCCCGGTCGAGCAGGTCCCACCTGGTCCGGAAGACCAGCAGCTCGTCGGACAGCGACGCCGTGCGGTAGAGCGGCGGCCCCTCCACGAGCCGCCGGAGGAGCGGGGAGGCCTGCTGGAGCGCGGCCGAGCTGATGAGGTAGGGCGGGCGCTCCCCGGGCGGCATCCGGACCAGCGACTCGAGCATCCCCGCCTCGCGCTCCGCGGTGCGGGTCCCGAAGAAGGCGGGGCTGGTGACGCCGTGGAGGTTGACGTTCCGGTGGCCGGTCAGGTACTCGACGCTGGTGGCGACGTTCGCCATCGCCACCCCGGGGGGCAGCTCCCGGCGGATCCACTCGGCGAGGGCGAGCTCCCGGCGGGCGATCGCCCCGGCCGCGCTCCCGTAGGACGCGGCGAAGCGGAGGGTCTGGAGGAGGCCGAGGGCGAGGAAGAGGCCGGCGGTGGCCCCGAGCAGCGTCCGCCGCCGCCCCGGGTCGGGGACGAGCGAGGCGGCGGTGGTGATCCCGGCCGCGGTGAGCACGAGCAGGCCGGGGAAGGACCACAGCACGTAGCGGTTGTAGTGCACCCCCATGAACATGTTCGCGGAGACGAGCAGCGAGACCGCGGCCGCCGCGAGGAGCCACAGCCGGAGGGGAGCCCGCCGGGCCTCGGGAGCCCCCACGAGGGCGGCCACCACGAGGGGGAGGGCCAGGGGGGGGAGGTAGTAGGGGGCCCAGCCGCGGGCGAACCCGATCGCCGTCTCGGGGGGGTAGAAGCCGAACAGCACCCCCCGCGTCAAGTCGGTCGCGTACTCCGCGACGAGGCGGACCGAGTCCAGGAGGCCGTAGTTGGCGAGGAGGGACTTGTCGGCCACCGAGGTCCCGAGCCAGGAGCCGGTGACCGCCCGGTTGAGGGCGAGCACCGCGAGCCCGGCCGCCGCGGGGGCGAGGGCGAGGAAGGCCTCCCGCCCCCGGGGAGCCGCCGGGCGCCGGCGCGACGCCAGGGCGAGGAGGAGGCCGAGGGGCAGGCCCTCCGGGCGCGCGAGGGCCACGAGGCTCCCCGCGAGGGCGAAGCCGCGGGCCGAGCCGCCCTCCCAGAAGACGAGCCAGCGGTCGAGGAGGAGGAGGGCGAGGAAGAGGAACGCCGCGATGTCCGAGCCGTAGAGGAAGCTCCAGACCACGGTGCCCGAGAGGGCGACGAGGCCTCCCGCGAGGAGCCCCGCGGGCTCGCCGGCGACGCGTTCCCCCACGCGCCGGGCGAGGAGCACCGACGCGACGTAGAGCGCCGCCCCCGAGAGGATCGCGAAGGCCACGAGCCCCTCCCCGCGGAAGCCCACCGCGTGGCCCGCCCCGAGCCAGGCGGTGTAGAGGAGGCTGGTCGCCCCGGTGGACGGGGGCTCCCCGGGGTTGTAGCGGAAGGGATGGCCCTCGGCGAGGGCCTGGGCGTACTGGCAGACGACGTAGAGGTCCACGACCTGGGGGACGAACCGGCCGCCGGTGGAGGACAGCATGGCGGCGAGGAAGGCGACGACCACCCCGAGGGCCACGAGGACGAGGGTCAGCCGTCCGGCGCCCGGGCGCATGAGGCGGGGATGATACTACCCGCGCCGCGACCTTGACGCCCCCCGGGCGACGCGGCAAGATCGGCGCCGGTGGCGATCTCCGACGCCGTCCTCGTCTGGTCGACCTCCCCGTTCGCCGAGGCGATCGCCCTCCTCTTCGGCCTCGTCGTGGGCAGCTTCGCCAACGTGTGCATCCACCGGCTCCCCCGGGAGGGCTCGGTCGTCTTCCCGCCCTCGCGCTGCCCGTCGTGCGGCGCGCTGATCCGTCCCCGCGACAACGTCCCGGTCCTGAGCTGGCTCCTCCTGCGCGGCCGCTGCCGGAGCTGCCGCGCGCCGATCTCGCCCCGCTACCCGGCGGTCGAGGCCGCGAACGGCCTCCTCTGGCTCGGCCTCGTGGCGGTGCACGGTCCCCGGCTCCAGACCCTGGTGTCGCTGGCCCTCGTGACCGCCCTCCTCGTCCTCGCCCTCATCGACCTCGAGCACCGGATCCTCCCCGACGTGATCACCCTTCCCGGGGTGTCGGCGGGGCTGCTCGCGACCTTCCTCCCCGGCTCCCCGCTCCGGCCCCTCGAGGCGGGGGCGGCCGCCCTCGGGGGCTACCTCGCCTTCGGCCTCGTCGCCAAGGCCTACGAGCGGCTCCGGGGCATCGAGGGCCTGGGCCGGGGGGACTGGAAGATGGCGGCCATGCTGGGGGCCTTCCTCGGCTGGCAGAAGATGCTCCTCACCGTCTTCCTCGCGTCCCTCCTCGGCACCCTGGTCGGCCTCGGCTTCATGCTCTTCCGCGGCCGGGACGGCCGCTTCGCCCTGCCCCTCGGGACGTTCCTCGGGGCGTCGGGCATCCTCGTGGTGTTCGCGGGCGAGGCGGTGGTCGCCTGGTACCGGTCGTTCTTCGAGTGAGCGCGCTCGGCGGGCGCTCGGTCCGGTTCGTCGTCGGCTTCGCCCTCCTCGTCGTCGGCCTCGTCGAGGTCTACATGCTCCTCGTCGGCGCGCGGTCGCAGCGGCGCCTGCGGATGACCACGATCGGACGGGTGCGGGCCGAGGTCGCCCTCGCGCTTCCCGCCCTGCTCGCCGACCTGGGGCCGGGGGGGAGGGAGTCCTGGAACGCCGCCGCCCACCGCGCGGTGGAGAGCGGCCTCGCCACCGAGGTCGAGGTGTGGGAGGCGGGGGGCGAGGTGCTCCTCTCGCGGCCGACCGTGGCCCCGGTGGGACACCGGCCGGACGAGCGCGAGGCCGCGGAGCTGCGGTCGGGGGCGCCGGTGGCCGCGCTCGCCCAGGCGGGGCCGGTGGCGCGCGCCCTCACCTACGTCCCCTTCCAGGACGGGGGCCGTCGCCTCCTCCTGCGGCTCTCGACCCCCGTCCCCGACCTCGAGCGCGACCTCCTCGAGCGGCAGAACGGGTTCGTCGCCCACCTGGCCGCGCTCTCGGTGCTCCTCCTCGCGGCGGTGCTGGTCTTCTTCGCCCCCGCCCGGCCGCGGGAGCCGCCCCCCACCCGCGCCCTCGACGCCTACGAGGAGGCCATGGAGCGGCTCCGGGACCGCGGAGAGGAGCTGACCCGGGAGCACGTGGCCGAGCGGCGGCGCATGGAAGGGGAGCTGCGCGAGCAGGCGGCGATGGCGCGGGCGGGGGAGCTGACCGCGGGGATCGTGCACGAGGTGCGCAACGGCCTCGGCACCATCCTCGGGTACGCGCGGATGCTCGAGCGCGACGCGCCGGGACCGGAGGTCGTGGAGGCGGCCCGGAGCATCCGCGAGGAATGCGAGACCCTCGAGGCGGTCATCCGCCGCTTCATGCAGTTCGTGAGGCAGGAGACCCTCACCGTGGCCCCCTTCGACCTCGTCCGCCTGCTCTCCCGGGTGGCCGCCCGCGAGTCCCGGGGCCGCCCGGGGGCCGACGTCGTCCTCCGGCCGCCCGAGATCGCCGGGCCGGTCCGGGGGGACGAGGAGCTGCTCGAGCGGGCCCTCGAGAACCTGGTGCGCAACGGCCGCGAGGCGGCGGGCGGGCGGGGCCACGTGTGGGTGTCGGCCGCGGCGGACGCGGGGACGGTCACGATCACGATCGAGGACGACGGGCCCGGCCTGCCCCCCGAGTCGCGGGACCGGCCCCGGCCGTTCTTCACCACCAAGCCGGGAGGCCTGGGCCTGGGACTTCCGATCGCGTTCAAGATCATCCGCCTCCACGAGGGCGAGCTGGCTTTCGAGGACCGGGCCCCCCGGGGGCTGCGGGCGATGGTTCGCCTTCCCGCCGCCGGGCCCCGCGGTGCGTGAGCGGGCCGTTACGAACGGTAGCGCCGCCGGAGGCCGCCGGGGGCCGAGCGCCGGCCTCTCTGGCATACTAAGGCTCATTGGTTGAGACGGTTAGAGACGTCGGTCGGGGATGGGCATACGACTTGCTCACTAGAGGTGCGCCATGAGGTATGGACGAGTCCGAACGAGGGAGGGGAGGAGCCAGGCCGGCTTCTCCCTGATCGAGGTCCTGGCCGTCGCGGCCATCATCGCGATCATGGCGGCGATCGCGATGCCGAACATCATGGGCTACCTGCAGCAGTACACGATCCGGGGGGCGTCCCAGGAGGTGGCCCGGCAGGTGGACGCAGCCCGCATGAGGGCCATCTCGTCGAACACCAACCGCGGGGTCACGTTCGCGGTGGTGGACCGGGACAGCTACCGCTGGATCCGCGAGGACCTGACCACCCTCGAGGAGCAGCTCGGGACGCTCTACGACCTGCCGGGGGCCCTCGTGTTCGTGGCCGGGGGCACCACCGCCCAGGTCCGCTTCAACCGGCTCGGCGCGTCCTGCTCGCCCGGGACCGCGGGCTGCGGCGTCGCCTTCGGCACCCCGTGCGACGCGGCGGAGCAGGTCAGCCGCTGCAACGAGTCGCCCGGCAACTACGTGAGCCTCGACGCGGGCAGCTCGGTCATCGTGATCCGCGACACCGTGCGCGGCCTGGAGCGCCGGATCCGGGTCTCTCCCGGCGGCCGCGCCTTCGTGGAAGGCCTGTGAGGGGGAACGCCATGGATGCCCAGCGCCGTCGCGACGCCGAAGCCGGCTTCACCCTCGTCGAGGCCCTCACCGCCATCGTGGTCCTCGTCTTCGGGCTGATGGCGGTCACGAACCTCATGCTCGTGGCGGCCAGCTCGAACTCGGTGGCCAACCAGGGGACCGCCGCCACCACGTCCGCCTCGCGGATCCTGGACATGCTGAAGGCGACGCGCCACTCGGACCTCGCCCTCGGGGGGGACGTGGACGCCGCGTTCAGCGCGGCCGTTGCGCCCTGCGAAGGCGCCCTGCCCGGCGACTTCGTCTGCCGCGACGACATCCCCGGCGTCGGCCGGATCTTCACCCGGTGGGAGATCACGTCGGTCAACGTCTGGGACCCCGACCCCGCGTCCGGCAACGCCAAGGAGCTGCTCTACATCCGCGTGCGCTCGGAGGGGATGGGGGCGATGGCGGGGGCCCGCTCCCGCGCGGAGTTCACGACCTTCCGGAGCTGCACCGACTCGGCCACCTGCGACACCCTGGGGGCCGCTCCCGGAGGCGGAGGCCCCCCGCCGCCTTCTCCCACCCCGTGAGGGACCCTTCCATGGCAGCCACGAAACGAGGAGCCGAGCACATGGACGCTGAGAAGGGGCGCGCGGAGGGCGGCTTCAGCCTGGTGGAGCTGCTCGTCGCGATGGTGGTCACCCTGATCGTCTCGGGGGCGATCTACGGTCTCATCGCCTCGGGACAGAGCGCCTTCCGCCGGGAGCCCGAGCTGGCCGACCGGCAGCAGAACATCCGGGTGGCGATGGCCCTCATCGAGCAGGACGTCGCGAACGCGGGGGCGGGGGTGCCCCTGTTCTCCCAGGTCTTCACCGCCAACGACGGGGCGGCGGTCTGCCAGGCGGACGAGGTCACCGACTGCCTGAACGGCTCGGGGATCCCGGGCGCCCTCGGGGCGGACGCGGCCACCGCCCGCAACGACGACCCCTCCGACGCCACGGACGTGCTCGAGATGGTCGGGGCGGACGACCGCTGCCCCTCCCAGACCGTGTGCAGCAACGCCGCGGCGGCGGGTGACGCGGGCGACTTCCAGACCCGGGAGCCGCTCCCCGCCTGCCTGCCCCTGCCCGGCCTGGTCCTCCTCGCGGACGCCATCAGCTTCCGGGTCCAGCCGGCCGCCGCCGGCGACCCCGCCCCCTGCGCCACCGACGGGACGGGGGTGGCCGGAGACCAGGCCCGGAACGGGAGCGTCGAGCTGCTGGCCGCGCTGGCGCCCTGGCAGGTCGGGGCCATGCAGGCGGTGGCGGTGGAGCCCAATCGTCCTTCCACGTTCCTCTACGCGGCGACGGTCGCCCGCTACATGATCGCCCCCTCGGGAGAGGTGCTGGAGGGACACGGGCCGATCCCCGCCCTCTGGCGGAGCGCGACCGGCGCCTTCGAGACGGACGGGACCATCGCCGACCTGCCGGGGGACGCCGGGTTCACCCCCGCCGGCTCGCCCTGGCAGCTCGTGGCCCGGGGGATCGAGGACCTCCAGGTCGAGTACCTCTACGTGGACGGCGGCGGCGCCGAGACCTGGACCCACGCCCCGCGGGTCCCCATCCTCAACGACTTCACGACGGTGGCGCGCCAGGTGCGGGTCACGCTGTCCGCCCGGGCCATCGCGCCCAACCTCCAGGGGGCCACCATCGCGGGAGGGGCCGCTCCCGACGCGGTGCGGGGCCAGCTCACCCGCGTCATCGCCCCCCGGGCGTCCCTGGTGGGCCTCGACGTCCGCCTTCAGCTCAGGTGAGGAGCCGGAAAATGAAGCCGATCGACGTGCAGGAGGCAAAGCGAACCATGAACGGAAACGCCACCCACCGCCGCCGGCGGGGAGAGGCCGGCTTCGCGCTGGTCCTCGCGATCCTGGCCCTGATGCTCCTCACCTTCCTGGGCCTCACCCTGGCCGCGACCAGCTCCACCGAGCTGCAGATCGCGACCAACTACCGTTGGAGCCAGCAGGCCCTCTACAACGCCGAGGCGGGGCTGGAAGCCGCCAAGGTGGTCCTCTCCCGCCTGGGCGGGACGGGGACCTGGGACGACACGCTGCCCCCGGTGCGGCCGGGGCCGTGGTCCCTCGGCACCGCCCCCGACCCCGGCACGGGGACCGGCCGGGACTACTACCAGAAGGGCTGCTCGGGCGACCGGGCCGGCGTCGGCTACGGGCTCGTCCTCGCCGAGGGCGGGCAGCGGTACGAGGACGTGTCCACCTTCATGGCCCAGCAGCTCCACGGAGGCTTCACCCTGTGGGTGCGGCGCGACGTGGTGGTCAACAACGACGGCACCTTCGCCGACGAGGCGGACCCCCTGCTCGTGGTGGTGACCGCCGAGGGAGTCGCTCCCTATTCCGCCGAGGGCGGGGGAGCCCAGGCGTTCACCCGGGCCAACCAGGCGGTGCGCACCCTCGAGCTGAAGTACAACCTCGTCGTCCAGAACACCGCCACCCCCTGCGTCTCCATGGGCGGCCAGGCGGGCCTCGGTCCCACCGGGGAGAACTTCAACCCCTGCGCCCTGATCGAGGCGGGGGCGGGGGGCACGCTCGAGGGTGCCTTCGGCGCGGCCGGCCAGGGAGAGACGGGCACCCTGGACGCCGCTCCCAACGTCCAGTGATCCGGAGAGGATGGAAGCGATGAGCGCAATCGTGGGCGTCTACGGCATGTCGTCGGCGGACGGGGCGGGCGGGCCACGGCGGCTCCGCCTCGCCTCCCGGGGGATCGCCCTCGCGGCCGCCCTCGGCCTCCTCGGCTTCCTCGCGGGGGACGGCCGTGCCACCGTGACCATCAACGGCATCGACCCCCTGGACGTCCTCAACCTGAAGGTGCGCCCGAACGTGCTCGTCGTGCTCGACACGTCGGGGTCCATGAACCAGTCAGTCGATGCGAGCAACCGGGGCCTCCGGAGCGGCGACCACCCGCGGTCGAAGCTGCGCCAGGCGAAGGAGGTCCTCCAGTCCGTCATCCAGGCCAACCAGAACAAGGTCAGCTTCAGCTACGGGCAGTATGCCCAGGTGGGCAGCCGCCTCCGGGACCTGACCCCGCGGAGTGACCGGAGCAACGAGCGGTTCCGCTACGTCACGAACTCCTTCGCGTCCCCCGGCATGACGAACGGCCAGGAGATCCTGGGCGAGCTGAATGAGGCCGACGAGGAGCGCGGACTCCAGTCCTGGCAGGACATCCAGACGGCCTGGAACACCCTGGTCTTCACCGAGGACACCACCGCGCTGCTCGCGGTCCCCCGCGTCGACGCCACGAACAACTACCGCATCTACTTCAGCGAGCGGGTCAGCGCGACGGTCTGGCTCAACTGCACGGCGACCCTCTTCTCGGGGAACCGGATCGTCTACACGGGCGATGCCGAGGTTCAGAGCCTGCTCACCCGCTTCGGGAGCATCATGAGCGCGAACAACAACGGCACGCGCGTCTGCCGGCGCTCGGACAACGGCAACGCGGTCATCCCCCAGAACGACTACTCCTTCACGTTCACCCCGGACGGCCTGGGCTCGGGCTTTGTCTCCGTTCAGCGGACAGGGGGGGGGCGGAACTGGCAGCAGATGCTGTCCGGCGGCAACAACAACATCCGGGGCCAGCTGGGGTTCAGCGAGAGCGCCCCGGGCTCGCCGGACGTCGCCGAGGGAACCGGGGTGGGCTCGAACCCCGCGACCACGGACGGGCCGTTCAGCGGTGAGCTGCTCGCCTCCGTGACGACCCCGAGCGCGACGACCGCGACCTGCACGTTCAGCGTGGCGACGCAGTTCTACGTGGAGGGCGACGACCTCGCGGCGGAGCTGCAGAGCCGGATGGCCTCGCCGACGTGCACGGTTCCGCGGTCCAACCCGAACGTATACCGGGTGACCTACGATCCGGACGACGGTCGCTTCCGGTTCGAGCGGGCATCGGGCTCACCGTCCAACGCCTGGGCGATCCTCTGGACCCAGTCTTCGATCGCGGGAGCCCTCGGCAAGAGGGGAGCGGGCGACACCAACTCCGGCACCGGAGCCAAGGAGTCGGGCGACAGCTACATCCTGCTCTACCGCAACGACGCCGACGACGACCTCGACTTCAACGAGACCTTCGACCCCGACGGGGCGGGACCCGCGGTTTCACAGAGCATCAGGATCTTCCACGTCCGCGCCTGGCGGCTCCTCAACGGGGAGACGATCCGGGTGACCGACGACGGCGAGGTCTGCGGGCTCGTGTCTGGCGCGAAGACCAGCCCGGCCTCCTTCCTGTTGCAGAAGGTGGCGGACGACTGCGGCGCGGACGACGGCGACCCGATCCGGTTCGACTGGGCGGGGGGAAGGTACAGCTCGAACGACCTGTTCTGCGCAGGCTATTCCGAGAAGGTCAAGCTCGTCCCCTGCGACCTGGACTCGCGGGCGCCGACGCAGATCACGACGATCAACCCGTACGTCGACCTGGAGTTCAACTTCAAGGTGACGCCGGCGGGCGACCTCGGCATGCCCGCGGGCGACTACCAGGAGAGCCAGGACGGCGCCTACGAGGCCGTCACCCACCCGCTCGAGACCCAGGGTGGCGGCAAGGCCGCCGGAGGGACCCCGATCGCGGAGTCTCTCATCGACCTCAAGGTGGACGTCTTCGAACCCCTCTGGAACACCGGCCAGGCGGGCACGACCAGCCCGTCCGGGCCGGCGCCCTTCCAGCTGGACGCGATCAAGGACCACGTGGACCCCAAGGAGAAGACGATCGTCCTGTTCGTGACCGACGGCAACGACACCTGCGCGAGCGACACCGGCGACGGCAGCACCCAGTCGCCCCAGAACGCGCTGCGGGCCGCCCGCAAGGCGGAGGACCTCTACACCCGCATCGACCCGACGGAGGACGCCTCGTCCGTCCAGACCTTCGTGATCGGCTACGGGGGAGCGTTCACCGGCGGCGAGGCGACGTTCCTCAACTGGATCGCCTGGGGGGGCAGCGGCCTCGGCCCGGACCTGGACGGGAACGGCACGCGCGACGTTGCCCTCGTGGGGGCGGGAGCGGGCGAGCGCTGGACCGAGGGCGCCTGCGGCAGCGACACGGCCTGCATCAATACCTCCTTGAAGAACGCCAAGCGGCGTTGCTCCACCTGCACGGACGCCTTCCTGGCCCCGGACGCCGAGACCCTGCGGAATCAGATCCAGGCCATCATCGACCAGGGCGCATCGACCGGCGAGTTCTCCGCCGCCGGCGGCGGCGCCGCCGCCTCGATCACCGAGCCCATCTACGAGTTCGTGGACCTGGTGCCCCCGGCGAACCCCACCGACCCGGCGTTCGACCCCTTCAACCCCTACCGGCGCTACCGCGCCCTCGTCCCCGTCCGCTTCCTCTCGACCTTCAGCCTCCCCGGGTTCAAGGGCCAGCTCCGCGCGTTCATCAACCAGGGCGGAGTGGCGGCGCAGAGGTGGAGCGCGGGTGACCAGCTCTACCAGCTCGTCACGGACGGCATGGACCTGTGCACCACCGGCGGCAACTCCTCCACCACCGCGGGCGGCGCGGGGATCACCGGCCAGTGCCGGTTCGACCAGCTCACCAACGGGGAGCAGTACTCCGACGCCAACCCGGCGAGGGCCATCAAGCGCCGGATCTTCACGACGAGCCAGAACGGCGTCTTCGGGGTGACCGTGGACAACCTCCTCCAGAACCAGGCGCCCTACCGGATCGCGCTCTGGCCGCCCCAGACGGACGTCAGTCCGAGGGTGGCGCCCACCGACGCCAACGAGGGTCTCTTCGACCGCGAGCTGGGCCTGCCCCTGGACGGGGTCGCCGACGCCGCCGCGGCCGTCACCCAGCTCGGGGACGACTTCGGGGCCTGCCTGGGCAGCAACCTGCCGGCGGGCTGCACCGCGCCGGGCGACGTGGACAAGATGAAGGCGGCCCGTCGCGAGGCCCGGGAGATGATCCTCGCCTACATGGCGGGGGCGGTCCCCGTGCGCGACGACAACAGCAATCCCGTCCGGACCGCGGGAGCAAGCAGGAGCATCCTGTACGAGGCACGGGACTGGGTCCTCTCCGAGTCCACCCTGGCCACCCCCGCCCTCGTGGGTCCCCCCATCGCGGACCGGCCCGAGATCTTCACCGGGGAGTACAACCTCTACCTGAACGGTCCGGCGGGAGCCGGGGCGGGCCAGGTCAGCCAGGGCTTCGGCCTGCGGTCCCCGGACGGCTCCACGGACGCCCTCGACACCGACACCGACCTGAAGCCGGTCATGACCGTGGCCTACCTCGGGGCGAACGACATGCTGCACGCCTTCCGGGCCGGGCCGAACTGCGCGGCCACTCGCCAGACCTGCGACGAGAACGGCGGGCAGGAGCTGTGGGGCTTCGTCCCCTACGACCAGGTCGGCAAGCTGGGCGACCGGCTCCGCGACCGGCCGGAGACCCGCGCCAACAAGAACTACATGGTGGCGAGCAGCGTCCGCTTCGGCGACGTGTTCGTGCCGGGTCCCAACCCCAACCTCACGATCGGCGGGGTCGCGGGCCAGAACATCCAGGGGGTCTGGCGGAAGGTGATCTACTTCGGGCGCGGGATCGGCGGGAAATACCTGAGCGCTATCGACGTGACCACCCCGGGCCCGTTCACGAGGGAGGCGCTCGAAACGAACCCCCCGATCCCCCTCTGGAACCGCGGCAACCCGGACACCAATGACGGGCTCGTCGGAGGCAGCGCCAACAACAGCCTGACCACGGACGACGGCACGGCCTACGAAGGGATGGGAGACACCTGGTCCGTGCCCGCGCTCGCCTACGTGGACCGCAGCGCCAACGTGACGGACCGCCGGACCGCCGGCGTCGACTTCGTCCTCTACGTCGGCTCGGGCTTCGGCGGCACGGGAGAAGGGACGACCTTCTTCACCCTGGACGCCCTCACCGGAGACGTCGTGGCTTCGGTCGACGTCGAAGACGCGGCCGCGGACGCGGGCCTCACCCGCTCGGCGGCGGAGGTCACGTTCCCCCAGAGCGACGGCACCAACGTGGTGCTGAACAACGCGATCGTGGCCAACCCGTCCGCGTTCGCCCCCGGGCGCTTCCAGGTGCTCACGTCCTCGCACCCGGGCGCGACCAGGGTGAACCGCGTCTACTTCGGCGACCTGCACGGGCGTCTCTGGAAGGTCCTCAGCTCCACGCCGGGAGTCGCCATTCCCGCCGCCGACCTGGGGGCAACCCAGCCGGCGGCCACCGCGGCCGCGCTCATCGGGCTTCCTCCCGCCCCCCCGCCCCCCGCACCCCCGACGGGCACCATCCCGTTCATCTACGTGACCACCGGCAACGACGTGAGGGTGCCCGGGCCGTTCCACCTGTACGGGTTCCGAGACGACGGCGACGACACCGACATCGTCACCGCGGCCCCGGTGGACCTCGACTGCCCGGTGGGCTTGCCCTGCTCGGCGGACGGCAAGGCCTTCCCGCCGGTCGCGGGTCTGTTCATGAGGCAGTTCGACCAGGGTGAGCTGCCGGCGCCGCCGTCGGGCCCCGCGCTGCCCGAGTCGGTGTTCCGGGGAGACATCCAGCCGGCCACCGGCTTCGAGTGCAAGCGGGACGGCGGAGGGGCGTGCATCGAGGGACAGTTCGTGGGCCGGGTGTTCATCGCGGCGTCACGCCTCAACTACCCGAACACCGCGTTCGCGCCCCCGACGCCCATCAAGTTCGGGACGGGCGACTACCCGTGCCGGTCGAGCTTCGACAGCATCCTGTACGCGCTGGGGGCGGAGACCGGCCTGGCCGCCTACGACCTGAACGCCAGCGGCGACGACGCCTACCGGATCTTCCGGGACAGCCGGCTCGGCAGCGTCGGGCTCATCGCCGACCCCGACCCGACCCGGAAGGGCAGCGTGCTCAACAAGGAAGAGGGGAAGGTCACCGGTGAGGTGGTCCCTCCGCCTCCGCCCGGCCTGCCGCCCTCGAAGACGACGACGCAGGCCAACGTGGTCCTTGCCGAGACGCCGGGCAAGCCGCTGCCCGCCGTGAAGTTCGGCTCGACGGTCTGCCAGTAGGGGAATCCGGACGGCCCGCCCCTCCCCCCCCGCGAGGGGGAGGCGGGGCGGGCCCTTCTGCCGCAGGGGCTCAGGAAGTGCTTCACATCGGGTCGCCTCCGGGTGTACCCTTTCCCTGATGGCGTCCGCGGCTCTCCTCTGCCCGTCCTGCGGGGCCCGCAACAAGGCCAAGTGGGAGTTCTGCGCCCGTTGCGGCGAGTCCCTCGAGGGCGCCTCGGTCGAGTCGGCCGACGAGGGGTTTCCCGCAGAGGCCCTCGAGCTGGACGAGACCGCCGTCGCGGTCGGACTGCCGGCCGGGATGGTGCTCGTGGTGGGGGGCGTCGCCCTCGCCATCGTCGGCCTCGGCGCCTGGCGCCACCTGAGCAACAGCCCTCCTCCGCCGACGATCCCCACCGAGACCTTCACGTTCGCGACGATGCCCCCCTCTCTCGCCCCGCCGCCCCCCGCGGAGCCCGAGGGGCCGGGGGCCGAGGCCTACGGCGAGGCCCAACGGGTCCTGGCCCAGGGCGACCCCGCGGGCGCGGTGGAGCTGCTCGCCGCCGCCCTCCAGCAGGACCCCGAGAACCCGGAATACCTGAGCCTCTACGGTCAGGCCCTGTGGGTGACGGGAGACCGGGAGGGGGCGATCGCCCAGCAGGCCGAGGCGGCCCGGCTGGACCCGGACCGGTTCGCCCTCACGTACGCCCGGACCCTGGACGTGGCCGGTCGAGCGAGCGACGCCGCGCTGGTCTACCGGGAGGTCCTCGAGCGAAGGGCGGACGACCTCGTCGCCCAGGAGGACCTGGGACGCCTGCTCTATCGGATGTCCGACTACCGGGCCGCCGCCCCCCTGCTCCAGGGGGCGGTGGCGAGCCGCCCCGACGACCCCGTGCTCCGCCAGGAAATGGCCTACGCCCTCGAGAAGGCCGGAGACGTGGCCGGCGCGGAGCAGGCCTACCGCGAGGTGCTGGAACGCGCTCCCCAGGCCGCGATCGCCCGGGGCCTCCTCGCCGACAACCTCCACCGCCAGGGCAAGACGGCGGAGGCGATCACGCTCCTCTCCG
>Ga0268386_10000763_pt1 | contig 21029 bp, 16 predicted proteins | sample RVTome_15_FD_200260 | JGI IMG/M metagenome (GOLD analysis project Ga0268386, IMG submission 200260) | Soil microbial communities from uranium-contaminated site in the Upper Colorado River Basin, Wyoming, United States - RVT150D86... ...
AACAACTCGTCCCTGCGAATTCGAAAACGCCGCTCCATCGGCATCCTCCTTCCGTGAGATTTCTGCCCAACGGAAGGTGGAATAGCGGAAATCGTTACCTCGGATCAAGAGAGGTCAGACAGTAGAACTACAAAGGCATCAAAGTATTGATTCCTGCGCAAATTGTGGTGAAGGCGAACGGGCCGGAACTCAATGACAGAAACATTGATGACAAAAAAATCCCGCTGAATTGCAGTGAAGAGCCATCTTTTTGTCATCAATCTTTCTGCCAGCAGGTTCCAAACGATCGATGCCGCTGCTTTCGGGACCGATTGTGGACAGAGAGAATTTTTCACCCCCAATTCATAACCCGCCCCTCAACAGAGTCAGAAAGAGGCGGGTGAAAAACTGGGGTGAAAAATGGCTTGTTTCAAAGTTTGGTTGCGGCTTTGCCGCGCTAGGTTGATCCGCGTTCCCCTGCCGGCGGATCGACAACGGATTGCAAACTGCGTCGCGCACCCCACCAGCGATTGCCGCGGCGAATCCTATAGACCCGATTCTCAGGTCTGTGCTACAGTCCCCGCCCGTTCACCCGCCGGGCGCATTGCGCGCGGAATGTCGGCGGCGTCCGTCAAGCCATTCCAGAAGATTCTGCCTCGATGGATCGATTCAGAAACCTTCGCGTCGTCAGCAGTTTCGCGCGGGTCATCCCCTACATCTGGCCGCACCGCAGGAAGGTCATGCTCTCCTTCCTGTTCGCGGTGCTGGTCGCCGTGTTCTGGAGCGTCAACCTCTCGGCGGCGTTTCCGGTCGTCAAGATTTTGATTCAGGGGCAGTCGCTGTCCGAATACGTCGACGCCGAGATCAAAGACGCCAAGACCGAAATCGCCAAGCGGGAACGCTACATCCGCCGCATCGAGGCGAACCAGGACGGGCTCGAACAGCACCCCGAAGAGCACGACGACGACGAATCGATGCACCTGCTGAAGGACAAGTCCCGCCAGCAGGAAAAGCTCAGCTCCGCGTCGAGCAAGCTGGTGATGATGAACTGGCTGAAGACGTACCTGCTGCCGCTGCTCCCCGACGACCAGTTCAACCTGCTGGCGCTGATCTTCAGCCTGCTGCTGACGGCGATGGTGCTCAAAGGCATCTGCGTCTTCGTGCAGGACGTGCTGATCGGCAATGTCGTCGAGCTGACGGTGATGTCGCTCCGCAAGGAATGCTTCCGACACGCCCTCGAACTCGACTACCAGACCCTCTCGCTGGCCGGCTCGGCCGACCTGATCTCGCGGTTCACGCACGACCTGGCGCTGCTGGCCTACGGCATGCGGCTGCTGGGGGGAAAGGTGATTCGCGAACCGCTGAAAGCCGCCTGCTGCATCACCGGGGCGTTTTTCGTGTGCTGGCAGTTGACGCTGCTGGCCCTGCTGTTCGTGCCGCTGCTGGGGCTGGTGTTCTACCGCATCGGCCGCAAGCTGAAGCTCGCCAGCCGCCGCATGATGGAAAGCATGTCCCGCGTTTACAAAACGCTCGAGGAAACGCTGGCGTCGATGAAGGTGGTGATCGCGTTCAACGGCGGCCGCAAGCATCGCCAGCGGTTCCACCGCGAAAGCAAGGAATACTACCGCAAGTCGCAGCGAATCATCTCCATCGACGCCCTCACCAGCCCCACCACCGAAGTGCTGGGCATGTTCATGGCGTTCATCGCGCTGCTGCCGGGGGCGTACCTCGTGCTGAGGCACACGAACCGCATCTGGGGCATCACGCTCAGTTCCCACCAGTTGGATATCGCCGAGCTGTCGCTGCTGTACGTGTTCCTGGCCGGCACGATCGACCCCATGCGGAAGCTCTCGACGACCTACGCGAAATTCAAGCGGGGTTCCGCGGCGGCCGACCGCATCTTCTCGCTGATCGACACGCCCCCCCTCGTCGTCGAAACGGAGCACCCCCAGCCGTTGCCGCGGCATTCCCGCTCCGTCGAATTCCGCCGCATCGAGTTCTGCTATCGCCCGGCAATCGACGACGGCTACCCGCGGCCGCCGGTGCTCAACGACGTGAATCTCGCCGTGCGGGCCGGCGAGGTCGTGGTCGTCGTCGGCGAGAACGGCTCGGGAAAATCGACGTTCGTGAATCTCCTGCCGCGGTTTTACGACCCCGACCACGGCGAGGTGCTGATCGACGGCATCGACATCCGCACGGTGAAACTCCGCGAACTCCGCGACCAGATCGGAATGGTGACGCAGGAAACGCTGCTGTTCGACGAATCGATCGCCGAGAACATCCGTTATGGAAAGCCCAATTCGACCCGGGAAGAAATCGAAGAGGCGGCCCGCAAGGCGAACGCGATCGACTTCATCCGCCAGTTGCCGGATGGCTTCGACACCTGCGTCGGCGAGAAGGGCAGCCGGCTTTCCGGCGGGCAGCGGCAGCGGATCGCGCTGGCGCGGGCGATGCTCCGCGACCCGTCGATCTTCATTCTCGACGAAGCGACGTCCGCCGCCGACGCGCAGAGCGAACAGTTGATCTACGAGTCGCTGCGGAACTTCTCGCAAGGGCGGACGACGTTCATCATCACGCATTCCGTCAGCCGCAGCATGCTCGACTTCGTCACGCGGGTCGTGGTGATGGACCAGGGCCGCCTCGTCGCCAGCGGAACGCACAACGACCTGCTCGCCGACTGCCCGGCCTACCAGCGGCTGTACCGCGCCCAGATCGAGCAACGCGCCGAAGTCATCGACGCGATCCCGCTCCCCGGCCACAACAACCGCCGCCGGCTTCCCACCCCGCACATCCACTCGCGACCGGCCGCGCAACCCGCCGTGCACACGCCGCCGCAAGCGGACGAATCGACTGCCTGACGTGATATCCACACGTCTGTCCCTTTCCGTAGGACGGGTTTTCAACCCGTCCGTGCCTGGCCCAATGCGCCGGCGGTAGCAGCCGAGGAACTGTAAATGATTTGATTCCCAAATTGTCGGAAAACGTGCCACTGCTTCGGACGGGCACGATCAGCGTCGGTCCCGCGCAACGCACTGCTTGCCCAGCCGAAGCAGTGCTGTTGGGTGACTCGATGCCCCAACTCGGCCGGGCAAGCAGTGGCACGAACGGGGGAACAAATACTTTGACAGTTTCCAAGCATTAAGATGAACGAACCTCCCAATTCTCCGATTCGCAAGCGGCGACTCGTGGCTGCCGTTCGCCGGCTGGTCCTCTGCCTCGCCGTCGTCGCCGCGACGAGCGGCTGCTCGCTGCTGCCGACGAACGCCCCCCCGGCCGACCCGAACGCCCCGTCGTGGTTGCGGCGGCTGAACCTCTTTGACGACGCCTCGATCTGGGACGGCTTCTTCACCCCCGGCGACGGCGACGAGACATCGCGGCTGGTTCTGCTGGAACGGCATCAGCCGGGGAAAATCCCCGTTGTGCTCGTGCACGGCCTCGTTTCGGGGCCGACGACGTGGCAGGACCTGCTGGCGCGGCTCAACGACGATCCGGAAATCCGCGGGCGGTTCGAGTTCTGGGCGTTTCGTTATCCGACCGGCGAATCGTATCTCATCGCCGCCGCCGACCTGCGCCGCGAACTGCGGCAGAAGCTGGAGCGGCTCGACCCCGACGGGCGCGACCCGGCGCTGCGGAACATCGTGCTCGTCGGCCACAGCATGGGGGGCATCGTCTCGAAACTGCAGGTCACCCGCAGCGACGACCTGTTATGGAGCGGCGTCTCGAAACGCCCCTTCGCGGAACTGAAAGCCGACGCGCCGACGCGCGACAAAATCCGCGGCCTGTTTTTCTTCGAGCCGCTGCCGGCGGTGCAGCGCGTCGTGTTCATCGCGACGCCCCATCGCGGTTCGAAGCTGACGGAATCGTTCGTCGGCAAGCTGGCCCGCCAACTGGTGATCTTCCCGGCCATGTTGCAGGCGGGCTATCGGGAACTGCTGCAGGCCAATTCCGACGCGCTGCTTCCCACGAACTCGATGACCGTCCCCACCAGCGTCGACCACCTCTCGCCGGACAGCCCCGTGCTGAAAGCAACCAACCGGCTGCCCTTTGCCGACGGCGTGCGGCGGCATTCGATCATCGGCACCGCCGTCAAGCTCCCGAACGGGCGCGTGCTGGACGGAGTCGTGGCGCTGGACAGCGCGCGGCTGCCGAACGTCGAAAGCGAGCTGCTCGTGCCCGCGACGCACACGGAGATTCACCGCGACCGGCGGACGTTCGACGAGGTTCGCCGCATCTTGTTACAGCATGCCGGGAGCGTAGATCCAAGTAACAGGCACTCTTCGAATGCCGTCCGCACGATGAATTGATTCCGGCCTTCCGGCGAACGGCACGGCATGGCCATCACTACTTGATCTGCAGCGTCTTGATCTGCCGCACCGCTTCCAGCGCCTTGTCCGCGTTGCCCATTTCGGCCACGAACTTGGCGGCGGCCTGCAGGGAGGCCAGATTGACTTTCGGGGCCGCGGCGGGGACGCGCTTCTGCACGGTGGTTTTCTTGCCCGAGCGTCGCCGTCTCTTGCTCTTGATGCCCAGCGCCTTTCGCGCGTTGTACAGCGCCACGCCGGCGCTGTTTTCGTTGATCGATTCCTTCGGGAACTTGTCCTTCAAAGCGGCGACGATCTGCGTGCCGGTGAGCGTGCGGTCTCCCCGCAGCAATTCCCGGATTTCCCCCGCCATGTTGATCCCGCCCGCCCTTTTCTTCGCCATCTGGTTGCTCCAATCCGGTTGAAATCAGCCGGAAGGCGCCAGCCCCCGGTTTGATGTGTGATTCACGCGAACCCGGTGTTAGCCCCCCTCCGGCTGATGATTAGCCCGGATTAGCATGAACTGTTGCGTGTGATGTATACAACCAATAATGAGTTGTCAACCAGCCGGCCCGGAAATACTACGATTGTTCCTACATTGTGGGTTGCATCAATGGCGGGTTCGCACAGTATGCTTTGCTGGAACTGGACCTGCATGCGGCCCAGGGAGACAATCATCGTCGGGCGTCGAAAGCAATGTCGGCTGACAACACTCGAGCACGATCAAGGCCCGCGACTTGACAGAATGGAACACATGAGCACACAATGTCGAGCGTGAACGTGTGGGAATCCAAGGCTCGCTGAAAAATGCATGGCCATGAGGCACGGCGCGAATTTCAACCCGGCCAATCGATTCGGCACGCAGCACGCCGAATCCGACCGCGAGCATTTTGAATTCGCCGACGACGCGGCCGAGGTCTTCGACCGGCATCCCATCGAATACATCCCCGATGATTCGCGGAGCATCGTCACCGAAAACTCCTCGCCCGACATCCCCTTCCGCTACAGTGTGAATCCCTACCGCGGCTGTATACACGGCTGCGCGTATTGCTATGCCCGGCCTTATCACGAGTATCTGGGATTGAGCGCCGGGCTGGACTTCGAGACAAAGATCTTCGTCAAGCACCGCGCGCCCGAACTGCTGCGCCAGTTTCTCAGCCGCGATGCGTGGGTCCCCGAAGAGATCGTCTTCTCCGGCATCACCGACTGCTATCAGCCGGCCGAACGCGAATTCCGGCTCACGCGGGGCTGCCTGGAAGTCGCCCGGGAAGCCCGGCAGCCGGTCGGCATCGTCACCAAGAACGCGCTCGTCGCGAGAGACCTCGACATTCTCGGTGAGATGGCCGCCGGGCAACTCGTGCACGTCGCCGTTTCGGTGACGACGCTCGACGCCGAGCTGGCGCGATTCATGGAGCCGCGCACCAGCACGCCCGCCGCGCGGCTGCGCACAATTTCGGAACTCAGCGCAGCGGGGGTGCCAGTCCGTGCGATAGTCGCTCCCGTGATTCCCGGCCTGAACGACGCCGAGATTCCCGCGATCCTCAAGGAAGCGAAAGCGGCCGGTGCGCTCTCCGCCGCTTACATCCTGCTGCGGCTGCCGTTGAACGTCGAGCCGATCTTCCTGGAATGGCTCGAGCGCACACAGCCGCTGAAGAAGGAACGCGTGCTGTCGCGCATCCGCTCGACGCGCGGAGGCGACCTGAGCGATTCGAAGTTCGGCAGCCGGATGCGCGGCGAAGGGGAGATCGCGAAGCAGATTCAGCAGACGTTCAAAGTCTTCGCCGCAAAGCACGGTCTCGACCGGAAGCTGCCGCCGCTGGATGCGTCGAAGTTCCTCCGCCCGCTGCCGAGATCCGGTCAGATGCGGCTGTTCGACTGAAGCCAGAAGAGTCAACCGCTAATAAACGCTAATCAACGCTGATACGAAGGAGTTCTGGATTAGCGTGCATCAGCGTCTCTCAGCGGTTTCCTCAATCCAGCCACTCATCCGTCGGGTCGAACTTCGGGATCACGAGAATCAGCACCGTCATCTTCCCGATCGCCCGGTGCCGCACGCCCGGCGGGATGCGGATGCACATCCGCGGCTTCACGTCGATGATCTCGTCGTCGAGTTGCATCTTCGCGTCGGGGCCGCATTCGAGGAAGAAGTACGTCTCCGTCAGCGTCTTGTGGTAATGCAGTTGGGCGTCTTCGGAAATCTCTGTGACGTGCACCGTCGCGGGGAACTCCGGCACGTCGGCAAACGCCCGCCGGGCGGTCCCACAGGGGCAGGGGGTGCCGAGAATGTCGGCGAAATCGACGACCTGCCAGTGGCGGACGCTGCCAGCGTCCGCGCGGCTGCTGGCAGCATCCGCCACGTGCTCCGAGTCGGCGGAAGCATGCGTGGCGTGGGGATCGCTCATTGGTGGCCGAATGCGTTATGATTTGTGGTGGAAGGCAGATTGATCGTCGTAGGATGACCCGTCGATTTCAACCCAACGCCGCAGGAATGTCTGGAACCGTTCGCATCCCGACTGTGATTGCCGCGCTGCAGTTCGCGCTTTCGGCAACCGCCGCGCCGCCGGCAGCGAAGAGGACGCAGTTCGACCGCGACATCGCCCCGCTGCTGGCAAAACGCTGTCTCGACTGCCACAGCGGGACGGAACCCAAAGGGGGACTCGATCTGTCGCAACAAAAGACGGCGATCAAGGGGGGTGACAGCGGCAAGGCGCTCGTCCGGGGCAACGCCGCGAAGAGCCTGCTGTGGCGGCGAATCCGCGACAACGAAATGCCGCCGAAGAAACCGCTGCCGAAGGCCGAACGCGAGCTGCTGCAACGCTGGATCGACGCCGGCGCGACATGGGGGACCGGCCGCATCGACCCGTTCCGCTTTACGACCGATTCCCGCGCCGGCTACGACTGGTGGACACTGCAACCGGTGAAGTGCCCACCCGTTCCTTCCGTCGATTCATCGTTTCGCACGCACGACCCGACGCCGCGAAATCCGGTCGACGCGTTCATCCTTCGAAAGCTCAAACAGCTCAAGCTTTCCCCGTCCCCGCCCGCCGACCGGCTCACGCTCATCCGCCGGCTGAAATACGACCTGCTCGGCCTGCCGCCGACGCCGGACGAGATCGACGCCTTCCTTAACGACCGCTCGCCGAACGCCTACGAGAAGCTCGTCGACCGTTATCTCGCTTCCCCGCAGTACGGCGAGCGCTGGGCGCGGCACTGGCTCGACGTCGCGCGGTTCGGCGAAAGCCAGGGGTTCGAGCGGGACAAGCTCCGCGGCAATTCGTGGCGGTATCGCGACTGGGTCGTCGCCGCGTTCAACCGCGACATGCCTTACGACGAATTCGCCCGCCTGCAGATCGCCGGCGACGTGCTGCGGCCGGGCAAACCGCAGGCCGTCGTCGCCACGGGCTTTCTCGTTGCCGGTCCGTGGGACGAGGTCGGCCAGAGCCAGCAGAGCGCGGCGATGAAGGCCGTCGTCCGGCAGGACGAGCTGGAAGACTACGTCAGCACCGTCGGCCAGGCGTTCCTCGGCCTCACCATCCACTGCGCCCGCTGCCACGACCACAAGTTCGACCCGATCCGGCAGGAAGAGTATTACCGGCTGACGGCGGCCCTCGGCGGCGTGCGGCACGGGGAACGCAACATCGGCAACTTGCCGACGCGGCGGGAAGCCGACGTTCGCAAAGCGGCGCTGCAGACGCGGCTGGAATCGTTGCAGAAGCGTCTTGCCGCGGTTGACTCCATTCCAGTAACCGCTCCTCGTCCCGTAGGACGGGTTTCCAACCCGTCCGGGACCGCATCGCAAAATCAGCGAAACACGGACGGGTTGGAAACCCGTCCTACGGCAGATCGTCGACGCGACGCTTTACGGTTTGAAATCGCACAACTGCAATCGCAGCTTGTCCGCTGGGGCGAGATGAAAGCCTACGCCGTCGCGCCGAAAGCTCCCGGCAAGGCGTATCTGCTGAATCGGGGCAACCCGGCCGACAAGGTGCGGGTCGTCAAACCGGGCGGCGTGGCGTCGCTCTCCGGCGTGAAGGCGGAGTTCGGTCTCGCCGCCGATGCCGACGACGCCGACCGCCGCGCGAAGCTCGCGGCGTGGATCGCCGATCGCAACAATCCGCTGTTCGCGCGGGTCATCGTCAACCGGCTGTGGCACTACCACTTCGGCCGCGGGCTGGTCGACACGCCCAGCGACTTCGGTTTCAACGGCGGCCGCCCGAGTCATCCGGAACTGCTGGACTGGCTGGCCGCGGAATTGATCGGAACACGCGATTCCGTAGGACGGATTTTCAATCCGTCCGACAGAGGACCGCGACGTGTTCAAGACTCGGACGGATTGAAAATCCGTCCTACGGAACAACGCACCGCCTGGAGCCTCAAGCACATTCAGCGATTGATCGTCACGTCCGCGACCTACCGCCAGAGCAGCCGCATTCCCAATCCGCAATCCACAATCCCCAATCCGCAATCGGTCGACGCCGGCAACCGCTTCCTGTGGCGGATGTCGCCGCGGCGGTTGGAAGCCGAGGTCGTCCGCGACGCGATGCTGCAGATGTCCGGGCGGCTCAACACCGGGATCGGCGGGCCGGGGTTTTACGACTTCACGACGTTCACCAGCAACAGCCAGTTCTACAAGATGCGCGACCCGGCGGGTTACACGTTCCACCGCCGCAGCCTGTACCGCACGTGGGTGCGATCCGGCCGCAACCGGTTTCTGGACGTCTTCGACTGCCCCGACCCGTCGACGAAAACGCCGAAGCGGGCCGTCACCATGACGCCGGTGCAATCGCTGGCCCTGCTGAACAACTCGTTCGTGCTGCGGATGAGCGACCGCTTCGCGGAACGCATTCGGCGGGAGGTCGGCAACGATGTAACGAAGCAGGTGCGGCGGTGCTGGCGGATTGCGTACGGACGGTTGCCGGACGAAACCGAACTGCGGCGGACGGTGCCGTTCGCCAAAGAACATGGGTTGCCGGCGTTGTGCCGGGTGGTGTTTAACAGTAATGAGTTTCTGTTCGCGGATTGACGGCGAGAATCAAATCGCGGTAGCGGGATCGGGCGTGCGCGGTTAGGGTGTGAGTGACCGCCTTGGAACATCTCTTCTCAGAAAGGAGCATTCCATGCGACACATCGCCACCACGGCAATCCTCTGTCTGGCCTTCACCGCGGTCACGACCGCGAAAGAGAAGGCGGAAGACAAGGCCGTTCCGCTCCCCACGGCGAAGGACGTGAAGACAATTTCCATCACGTACTACCGCATCAAACGCGGCGGCGTCGAATTCAAAGCGACCCCGGCCGACTGGAAGGCCCTTCGCGGCACGCTGCTGCCGGCCAAACGGGACCCCGATCCCGCGAAGTGGAAAGCGGTCGGCCGGGTCAAAATCGTGAAGAAGGACGGCAAGCCGTTCCAGGTCGAACTCTACCGTCCCAGCAAAGGCCCCGGCGCGTTCGCCGCCGGCAAGACGTTCAAGGAACGCGTCTATTACCGAGGCGGCAATTCCAGCAAACTGATGGAAGCGCTGCATGACGCATACGAGAAGTCCAAAGCGAGAGACAAGTGACTCGCGTGGCAACGCACTCCCGCCAATGCCCCATCTGCGAGCGACCGCTGGCGAGCGTCTCCGCCGGCCGGGTTTGCGATGCGCCGCAGTGCCGGGTGACCTACCGCAGGCATCTCGAAGCCGGCGGGCTGACCTGCCTCGTCTGCGGGAACCCGCTGCCCGGCTCGGCGAGAGCCGCCACGTGTGGGCGGGCGGAGTGCGACGTGCAACACCTGCGGCAGCGGGACCTGCCGGCCGACCGCCGCTGCCGCGTCTGCCGCGTGCCGCTGCCGCCGCACCGGCTGGCGGCCGGGGTCTGCGACGACCGCGAGTGCGCGGCGATTCACGCCGGGCATCGTCTGGCGGAAGCGACGCGGCGGGAGAAGGAGCGCCTGCGACGGCTGCGGGAAGCGGGGGAAGCGCGAAAGCTCCGCGAGGCGGCCGCGGCCGGCGTCGTGGACCCCGATGAATTCACGGTCGTCGTCGTGCCCCACATCGATACGCCGCTGAGGCCCCGGAACGACGAACGCGTCGGCCGCGTGCGGGCCCGGCTGGAATCGCTGGTGCGGTGGGCGTTCACGCACGAGCCGGACGATGCCGAGCTTCCCCGCCGGCCGGGGTGGAGTTCCACCGGCGAACCCGATTCATCGGTCTATCAGCCGCAAGACATTGGAGCGGAGGCGTCGGCGGTCGAGTCCCCCCTGTTCGGGACCGGTTGCCGTCTGTGCCGGGGCTCGTGTTGCCGCACCGGCGCGGACCACGCCTATCTGAACATCAAGCAGATCCGCGAATTCATCGCCGGGCATTCCGAATTCACCGCGGACGAAGTCGTCGAAGCGTATCTCTCGCACGTGCCGGACCTGTCGATCGAGAACTCCTGCATTTTCCACGGCGAGCGGGGCTGCGCGCTGCCCCGCGAAATGCGAAGCGACATGTGCAACCGCTGGTTGTGCCCGGGGCTGAAGGAGATTCGCGAGACGCTCGAGGCCGGTTCGCCGCCGCTGTTCTACCTCGTCTCCGCCGACGAAGACGCGGCTTCGGGGGAGATCGCCTCCGCCGAATTTGTCGCGGCGGACGTCCCCGCTGCGCCGCAATTCTGACCGCGGGTGCGGTGTTTGAAGGCCCAGCCCACGCTGAGGACGAAACGATGGCTGCAAAGAAGTCCAAACCGAAAGAGCACCTTCACTACCACAAGGACGGGAGCATCTGGGCGAAAGGGCAAATGCTGGACGGCGTCGCGGTCGGCTACTGGGAGTGGTTCCGGAAAGACGGCACGAAACTGCGTTCCGGCCATTTCGAAAACGGAGAACAGGTGGGCGAATGGACCACCTACGACAAGAACGGCGACGTGTACAAGGTCACCACGATCAAGACGCGGAATTAAAACCGGCGCGGCAAGGGGGAACGCGGATTCAACGGATCGAGCGGATTTGCGCGGATCAGAAAGAAACGAATGGAAAGGCAGAATAATTCCCGCGAGCTTTCCGCGGTCAGCTCTCACCTTTCAGGCAGGAATTCGGACGGCTGAAAACGGATGCCTGCGGGCATTCGAACGCATTCTGCCGCAAAATGCGGTTTGCGGATTATGATGGGCATGTCGAGAATTCCAATCCGCAATCCGAAATCCCCAATCCGCAATGTCATTGAAGCTCGAACTCCCCACCCTCCAGTCCTGGAGCTGCCACAACTGCAGCGGCTGCTGCCGGCAGCATGCGATTGAGGTGACGGAAGAAGAACGGCAGCGGATCCTCGACCAGAACTGGACCGCAGCCGACGGCGTGACGGGGCCGGTGGTGGTGCCGATGGGGGGAATCTTCCGCCGCGGGCATCGGCTGGCGCATCAGGCGGACGGGGCGTGCGTCTTTCTCGACGAGAAGGGGCTGTGCCGCATTCACGCCAGGTTCGGCGAGGCGGCCAAACCGCTGGCGTGCCGGATTTATCCGTTCGCGTTTCATCCCACGGCAAAGGGGGTGACGGTCAGTCTGCGATTCAGTTGCCCGTCGGTGGTGGCGAACAAAGGCAAGCCGGTCCAGGATCGCCGCGGGGAACTGCTGGGCCTCGCGAAAGCGGTCGTGCCGGAGCAACTCGTGGAGCCGCTGCCGCCACGGATTTCCACGAAAGAAAGCGTCGACTGGAAGGACTTCGCCCGGTTCGTCGCCGCGCTGGACGCGGGGTTCGCCGAGACCGGCACGCCCTTTGTGCAGAAACTGTGGCGGACGCTGACGTGGATCGACCTCATCGGGCAGGCGCAGTTCGGTGCGTTGAAAGGGAATCGGATCGGGGAGTTTCTCGACCTGATCGTGCAGTCCGCCCGGATGGACGTGGCTGAGTTGCCGACGGTCCTCGCGTCGCCGTCGAAACTCAACGCGATGCAATTCCGGCTGCTCGTCGGCCAGTACGCGCGGAAAGACACGTTCGCCGCCGACCGTTCCCTCCGCGGCCGGCTGCGGATGCTGCGGGCCTCGTGGTCGTTCGCCCGCGGAAAGGGAAACCTGCCGGCACTGCAGGAGGGATTTCGGGAAGTCCCGTTCGCGGCTGTCGAGAGCGTGGCGGGAACGCTGGCGCCGGACGCCGAGGAGATCTTCACCCGCTACTTCCGCGTGAAGATTCAGGGCCTGCACTTCTGCGGGCCGGCGTATTACGACGTGCCGCTGGTGGAAGGGTTCCAGTCCCTCGCGCTGGTCTTCCCGGCGGTGATGTGGCTGTCCCGCTGGCTGGCCGCGTCGGCGGAGCGGGGAGAGTTCACGACCGACGACGTGGCGCGGGCGCTGGCCGTTGCCGACCACCACCACGGCTATTCCCCGCTGTTCGGCAGCCGCGCCTTCCGCCGCCGCGTGCGATTGCTGGCCGCCGCGGGGGATATCGCGAAGCTGTGCCTGCAGTATGGCGGATGACGTCGCTGCACGCCGACGAGCCCCAACGATCGGGTGCACGACGCGCGTTCGATTCAGTTATTGATTCGATGGCACAATTTGGTTGCGGCTTCACCGCGCTGGGCAAATCCGCCCGATCCGCTTGATCCGCGTTCCCTGCTGGTCGTCCGGCCGGATGTTGCAAATTGGGGAATGCGCCCGCAGCGCCCGTCAGTTCCACGTGGCGATCTTCGCCTCGGTTTCCCGCAACAGCCGTTTCAGCACCGGCTGTTCATCGCGGGGACAGACGGAGAGACACCCGGCGAACAAATCGATCGCGTCGGAAAACCGTCCCGACCGCTGCGCCGCCAGCGCGAGGTCGCGCCGCTCGCCGTAGGAACCGGGGTGCAGCGCCGCCAGTCGCCGCTGCACGGCGAACAGCGCCCGCCAGCTTTCCTGCTCGACGTGCAGCCGCTTCAGATTCTGCAGCATGCGCACGACGATCTCCCGCGGCGTGGCGGGCCGGAATGTGTCGCGAATGCTTTCGGCGGGCAACCCCGTCATTTCCCGCAGCCAGCAGAGGGCCTGCGCTTCGTCGAGAATCCGCCCGCCGGAAAACGAGTCGACGAACAGCCGTTCGTCCCTGGTCTCACAGGCGACCAGAAAATGCGACGGCGCGCCGACGCCGTAGACGTGCAAGCCCAGCCTCTCGCCAACCGCCGCGTACAGCAGCGACAGGCTGATCGGAATGCCGCGGCCCGTCTCGACGACTCGATTCAGATAGCTGCTCTCGGCCGAGCGGTAGGTTGCCGCGTCTCCCCTCAGGCCATGACCGACGGACAGCGACAGCGACAACTCGCGCAGCATCTCGAGTTCCGACCGCCCGGCGGATGACCGCAGTTCGTCGGCGCGATCGCCGATCCACCGTCGGGTCGGGCCGAAGTCGAGGCCCGGAAACGCATCGCGAGCCAGCTCCAGCGCCGCGTCGATCACGTCGACGTCCGGCTGCCGCGCAAGCAGTTTGCGGAACTCCTGATCGCTGGTGAATGGTTCGTCGTTCGTCGTCGGCAACATGCCCGGCCCGGCTCCGCTGTTTGGTCCACCGCGCAAATTCTAGCGGCAACGCGATCGTTCGCAAATCCGACTTTGGAACCGGCGTAGACAGGGGGCGAGACGTAATCTGCAATCCGTTTTCGATCAGCCGACGGGGGGAACGCGGATCAACGCCGATGGAGCGGATCGGCGCGGATCAGAAGCAGCTTTGGCAGAACGATTCTGCGGCAGAATGATTTCGAAATCCGTCGGCCGGCAGCTTTCAGCGTTCTGGATTCCTGCCCGAAAGGTCAACGCTGATCGCCGAATGCTCGTGGGAATCGTTCTGCCGCAACATGATTCTGCCTTTCAATTCTTTCCATTTTGATCCGCGTCAATCCGCTCGATCCGCTGAATCCGCGTTCCCCTTGGCCGAGAATTGATTGCGCTTCGGCCATCCGAGGTCCGGACGGGCCGTCCGGACCTACATGCGTTTCCGCTCCAGGATATCGGGGGCTTCCGCGAGGGCCTGCTTGACGAGCTGCCCCATTTTCGTGGGGGAGGCTTCGACGTCCGCCCCCAGTCCCGCCGACTGCAGCGCTTCGGTCGTCGTCGGGCCGATCGACGCGACAACAATTCGACCTACGACGGCCAGCCAGTCCCCTTTCAATCCCGCGGAATCCGCCACCCGCAGCACGTTGTGCATCTGCTGGGCGCTGGTGAACAGCAGCACGTCGTGCCCGCCCGCGATCGTGGCCCGGATCGCCTCCACTAGCGGCCGCGTGTCTTCCGGCAGCGCCCAGCGATACACGGGCACCCGCCGCAGCGTCGCGCCGCGGCGGACCAGCTCGGCGTTGAATTCCTCGTTGGGCAGCCCGTATTCCTGCACCGCGACGGTCTGGCCCGCGACGCAACCCGCGTCGTCGAGGGCCGCCAGCAGTTCCCGCCAGGTGTTCGGCTCGGCGGCCTTCAGGTCGATGCGAATCCCCCGCTCGCGAAGCACCGGCACCGGCTTCGGCCCCCGCACGGCGACGCGGCAGTTCGCCAATGCGGCGACGATCGCCGCCCGCTCGTGCCGCGTTTCCAGCAATTCCAGCAGTTCGCGAGCGCCGACGCCGGTGAAGAACACGACGACGTCGATTCGCCCGGCGAGCAGTTCCTCGCCGAACGCGAGCGCATCGGCGTTTTCTTCCAGCGGAACTTCCCGCATCGACGGAGCGACGGTCGGTTCCCCTCCATGCCGGCGGATGAGCGCCGCCATGTCATCCGCCCGGCGGCTTTCGAAACTGCAGACGCGGAGCGGACTCGATGCAGACATGGAAACCACCGGCGCGAAACGAATCACGATCGATTATACATCGGCGCAACGTTTAGCCGCGACTCGGAGTCTTCGGAGAGGAGCGCGCCGCGTCAATAGCGAACCGACGCCGCGCTCCTCTTCGCAAAGCCTTCGAGTCGCGGCTAAACGAAGATTCGTCCCGCACAAAAAAAAGTAGCTGACCGAGAACGCAGGCGCTCGCCCGAACCCCATCATACGCCGATTGGATCCGGCTGCGTCCCCGGCCATGCTACTCGCTTGTAAACCGTGGTTGCCGGTCCGAATATGCAACCGGCGTGCCGCAGGCCGAGGCCGCAAAGCGCCGTCGACGCAACCAGCCATCGGTAAACCAGTTGCGCGATTATCAATTTGTGGCGTCCTTCCGATCACCCGGTTTCTGCCCATCCGTTACGCAACTTCTGACCGCACGCTGCGCGGCGTGGCTGGTGTCCCGCCTTCAGGCGGTCGCGTTGTGCGTAGCAGAATTCGTAGCAGAATTCGTAGCAGAATTCGTAGCAGAATTCGTAGCAGAATTCGTAGCAGAATTCGTGAGAATTCTGCCGGGCGCCGTGATCGTCCAGAATTCTCACGAATTCTGCTACGGGCCGGCTGAAGCCGGGACACCAACGATTCCGCCACTTGACCGCCTCCCCATTCAGGACGAAGATCGGTCGGCAAATTCCTTCCCCTTACAAGCCGCAGCGTGACCAGCCTCCTTGACCAACGCGAGCTGATCCTCCTCGGCACCGGCACCAGCGTCGGCGTGCCGCAGATCGGCTGCGACTGCGCCGTCTGCACGTCCGACAATCCGAAAGACCACCGCACCCGCACCGGCGTATTCGTGCCCGCCCCGCGGGGGAACTTCCTGATCGACACGCCGCCCGAACTGCGGCTGCAACTGTTGCGCGAGAACGTGAAGGTCGTGCACGCCGCGATTTACACGCATTCGCACGCCGACCACATCTTCGGCCTCGACGACCTGCGGATTTGCGGCTTCCACCTCGACGCCCCGGTGACGCTGTATTGCGAAGAAGCGGTCGAACAGCAGATTCGCCGGGCGTACCACTACGCGTTCGGCCCGCCCTCGCCGAACATGCACAAGTTCGCGATTCCCAAGCTGCAGATTCGCCGCATCGGGCTGGAGCCGTTCGACGTGCTCGGCCAGCGGGTGCGACCGATTCGCCTGCTGCACGGGCGATTGCCGATTCTGGGGTTCCGCATCGGCGACGTGGCGTTCTGCACCGACGTCAGCGAAATCCCCGACGCAAGCTGGCCGCTGTTAGAAGGGCTCGACACGCTGGTCATCGACGCGCTCCGCGACCGGCCGCATCCGACGCACTTCAGCGTGGAGCAGAGTCTCGCCGTCATTGAGCGACTGAAACCGAACCGCGCCTACTTCACCCACATCTCGCATTACCTCGACCACGACGAAACGAACGCGCGCCTTCCGCCCGGCGTGGAGCTGGGGTACGACGGATTGCGGATCCCGTTCTGAGAACGGGGTGGGGTCGGGTGTCCAGAATTCAATTTTCCGTTCAGACGCTCCGTTGGTCCGCAAACCAAGCGCGGAAAATTGAATTCTGGACACCCGACCCCTTCCCCACTTCGCGCCGATCCGAAAGAGAACTCCCAATTGAACGCATCAATCCCCACCGATAAACTGTGAAGGATCCCATCCCTCCTCCAGAGGAACCCGCACGATGTCGCAACCGAACTCCGGCTTCCAGCATCCCAACATCTCCCGCCGGACCGCCATTCAGGCCGGCAGCGTCGGCTTGCTCGGTCTCGGCATGAACCACCTCGATGCCCTCCGCGCCGCCACGCCCGACGGCAAACCGGCCGACCATCCCGCCAAAGCCGTCATCTACATCTTCCTCTCCGGCGGTCTCGCCCAGCAGGACAGCTTCGACCTCAAACCGCACGCTCCGGCGAACATTCGCGGCGAGTTCACCCCCATCGGCACGAAAACCCCCGGCGTGCAGATCTGCGAGCACCTGCCGCGCCTCGCCGCCCGCAGCGACAAATGGGCCCTCATCCGTTCGCTGACGCACCCGTCCAACGACCATTCGCTCGGCCACGCGATCATGATGTCCGGCCGCAGCACGAAACCGACCGGCTTCCGTTCGGACATGCCGACGCCGTTCGACCATCCGTCCATCGCCGCGGTTGCCGGAGACATGCTAAGCCGCGAGCGGCGGAATAATCTTCCGCCGGCCGTCGTCCTCCCCGAACGGCTCATCCACCGCACGGGCCGCGTCATCCCCGGGCAGTTCGCCGGGGAGATGGGCCGCCGCCGCGATCCGTGGTTCATCGAGGCCGCCCCGTTCAACGCCACCACCTACGGCGCGTATCCCGAGTACGAATTCCACCACGCCCGCGGCCGCGAGAACAAGAAGGGCCTCGCGTTTCAGGCCCCCAGCCTCACGCTGCCGCACGGCCTCTCGCAGCCCCGCGTGCACCGCCGGCTGTCGCTGCTGAAGCACGTCGAAGGGCAGCGCCGCGACCTCGACCGCTACGCGACCGCCGCCGAGTTCGACCGCTACCGCCAGGGGGCGATTTCGCTGCTCACCGACCAGCGCGTCAAACGCGCCTTCGACGTCCGCACCGCCGACGACAAAACCCAGGACCGCTACGGCCGCAATTCCTTCGGCTGGTCGCTGCTGATGGCCCACCGCCTGGTGGAAGCCGGCGTCTCGCTGGTGCAGGTGAACCTTGGCAACAACGAAACCTGGGACACACACGGCAACGCCTTCCCGCACCTGAAGGACGTCCTCTTCCCCCCCACCGACCGCGCCCTGTCCGCCCTCATCGACGACCTGCACGCCGCCGGCCGCCTCGACAGCACCCTCATCGTCATGGCCGGCGAATTCGGCCGCACCCCCCGCATCAGCGGCCTCCCCCAGCACTACAAACTCCCCGGCCGCGACCACTGGGGCGCCGTGCAATCGGTGTTCGTAGCCGGCGGCGGCGTGAAAGGCGGCACCATCATCGGCTCGTCGGACAAACAAGGCGGCTACCCCACCACCGACCCCCAGAAACCCGAAAACCTCGCCGCCACGATCTACCACCACCTCGGCATCCCGGCGACCGCGGTGTGGAAAGACGACCTGGAACGGCCGCACGCGGTGTATTGGGGGGAGGTGGTGCGCGGGTTGGAGATTTAAAGCGGCACAAGGTCGGCGAACCTTACGCGCTTATTCCGTGTCCGTTTGTCAATGGTTTAACCAACTGTGCATGGAGTGCAAATTGTTGCACCACCGGCCTGAGAAAGGACGTAAAGGAGTCTATGGCTCGCTCATCCCGTATTCCGCGTAGTCAGGAGGATTTGCTCCGTGCGTTGGACGACCACCAGTTTCTCCTGCGCCAGAATCTGTACGGTTTGTTTGAAGATCGCGCTTACATCAAGACCCTGGCCTCCGAACTGCGAACGCTCCTTTGCCTCTCGAGTGGGACGGACGGGCTCCTCTGGCGCCTCGCGGACGAACTCAACGTCTCGGACATGTTGGAACTGCAGGTGGCCGCATCAGTGAATCGGGACCATCCGCTGAACCGCGGCCTTTCCATCTGGAAAATCCCGTTCCAGCGCCCCGATCAAGGCGCGCCGGGACCGCCCGTAGAGCAGATCAGACTCCGCGACGTGATCAAGAATTGCGAGGCCATCTACGTCGCCCAGCTCAAGGACGAGGTTTTTACGCATGAACGCCTTATTGGTGCGATCGCCGGACAAATGGGGGGAGCGCATGAGGCGGAGGGCCTGGACCACACCTTGGTGCAGTTGAACAACATCTTGGTCAATCACCGGCAATTGTACTACCAGGTGTTGGCGTTCGACGCAGAACTAGCGCTCCAAATCGGCGAGCGCGTGCTAGACCATGCCGAAAAATACTGCGGCTACCGCCGTGCGCTCCGTCCGGCCGAATTCGGCGATAGCACCTTCCTGATTCGATTCGCACGACGGGACATGATCTTCAGCCGGATCCCGATCGTTACGTTCCCCTCGCCAATCGCCGAGGCCAGTATCACGTTCTCCGCCGGTCCTCGCTCCGCCATCTTCACGCTCGTGAAACGTGATGCCACTGTCGCGGAGTTGGAAGCGCATTACCCGGCGGAATGGCTTCACGACCATGACGCGATGTTTACGTTTTCGTATTCATCCGGCCACCGCAAGGCGCGGACGATTACGAACGATCTGACTAGCGACGAGCTCGTTGAGTGCAACTTCGGCTGGTTCGACGCGCGGGAACTCGGTCCGCCACAGACTCACCGAGGAGCCGAGCACTTCGTTACCGTCAAGTGCCTCCCCATCTACCAGCGCCTCCTTAGTCCACGTGAGTGTCGTCAACTCCTAGAGCTCTCACCCGACGGACGGGAGTTGCGGAGACCGACCCCGGAGCCATCAGGGCCGTTCCCATCGTAGTCGGCGGCGTCGCTGGACTCGGAGCAATACCTGAAAGAACTTCAGAAACGGGTGAAGACATGACGGCCACTCTCGGCAAGACCTGCGACGTCTTCATTTCGCACGCCCCGTCAGACACCCATCTGGCGAAGGAGGTTGCGGACAACCTGCACTCCGTCGGACTGGAGACGTATTACGCCGGCACCGTTGAGCCGGGGATGGATCTTGCGGATTCCATCTGGCAGGCGTTGGCGGAAAGCCGCGCCCTGATCGCCATCATTTCGCCCGACGTCCCACCGTCCTCGATGGGCTTTGTCGAAATCGGAGCCGCCACGGCCTGGAATCACCCTGTGTTCATCCTGATCAACGGCCCGTCGTCCACGAAACTTCCTCCGGCGTTACGTCGGTATCCGGTTTATCCCATCGGACGGCTTGACGAAGTCATTCAGAGAATCCGCACCGGTTTTGAACCATTGACGGACATGGAACATGGAATCCTGGCCGGCATTTATCGGGACCTCGGTACTTCCGTGGACCAGTTGAGCCAATCGCCGAAATCCCTGCGGCAACTTGCCGCGAAGTTCAATGCGCAAACCAAAAAACAGCTCTCCGGTGAACGGCTGATGTCGGAATTACTGCGGATGCGAAAAACGGGCCAGCTTCCCCGGTTGCGGACTCGGACGGCGGTGTGACCACAGCATCCCGGCGACCGCGGTGTGGAAAGACGATTTGGAGCGGCCGCATGCGGTGTATTGGGGGGAGGTGGTGCGCGGGTTGGGGTGAAGTTGGCCTACAGTACACACCATCTCACACTCGATCACATCTCTACCGCCACGGAGGCCCTCATGTACAACCTACTCGTTACTGCAAACAAAGGAGCATGGGATCTCTGCGCCTATGAATACGATCGCACGCGGTTTTTAGAGTATACTCCTGAAACCATCACGAACAGATTCAGGAAGCTCACTGCTTCGACGATTGAACAGCTCAAATCATTCCCCACGATGTTCACATACGAAGGGCGCGACGAGCCTGTTCGCGTAGGATACATCCGTCGAATCAAACAACGTGGTCGGACAATTCTGCTGGAATACGACTTTGACGACACCATCGAGCCCTTCACCTTTAGCCAGATCTCTCAGTTCCGGATGCAACTGGATATCGCTGACTTGGAGATGTCCCGCACTCATTGGGCCGTCAAGGACGAGGATTTGTTTCAAATACTCGCGGCTGCCGGTCTGGTGGATCAGATCCTTGCCGCGACCGGAACCCCGCCCGGCCGAGTCGAGGAGATGCAATTTAAGGTTGCGTTTTCATTCCCCGGCGAGCGCAGGAACTATGTCGCCGATGTCGTGGCCGAAGTGAAAAAGCGACTCGGAGCCGACGCGGTGTTTTACGACAAGGACTTCACGGCGCAACTCGCCAGACCGAATCTGGACACTTTGCTGCAGCGCATCTATCTGAACAACTCGGACCTCGTAGTTGTCTTTCTTTGCGAGGATTACGAGCGAAAGGAATGGTGCGGTCTCGAGTGGCGCGCGATAAGAGCAATCATCAAGAACAAGAACGATCACGCGATAATGTTCATGAGATTTGACCAAGCCGACGTGTCAG